>ENA-UOOA01000303-UOOA01000303.1-human-gut-metagenome-genome-assembly--contig:-P61old-NODE-303-length-106124-cov-248.596612_pt1 | contig 106124 bp, 95 predicted proteins | sample MGYA00242467_ERZ724014 | MGnify/ENA metagenome assembly ERZ724014 | reverse complement strand
CATACGAAGATAAAGTCAATAAGGCTGTTTTGAAAGATGCTTTTGCGGCAACTTGCAAAAAGAGAGGAACGGATAATTTGCAGGAGCAGGCCGAGGAGATCGTCAAAATTATCGAAGCAGATGAACAGATTCAAGTGCTATGGAGAGCATATCAGAAGAAATACTCGTATGCAGCAGATATTGATTATGCCAGTGTAATAAGAGGTGTAAGAAAATTGATGGATTGGATTCGATAAGTAGCTACTGAAATAGCATTGAAAATAGAATAGTGAGTAAAGCCCTATAAGGCTCAGGTCGGTTCAGAACTGACTGAAAGCCTTGTAGGGCTTATTTTTTTTTTGCGATTTTTTCTAAAAATTTTTCGCCCCTATCTTGACATCAGGGGGATGTGTAGGAGATGGAGACGCACGCAATCAAAGCTGACATCTATTTTTTATTAAAGATGAAATATATTTTTACTGCTGCGTATCTTATAAAATATTACAGTAGGGAGAATGAGTGATTTTCATCTGTAGATTGACAGTGCACTGTATTTACAAATGTTTCTTTTGACTGCGTAATATTAATGAGAAAAATTTCTTTAGGAGAACACTTTAAATTCCCATGATTGTTTGATTGCTGAAGATATGCATTGAAAGCCTTGAATTTGCAGCTAAATAGTTTAGTTTTCTCAAATGTTGTACGGTTAATAGTATAAATTGTTATATCACTTTCGTTTATAACGATACTGTCACTGTTGACAGACGGATGCCATTGGAAATTTGCGGTGTCATCGTATTGAGCTGGATCGAATACAAAGGCCTCTGAATTATGAAAACCAGCGGGACGATTAGTTCTATTAAAATGTAGGGACAAGCATTGCTGAGGAGAAATACCAGAACATTCGAATTTTACAGTGACCCGATTACACATAGAATGAATGTTAACATACGAACATTGACAGGGAATATCATTACCGGAGACATCTTTGCAAGATACGGCGTAAGTTGTATTATTGCCTTTTGCGAGAATTGACCAAATCTGATAGAAGTCAAAATGAAAAATTGGATGAGAGGTTCGATTCATAGAATTTATAGTGTAACTAATCTTCTGCTCAGAAATTGGCATACGGTTTCCGTCAAATTCTGTATGCGCGGGGTCACCTGAAAATGAGTAGTCCGTTGAAATAGAACTTACAGAGAGATCGTTAAAAAGCTTTCGCTCCTCATGGCGTGTAAGAATCAGATATGTAATTGTACTTATTAAAGGTGTTTTTTTGATTTTGTAACTTCCATCAGGTGATATAACATAATTGTCAATATATAGGTGATCTAATTTCACAGAGTCCTTCTTATATAGGTAGAACGAAATACTAACAATTATAAGAAGAAAAAATAGCAATAGGCAGGAAAGACCTAACACAATGTCGTTTCGTGAAAAGGCAGCGAAGATACTCATGCAAGCACTGAAAACAGTAAGAACGTCCATGATGAGGTTGTGAAATCCGTATAGACGTAAAGATTTCTTTATCCGCTTGCATAAAAGGCTCGCTTTTGACATATAGACCACCTTATAATTTTCGACTTTGCTTATCTTACTGGTTGACATCGCTTCGTGATGATTTTGAAAACGCAGGAAGGAATAAAGAATAACTACTTATTATCTGGTATTTATATGGATTATTTCACATAGAGGAGAGACCGCGGTATGTATCTTCAAGTGCCTAAAGATACAATTGTATTTATTTCCGGCGTTCCAGGATCTGGGAAAACAACTGTTGCATATGAACTTTTCAAGAACTATTGTGATTTTCGAATTGTCGAGGAAACAGATATTATACGAGAGATTCTACGTGGATATAGAAAACATTTGGCTTTAATGGGAATATCCATTCCTGATGAAATTACACCGCATAATGTTTTCTTAGACTACGCTACAGCTTCACGGCAATGTGAGGTGATGATGAATTCTATTATTGCTATTGTACATCGCCAGCAAAGGAAAGAAATCCCAACAATTATTAATGGAGTCCATATTATTCCCGAAATTTTGTACGACAATATGCTGTTTTCATCGCATATTGCTTATGTTAATCTGTTTATAGAATCTGAAGACTTATTATGGACTCGGTTACGCAATAGGGATCCGCAAAAATATAAAAAAGAAGGGGTTCCCTTTTTATATCGAATGAATCTTGATTTACACAAGCAGACAAGTCTGCTGGCGAAAGCCCATCCCAATGTGCTTTCGCTGAACAATAGTAGACTTTCATCCGAGGAAACGCTCTTTGAAGTAGCAAAATTCCTTCGCACACTATTTTAAAACAAATTAGTAGATGCATCCCAAATAGCGCAAAACTTTTGAATACACTCTTTTCCTCGATCAGAGGATGCACTAAAAACCTCGAACTTTGAATCCGTCATAAATTGTGGATAACCATTTTTGTCAAAATGAGGTTTAGAATAAATAATACAGTTATCCAAACGAATAATAACTTCCTCTCTTCTGTTTTCATACATACGAAAACAATTTTTGATTACTTGGTTATCACCAATTTGGTTTTCTGCTCGCCGGATAGTTACTTTAAGTTCTTCTAAAAAGATATCCTGTTGCGAATGCGCATGCTTTACCTCCGCAGAATTGGGATTGAGAAAGAGACAACGAAAATCTATTCCAGACATATTACTATTTGTGGATTTTTCCTCTAGATAATCAAATAGCTCCCTAAAATTTCCTCCAAAAAGTTTCATATTTTTCCTGCCATATATCCATAAATATTTTCCCGTATATAAAAATGAATGGACAATGGTTTTCCACAAATCGTATGTTTCAAATCCATTTAAAAAGTATGCAGTCTTATCTCTATATATTGGGCTTTCAATATGAAAGGAATCATTTTCGATGAGAGCATCTACAAAATCCTCACATTGAACATCTACTTGTCGATATTTTTCTTTAACTGTTTCAATTCTCCTTGTAAAGTCCAAGAAAACTGCTTTTGTATACTTAGTATCGGTTATTCCAAGGCTGTTAATGATATCGGAATAAAATTCGTCTGAATTTGCACTTATTTCTCTCGCAATATTCATAGGGTTATCAATCCACGAATGCCAATTGGGATCATTATCAAAAAGAATCGGGATGACTGTTTTGTTAAGGCCGCATGCAAATCCAGCTTCATAAAGAAGCCAGGGGGATTTCTTATTTTCCTTTGTGAAGCAAAGAAGGAGCTTATCGCAATGTACAATTTGGTTAATAATCTTCTCCTGTACATGTTCACCTGCAGCGATACTGTCCTCCGATAAAAAGACATTTATGTCAGGAGCCATTTTTTCCAATAGGCTTTTGAGCTCAAAGGCTAAATCTCTGCTTTTGGCCTTTGACCAGCTTATAAATATTTTTGTCATACTTTATCATCCTTTCAAGTGTGTTTTCTTATTTTATTGAATCCCTATAATAAAGGATAATAAGTAGTTATCCTTTATTGTTTAACAGCAGTAAAATGTAGGAACAACACATCCCTACGTAAAAGTATGTATGATGGTGATTTGAAAAATAGGCAGTAATACAAAAGCTACAACAAAGGGTGGGGGAGCGTAAGCTAAAGTGACATGGACAAAGAACGAACCGAAAAAGCCGGATACTTATTTATAATTCTATTATACACTTGATTGCAATAAAATCTCAATAGGGAAATTAAAATTCGATTTTTAGGGTATTTCTCGGATGCATAGTTGTCAATATGCGTTTTTGCTGCTCAAAGCTGGCATGAACATATCGTTCGGTTGTTTTGACAGAGCTATGACCCAAGATTTCTTTTACTTCGTAAATATTTCCGCACTGTTCCCAAAGATAAGTGGCGAACGAGTGCCGGAACATGTGGGGAGTATAATGGGCTGCATCCGTGGGGGTATAACGGCAAATAATTCGCCGGACGGATTGTTCTGATAGGCGATGCTTATCTCGATTCAAAAAGAAATAGGGATCAGGAGAGTCAATTGTGGTGCGCAGAGCGGAGTATGAAGCCAATGCACTTATTACTGGAGGCGAGGAAATATAAATGCAGCGCTCTTTACTGCCCTTGCCTTTGATTAGGACGACTTGATTCTGCAAATTCAAATTTTCACAAGTAATAGAACAAAGTTCTGAAACCCGGACACCGGTGGCAAACAGCAATTCCAAGACGGCAACATCCCTCATTGAGACGAAGTAATGATTATTCGATTGTGACTCGCGCAAGTCAGAATATGCCGCAGAGAAAATACGACTAAGGGTATAATTATCAATAGTACGAGGTAAAAGTCGTTCTTGTCGCAAATGAACTTGCAGCTTTTCAAAGGGACTGTGCTCAAGGTATTCCTTATATATAAGGTATTGGTAAAACGATTTTATGGCAGCTATTTTTCGCTTCACAGTAGATGTTTTATACGCCTTTGCCAAATGCTCAATGTACAACTCTATGTGTGTGCTTGATACGTAGGCATCATAGGGTGAAACCCAAGAAAAGAACTGCATCAAATCAATACGATATGCTTTCAAGGTCTTATTGTTTAGATTTTTTTGATATTTGCAGTAACAGATGTAAGACTCAAGGTGACTTCTTTCAAGCATTATAAATTCCTCATTTCTATATTGATGTGAAATAATTATACAATATTATATAGATAAGCGGAAAATATAAGGCGGTGAAAATAGTGAGATTATATTTGGTGTAATTGGTCTTTTGTGTTTTTATTTAACAAGCTATAAAATCAAAAGGAAAACACTACACAAAAGAGAAAAATTGAATTCAAGGAAATAGCAATTATAATGTATACTAAAACCCATCAATTGTACGTTCGACTAGCATGGGAACAAAAATGGACATCACAACCAACCATACGGCCGCAATAGCTTGAATAAGATTGTCGGGCAACCCAATAAGGATGTCCGGAAACCATACAAAAGCAGGTGCAACAAGACATCGTAACAAATATCTTGATTTCCTATTTGGCTCAAACAGAAAGCGCATACCCCCGTCCCATTACGGTTTTCAAATCATCCGGGCCTAGATCCAGTTTCTTCCGCAGCTTTGCAATATGCACATCAACCGTTCGCGTCTGAATCGGCACTGTGATATTCCATGCAGATGCCAGAAGAAAGTTTCGGGAGCAGATGTGCCCAGAATGGTCGAGCAGCGTAATGAATAGTTGATATTCTTTGGTTGTCAGGTGAATGCGGCAGCCCTGCCTTTGAACGGAGTAATCATTTTCATCGATGGACAGATTTTTATAATACTTCATCTGGAACACCTATCATATCATAATCATCAATAAGGGCCTGACCAATCGCCCATGCGAGGAAGAATGTTGCGCATATCAGAAAAATCGGAATCCACATTGGATTACAGTGGGAATATGCATATAGGCCCCAAAAAGCGACCGGCAAGGGTAGCCAAAAGTATAAAGCTTATCCTTGTCAGTCGCTCAATAATCTTCGATGTGTAATGATATGATTGCTAAGACGCATCAGCAAAGAGAATGTAATTGTTTTTTAGTAGTATCACCAATGAACAGAGATTAAAAGCATGCAATCACATATTATATATTGAAGAATGCTTTGCGAATGATTTCAGTTACTACATAAGCCACAATAGTAATAACTATCAAGTTTCGCACCCAAATTGATCCTGTTGTATAATGCAGTAAGACAAAAGGCCCCATTGGAAGATATTTTTTTAGTGGAAGCCATTCTAAAACCATGATGCATGAAGGAAAAAGAAAAAACAACAAAATGTTAAGCCAGTATTTTTTGAATGTGACATTTCTTATAAGAAGTTGCAGCCCCATTATTGCTATCACTGCAAGAAAAAAGATGAGATAATAGGATACAAAAGTCTGACGAGCGTGTATAAACTGCGCAACAATTTCACTTTTTCCCTCGCGACTATCTTCAACCAAATAGCTCGTATACACGATACTTGTTTGCCACAAAAAACATATAAGCGTATTCACAAGAATTGCAATAGTAGAAACAATGTTATTGTGATAAGTAAAGTGTTTTCCAAAAAAGCTCTTCATTTTACCTCACTATAAGAACCATCAGGAGAACAGTTGATACCCATTTTGACATTTCCAAAGTCAAAAACCTGCATTTCAACGCCTTGGTAATAACTTTTTCCAGTCACATTGGCGGACACGATAAAATCTGCGCTCCCACCATTATTTTTAATTGTAGAACTTGTGCTCACGTGTGCAATCGCTGGCACAGTGTCAGGATCATCTGCAAGAGTCCAATCTACAAGTTTCGCTGACTGAGTACTTGTAATCAATTCGGATGCACGGTCAACAACATATACTGCATCAATTGTGTACATAATGAGGCGCCTAGATGTATACACATTTTTTTCCCCATAAAAATATTTGGAAACATAACCTCTAACATTTTTAGTAATACCTAAACCTCTTGCACCGCTTGTTCCTTGCACATACATTAACGAAAGTTCACCTACTGTTTTTGCGGTATAGTCCTCAATCCAACTGTAATCATGCTGCAAATAGTGTGGCATGATTGCAGAAAAATATTCTTCTGTAATCACATTTCCAGTAGGATCTGTTACCGTAGTTTTATGCTGATTTTCAATGTATACGTTAATGATATTTTCAAATGAGGTCACATGCGAGTTTGATGCATCTTCATCTGCAAAAGCAGCCAGAGAAACACATACGGCAAAGATAAGTGCAAAAGTAAAAGAGATAACTTTTTTCATTATTCAATCAGTCCTTTCCCTTGTAATATATTAACCAACCAGCATCTCGTTGTCACACAGACGATACATTATATGCTGCACCACTTTATTAGCCCGCATATGCATATGCTGTATCGCTAATTGTACCAACCGTGTACGTCTTTCCGTCAAATGCGGCTCCATACACTTCGGTTAGAGTAACTGTAACCGATGCAGAAAATTCTGCTTTAGAACCATCACTAGATAATTTGGCGGGATCGGTCTGCCAGTTTATAAAATTTACACGCCACGAATGGCCTCCAACATCCTTTATATTTCCAGCGACAGGATCAATTTTTGTTCCGTAAGCACTTGTGATCAGACCTGTATTGAGATCTTTTACATAGTTGCCACTGACTGTATAAGTTATAGGGACACTAATTGTCTCCCCCTCGTTGGTTGTAACCCAATATGTCTTTGTGGCTTTACGAGATGCTGTATAAGTTCTTGATGCCCGTAGAATCTGTTCGGAATCATCAGAAAAAATGACTTTGTCAGTAAATTCAGATGTGGCACTTGCCTCACTGCTTAGAGCAAATGTAGGCAACGCCATAGCCACCATCATTGCGAGAGCGAGCAGGAACATGGGGATGCGTTTCTTCATCGTTGACATTTGATAAGCCTCCAATCTAATGGATTTAATAGAGCTGATGTTCGGACGATATTTCAGCATCTGCGCGCCGATGCCTGATACGGAGTAGGGAACCATTGTAAGTGGTGCATCATCTTGACATTAAAATAGCACAGTTTTCTATAAAAATCCATTAAACCTGCGTATACGCAAAAAATTGTGCATGAATGCAAAAATCCTCTGTGCAAACTGTTCTGCACAGAGGATTAAGGGCCCTTCTCAGCAATCAGAATAAAGCGACTCTCCTAATGAACGATTTGTTCTACAGCTTTTTTGCATAGAAAGCGTATACCCTCGTCCCATTACGGTCTTCAAATCATCCGGGCCTAAATCTAGTTTCTTCCGTAGCTTTGCGATGTGCACATCAACTGTCCGCGTCTGAATTGGCACTGTGATATTCCATGCAGATGCCAGAAGAAAGTTTCGGGAGCAGATGTGCCCGGAATGGTTGAGTAGCGTAATGAGTAGTTGATATTCTATAGTTGTCAGATGAATACGACAACCTTGCTTTTGAACGGAATCTCTTTCATCGATGGACAGATTTTTATAATACTTCATCCGGAACACCTATCGTTAATAGAATAACTTGGTGGCCAAGAAATTTCGGGTGCAATAAGGATAAATAGCTTGGTTTTTGCAGACGATGGGAAATGAGTCGTAACTGATTCTGGCCATGAAGGAATGCCTAAATCGCAAGGTATGCCATTGATTGTGAATGATTCGACAGCCTCGCCAAAGATTTCTCCATAATACAAATATAGTGGTTGGGTTGTTCGATAATCATCAGCAGATGGAAAGAGCGTCATTGTAAGGTATACCGGTAACTGTTCATCGCGTCCAGCATCTGGATTAGGCCATGGATTCTGTGAACCTTCTGATTTTACAAGTGTGTACCAATCCAAATTAGATATGGAGCTCCTCTTTAGGATATGGCAAAATATATTACCGGCATTATCACAGGTAAATACAATTACATATTGGTGATAATTATACTGATAGACAATGTCCCCATGCGATATGCCTGACAATGTGCGATCGGGGGTGCAATGCATCTCATATGCCACAAACATGCGATAGGCGATACAGATAGATATCAGTATGAATAAGAAATATATAACGGCATTCTTTACAAGCTTTTTTGTTATGCACATGAAAATTGATAATGTCTTCTTAGTTAGTGTGGAATGCCATACAGCCGAACGGAAAGAGGCCATTGATTTGTAACATTACTAATCGAAATTCCGGCACCGCTAGTGGATATACTGCCAGTAACATTATATTTTTGATATGTATGAATATAGGTAAAATACAACTCAGTGGTATTTCCATTTCCTGTCAAATTGTTTTTTGACAGGTTAAGATTAAAAAAGACATTTTTAATATATTTGAGATTGTTTGTTTCAGTAAAATACCAAGCGATAGCTGTATTGGGGGTACCGCCAGCAGAATATACAGGTGCCGAGGAATTGTCACTATATTCGCCTCGAGCAGAAGTTTGACCGGTGCTAAGATCTCCACCCCAATGAAAGCCAGCTACATCTGCACCGTCAGCGGGACAGATTGACGAATCTGATCCTGTTCCACTCCAATTACCCATTGCGGAGAAAAATGCCGATAGGGAATTGCCAGATGTAGAATAAGAACCATCCATGCGAATCGTTAACTTGCCTCTAGCGTTAGATACTTCTCTCGTTAAGGAAGGAGCACCTTCGTCAAAGTTTTCCTTTCCGATTGCATTAACTTCATCTTCGGATAGCAATCGACTATCAGTAATGAACAAATTGCCCTGAGAGTCATATTTGTAATGCTCTTCATAATAAACGGTTACGGAGGCGCCGTTTAAATGAGTCGTTCCGTCTCGAGCCATAAGTGTGGTGCCGTTTTCAATTTCAATGTAAGCCTGCGGGAAAGCTTCAGATTCCGCACTTATCTGCATCGGAGTATATGATTGGGTGTCTTCCGCAAATGTAGGCAACGCCACGGCTGCTACCATTGTAAGGGAGAGCAAAAACGCAGAAATACGTTTTTTCAGCATTGACATTTAATAAGCCTCCAATCTAATGGATTTAATAAGGTTGATGTTCGGACAAGATTTCAGCATCTGCGCGCCGATGCCTAATACGGAGTAGGAAACTGTTGTAACTTGTGCGTTGTCTTGACATCAAAATAGCACAGTTTTCTATAAAAATCCACTAAACCTGCGTATACGCAAAAAAATGTGCATGAATGCAAAAATCCTCTGTGCAAGCCGTTCTGCACAGAGGATTAAAAGCAATATTGATTATGAAAGAATTGATGTGTTTACAGGAGGTTCAGCTATATCAGGCCAATCGGCGCTAAAAATAAATCGCCCGTCATCATAAGTGAAAAGGTACTCAGCATGATACTTTTCTAAAATGTCTTTGACGTTCCCAATGCCAAAGCCATGAAGCAAGGGGTCTTGCTTGGTTGTAGGAATATGACCGTCATTGATCTGAACGACATTACTGGGATTGATAATTAAAATAGAAAGCATATTCTCGCTGTAAAGGATCTGAATGCTGACCCAGCGGTTTGGCTCGGACAAGCCTGCACAGGCTTCCATGGCATTATCAATTAAATTGCCCAGCACAATAGTCACATCTACACGGGGAAGTTTCAGCGCAGAAAGGTCATTGACACGAAACCGCATATCGATGCCTTGCTTCTTCCCAATATATCCCTTTTGGTTTAGAACCGCATCAATAGCAGCGTTATGGCTGTTGACAAGCAAAATTCGCTCACTTTGGCGCACATTCAACTCTGAAAGAAATTCTTTGGCATCGTCAACGCGTTCACTTTCCAACAATTCAGATAAAGTCGAAAGGTTGGCTCGGAAGTCGTGCGTCATTTTTCTTTGCCCTGCATACGCCTGACTCAAAGCCTGAATGTTTTCGTCCTGAACGTGGGCGCGTTCGTTGGCAGCAATCAGCTTCTCGCGATTTTCCGCGTTTTCTTCAAGGTAGTCTAACAAAATTAAAGCGGCAATATCAACAAGATTGAGAATCAGCAAACAAATCTGCCATACACGTTGTTCTTCCGAATAGGTATATACCTGCCTGAGTACAAGCAGTGTGCAAACTCGTCGGCACGATGTCCGTCGGCCAGCTGAGGTATATACCTGCCTGAGTACAAGCAGTGTGCAAACAGGGAAAAAAGCTGATAAAGGGACCCAAGCCCTTGGCTGTATTCTTGCACGTAGCGGTTGGTGGTACTTATTTATTAGAAATGCAAATGCTAAGATAAACGAACAACGGAGAAAAAAGAATATAGAATAAAGCGGAACATTCCATATATATTCTTCGTAGGTAAACCCACTAATACGCATACAGAGTTCATCAAACCAGTGATTATAAGAAAATAAAACAGAATATACCGTTACAACGATAAATAACCTCCGATCCCGGCGACTTTGGTACAAAAAAGCACAAAACAAATATATTAAAGCGACTTCTTGAAGCATTTTGAGTGTGTATCCAAATTTTGTGCCAACGGATATAGACAAGAATGTAGCAATGGCCCACCACAAGAGAATACAAAGCCATTGACTTTTTCTGTCTTCATTACGAGGGAAGAAAGCGTTAAATACAAGGACTTCGACTGCCAGCGCAACCACATTGCCTATAAAGCTGAGAATATTTCCCCAAATTACTACCATAGTTGCTGCGCCTGCCATCTTACAAATTTTTGCTTATTGTCGCGATAACTACGAGCCCCCACAGGAAGCGTTTGACCGATTGTCAGAACTGCACTTGTGCTTTGAAAAGACTGTAAATACGCCATATTTACAAGATAACTTTTGTGGATACGCAAAAATCCATGAGGAACAAGCAAATCCTCAAGCTGCGTCATAGTTAATCGGGTAATTAGCTGCTCACGGCATCCGCCTACCAAATGGAGATACTGTTCACGTCCCTGACTTTCTATCCATGCAAGAGATTGGACTGGGATAGGCACACTCTCACCCTCACAGAGAATCTCTACTTTCCGTTGACGGGTGCGGCACATTGCCAGTGCATCTTCAAAATAGGTGGGTAGCTTCTTTTCCAACTCGGATTTGGCAAGGTATCGAAAAGCATCCACTTCATAGCCCTCAGGGGCATATTCACTGAAGTTTGTTACGAAAATCAATACGGCTTCCGGATTCATCTTGCGCATCTTTCTGGCAAGGTCAATTCCGCTTTCTTTACCGAGGTCAATATCGAGAAATAGAATGTCATATTGTGCGATAGTGTTAGCACTCATTTCAGCAATATCAGTTAAGTAGCTCAATTTCATGGATTTGCTGGAATAGGCCGGCAATGATAGGATCCTTTTGAACATTGACTGTGCGAATGTTGGATCATCATCACAAATAAGAATCTTGACCATACTCTCTCCTATGTAGGCTCGACTGCCAATCTTTTGTTTGGGGTATGTTTTCAAAATAACGAATCCTCCGGGTTTTGTCAATAGATTTCTTTTTATATACCACGTTTGTGGAATTTAATCAAGCAAATTCCACAATTAAAATGGCGCCGAATTGTAAAATATTTATATTGTGCAAGGAGGGTAAAACGCTTATGTTGTATGATTTTGGGCCACGCCTGTTAAAACTGCGAAAAGACAAAAATCTTACGCAGCAGATGGTGGTTGAACGTGCAAAAGGGTTTGATCCGAACCTGCGACTTTCAGATTCAGTGCTGGGGAAATACGAAAGTGATCTTGCTGTTCCGCGACTGACGGAGGCAGCTGCACTGGCAGACGTTCTAAATGTTTCGTTGGATTATTTGACAAGCGGTGAGAAATGTAATGTCCTATCGCTTAAGGAATTAAGCCCAGAGCAGGTGCAATTGCTTATGGACTTGACAGCGCACATTCGAACCAAGAAAAGAAGATCTCAAGGACACAAAAATGTTCCGAAACCAACAACCGAGGAAACGGAATTGATAACTCGGCTCATTGCTGAGATTTTGTACTGAGTGCTTCTCCATCTTTCAAATTTTGCGTTTATGTCATATTTTTTGCGTTTGTGACATTTTTGTGGCGGGAATCATTTTCTGCTGATAAAATGAGCAGCGTAAGGAGTTGACATAAATGGAAGCATTGGCGGCAAGGATAGCGGCTTTTTGTTTACAAAAGCACTATATCAAACCAGATCAGATTGCTTGGCTGCAATATGGTTTGATGCGCCGCCTAATGGGAATGGTTACATTTCTTCTTCTGCTTCCAGTAGGTGCATTTTTTGACGGATGGGGAAGCACTTTCCTTTTTCTGCTGGTCTTCCGCTTCATTCGTATGCGGACAGGTGGATACCATGCTAAAACGCCGGAGGGATGCCTTTTAGGGTCAACATTTACAATGATCGTATCACTAGAGCTTGCAAAGCGATTGCATCCCGTATCAAATCTGATTTGTCTTGCTGCTGCTTCTATTTTAATTTTAAGATTAGCACCAGCAAATAATGCTGCCCTTCATTTGAACGCGGAAGAACTTGTTGCAGTACGCAAAGAAGTGAAATTAAGATTAGCAATCGTTATGCTTTCGGCGTGCCTATTGCTATTTTTTAGGGAACCGATAGCATATCGAGTAACTTCTGCGATTTTGGCTGTTGCGGTCACACTATTGATTTCTAAGCTCGGCCTTGGAATGCAATAATGCATTCTATTGATAAAAATTTTAAGTATAAGGACGAAAGGGGTAATAGTTATGGTATCAAAAGAAACCTTTACACAGCATCTTGCCCATGAAATGGCACAGGCAGTTGTTCATCGTGAACGCTACGGATGGCCGCCGGATTCGCCGTGGGGCCTGTTTCAGCCTACTCGCCCAGAAGAAACTGAAAAGATTGCTGTAAAAGAAGAACAGTAAAATGTTTGTATGATACACGTTTTGGATAACGTGTACACGATGCGCAGTCCACGTTTGTAATTGACGTGGACTGTTGCTGTATATGCGGTACATAGACAGATGAAAAGTTCAGCCATAAGGAGCTTTATATGGCGGCAATATTGTAGGCAATAGAATCACAATATTATAAACAGATAATTCTATTGTTAAATAGCAATGGCAATTGGGGTCGGCGTTTTTGCTGATCCCAATTGCTTTTCTAAGCTATTAAAAGGTGCCTAAGGGGATTTATGTGATTATTCCGGAAGTAGACGATTGATAAGTTCTTCGCAGTCGGTTGAGGTATAACCCCACAAAACAGAGCTCAGCACATTAATCGCTTCTTCCCGACGAAGATAGTAGTTGCGCATCGACATAGGCATTCCTTTTAATTCAAGAAAATGCAGAATCTCATAGTTGTTCGCATAATGATGAGGGGCAAGATATGTATAGTACAAAATCCAGTAATAGAGTTCCCCTTTTTCGTGCTTTTTTCGCATGAGATCAATCGCAGAATTTATAAGCTGTAGCATCCGTTTACTCCGCTCCAGTGAGTGCACATAAGATTCAAGATGTGTGTTTGAATTTGATGCTTCAAGACCATCCAGCACGGCCTCGGAAGCACAACCATACTCGGTGCGAAATTCCGCCTGAAGATTATAATCGGAAACTTCAATACTCCATGAAACGCTACGATAATTTTTTAAAAGAGTCCATGTATCGTGATAATAAGAGGGAAATGCGGATTTTTGATTGTGTGCAGACATAATAAATGCTCCTTATCTTTGTCATAGAAGAACTGCTTCACTCTATAAACAGAGATGCCGTGGCGATTTTGACGCATTTATAGCGCACTTAGAAAAAATATTTGTGAGGAAATTGCATGCAGAAGATGAACTTGTTCAAAAATCCCGATTATTTGAACACAAATATGCGGTCTGTGAAATATTAACGTTTTTAATATGAACTGCACGGTAGACAAACGCAGACGAACGGTCAGTTCAAACATAAAGGAATAAAAAGAAATAGCGAGGTGAAAGAAAATTAACGAAAAGATTCTCTGTAATATCATTAGACGGATACCAGATTGAAAAACGAACTAAAAAGCTATTTCTTGAAGTACAGTTATAGATGGTAGCCAATTTGTTAAGGGCAACTCTATCGAGCTTCGTACTTGCGAGAGTGTTGGATGATTAGTGCTGGCGATTCCAAGATAGGAACTGCTACATGGAATTGTCAGTATCATACGCAAATTTTGACAGTGCAGATCCTGTCTGAATGGAACTGTGCTGAAGAATTTACGTGTGCTATTTTCCAATATAATATTATTGATCCACTTTGCCGTTCTCCTCCGTTATTCCCATCGAAAAAATGATGGGAGTAATAGAATGGTAAAAAGGAACAGTGGAACATCCAAAGAGGATATATGTCAAAATCAGTTTACTGCTTATGTGGTTCTGGCGGTAAAACGAAAGCGTCAGGCTTACATAAAAAAGAAAATAAGAGATAAAGAGAACCAGGCAAAAAGGGAGGAAGAACAATCAAATTTTGGAGCCGAAGAGAATACGGTGTGGGATAGACTGGAGGTTCAAAATGAAGAATTAGTGGCTGCAGTGCAGCAGTTAAAGCCCAAAGCGCGGTTTATTGTAACAGGGTATGTCCTAAAAGGGAAAACATTTAAGGAACTTGCTCAAGAAACGAAACTCACAGAAAGAGCGGCAGCTTCTACGTATTATAGAAGCATTGAAAAACTACGTATTAAAATGGAGAAAGAGAAATGACATTTATTGAGCTGTTACTTGCGGCCAAGGAGGGAAGTGCATCTGCCTTTGAGATACTGTTTGACCGATATAAAAACCTACTGCGAAAATACTCAGTAATAAACGGAGTGTTTGATGATGATCTTTACCAAGAACAATGTATGATTTTTGTACACTGCATAGAAATTTTTGAAGTGAAATGAGCGGAGAAAAGCCGCTTCAACCGTTCGAGATGTGAATAACTTTCTCTGTGATATCAGATACAAACCATCAATGTGATGAGCAAGAAAACTTTGCACTGATCGGCGGAAAAGCATAAGAGAATGTGGGCATTCAAGGATATTTTAAATTTTTATAAATTCTAATCTGTTTGTATTCACTTTGTGGCGATATGTCGATATAATGAACACAAAAGAAATAATAATTTGTATGATTAGAACAGATAGGACGATGAAGCGCAAAGGAGTAGCATATGTTTGATGAATTTTTGGAAGATTATAAATACAACTGGAAAATGGCAGATAAGCAGTATATGGAAGAACGATACAGGGAGAGTTTGTCACCAAAGCAAAGGGAAAAGGCAAAAAGAAGCTCGACCACTTCACTCCTGCTCAGAATTAAATGGGCGCTGGAAAATTTAAAATTGAGGATGGAGGCAGCACGATTTCCAGAGATTTTAGCAATGGCGATGGTCGTGTTTTCAATTTCCCTAATTCTTTTGATTGTGTCGTGGGGATGGAATATATTGGCATCAGAGACAACATTGTATAGATGGAGTATAGCTCTTTATCTTGTCAGTGGTCTTCTAGTTCTAAACCTGATGCCAAGTACGGTGGCATATAATCGGAAAAAGCATGAGAAGCGTTCAATAAAGGACAAGCACAGTATGGAAGAAATAACAAAATACTTTGAAAGTGTTTCAGTAAAAGCACTTATTAACACGGCAGAAGACTTTAAAATTGATTTGAAAAATGCAGTGCCTTGGCTGATCCTTGAAAATCAACAGTACATGAAAGAAAAAGAGAAACGGCAGAAAGAGAATCTTCTGACACAGATTGTCGTTACACTTCTTACAATAACTCTTAGCAGCGTTACAAATGCAATTGGTGATGGTACGAATGAAGCGATAAGAAGAGGTGTGATGGTAAGCAGCGTATGCATATTAATTTTGGTTAGTCTGGTATTTGGGCATTACATAAAAAAGCATTTGGAAAAAGCGGATGATGAGTTCCAAATTAGCAAAAACTTGAGGGAAGCGCTTAATTATTATGCAAATAATTTATATAAAGAGAATCCGTTGACAATCATTTGACATGCAATATTTTTAGATACAATAAAAATGATAGGGTGAATACAGAATTGCACATAGGAATGCTCTGGAAGATTTACATAAATAGGAGACGGTTACAATGCCTAGGAAACAGATAAAACGAAAATGTGGTCATATCGAGAATATTTATTTGGAAGATCGTGAATTCAATGACCCAGCAGCATTAAAACATCATGAGGACGAACTTTGCGAAAAATGCTATGTGTCAACTAATCGTGTTTGTGAGAAAAGGATGTCTTATGTGGATTACAAAATAGAATACATTTCCTGTAGAACAAAGGAGGGAAGTTATGATGGGAAAAATAAAACGATTGTTGTATATGTACCGTATGATTTCTAAACATGCACTAGTGTAAATGCTTCTATCGTTGAGTAAACTGCGTACAATAGAAGATGAACGGATGTGGAAGCAGAGACAATAAATTAATGATATATTCACATAGGATACAGGGAAAAATCTCCGTCACGTTATGATGTGACGGAGATTTTTTGAAAAAAGATAAAGTGCTACACATTGCTTTGATGCAAGCAATGACCATACTGCAACAGTCAAATGAAACATACATTACACAGGGCATTTAATGTCGAGTACTTTGCTGTCAATGCAATCAACAACGAACGAAACGCCTGTGAGAGTCCTGTAAAATCAAATTGACTTATTGTCTGATTAATCGAACTTGTTTTCGCGTGCAATGTCGCTTTTGAAGCGGATGCACCGCACGCGACCGAGACGCTCTACAAGGAAACAGTATGGGCGGATGCCATCGTCGATTTCCAGAATTTCATAGGGCAGCAGCTGCATAAGGAGCAGTTCGGCCAAAGAGCACTTTTTGATTTGCTTTGCAAATTCCATCGCCGTATAAGGAGAGTCTCCCTCATACCGCATTGCATAGCGGCTGGGGTAGGGGAAAAACGAAATTCCGTTGGCCGCAAGCATACTTTCGCCCAACTCAATTTCCACAGAGCGGAAGTGGTAGATCCGTAACACAGGAGGCATACGCCGCTTAGGACACCATTTCGGTACATTTACTTTTGGGTCGTCGGATCGAAAGATAATGACCTTTTTGCCGCCGGTGCAGTATTTTGTGTTCGGCTTCATGCGCCGACCGTGAATCGTTTTCGTTTCAGACCCGGCATAGAGTTTACAGTCCGAGCAGTAATAACACTTGAATTTGCGTACTTTTTCTTTATACATAGGCTTTTTACCTCTTAGTTTGTCAGCAGGGGAAAGTCCTGCTTGGGTGCCTGTAAATAGTAATCCCGCTTTGCGAGAATTTCGGCATATCGCTCTTTGCCGGAAGCGGGTTCACCGTTGCCGTGGAAAGAATCAATGACCGCCTGTTCCTCCTGCGGCATATCGGCGTAGGTGCGTTTGCCGTAGTTCGGCGGTAGCCAGTTTTTGCCTCGGCTGCAATAGATGTTGAAACGCTCCAGCAGTTCTTCATTGTGGAACCGAATGTGCATCGTACCTTTTTTATAAAGGGTCACATCGAAATACTTGCAGGGGATGTTTCGCGTCTGTCCGGCTCTGGCAGCACGCGCCAGTACACCGTGCAGATTCACATAACTTGTCATGTTGCCATCCAGAAAATCGAACACCTTTTCTATATCCGAGATGCAGGCTTCAGCATGGCTGACTTCAAATGCATCAGACCAAGAGTAATCCGAGAACATTCCATTCACAGGCAGGATGATTTTGCTGTTGACTTTGTGGGCTTTATTCGCTTTCCAGCCGTTAAAGTAATGAACATTTTTCGATGTCTCCGGGTACCAGCTATGCTCGACCGTAAAACGCTCGAACAGTTTGAAGATGGTATCTTGGATGCCCTGTGACAGTTCTGCGTTCATTTCCAGTGAGATCTGCTGAATGTTAAACAGCGTGAAATCGTAGTTTACCAGCTTTCCGACCATGTCATAGTATTTCTGGCGCAGTTCACTGGTTAGCTTACCCATGAATTTGTCGTTATGGAACAGAGCGTTCCAATATTTCCGGCGGGTGAGACGTAGAAAATCATTGATATGCGGCCCTCTTGAACGATGGTCTGTGCCAACAGAAAGCACCAGTGTGCTGCCACTATATTGGCCAGGCGGGATACTTTCCATCAAATAAGGACGCATCCCCAGATACTCCCGAATCAAAGCAATCCCTACATCGGTTTCAAAGTTGAACTGCTGCACGATGTTTTCGAGAAAATCTGTCAGCGTCAATTCCGTTGCCTCAGTCTGTGGCTGTTCTATATTGGAGGCTTCTTTCAAACGGGAGTAAATCTCACTATGGTATGTTGGCCTCGGAATATCAATGCGCACCAGTGCTACGGTAACATCAGTCTGGCGTTCTGCATCTTTGAAAGCGTCCGCCAAGATTTCTACTTCAGCTCCATATTCTTCCAGATACTGCTGCAAGAGTTGCCGTTGGGCAGAATAAGGATTGCGCACAGTTTCGGCATTCAGCAGACAGCGAATTTTACCGCCGCAGCATTTTAGCAACTCTATGGCCTTCAAAAGATGCTCACAGCCGGCAGAAAACGGTGGGTTCATCAGAATCAGGTCGTAGGTTTTGCGGGAAACGAAGGTCAAGAAATCATCGTGAACGATATGTAGATCTATTCTGTCCCGCAAAGAAGATTCGTACCTTAATTGCGCACGAGCGGTCTTTTCTTCGTCATTTAGACCAACCTCTTTGTCGAGTTTGTAATCGTAACGGGTACGATCTTCAAATCCGCGCAGGGTATGCTGAATTTCTTGCTGTCTGGCACTGCCAAATTCATACTTGAGAATACTGCGGATATAAGGGTCAATTTCAATGGCATCCACATTCAAGGTGTGGGGATTGTAGCGGTGTTCCTGTGCAATCGATTCTTCGGCAAGGCACCGAATCAAATCCCCCTTTCCGGCAGATGGCTCTAAAACTGTGCTGATGAAACCAAGGTCAATACCCTGTAACATTTTTTTGCCCAGTTCCTTTGGGGTAGGGTAGAAGTCGGCCTGTGCCTCCGGGGTGGAAATCAAATTCTCAGCATACATATAAAAATTCCTCCAAACTCATCTGACCGCGGATGAAATCATCTTCCATCCACCAGTGAAATACATCCTCCGCTGTAGTACCCATGTGCCAGCTTCCGTCAAGTTTTCCGCGCCTGCGCCGTTCCTCAAGCATTCTGTCAAAAGCTATAAGATACAGCTTCTCATACTGCGGATAGCGGGCAAACTCAAAATAGCGATGTTTCCCGGCCATCGGACAGCCAATACAGCCTACCCGTGAAAAGCCGCAGAAATAGAGTGGATTCACAGGTATCCTTGCATCATGCAGGAAATCCCAGACTTCCCGGTCACTCCAATCTACAATGGGATTTACAAAGCGCTTCGCCGCCAGCTTGCAGGGGGCAAACAGCGCATCCAGACTTTCCTCGTCATTTCGGATATGTACTTCCTTATCGCGGTTGGAAACCTGCTTTTCAAAGATGCCCCTGCGCTTGGAACGGCTGACGCTTTCTGCCCAGCGAACACCTGTGGCAAGGAAGCGCCCCTTGCCGTTTTGTTCCTTGAGGACGGCGCAGCAATACCGGGCCACGCGGGTCGGAGGCATTAGCTTGCGGGGAATCAGGTCCCACATACTCGTGCGCCTACCTTTATATAAAGGATAGTTGATGCTGCACCGTATGCCTCGATTCTCCAACCGCGCAAACTCGCTCCGTACAAAGTGGACGGTTTCCGGCGCATCTGCCGTGGTGTGCGCGTGCAGGACCTCAAACGGTATCTCGGCGCGCAGGGCAAGCTCGGTCAAAACGCAGCTGTCTTTTCCGCCTGAATGGGTGAGCAGCAGCGGTGTTTTGTAATGCTCCAGCGACATTTCACTGGAAAGCTTTAACCGTGCAATCGCTCGCTGTTCTGGGTCGGCGTGGGTTGGAAGTGTAATAAAGCCCCATTCATTATTTGTCATAGGGGGATACCTCCAAAAGAAGCCGTGGCAGCAAAATGCCGCCACGGCTATTATCAAATCATTCTGCGAACATTCAACCCTTTACGCACACGCGGCCAGCGTTTGTCGGCGCGGGTTGAGGACCGCGAGTACAAAAGGGCGAGGCTTGATGTAATAATGGGTGGTGGATGTTTCAAAGTGGATCTCCTGCGTTTCGGTTTCGTGAATCTTCACTACAGGAGCCGTATGGTACATTTCGCCGCCCGTACTGAAGATGGCGGGTCTGCCCACCATCAGTGCGGACATGAGTTTGCCGGTAATGTAAAGCTCCAGCTTCCGCTTTTTCATTCTGTCCTTGCCTCCCTTTAAGCATCTCTGCACAGTTCCACCACGATGAACCGCGCGTTATCCAGCAGCGTGTTCACATGGTACAGCGAGGTGTTCTGCATCTGCGCGATCTCGTTCGTCTGGTAGCCTTTGGTGCGCAGACGGATAATTTCCATCTGCTGGGGCGTTACCCGCTTGGCGAGGGCGTGCAGAAGCAATGCAACCTCACTTTCACGCAGCGCTTCCTCGTCCGTTACCGTTGGTGTTGAATGCCGGGTCAGATGCCCGGTGTAAGACTGACGGGGACGAACAAAACGGATGACGCGGAAACGGCGCTTGTCGGTGCGGTGGGTATTGACAACTTCGCCTTCCATCGCCCGCCACGCAACCGTGGCAAAGGAATAGCCTGCAAGGTTCGGGTCGGTCAGATACCGCTGTACGGCCCGCAGATAGCCGAAAATGACGATGTCATAATATTCGCTGGCAGGCAGATTCTTCTCGTGCAGAAACTTGTAGACAAGGTTGTGGTTCTTGTCGGCAAAAATACGCTGAGTATCATTCAACGGAATATCGTGCATAAAGCACCTCCTTCATAAACTGTTACGCGGGCAGCGGCTGCGTGTCACCGTTCACCGATGCCCCGATGCAAAAGCTGCCATCGGCGGTCGCAGGGGCGGTAGCGCAGCTCTCCACATCACAAAGACCATCATCCTGTTCACGTTTTGCCTCGATGCGCTGGCGGTTCATGCCGCGAATCTGCTCACGGAAGCTCAAGGCGTACTTGCGCACAGCGGCAAGCTGCTCGCCGTGGAAATCGCCCAAGCGCTTGAACGTGGCAACGCTGTAATCCTTGCCCTCCGGGTTCGTCTGGCGTTTCAATCCAATCTCCACAAGGCTGCCGTAGGTGGCACGGTTGCGGAAAACAAAGCCCTGATTCAAAAACTCACGGAACGGGCTGATGCTGGTGGGAGAGAGATTGATCGCCAGCGGCATAAACTCCCCGCTGCGCAGCAAGTACAGCACCCGCATATTCTTGCAGGCTTTGCCGCGACCATTGGCGGCGCTGCCAAATTGGCTCAACGCACAGGTTTCGCAGACACCACCGGGTTCACCGTAGCCCTGTTTGCCGTCTACAGAGGAGCAGAGCGGCGGTACATCGTCGCTGTACTCATCGCCCTCCGGCCAGTAGGCGCAGCTTGCGTGATTGAACAAAATCACGCCGGTGAGAGTGGGGCTGTAATCTGGGTGCTGAGGGTCGCCGGTGGGCAATTCAAACTGCAGCACGCCGCCTGCGGGAATCTTGATGCGGGGAAAGGACATCGTAAAGCCGTCCCTATCCTCGGCAAGTTCCTCACTGCTGAAATCGGCATCGCCCATTTCGGGCAGCACAAAATCCAGCGGTTCGTTGGCGGTCATGGCGGTGGTGGCTGCGGCGTTAGCGTTCATCATAGACATAAAAAATCCTCCTATATGTAGGGCAGCATCAAGCAGCTGCCTGGTTGATTCTCGACCACTGCTGTGTGGGCATGGTCAAAATGCTGTAACCGATACTTTCCAATTCACTGGCGCGGTCATAGCTCTCCACATCCTGGCTGTGTCGGGTCACGGCGTTGGATAAACCGTACAGCGTCAGATCGTTGGATTCAATCAGCCGCTGTAACACGCCGGTACTCTCGCTGTCGGTAATGTGAAACTCTTTGCTGGCAAGTTTGACGACAGCCGGCACATCATGGGTGTCCATCTGTGCGGCTTTTGCCTCCTGCATTTTGCCGACGATCTGCGAAAACCGCGCTTCTTCCACGGCGGCGCGCACGGTGTCCTGAATTTTCATGACAAAGGCTTTGTCCTCGGCGTCCAAGGTTGCTTGAGAGTAGACGCTGAAATTTTCCTCGCTGTCGGTAACACGGCCTACGTGGTTGCGACGAGCTGCGGCTTCATTCACGACCATGCCGTTGCTGCACACCAGCCGATAGATCAGCGGCTGGATGCTGACAGAGCCAAGCCCGACCTCGCTGTTGCTGATGATGACCCCGGCCTGCACAATGTCGCCGGGGGAAACCTCCGCCTGCAAGCGGGGGTTCACGGCTTTGATGTACATACGGCTTTCGGTGATTTGGCAGCTTTCAAAGCGGATGTCAGGCAGCCCGCCGAGAATCGGCAGCGTCACGCCGGCAATGTCGATATTGTCGATGCGGCGATAGCGATTGCTCAGGTACGCGCGGGCGGAGCCGTCCAAGGTGCGCAGCATACGTTGGCTGTTTTCCTGCTTGAACCATGTGTTAGCATTGTAGGCCAGCAAATCGGGGCGTTCCTCCCGCATACGGTCATAGTAGGCGGCGGGGATGCGCAGGTGCGTGCCGATCTGCCGATGCGCGATGCCGGTAATAGTCATGGGTTCGATCAGCTCGGTGCCGCTGTCGTCTGACAGGTGCAGAAACATTTCTTTACCGTAGGATTCCATCCGCAGGCGATTGGGGGCAATGAGGTAGTCCTCCTTGGACTCGCTCTGCCGCTTTACTTCGGTCAGCATCTGCTGTAAGGATACACCGGATTTCATACGTGAAACCTCCTCACCACGAGAGAACAAGCTTGCCGGAAGTTTCCTCGGCGGCCAGCCCATCTCCTGCAAAGACCTGTTTCAACTTTTCCCAGCAGCCCACAGGTGGGAAACCGTGCAGTTCCGGGAGTACCGATGTGCTGCCATCCGTAAGCTGGATGTGACCGTCCTCCTGCACGGTCATCGAGTGATGCCCGCGGGAACTGAGGTCGGCCACTATGCCCTCCAGCGTTGCGCGTCCCTCAGTTTCATACCAAATGCGCGGGTCGGGCAGTGGGGGAGTCTCAGCGGGAATACGCGGTTTTTCAGGCGTGTCTGCCGTGGGATTTGGGCGCAGCGGCACGGTGTTGATCAACTCGCACCGCAAGTGAGCCTGCTTGTCCAAAACGACCTCGGCACTCTCAAAGCCGTCCAATCCGTGAACACGAATCAGGCAGCGCCCTCCCTCTTTGACGATAGCAAGCGGATCTTTGGTGGCCCATTCCCATGTGATGTTGCTGTCCGCCGTGCGAAGCGCAGCGGTGACGCGTTGGTTCACATGAAGCAGCAGAATGTCGCTGAGCGGTTCGTCCTCAATGTCCGGCACCACAAACTTGGTGCGGCGGGGTGCCTTTGCTTTCTTCTTGGGGACTGCCGGTAGGCTGCTGCGCAGATGGTGCAGCACATACAGTTCCCAGATGGAGCAGGCAACAAGCAGAAGCGGCAGCAGCAGCGCGCCGCGCACAAACGCGGCGATGGCTACAATGATGCCCACGAAAATACTTGTACCGTTCCAGATGGCATTGTCAGATTTCATTGTCGATTACCGTCCTTTCACAAAAACAAAAAGGGCTGCATCAGGTGTCCATTCTGAACACTTGATGCAGCCCAAGGTGCAGCCGCTTTTCGGCGGCCATGCGGGATGCGGATGGATTCTTGGTTCACTCCTTTCTGCCGGTGGCAGGAAATATCTATATAAAAAAGTGCCGGCAGGGAAGACACCGCGCCCAATTCAGCGCAATGCCATCTACTACCGGCACCGATTACAAAAATAACAACGTATGCTTATATAGCACAAAAATCATTTACGAGGTTATTATAATACTATATCTTGTGGCTGTCAATATAGGACACTATTTTCCGAACAAATCACTATGAGTTCCTGTGCGTGTTAGAGTCAGTACCAGAATGTCATCTTCCAGACGGTAGACGAGCAACCAATCCGGGAGAATATGGCACTCACGGTGCCCAACCCAATTCCCGGTCAAAGCATGGTCTTTGTTTTTATCGGGAAGAACTTCACCCATTGCCAGCAGAGTAATTACATCTTCCAGCAAATCCATTTTGAAGCCACGCTTCATTGCAAGTTTGAAGTCCTTCTTGAACTGTGTCGTAAACTTGACAACGTATTTCGTCTCGCTCATGCTTTCAAGTCTGCAAACAACTCATCCGTATTGGTGTATCCTTTTACAGAAGGGTCTTTTGCAATCCTTTCTGCCTCCAGCATGGCGGCAATCGTTTCCTTATTGGGCTGGTTCAGCGAAATTTCAAAAGGAATGCCACCGTCCCGGAGAGACTGGCGGACGAAGATATTGAACGCTGTGGACAGATTCATTCCAAGCTCTCCAAATAGGGCGTCAGCCTGTGCCTTCAAGTCCGAATCCATGCGAATACTGATATTAGTAGTAGCCATAAGTCTCAACTCCTTTCACCTTTCCAATTACAGTATATGCTGTTTGCACGAGAAATGCAATGCTTTGCACGAATAATTAGCACAAATTTAATAGATGAACTGATGGAAAAGATACCATAGCAATAATTCCCTCCATCTAAGTTAGAAAAAGCGGAGAATTCCTGCTTGTAACAGCAAAAATTCTCCGCTTTATTCAGACAATTACGCAGTAGGAAAGATTACTTCCTATTTCTTAAACGCCACTTCCACATTTTTGCCGCTGAATGCGACACCATACTTATAAATGCTCTTTACACCATGCGTCAGCATTTCGGTGTCATATTTTTTATCTTCAATCTGGTTGAGCGCGGTCTGTGACAGCTTCTGCAACTGTTCGGTATCGCAATGTTTCTCAGCTTTAAGCTCGATGATGATGCCGGGCATGGTAGGCGTTTTGGGAGCAAGCTGGATGTCATAGCGGCCATCACCGGATTCCCGGTTCGAGGTGGCGTAGGCGTTGCCAAGTAGTGCGCACAGACCGAGGACAAAGCCGTGATAGAAGTTCTCCCCGGCAGTATCAAAGCTGCTGACGCTCTGGGTCAGCAATGTTTGAATCTGCTGCTGCAACTTGCTTTCGTCGCCGGAATAGAGAGCTTCCTGAATGGCAACAACCGTAGTCTGCGGCATCATGACATTCAGATGACTCAAAATCTCCTTATTGTATACATAGGTGATTTCTCGGTTGGGAAGAGCGACATGGCAGAGGTAATCCCCGCTGATAGAAGTTTCCGCTTTTACGACCTTGAGATAGCCGGATACAAGCAGGAAACTGTAAATAGACGATGGATTATTTTGCAACTGGGGATAAATGACGCTGGTATCCACATAAGTTGCAACAGTTTTACCTTGCAAAAGATCTGTCAGCTGTGTATAGATATCTTTGTCAGCCTGCTCCAGAACTTCGGAAATGACATCATTGTTGCTGGTGGAGAGCCAGTAAGGGCGTGCCTCACATCCGGCGCTGAAATAGTTGATAACCGACCAAGGGTTATAAATTTCGGCATCGCCGAAGCGGTAACCATCGTACCAATCGCGCAGTTCGTTGAGCTTATCGGAAGCGCCGTAATAGGCGGCCATCTTGGCAACTTCATCTGCGGTGAAGCCGAAATAGGTGTTGTACTTCTTGTCCAGCACAGAATTGACAACCAGATTATTCAGCCCGCTGAAGATACTTTCTTTTGCTACGCGCAGGATGCCGGTCAAGAAACCAAAGGCCAAGCTGCGATTATCTTTGAGACCGCCGGAGAAAAGCCCCCGCATGAAAGAAACGGCATCATCGTAAAATCCCATCAGGTGCCCCTGCTGAATGGGAGTGTCGTACTCATCTATGATAATGACGGCAGGGCAATTATAGTGCTTGTGCAGCATGGAAGAAAGCGTCTTGAGAGAAGAGATATAGTCGGTGCTGTCAGCAGTGCTGGAAACAATACGCTGATAAACGGCTTTCTCGAAGTCATTGCAAGCGGGGCTATCGGCAAGGTCGGCGTGGCGCAAATACTCTTCACCAATCAATCGGGTAAGGTGGGCGTATGTTTCTTCCCATGTATTCCGCTTGACGTCTTTGAACGTCAGGAAGATGACAGGATACTTTCCTTGGTAATCCCGATATTTCTGCCCGCAAGCCCAGATGGCTTTGTTGGTAAAGTATTTAGAGGTGTCTTCCTCGGTCTTTTCAAAGAAAACACGGAGCATATCCATGTTAAGCGTTTTGCCGAATCGTCTGGGGCGCGTAAACAGCGAGACCATGGGACGCTGCTCCAAAAAGTCTTTGATCATCAGCGTTTTATCGACATAGTAGTATTCCGTCGATGCAAGGCGATAATCGGAAATGCCGACAGGGAGGGGAAGATGTGCTGGCATAGCGGATTTTTTGTAAGCCCCTGTACGCACACGAGCATCGGCGGGCTTTTCTGCATTGGCAGGAATCTGCCAACTGCCATTTTCCTTGCTTGCTCCGGGAATCTTGCCTGCCGAGCAGAGCGTAGTAACTCTCCTTGTACTGATTCCCCACAAGGTAGAAGCCTCTTTTGCGGACATCATAACCATAAACTAACGCCTCCTCGTCTTTATTGAATTTATTATACCATTCAGTCGGAATAATGTCAAATCGCATCGGAACAATATCACGCTTTGAATATAGTATATTCCGGCAAGGCTCTTTGTGAGCTCCAATGATGCCCGGTACTATCTGCCACTGCGGGAAAGATTAACTATAACCACTTACGAAAATGAAAAAAATCTACGTTTTTGAAAACGACTGCTTGCAAATACTATACGTACCTATTATAATAGAAGCAGCAAGATGGTTTCAGAACTCAAATATTTTTCATTTTTTGAAAGCGGTACACTATGAAAATCATTCCGAGAGACAAATATTTACAGCGAATCATCGAATTGAACGGCACACCGGACATCAAAATCATCACCGGGATACGCCGATCCGGCAAGTCCAAATTGATGCAGGCCTATATTGAATACCTGAAAAGCCATGTCGATAACTGCAATATCATTTATATCGACTTTATGGATTTGGCCTTTGAGGAAATCAAGGAGTACCATGCACTGCACGCCTATGTGGAAGCACAGTATCAGGCAAACAAGACGAACTATCTTTTCGTGGACGAGGTGCAGATGTGCCCGCAATTTGAGTTGGCTATCAACAGTCTCTACGCCAAGGAAAAATACGATATCTACCTGACCGGCTCCAATGCATTTTTGCTGAGTGCGGATTTGGCTACGCTTTTTACAGGGCGCTATATTGAAATCCATGTTTTCCCGTTCAGCTTTTCGGAGTACTGCCGATATTACGAAGGAACAAAGGATATAGACCAACTGTTTGAGGATTACACCATAAAGGGCGGTCTGGCCGGGTCCTATGCGTACAAAACGGAGAAAGACCGAGTCAATTACATCAAAGAAGTTTACGAAACGATCGTTACAAGAGACCTCGTGCAGAAATACGCACTGCCGGACACTTTAGTGCTGCAGCGGCTGAGCGAGTTCCTTATGGACAACGTCAGCAACCTTACTTCGCCTAACAAGGTCAGCCAGCTGTTGACAGCCAATAACACCCAGACGAATCATGTGACGATTGGAAAGTATATCAAGTATTTGTGCAATGCCTTTGTCTTTTACGACGTCAAGCGCTATGACATCCGGGGCAGAAAATATCTGGAAAGCTCGGAAAAGTTTTATCTGTGTGACACAGGTATCCGTTATGCCATTCTGGGTAGCCGGAATATGGATTACGGCAGGATGTATGAAAACATGGTCTGTATTGAACTTTTACGCCGTGGGTATGATGTGTATGTCGGAAAGCTGTACCAGAAAGAAATCGACTTCGTTGTACAAAAGGGTGACGAAAAAATTTATATTCAGGTAAGCGACAATATTACAGCGCCGGACACCTTCGAGCGCGAATGCCGTCCTCTTTTGCAAATCCGGGATGCATACCCCAAAATGATTCTTGCCAGAACCAGACACCCCAAATATAGCTACGAGGGAATCGACATTTACGATGTTGCCGATTGGTTATTGCAGGAATGACCTCTATACCACACATAGTATAGCACAGCCGATAGATTCGTCGGCTGTGCCTTTTGTGTGCCTAAACGATGAACATATTACTGTATATCAATGCGAATAAGGCGTTAGTATGTATCAATCATAATCTGCTGCCGCAAGTAGAGGTTTGCTACTGCCGTGATGACCTCGCGGCTGCAACGGTACTCCCGAACAGCCTGCGCGAAGTTGTCGCAGTTCAGGTCGTTGTCATCGTACAGCTTGTCCAGCACATCGTAGCCGTCTTTTAAGCGGCGGATGTCCATCTCAATGCACTTGATGATCTCCGCGCAGGAGAGAGGAGTCTGCCTGGCAAGACGGATGACTTTTTTCTCGCAGATGCTGCGGGTATCAACGTGGAACAGGCGGCGGGTAATTTTCCAAGAGAAGCCCTCCAAGAACGTGAACTTGAGAAACGACAGTACCCGCAGCGGCCATGCTGCGCTGATTGGGATGATGAAGCGGCAGGCGAGCAGATCATACAGCGCATCGTACTCGGTATCCCCAGTACCTACCACAATGAGTCCGCGAACCAGCAGGCGCTGTACGCAGTCCTGCCAGCTGCGGTGGATGGTGACGTTGGTATGGTTTGCCATCTTCTCGTAGTAGCTGCCGATTTCTTCTTCCCGCAAGATGCGCCAGTTGAGGATGGACCAGACCATAAACTCCTGCACATCGACCTCATATTCTTTCTCGCAGACGATAATAACCGGGCGGGTGCCTTCCGCGGTGCAGCAGCGGATATAACGACCATTGGCAGTATAGAGCATTTTCATAAGATTTCCTCCGATAATTTTAGTTTTTACGGTTGAGACGATGATAAATTACTTGTGAGATGTGGTGGCGTTCTCGCAGATGCGGATGATCTGCTCACAGCGGTAGTCGCCGCACTTGGCGACATGTACTTGATTTCCGGGCAGTCCCATCTGCATTTGCAGCCAGCGGTAACTCTGGTCGCGGTTCATGCCGAGTGAGGTCTGTACATTGTGCAGGGCATGGTGGGCAAGGATACGCTTGTGCCGCAGTTCGCCGTTGGCAAGGGTGCCAAGAGGCTGCTTCGTGCGGCGGTCTGCCGTGACGTAAGCATCACAGGCGGGCCAGCGGCGACAGACGTACAGGTACGTCCCTGCGGAAATGTCCGAAAGCCCATGAATCGCGCTTGCAGGGCGCAGCGTGGCAAGGGAGCCACAGTAAGGGCAGTGGATACGAGCTTGTTTCATAGAATTTCACCTCCGATTTTTTTGCAAAATAGGCCCCAAAAACCTATTTGCCCTTATTACTGTCATCTCGAACGCAAAAATTAAAAAAAATCGGGCATTTTTTCAAATTTTACAATTTGTTCATATTTTGAAAGACTATATTTGCCGCTTTCTTGAACACTTTAGCATCGCCTGGGCATCAATAGCTGTTTTGCTGTTCAGCGTGATAGGCGCATTGAACAGCATTGCTAGTAAATACTTCTTCGGATTGCGTATATTGCCGCTGCGCGCACGGAAAGAGTCAAGCACAAAGCGGATATGCTCACTGTTCAGCTGCACCATTCGTTCTCGTACAAGTTCTGCGGGGAAAACATTGCTGCCCAACCGCAAGGTGGGACTTTGACTCTGAATCGTCTCAACAATCAGTTCGTATATTTCTTGCAGGATCGGGGCGGCCTCCAGCATATTTCTGCAGAGCAGGTCCAACTCAATGTTCTCTTTCACCGTTTTCCGAATCGCATCGCTTTTGGATAAGATAAGGTCTGTATTTGGTTTCTCTTTATTTTGTATCTCTTTATTTAATTGCGTTGGATTTTCCTGCGTAGGAGAATCCAACATAGGTTTTTCCAATGTAGGCTGCACCAAAGTGGGATTATCCAATGTTGGATTTTCCCATGTAGGCTTGGGAGGCTTCTCCTGCGGACGTTCATAGACGATGTAATCACAGGCACGCAGGCATCCGCGTTCATCGCGGACACGGGAGCGGACGATATACCCGGCCTGCTCCAGTTCCAGCACGGCGGTGCGGATGGCATCAATACTTTCACGATTGATAGCCGCAAGCCCTTTGAGCGTGTAATCCCAATCCTCCGGTAGAGACAACATCTGAGAAAGCAGCCCCTTAGCCTTTAAGGTCAGTTCCTTATTGCGCAGATGGTGGTTACTCATAACGGTATAGTCTCTGGTACGTTCCACACGAAAAACAGCCATTTTACAGTTCCCCTTATCACAAAAATGCGGGCAGCACAGGTGGCTGCCCGCGCAGGCAGAAATTACAGGTTCTGACGGATAATGCGGGTGATGATGCCCACGGCAATGCTGCGCTCCTCGTCCAACTTTGTCACCACAAAACTGACATCGTCCTTTTTGCCTGGTGTGCGGCGGTCATAGCAGGAGTGGGCCACAGCGTTGACACCATTGGAAAGCCGCACATAGACGATGCCCTTATGCACATCGGTGACGCGGCCGGCATATTTGCTCTGCACACGGCAGCGCTTCAAGGCTTCGCGGCTGGTATTTTCGGTGACGCTCTTGACATCGGAGTGAACAGACAGTTCTTCCTGTGAGGCCTTGCTTACTTCGGTCACTCGGACAAGAATTTGGTCACCCACAGCAAAGCGGTCATGGGCATCACCGATCCAATCCCATGCCAGGTCTCGCGCCATGATGGAGCACTCCACGCCGAAAATCTCGACGCGTATGGACTTGTCGGCAACGGCAATGACGCGGGCCTGCACCACGCGCCCCTCCCGGACGCGGTACTCGCCATTGGCATCGGGGCTGAAATAGAAAAGCTGACGCTTGCGCATCATGGCTTCACGGCGGCTGGCGACCACACTGCGGCTCTTGGAGTCAATGCCGAGGATGACAAAATCAATTTCCGCGCCCAGCATATTGCCCAGCAGCTTCATCTGGCGGACAGTCATACTGTCGGTGCTACTGGCAGCGCTGGGGGCAACCATCATTTCTTTGAGCGGGATGACGATACGAAAACCGTTGTAATCCACAACGGCAATCGTCTTGCCGCTGTCGGTCTGCTCGATGCCGCCCAGCGGCGCGGAAAGGATGCGCCGCGTGCGGTAGGCGTTGTGAATCTCGTGCCACGCGGCGGCTTCGCGGGCGTCCTCGGTTTCAATTTCGTCTCCGCTTTCAATGGTCAGTACAGGGGCATCCGCTTTGCGTCTGCGGCGGGGTGGGAGAGTCTCGGCGGGCGTTTCATCTTTGGCAGGGGCAGAAATGGGGATATCCTCCGAATCCACAGGTTCGGGAATGTGCAGGTCAGGGGTAAAAATATCATTGTTCATTTCCATGGGAAAGCTCCTTTTCGTTTTCGGGTTTTGTCATAATAGAGGTTTTATCAGCGGCGACCACTGTTTTAGCCTTGCGGCCGCGCCGCTTGGGCGGTGTTTTAGCAATTGGTGCTGTTGACGGCGTAATAGCTGATGGGGTTTCCGGCACAGCGGTTTGCCACTCCGGGATGTGCGCGGATGCTTTGCATTCCCGCAGATGTTTGTAAGCGGGATGCAGTGAGTAATCCATTTTGTGTACCTTTAGTACCTTATGACCTCGCAGGATAACCAGCGCCTCATCCACGGGTAGGCGCAGCACTTCGTCCGGAGTCAATAATGGCCGTTTGCCGATACCATTGCTTTCACGATATTGTAGAGTATAATCGGAAACCCGCAATGTATTTAGCGCTTTAGACGTGCTGGACACCATCACACTGGCAATGCCGGTGCGCTGGGAGACGTACTCGGCGGTCAACTGGTCTGTGCAGCCGAGAAAAAGCTGTACATCGCAGTTGCCGAGAATTTCCTGCCACTGGTTCTGCGGATAGCGGTTTTGTAGTCCAGCAAGATTCTGGAATACACAGGACATAGAGATATTGCGGGAGCGGATGACGCTGATGCGCCGCGACAACTCGGAAATCGTACCGCAGGCTGTCAACTCTTCACCAAGTATATGGACCGGCACAGGCAGCCGCCCACCGGGGCAGGTTGCATCGGCATAGCGGACGAGTTTGATAAAGGCGAAAGACAGAAACAGCGATGCGAGAAAGTCAAAGGTGCTGTCTTGGTCGCTGGTGACGAGATAGTACGCACAAGGCTGCTGCCCCGGCAGTTCAAGGCTAATTTCATCGTAAGCTGTAATTCTCTTAATCAGTTCAGACTGAAACACTTGCAACCGGCTGCCCAACCCGCTGATGACACCGCTGCGCACAGAGTCCGATGCCCGTTGATACAGACTGTACGGTGCTTTGGCAGGATGTGTCAGTGGCAGAACATCAAACAGGCTGTCCAACTGACTTTCGCTGCATTGGGTGATGAGGTTGTACACCTCGCCAATATTCCGCTGCTCCGGCGGGTATGTGAGATCAACATACAGAACCAGTGCTTTCAGCAGGTTCATCTCGCCGGAATCCCAGAAACGGTCGCTCTTGCCAGTGCCGTTGGTGTTTTTGATGATAACGTCTACGAAAAGCTGCGCCATCAACTCCTGTCCCTCGATTTCTTTCAAGCAGTTCCAAGAGTCTGAATTTTCGGGGCTAACGAGGTTGAACACGCGCACGGTATAACCCAAATCCCGCATATATTCGCTGGATTTTTCGTAGAGCTCGGATTTTGGATCACAGATAACCAGCGACTCTCCACGGGCGGCGCTTTGCAGAATACGGTTCATGCAGAATGAGCGGGTTTTCATCGAGCCGCTGGCACCGTAGACGGCAAGGTTGCCGTTCATGCGCGTTTTCTCCGGGATGCAGAGATATTTGCCATTCAGCATCCCCAACACAGTGCCTGTATGCAGGGATAGGTCGGAAACCATATCCAGCACAGCGGGGATCTCTTGCGGCTGCATCCAGCCAGAGGTGCCGTAAGTGCCTTTCGCGGAGAAATCGAAATTGCGCTCGGAATCCGTTAAGGAATCCTGGCTGAATAGCTTTCGGTATAAGACAAGCGCTGCAACTACCGCTGCGCAGCCCGCCATGCAGTACAGGTTGTAGGGAAACCACAAAATACCTTTGAGACAGACCAATAGTGATAAAGAGGGAAACGGCGGGGAAGTACTGCCCAGCATACCGCCGTTTTTCTGCCAGACGGCATAATTGCCGATGAACTGCGTCAAGTAGCCGCAGGCATAGAGTAGTAGGGCGACGGCTAAAATGGTTTGCAATCTTTTAGAGGGGCGTTTCATGGTGAGTTCAGAAACCTCCTCTCAAAGTCAGAGAAGTCGATTGTTTGCAATTTAATTCTGCTGCCGCAGAACGGTCGTAGAGCATCTTCCTGAAAATCAAAGCAAACTATGATGCCGCTGCGCTTGTGCAGCTCCAAGGCTGCATAGAAACGATAGAGTTTGGGCAAGTCCGGCTGATACGCGAAAAGGATCAACGTTCCGTCTTCGGTTACGGCATCATTTTCAATGGCAGAATCTTTTGGGGATGGGCAGAAAGACTGCAAAAGAAGCGCATGAAACTGCTTAGTCGCATCCGGGTTACAGAGCATCCAGAGAAGTGCTTCGCCGTAGTAGTCATTGGTAATAAAATAGAAATGCTCGTAGCCCTCACCGAACAAGAAATATTCTTTTTCGGAGCTTTTGGTATTCTCCAGCAGGATGTATAGCGTCTGCCAGTGGTCAGCCAATAAAATGCCATCTACTTTTCGAGTCGCCACTGTGCGAATCTGACAAACTCTTTGCAGCATGACCTTGGCCCGGCGTTCAATTTGGGGGTCAAAGGTCGGAATGGAATCCATCGCGTTGAACACTGCAAAGGCTTGTTTCGGAGTGAACAACGCGCCGGTCATCCGAGAACCGTAGATTTTCAGCATTTCGGAGCGAAGTTCTTTCATTTCACGGGAATCGTAAAAGTAGACATCCTCAATAGGAATAGCACCCGCTGTGTCGGGGGAGAAAAGCGGCGGCTTTTCATCACGAAAAATTGTGATACCTGCATTTTTCATCGTGATGTATGTCCGTGCGATACGGTGCAGCCGCAGGCGGCGAGACGGCTCCGATTTAATAGCGTTTGTATCCCCACAGCCGGACAGATAAAAGAGAAACCGTTCCGGCTCCTGATCTTGCAACAGACGCTTGCCGCGGATGCCGAGCCGGTAACCGCGAAGGTGATTGCGGGAAAAGATGCGAAGTAGGCGGTTGTGTGTCAGACCGGTAACGATCTTCTTACGGTAGCTTTCGCTGTCAATAAAGCGTGCAGCACTGTCGCAGGGAAACTCCCCGCACAGGGCCGTGAGGGACAGCAATTCATAACTTGCGCTGTCATGGGATGGCAACACGGGTTTTGGCAAGGAAATAAAAATCCCTTCTTTCTTTTACCATACGCGTCTCTACTCTGGTGCAGTTTCGCAAATCAGCATCGCTGGAAAAGCCGATAACACTGCGGAAATTCAGAATAGATGCAGCCGTAGACACTTTTTATGACTTTTCTGCAAATTGTGGAGGGTCGTCTGTGAACCGCATTTGAGTACTTAGCCATGCAGGAAAACTCTTCTTGGGCATGACAGAAATCATTGTGCAGGACGCATACGAGAACCGCGTGGTATGGTAGAGATCACACAGCGCTCCGGTGTCGTCTTTCATGCAGTACAGGGCAATGACATCTAAGATGGATTTGAATTCCAGATTGTCATAATCCCGAACTGCGGTGATGGGCAGGCAGCGGTCATAGATGTGTTCAATGCAAATAACACAATCCGAAAAATGTGGCAGCGCGTGCTGACGGCGATATTCCTCGAAAGCAGCCTGCAAAGGAACAACTAAAAACTTAAACCCCTCGGCTGCTTTCTTCTTGGGAAGCAAAGCAGGAACCCTAATGAATACATAGTCATCTGTTGCGGATACTTTTATACCCTGCGCGGCAGCGGCCTGTTGGTAATAACCCTCCGGCATGCCGCCTGTTGTAGTGAACAGAAATCCTCGAAGACTTGCGGTGCTTCGCTCACTCAACAAAGCGGCGCTTTTGGCGGTTTCTGCAAATTGCGCCGGGTCCGGGGAGGGAAGCAAATGTTCCAGTGTGTACAGCTTCTTATGTACACCGATCAATCCCTGCTGGGCCATGCGAATACGGTTTAAGAGCATATCTGAATTCAAATGTCTGCCTCCTTGCGATAATAGCTGACGGTTCCGTCCGCTGCAACGGTACAAAATCCGGCGGTATGTGGAATATCCAGCGCATCGATTTGTTCTGCATCATCCACCACCACAAGGCGCTTTCCAGCATCTTTTTGTGGTAGACGCAGCAACTGACATAACATGGTTTCTTTGCCGCGCGGAATGGGAACAATCTCATACAACTGTCCATTGGCAAAGCAGAGAACTTCCACAGGAAATTCTCCCGCAGTATGGTATTCTACCTGCTCAATGAAATCGAGCAGCACCCATATACAGCGGGAGAGTGTGTCATCTGCTCCGTTCTGAATCTCTTGGTTTATGTAATACCGGCCATTGTCCGCGCGGTAGGCGCGGCCTTCTTTCAGCATGTGGGAGAGAAGGATCTTTGCCGTTGATTCCTTTTCGGGAAAGAAACGACAGAGCTGTTCCTCGGTCAAGCCTGGATACTGTGCAATATTTTGCAGCATTTCGGTAGCTTCTCGCTGATAGATTGCTACACGATTTTTCAATAAAATCACCGTCCTTGAATGATAGAATTTCCTTTAGGGATGTCTTTAGGGCGGCCGTATAGTTTTCATTTGATTTTCCTCCGCTTGAAAATAGCAAACAAAAAGAGCCGCACCTGAAAAAATCAGGTACGACTCTATACGAAGTGTCCAGCACTTGTGGTTGTGGTTCGGACATACTTTTTGCATATTAAGTTTACCATATGTGATTTGCGGAGTAAATACGTTTCGTGTGTTAATATCGCGCAAATATAGCGCAGGAACATATGTAAATTATAATTGGCTGTTCTGGCTTAAGATGGTTGCAACATAAAGGAAGCGTTCACTTTCCTTGACCATCAAAAAAATTGACAGCACCACCGAATAATGCAGCGTGCTGGATAGTACGGGAAACACCAGATAACCATATTCCCACCTATATAAAGCGGCCACTTTCGGTAAGGTGCCTTTAACACCGCCTACTTGCTGACCATGTTTTATCGTGATATACTATATGTATTAAACTTATTATGTTGGGTACAGAAAAATGGTAAAGCTGTTTTCATGCAAGGCACACGATGGCGATTATTTCTGGCTTCGGTACAAACATGACGAAGAAAAACTGTATCACAACCTCGTGATAGACGGTGGTCGAAAGTCTAACGCCTCTGATTTTTATGAAATGCTGAAGCACATTTGCAAAAATGGTGAGCAGATAGACGCAATGGTTTTGACGCATTTCGACCAAGATCACATCATGGGAATGTTCGCGGGATTGCAGAAAGCTCAAAAGAAGAATTATATTCCGAAGATTGCTGCGCTTTACCTAAATACAGGGAAAGGGTATTGGAAACATCACCAAAGTTTGGAAGGTTCAGAACCACTTCCTGAAGAGACCGTGAAAATTCCTATGACAGATGCGCCCGGATACAGTGCGAACGATTTGAAGAAATTAACGGATTTTCTTCAAGAATATGGGCTGGAAGAACATATCTGCTCCTACATAGTACAGTCTTGTGAAGAAATCCATATCGGGAATGCAAAGTGTTACATTATTAGCCCGAGTGATGCATCTCTCAAAGATTTGATCCAAAATTTTTCGGATTTTATGCAGGTATCCCCAGTCACTCCTTATGGTGGAGCCGACCCGGAGTGGTCGAAACCTTTGGACGAATTGAGCGGATATGATACACCAGAGGATACGAGTCTCAGTAATGGTGCAAGCATTGCATTTCTTTTTGAATTTGAGAAAATACGTATCGCATTTCTAGGAGACGCATATCCGTCTGTATGCATCGATGGGCTTTTAAAACTTGGCTATTCTTGCAAAAAACCCTGTTGTGTTGATTTGGTCAAATTATCGCACCATGGCAGTAAATATAACTGTTCAGATAAGTTATTTCAAATTTTACGAACACAAAATTATTTACTGAGCACAGATGGAAGAAGTGGAAAGCTGCCCAATAAAACGATGATTGCCAAATTACTACACAGTTGCGACTCCGCAACAATATATTGCAATTATAGTTGGTGGAAGAAGTCAATCTACAGCTCGTTCTTTACAGAAGAGGATCGTGAAAAATGGCTTGTCACAGGCAATCTTAACTTGATAGAGCTGTCGTCGGAAAATACATCAGAAACAGTGAAAAGCGGGTTGGAATTATATGGATTCGGCAGAGGTTGGTAAATACATTGAATCCGTAGCGGTTCGGATTGGATTTCACAATGGAGGTTCTTTAGCGGGAACAGGTGTCCTTTACACGCTCCAAGCTCAAAAACGGGCGGTAGTTTTGACTGCGGGACACGTTTTACAAAATGATTCCCATATATGTCCGGCCGTTTTGTCTGTTTGGAGCAAAAGTGGGACGAAGAATATTTCTTTGGATCTATCTGATTCAGACGATAATAAAGAAGTTAATATTCACTACTGTCCAGGTTTTATGTACAATGGCAGAAAGTATGTTTTTGACGCTGCGATCATCGATGTTCCATGGCACGACTGGATGGTTAACATCCCTGAGATTCGTCTTGGAGAAGCCAAAATATCAACACAAATCCAATTGATAGGATTCCCTAAAAGTACAGACGGTGAAGCAACTCAGGAAGACTGGACAAAGGGAAGAATGGGTCTAAGGGCAGAGCTTCCCACTTCAGCAGACAATGATGAAGAAAAAGCATTTAAATTCAGTTATCACAGCGACAACTCCTATCCAATCGAACGGGACGATATAATGAAAGGATATTCTGGTAGCGGTTTGTTCCTTTGCGACTCAGAATACCCACAGTTGATAGGCCTTGTCTCACAAAGCTACGGAAGCGAAGATGCCGGAAATGTCGCGTGGGCAGTATCTTCTTATGCGTTGAAGCTCCTTCTATCGAAATATGACCTTGTTCTGAAAGAAAGCGAGTTTGAAAATGGACTGTCGACACTGACCGAAGGATACCCAGAACGTCCCGGCATCTTTTTGCAGGACGCTGTTGAGAAGCTCCACCTGTCAGAAGAACAATTACATAAGACCCATCAGGAGCAGCTTTTTCCAGATGATTTTCCTTGCGACATGGGGAAGCGCTGCGCAAAGTATTGGAAGGGTCGAGCAATTACCGCAGTCTATATCTGGCTCATAAATGGGAAATGCCCCAACACGTGGGAAAATGTTAAGATTGAGATACAGACAAGCACAGGAGAAAAAATTCCTGTTAATTTGGAATTTTTATGTGCAGATGAAAAAAATGAAATTGCCGGAGTGTTGCGGACACTTATAAAAAAGGGCGGCTTTTCGGAAAATCATTTTCAAAATCAGACACTATTCTTTTTGAATTCAAAAGACTCTCTGCCGGGAACGAGGGAAATTAGCCGAAAACGCTGTTCCAATGTTATCAAAAATATTGTGCAGCAAGATTATAAAAGAGAACGCGAACGGCAAAATATGTTCCATGTTACAAAGGGTGATCCAGGGGAAGTATCAATGGCGATTATTTCACTGGATTCTTTTCGCACACTTCTGGAAGAGCTTTCGTATGACATGGTAGATGAGTGCCTTACCGATGAGATGGTGAAGCCGGTCATTCAGAGAAAATTGAAGGAGCTTTGGGAATGAGGACAGACAGATTGGCTTGGAGCCAAGTGGCATGTGATAATCTGAAAAAGGCAGGAGCAACAGATGAGATTTTCTATTATCGCCGTGTGCTGGGAAAAGAGAAGTATGCAGCTCATGTGTTTATTGCACAATACGCTTCACAAGAGCAATTAAAGCAACACTGGGAAAGTTTAAATGACAATATTGCGCTTCTATATCAGAGCAATGTGGATTCCCTGCTGGAAAGAAGCAATTTCTATCTCTGTTTTTTCCTTCCGGAATCTCTGGATATCATTGAGAAAGAAAAGATTGAAAACGATGCTTACTGCGCAAAGAAATATATCTTTGTCAGTAAAAAGGAGTTGTCTATTGAAGAGAAAATCCGGAAAATCAATGAGAAAATTTTTGAATTAACCTATCTGGAACCTCAAGATACTTCCGAAACCAAGCTTATTTCTATGCAAGTCCAGAATTTCCGTATTTACAAGGGGCAGAAAAACTTTGCATTTACCGCCGAAAACTCTCCAGACTGCCCTGCCTCACTGGTCATGATATATGCACCGAATGGAATGGGGAAAACAAGCATCTGCGATGCACTCGAATGGGCTCTTACGGGAAGGATTCAGCGTCTTTCTGATATGGAGAAGCTGATTGGACGAAGTAATATGCTCCTTCATAACCGGGAAAAATACAAAAGCGTAGAAGAATACCGAAGAAACAAGGAATATGCCTTAGTAAAACTCGTACTGAGAAACCGTGCCGGGGCTCAGGATGAGCTTCAGCGTGTAGTAAGAAGGAACGCCAATGATTTGAATGTTGGTACGTTCAAAGGAACGCTAGAAGGAAGGGAAAAGCCTTTTCAGAACGAGTTACACTGGAATCAGATCATTATGCCACACGACCAAATCGAAAAATTTGTGAGCGCGATAAAACCGTCAGACCGCTACAACGAGTGGATGATATGCGTAGATCCAAACGGCATTCTTCAGGAGCAATACAAAAGGAGATACACAGAATATTCTGAAGAACAAAAGCTATTCAAAAATATCGAGATTGAACGGGATAAGCTAGTTCAGGAACAGGAAGATTTGAAATGGGTGGAAGCTGTTTCCCAAGAACTGCGAGAAAACATTAAGTGCTACAACGAAATCGTTCCGGATGTTCTGAAACTGGAGGTGTATGAAGGAAAGGTAGAAATCGATGAGTTTCTTAAAATCATGACGCGGGCGAAAAACTGTAACGCAATACTTCGAGATGAACTGAAAAAAGCAAAAAAGAATCAGGAAATCCTTGATTTCTATCTGGATCGCGATGGTGAATACTATGCGCAGCTTTTAAAAGAGCTTCACCAGAGATCAGATGAGTATCATCAATGCGAAAAAAATCTGAAGAATCACCGTCTGTATGAGAAACTCCGGATAGAACTGGAAACTGCCTACAAGGTTCAGGAGAACTTGCAGCGGGAATGTGAGATTCTTCGATATATTCAAAAACAGGGCCGCGATCAGATGGAGCAGAAGATTCAGCAATTTTTCGCTGTGAGTGAGCAGTTACCAGAATGGGAGCAGATTCTGAAATCGCTCATTAAGAAGTTGACAAAAATAGATTTGTCCTTAAAAGACTTGTACAAAAAGATAGAGCAAGTGCAGCTCGAAAAAAGCCTTTGGGATACGAATGAAAAAAAGCTACTGGAGATTGCCGGCAAAGCGGAAGAACTTAAAAAACAGAAAACTGCGGAATTGTTGGCGCTCGAACAGAAAAAAGAGGTAGTAGAAGAGACACTCCGCAGAAAGAAAGCACAGCAGAAGCAGCGCAAAGAGCTTTCAGCGTATATTTTACCCGCACAGTTCGGGGACTATATTGCTCACCCTATCCCTCAGGATCATCCATTATTCACCTATACTACAGAAATCGATGAATTAATGCGCCGGTATCATACCAATCAGACCCGGCAGACTAGTTACGATAAGCAGGTTCAAAAAGCCAAGGAAGCGGAACAGGACTTGCTTTACATCGCAGATCAGGGGAGATCCTTTTTGGAACAGCACCCAGAGCAGTGTGAATGTCCTCTATGTCATACTCGGTTTGAAAGCTGGAATCTGCTGTATGGAGCGACACTCAAACTTGAAAGCAGTCAGAAAAAGCAGTTGAAAGAAGAGGCTCGCCAAATTCAGCAAGAGACAGCGAGTATTAATGCAGCTTACCTGCGGATTCGCCAAAGATGGTTGTCTATGCGTGAGAATTTGTTAAAAAAGGAAGACGAGATTTGTGCACAGATTGACAATGCATTTCTTGCTGCAGAACAAAACAGAAAGGGTGTGGAAGAACAAATCAAAGCACTCGAACAAGAAGAACAGAACATATATCTGAATGCTGCTGAATTTGGATGGGATTGGAAACAGCCGCTTACCGTCAAAGAGGCTGAGAATACGCTCCTTGAACAAAATAAAGACTGGAAAAAGAAGGAAAGCGATGTATATGCGCAGAAAGAATTGCTGGAGCAGCATCAAAAGAACCTTCAGCTAGAAAAGCAGAATGCTGAATGTACAGTTGATAAACTCAAAACATGGCGTGCAGGAATAGAGAAAGATCCGCTTTGGGGAAAGAGTGTTACTTACCTGCGGGAGCAATCACTGGATTTCGATTGGAATAAGCGATTGCATTCTCTACTCCTTCAATCAGCTGAGGAGAACAGTAAAATTGGTGATCTTCAGGAAAAAATGAATCAGATAACAGAAATCTCGCACAGTAGTATTGAGGCTCTTAACACTGCGCGTACAAGAGCGCAAAAAGCCTTGCAAAATCAGCAAAAAATATTTTCTGAGATTGCCGCCCTCGTAGAGAAGCCTGAACCACGAATTGAAGATCTAAAACAGGCGAGGGAAATTTGCGTCTTTGAGCAGGAACAAAAACAAACACAAATCAGCAAGCTAGGCAATGTAATCTATTCGGAAGGAGTCAGTGAAAGCATTCGGAAGTATAACGAATATAAGACCAAAATTGAATCCCTTGAGCACAAAATCGTCACACGGAAGCAGGCCCTGCAAAAGGCTCAGGAAGCGCTGGAAGCGGAAAAGAAGACTCTCTTGGCTGAACTACAAAAATATTTCCAGCAGCCTCTTTTTAATGAGATTTATCAGAAAATTGATCCGCATCCATACATGAAAAAAGTCAGTTATGAGATTATGTATAACGATGAAAAGAACGAACCAGAGCTGTATATTAAAACACTGGCAGATAAGCGCGAGCCCTATCATCCGGAATTATTCTTCAGCACGGCACAGTTGAATACTGTTGCATTAAGCTCGTTCCTGAGTCGTGCACTTTCGCTGACCGAAATTCCTATCGGTACCATTGTGATAGATGATCCCGTCGGGCATTTCGATGATATGAATATTCTTGGTTTTGCCGATTTGATGCGAAGCATCATTGAAAAAAGTCAGAAACAAATTGTAATCACGACCCATGACGAAACAGTATATCAGATTTTCCGTCGAAAACTTCCGCCAGAGATATATAGTTCGCGATTTATAGATATGACAGCAGAATAAGATTGAACCGCTCTGCTTTGACAGGAATGAAGCCATCAGTCCTTAAGTTTCCCGCTAATCATGCAAGCATGAACGAAAAGCATTAGCCAGACTGAAAAATCGTAAACTGAAGCAGTCCTGTTTTTAATGCGCTCCCAAAGTAAAAGCAAGGCATGTCCACCCAGGCGCACCCAGCCAAAGACTACAGACAATAACGGTATGCACCAAGGAGTTCCCAAGCGGGAACTCCTTGGTTTTCTTTTTGTTTAAACGCACAGTCTTTTTGATTCCAAAGAACAGCATACAATTGCCTTCTGTTATGGTTTCTGTTCCTCGTCATCTGCAAATATAGCTTCCAGAAAAGTACGGTAGTCATTATACTTCTGAATGGTTTCCAAAATCGTACCGAACTGCGCATTATCCGGCATCTGTGCCAGCTGATAGTCGAACACCGTGCAGAAACGAGTAGTCACATCTTCCCATGCTACATACTTGTACCGAAAATTTCCGGGTAAGCATTGCTGTTACATATTGTTAATGAACAGAAGATAGGTTGAATCATCCTTGTGACTAAAATTCCCAATTCATTTTTGTGCAAGCTGGAGATTTTTCTTTATATGCAAGCATTCATTGACTTGCAACGCAAAATGCGTTACAATGTTTTCGAGGTGATAACCATGGAGAAAACAATGACACTCAATCTTCGTGTCAACCCTACTGTCAAGCAGCAAGCCGAAGATGTACTAAAGCAGCTCGGTATCCCGATGGCAACAGCTATTGATATGTACTTGCGCCAGATTACCATGACAGGAGGTATTCCTTTTCCGCTGTCCCTGCCTAAAGTTCCTGCGGCTTTGAATGCTGACACTATGACTGATGACCAACTTCATGCAGCCTTGCAGGTAGGCATCAATGAGATTCAGAACGATGATACCGTAGATGCTGTAAGTGCATTCGCACAGTTTAGGGAACAGCACAGATGAAGCAGTATGATGTGAAAATTTCCCATGTAGCCCTCAGGGATATGGAGCAGATTTACAGCTACATTGCTGACTGTCTAATGGAACCTGACACGGCCATGGGGCAGTACAACCGCATTGCGGAAGCCATCCAGTCACTGAACATTCTCCCAGAACGTTGTGCTTTGGTAGAAAGCGAGCCAGAGCGTACCCAAGGATTGCGGCAAATGTTGGTGGACAACTACTCGGTGTTCTACATCGTGGGTGAGGATACCGTGTCGGTCGCTCGTGTGCTGTACAGTGCATCCGACCTTGTACGCCGCCTGCGGAGAATGAAGTAAAGAGGGGCTCATGACCGACTGTAATCTCTAGATAGCTATTCATCGAATAACTAGCGCGAAAAATCTAGCGAAGTCAGCTTCGTGAATGTACGACCTATTCCGAGAAAAACAACATTACGGTAGATAAGTACTACATTGACCGTGCTATCTCGCTGAGATGGGTCGCGGACGAGAAGCTGTTTGATATCATTCTTATCTGAAAGATTGATTGTTTTGCCAGAAATCGTGATGACTGTGTCCGATATAAGGCTTTCCTAAAGAAAAATAGCATCCGCGAGGGGAAATGGTTCGAATTTTGATTGCGTATCTACAGATAGGATTCGCAACTTACTCACTGTTTTTATGTAATATAACATAAAATAGCTACCATGTCTTATTGTGTGAAGGAGTCATCTTACTGATGGAAGTAAAAAATTTAATTGAGTATATGGAAATAGTGTGTGGGAAGATAATGTCGTATCCATTGGAATCGAACCACACTGATATTAAATACTTATCACAGATGAATTCTATCGGAAAAGAATTCATTTTGCGGACTTCCTCTCAAAGCGGCATTAAAACAGACAAGAAAATCCCAGAAGAATTGTGTGAATATATAGATCAGTACTATAATTCTATTTACTCTTATTACATTAAAAGCAAACGACCAGAATCTTCAGCAGAAAAAGACACCCATTCTGTTAAGTTCTTTTTCCGTGGGGTAAATGACGTGATATATCCACTTGCGCCAGGAATATATCGCAAAAATGAAAAACATGATGAATACTTCTATTTCAATGAAATTGGCGTTCGTTGCCCAGAAGCTTTTCGTTCACTTACAAATCTGGAAAAATTGGCCTACATGCAGCATTATGGCTGTCCAACGCGCTTGTTGGATATCACCGCGAATCCCCTAGTTGCACTGTATTTCGCATGTGACGGAGAACAGGCTGCCTATCAAGATGGAGTCGTTTATATTTTTGGAATTGATTCCGAAAAGATAAGATATGCCTCCAGTGACAGAATCCAAATGCTATCAAAGTTTGCCGAGTTCAAAAGATGTGATCAGGAACAGCTACGGTATCTTTCGTATCGTAATCTACAATCGCGCAAATTTCCGCAGGATTCACATAGAAAATATCAAGACGTTGTTGTTGAGCAATATTACCACACTGTAAAACGTAGCAATGGTGCATTCGAAAGAGAACTTAACCCAATAGATTTATTAGCTCCACAGTTTGTTCAACCCGAAAAAAATAATCCACGAATTTTAAAACAGGATGGAGCCTTTATTATATCTGGACTTGATAAAAATGCCGATGAAAGTAATATGAAAATTAGGAAGTATTTAGTAAATGAAATCCATGTTCCAGCTCTGTGCAAAGCCCTGATAAAAGACCAGCTTGCTAATGTAGGCATCTCGCAAGCCACTTTATTTCCCGAGGTAGACAAAGTAGCCGACTATTTAAAACGTATCCTATAAAAAAATATAATATATAGTGCTATTTTTCCTCAAAAACCATATGCGATTTCGTGCTGCGCAATGCTAAAAATCCGCATTGTGTAGCACTTTTTTGTATAGAAAACAGAGAAGGCCACGCCGTTTTGCAGGGTTTAACGCAAATTTCCCTCATTTCAGAAATATTGCATTAAGTCCCACAAATGCGATGGCCTGCAACATTTTTACATATATAAAGGGCATTGCTACGCAATGCTTTCTGTCAGTATTCAATTATTGGTGTATAAGTTTCTGTTGCAAATCTGCAAACAGCTGCTTTTCCGTCAAAAACTCTGCCACCTCAAGCGGTGACTTGTCGTTCAGCTGTACCCTCGAATAGCTGTTAACATGGCTCCCCATCCGGTCAACGTAGCTCGGTGTCAGCCAGTTGAAGGAGGGGTTCTTGGGCAGAATCTGGTGGATAAACTCGTGGTTCTTCTCCATGCTGCCTTTCTGCCAGAAGTAGTAGGGGTCACAGTAAAATACATGCGTGCGCAGCTTCCCGTTTGGATCGTGCTCATCGCCGTAGGTGTTGCGGAACTCCGAGCCTCGGTCAGTGAGGATCACGCCGCACAGCCTGCGGAAGGGTGTCGTGCCCATTGCGGTACAAAGCCCATCCAACGCCTCAATTACGCAGTCCTGCGTATTGCGTTCAATCAGAATGGCAGTCATAAGGTTACACCTGATGAGAATCAATGTCAACAAGGCTTTCCCGCCCGGACGGCCATCTACCGTGTTCATCTTGCAGACAGGTACATCGGGATTCTTCTCCATATAGGCTTTGAAATCCTTGTAGGTACGACCCATGGCGAATTCAGCATCGCTTGCGGTGCGGGCCTTGTGCTTGTAGCGGGCCTTAAAGCGCACCCTGCACAGAATATCCAGATTACGGGCAGTCAGCAGGCATTTGTCAACGTAGTTGTACAGTGTTCTCTCGCAACACGGAAGTTTGTCCTTGCTGGTAGTAGACACAACATGGGCAGACTGGCTGTTCAGCCGCTGCGGAGAAACAAGGTTATTCAGATATTGCAGTTCCTCCGGCTGCATGGATACGCCTTTGCGGGGCTCACTCAGCAAGTCGTCTGCCACGACCTGCGCGCGCTTGGCATCGTAGCGGAACTTGACATCCCGGCAGGTCTTAGCCTCCCACTGTGGGCAGCCGTTGCAGCAGTGCGGGGCCTTGGTAAGGCGCGTGCAGTAACGCGGCTGGCAGTCCGGACAGCGGGTCGAGTGGCAGACCTCGGCACAGTTAGCACAGCTTGTGCGGCTGCAATCGTTGCTGCACAGGCTTACCATTGCGCAGAGGTTTACGCGGGCACAGAGCACGGTGTGACTGGCGCTGGCCTTGACTTGGTAGCGGTTGCGGATGATTTCGCGGGAGATGGTGGAATCGCTCTTGCGCAAGCGCTGGGCAATCTTGTGGAGAGATGTGCTATTTTCCAGTTCCTGCTGGATGATAAGACGGTCTTCATAGGTTAAATGCTTGTGTTTCATAATGGCTACCTCTGTATAAGAGCAGCCGCATTGTAGGAAACAATGATACATTATTATAAAACACATTTGCTACTGGTTGCAAAAGTAAATGCGAGGGTTTGCATTAAGTTTTGCAAAATTGCGTTTACTTTTGCAAATGACGACAGGCTTTTTATCGTGCGGGGGAGAGTGTATTTCCCCGCACACTATTTCGCTAAATGCAGGTTTAGCGAAATACAGGAAAGGACGAAACCATCCGTGAATTATGGTGCGGCAGGCGCTCATTTTTTGCGCGTTCTATAAAATTAGACAATTCGGCTGAGTCTTTTTGTATGCTTCGGATTGGATACATATTAGATATTTCTCAGCGATTTTCCTACCAGTTATCCAATCACAAATCACTCTCTGTAGCGAGTCTGCAAACCAGCCATTTCCAAATCTCCGTGCCCGACGATGAAGTATCGACCGTCCTCTGTAGCCTCAACACGAGAAAACTCCCAGCACGGTTTATCTCCCGGAATCAAGACCTCAATACCCATACCGCACGAATACTCTTGAACATCGTCCTCATAACGGTTGTTGCTGTTTTTATAAAGCACACTTGTGGCCTTGATAGGCTTATTCAGCAAGTCGATTCTGTTGGCAATATTTTCCATTGCCTCAAACATATCAGTGATTTCCTTATATTGTTGGTTTATATCCGGGTCATTGGTATCATACTCGATCTGGCCGCGCGGTTCATCCCATGTGCGCTTGCTTTTAATCAGAATATTTCTGATTAAAAGCTTCAAATCATACATTTTACGGTACAGATCATCCATCGTAAAGACAGTCATAGTAATTGTCCTCTCACAGTATATTTTATATAATAGCGCAAAATTTTTGATAAATCAATTGTATCACATTGAGTTTCCGCTGTCCATCTGATAAAGCGATATATCATAAAGAATTGTAGGGAGCGAAAATATCTGCCTTGAGAAGCACCTATTACCTTTACGAATCGCTTTGCAAATATCTTGCATAAAAATTGCAAAGCAAGCGTATTTTCTTCTGCATACCGTACCTGCTATAATAGTATCGTCAAAATTGAACAGAAACGCAAGAGCGCCTTTTTTCGAGGGCGCTCTTTTTGTTTGGAGGTGGTCGAAATTTCACGCGAAGAGCGGGATGTCTACCTTATCCCGCAAAATTTTGTGGACACCGGCACGATTCTCGGCGGTACGGTCAAGCTGCGCAATGCAGTGGAGGCGGCTGTGCTTGCTGTGGGCAGCGCAGTACCGCTGTTTTATCTGCCGCTGGCGTTCAACATCCGCCTGATGATCGTCATTGCGGTGTCGGTGCCGCTGGGCGTTTTCGGCGTGGTAGGTATCGGCGGTGACAGCCTGACGCAGTTTGTGGCGCACTGGTTCCGCTTTATGAAGCATCGCCGCATCGTCACCCCCACACCGCAGGGCAATCTTGAAGCCAACCGCCACCGGCATCTGCGGTTCATCAGCAAGCGGTATCATGTTGTCTACTATGACGACTCGGACTCCCTGCCCCTTAACGCGCAGGTTTTGCAGCGCAAGGCGGACCGCCACGGAAAGCTGGTTAAACGGCAGACGCTCTACGATTTACTTCCCATCGAGAAAATCGAGAACGGCATCCTGCACACCACGCATGACCGCTACATCAAGATTCTGGAAATTGAACCCATCAACTTCCTGCTGCGCTCCCCACGGGAGCAGCGCAGTGTCATTTACTCGTTCGCCAGCCTTTTGAAAGTCAGCCCAGTGCGGCTGCAATTCAAGTCGTTCTCCCGCAAAGCGGATGTCAATGCTTATCTGGACAAGCTGCGGCTGGATGCCGCCAACGAGCCGGATGCAGCGGTGCGCAAGCGCCACATGAGCTATATCCGTTTTGTCAAGCGCCTCGGCTCCCGCGATGCCGTCAGCCGCCGCTTCTTCGTTATTTTCCAATACGAAGCGCCCACGAACGAGCGGAATATCTCCTACGCAGAAATCGTCTCCACGCTCGAAACCACCGCCCGCAATTTTCGCACCTACCTGGCGCAGTGCGGCAATGCCATCGTGGAACACGAAAATGAGGACGAGTTCCTCACCGACGTTTTCTATACCTTATTAAATAGGCGAACGGCGGTACAGGTGCCATTGCAGGAGCGCATCCAAGATGTGCTTGCCAGCTATCTGGCCCAGAACGATGCCACGGCGCTGGACAAAATACCACTCGCCGCCTTTATGATCCCGCCCTCACTAGATTTGAAGCATGGGCGTTATCTCTATATGGACGGCACATACCACGCCTACCTGATGATTCCCGCAGACGGCTACCGCGCACAGGTCACAGCCGGGTGGATGGCCCTGCTGGTGAACGCCGGCGAGGGCATTGATGTGGATCTGTTTCTGGAACGACAGCCCAAAGAGCGCATGATGCAGAAAATCGGGCAGCAGATCCGCATTAACCGCAGCAAAATCAAGGACACCAGCGATACAAACTCGGACTTCGATGATCTCTCCAACGCCATCCGCTCCGGGTACTACCTGAAAGACGGCCTTGCCAACAACGAAGATTTCTACTATGCCGCCATTCTTGTGACCGTCACAGCCGCCAGCGTCAAGGATTTGGAATGGCGCATCGGGGAGATACGCAAGCTCATGGTCTCGCAGGATATGAATTTGCAGCTGTGCAGTTTCCGGCAGGAGGCAGCCTTTCTCTCTTCCCTGCCGCTGTGTGCCCCGGACGCGGCGCTGTTCAAGAAGTACCGCCGCAATATCCTTACCTCCACTGCAGCCAGCTTTTATCCGTTCGTCAGCTTTGAGTTGTGCGATACCAACGGAGTGCTATTGGGCGTGAACAAGTACAACAACTCCCTCGTCAGTCTCGACAACTTCAACACCCGCATCTATAAAAATGCGAATATGGCAATCCTCGGCACTTCCGGCGCGGGCAAAACATTCACCATGCAGCTTATCGCCCGGCGTATGCGGCTGGCGGGAACACCGGTTTACATCATCGCGCCCCTAAAAGGTCACGAGTTTTACCGGCAGGCCAAGGCGTTGAACGGTACCATCATCCGTATTGTGCCGGGCAGCCCGGACTGCATCAACGTCATGGAGATTCGCAAAATCGACCACACCAGCAGCGAACTGCTGGATGGCCCTATGCCGGAGCAGTCGGAACTGGCCGCCAAAATCCAGAAGCTGCACATTTTCTTCTCGTTGCTGATTCCCGATTTGAGCAACGAGGAACGCCAGCTCTTGGATGAAGCTATCGTTACCACCTACCGCAATAAGGGCATCACCTACAGCAATGCCAGTCTGGATGACCCTGCGCACCCCGGCCAGTACCGCGAAATGCCGATTTTGGGTGACCTGCACGCGGTCTTGTCTTCCGCTCCGGAAACGCGGCGCATTGCCAACATTCTAAACCGCCTTGTCCACGGCTCGGCATCCAGCTTTAACCGCCAGACAAACGTGAACCTTGACAACAGCTATGTCGTCATCGACATCAGCGAACTGTCCGGCGACCTGCTGACCGTGGGTATGTACATCGGGCTGGATTATATGTGGGATAAGGCCAAAGAAGACCTGACCCGCCGCAAGCAGATTTTTATAGATGAAGTCTGGCAAATCATCGGCGCATCGTCCAATGCTCTGGCCGCCAATTATGTATTCGAGGCCGTCAAGACGATTCGCGGCTATGGCGGCGGTGTGCTGGTTGCCACGCAGGATTTGAACGACTTCTTTTCCTTGGAAGATGGAAAATACGGCCGCGGCATCCTGAACAACTGCAAAATCAAAATCATTCTGAATCTGGAGGAAGAGGAAGCGCAGCGCGTACAGAGCGTCTTGAAGCTGACAGATGCCGAAATCGACAACATTACCCGCTTCGAGCGCGGCAGTGCGCTAATCGTCACAAACTCCAACAATGTCACCGTTGATATGCGATGCAGCGAGGAAGAAAAGGACCTGATCACCACAGACCGGGACGAGCTGCGCCGCATTGTAGAACGCAAAATGCAAAATCAAACCGAAACGGAGGAATCCTAATGAAGAAACCTGTTATCGCCGCCCTGTGCTGTTTTCTGGCACTGGGTACCGCCACCGCAGCCTTTGCCGAGGAGCCCACGACCGCCTCTGCCCCGGAACTGGTGGAATTGTCGCCCGAAGATACCGCGCCGCCGTTCTACCCGGACAGCATCTCATGGCAGGAGGACGGCGGTCAACTGCTTGTCGTCAAGCAGTACAGCGTGCCCTACGGCACGACCGTTGCCGACCTGACCGAAAGCACTATGCAGTGGAACGGCGCCGATTACATCCTATGGGGCGTCACGCAGTCTGTGGAGGGCGGTGTGACCGAAGAAAAAGAGGTCACGCAGGATTTTGAATTGTCCGTGCGCAGCGCCGATGCCGAAACCGCCCGCAATGATGTGAAAGAGTCTGTGGCCTACGACGACGAGTACGGCTTTTCCGGCTCACTGACCTTGCAGGACATTACGATTGGCGAGACATTGCAGGCCGACAGCACCTACATGGCAACAGCGCACTACGCCGGGACTGTCACTCGCACCGAGGCTGGAACCGTGCATTACACGCTGCTGTACGCACCGGTTTCTGCACCTGTGGTTGTTGCTGCGGCAGAAAGCGGCATCAAACCCGCCCTGCTGGTTATGGGTATCGCCTGTGCGCTGCTTTTCATCGCGGTGCTGCTGATTATTACCCATCTACTGCGCAAAGAGCCTGCTCACGCGGTTGAGCCCACAAAGCCCGCCCCTGCGCCGAAAGTCTATGTGCCATCCGGGGATATTGTCCTCGGCGGCAGAAATGAGGATGAAGATGAAGATGAAGAAAATCTCTGATTGGGCAAAAGTCCTGCTGCCGCTGATCGGCAGCGGACTGGTGCTGCACTACCTGCTCCTATGGTATGATTGCCGCCATGCGGTGGTGCTGCACAAAGAAGTCTATCACAAGCCAAAATACTAAGGAGGAAAACACCATGATTGCACAATGCCTTTACCAGTCCGACCCGAAGAATCTTGCCAGCATGGGCAGACAGCGCCTCGCTTGTCAGCGCGCTGCTCGCAAATTGCAGTGGGGCGTGCAGAAAGAACGCATTTCCGAGACAAACGAGCCCGTGCCGCTGCTCATGCGCCCCGCCGTCAAGGAGATTCTGCAGGATGCCGAGCAGCACCGCTTCGATGTGCTGCTGATTGGCAACCGGGATTCTCTCTGTTGTGATGCGGCCGACATGGAAAGCTTTTTGACCGTACTGAACTCGTTCAACATCCACATCTTTGCCGGCGGTCAGGGCAGTTGGGTCGAGCCGAATGGCCGTCACTACGCGCCCCTGCCCCGCCTGCCGTGGCAGGAAGATGACGTTGCGGAGGTGCCGCAGTGAGAGAAAAATTCAGGAGATTTTGGGATACCACCAACCCTGATTTGCTGCGACTTGTCATTATTTTTGTTTTGGTCGGGCTGCTGTTGGCCGGGTTCTTACTTTTCGGGCGTTCCAGCGATGGCGGTTCGGTACTGCCTGCATGGGCGCAGACCGGACGCGTCGAGCCGCCTGATGAACGCCTCGCCGCCGCGCAGAAAGAAAATCCGGACACCGTGGCATGGATCACGATACCCGGCACCAATATTGACGCGCCCGTGCAGCAGTATGGCGACAACGACTATTATCTGCGCCGTGATGAGAAAGGCAACAAGAACTACCACGGCTCCATCTATGCCGACTATGCCTGCCGCATGGACAGCGCCGTAAAAATTTCTCGCAATCTAATTTTTTACGGACACACCTTTACCGACGAAGAGTATATCGGTGGTTTTGAGGATCTGCACAAATACCGTGTGTTCGAGTTTTGGCAGGTGAACCCGTACATTTATGTTTCACTGGCGGCTGAAAAGCTGACGTATCAGATTTTCAGCGTATGGGTCTGCAATGCAAACGCCGACACCGACTGCATTCAGGCCGACCCGGACGATGCAGCATTTCAGCAGATTTTGGACAAGGCTGTTGCCGGCTGTGCGTTCGACTACGGTGTGGACGTGACGACCGATGACCATATTCTGACACTCTCCACCTGCACAGCAGACCCCAACAGCCGCCTGTTGGTCGTTGCCAAGTTGATTGATGGAGGCGGTGCAGATGTAAAATCCTAAATCGCACGCACTCTTTTGACGTATAAAAACCATACAAGGAGATATGCAATGCAACATAAACTCAAACGCCGCTTATCTGCGGCGCTCATGGCGGGTGCCATGTGCTGCACGATGATTCCCATTGCCTCAGCAGATGAAATCGCCACGCCGGAGACAGCAGATGCGGCTGTTCCCGAAGTTACTGACAACGCGACACCGGATATTTCGCAAATCACCGAAAATCTGTACAACGATTTGCCTGATGCTCCTACCGGCAGTTACCTCGGCAGTATGGGTCTGCCTGTGGCAACCGGTGAGACGAAAATCAGTATCTCGGCATGGGTCTCTGACCTGTATGATGGCGCAGATGCCCACCTAGATGCCGATGCATTGAACGAGGATGAAACAACCATCACTATCGGCAAAAATCCCGATGCAAATTATGCAATCATTCCTCTTCTGGTTCAGACCGAGTACCCGGCAAATGGCGCAACAGCAGAAGTTGTACTGCCAGAGGGAGTGGAGGTTCTCAGCTACGCATCTACTGATGCAGGCCTCATTCCTGCCAGTGATACCGAGCAGTCCAAAATCCTGCATCAGACTTACGCCGAGCAATCTGCGGCTGCAACAGGCTTTTATGTGAAGGCTTTTTCTGACTTCACTGCACAGTTTGTTTACGCCAGCCCGGACGGCACCACTTTACAGAAATCTATTCATGTACAATTGTCGGATGAAGCAGCCCCTACGCAGCTTTATACCGATAACGGTGTTGCAACACTCGCAGCCGGTCCTACTCCGCCCTATGCCACCGGCAAAATTACCAGCATTGCTAAAAGGGGTGGCACTTGGCTTATTTGGTTCAACGGCCAAGAAGCCTACTGTTGCAGCCACGGTCTGAACGGTCAGCCCAATGGCTGTCCGACCTACGCTTTTGACCATGTGTCTCGCCTTGAGCCCGGCCAGTACACCCCCGGCAACCATTACGCGAACCAAATCAACATTTGGGGCGGTCTCGGTCAGTTGAACCTCGATATGCTGGACAGCAAACCCGTTGTTATGAGTGCAGACAATGTGCATACCGACCTCATCAGTGAAATCTACGATGAAACCCAGCAGTGGATCATCGCCAACTATCCTGATAGTTATGCTGCGCAGACCTATGTCGCCGCTGCTGAAGAATTAGCAAACGGCACGGCAGTACAATCCGGCGAAAACGGCTACTACACTTATATCTACAATCCGCCCGCAGGCTACGCATGGCAGATTGTGGCGCTGGTTGGTGAGGAAATTGCTGGCGGCACCGAAATTCCGGACGTGCCGAGTTCTCCTGAGCCGCAGTATTATTCTGCTTCATGGACCGCTCCTGCACAGAGCGCCAGCGGCAGCTTTGATCTGACGTTCACTGTCAACACCGACAAGGTTCAACTGAACACGCTGGAAAAGGTGGACGGGGCGGTCATTACCGTCACGCCCAGCCGGACCGGCGGCAGCGTGGACGGCGGCAGTTGGAAGATGACTCCTGCCGGATCGCAGACTATCACCACCAGCGGTCACACGCAGGATAATAACTACCATTTGGACGGCGGCGATGGTTCTGCTACATGGACAGTACATTATGAGGTGTCCAAGACCAGCACCAGCACACTCAGCGGGCAGGAAGGACCGTTCACCAGCCAGGCTGAAGCGGATGCTGCTGCCGAGGCTGCCAAAAATGCAGCCATCAACCAACTAAAAAACGAAGCACAAGGTATGGTAGATGCCGCCATCGCCTCGGCGCGGGCACAGCTTGCAAATATTACGTTTAGCTACGATGAAATCACCATCCCTCACGGCTTTGATTCCACGCCCGGCGCTTTGGGTAGCCACCAGTTGATTACTGTTCCCGCCAACAGCAGCAACGACTACCAGATGCAGAACGATGAATGGTCTGCAAAGGTGTCGATTGATAAGATCGACAGCGAGACCAAACAGCAAATTCACGGGGATGCCGAGTTCGCCATTTTCGAGTGGGATACTGTTCTGCAACGGTATATCCCCACTGGCGGGTATAACCAGTACAAGGTTGAGCGTCAGAGCGATGGCACCTACAAGGTCATCAACCACAGCGGCTATGCAAACGGCTCGGATAATGTTTACTTTACCCAGCGCAACGAGGGCCGTTTTGTCATTGTCGAGCGCCGCGCTCCCAGCGGGTACTACGGCGATTGGACGGATGTAGCCAATCCCGGCACGGCTGGTTCCGTGTTGGGCAAACGCGCCTACGCCTTTGAAATCACCAAGGCACTGGACGGTCAGACCATCCAGTTGGGCAACGCCGATTACAACGCCGACGTTGGTACAGCCAATGAGGGCGGCACCCTTATCGACACCGGCGAGGGCATTGTTAGCATTACGTTCGGTGACCGCAACGGCGACAAAGCCTATAATACTGACCCTACCGACATCGCCGGCAATGAGAAGTCCTACACCATGCGCGCTGATTCCGTCACCATGCAGAATGACCGCACTCTCGGCAGCATCACTCTCTCCAAAGCAGACTTGGATGCCGCCCGGTATCTGGCCGCAGGCAGTAATGGCGACTCAACGCTCGAAGGTGCCGTGTACGACCTGTACGCCGCCGAGGACATTCATCACCCGGACGGTGTTTCCGGCATCATCGATTACTCCAAAATCACAGATGCCAGCGGCACACCCATTTGGCACACCACCGTGCTTACCAACGGCGCTTGGAAGTCCGATTATCTCCCGGTGCTGAAAAAAGACAATCTCGTCGCTTCTGCCGCCATCAAGGACGGAAAGTTGGCTTTTTCTAATCTCTACTTAGGACGTTATTACCTTGTAGAGCGCGCCACAGGCATCGTGATTCCGGTGAATTCCAACGGGCAGTATTACCTCTCCGGCCAGTACCCCCTGCTCAACAAAAAGTTAGAGCCTACCGGCCGCTATGCTTCTCTTGCCAGCAACGGCACAGAGTACACCGACTACGTCTACTGCAACCAGTATTCTGCTGTTGCCGAGAGCCGCGCCTTGGACGGCAGCAAGACCTATGACGGCTACTACCTGTCTTTTGCAAAAGGCTATCTCTGTGATGAAGTCAACCACTATCAGTCCCTTACTTATGCAGATGAATCCACTTACGTTGTCCGCACCGAAGACCAGACGCAGGACGAAGTGCTGAAATCCGGGTTCAGCCTGCAAAAACTGGTGTCCACCACCGGGCAGCCCTCCCCTGCCATCAAGCTGGGCGGTACCGGGTTCAAAGTGTACCGTGTATCACTGCTGAGCAAGGCTGACCAGTTTACCCAAAATGCCGATGGCAGCTACGATGCCGCCAGCATTCTGAATGCCTACCGCAAATCCGACTACGATCAGGACACTCTGAAATTCGATTTTTCTGACGAGGAACAGGCTGTCGCCACGATGTACGAGAGCGACACCACCGCCGTCAATCGCTACAATGCCACCTTGACCGCAGACGGCGATTTTGCCAACGGGCAGGGTCTTGGCTGGGTGCCGACCAACAATGCGCAAGAATATCGCTTATCCGAGATCTTCACGAACGAGGAAGGCATCCTGCGTGTGCAGGGGCTTCCTTACGGCCAGTACATCGTCGTGGAAACCACCGTACCGAAGGATGTTTTTCAGGCTGAACCGTTCCTTATCACTGTCAATGCATCCAGCCCGCAGAGCAGCTTTACTGTGCCTGCCGGCAGCATCGCAACGCCCAGCGGCAGCTACATAACCTACAACATTCTGGATGAAGAGTTGGAGGGCTACTTGCAGCTTGTCAAAATCGACATTGAGACGGGCAAGCCTGTCAAAATTGCCGACACTGCGTTCAACATTTACTACATTGTCGAGGACGGTCGTGAAACACTTGTGGAGATGAACGACCCGAAATCCGGCAATGCCTGGGCAAAGACCAGCACTTTCTATACCGATTCCAACGGCGAAATGAAGACCCCGGAGAAACTGCCGCTGGGCAAGTACCGCATCGTCGAGATCGAAGGTCCACGCGGGTATTTCAACGACCGCCAGTACAATGTTGTATTTGAGCTGACCTCAGATCGTGTGTATCAGGTCAGCGGCGGCAGCGCCGATGGCATGGATGACTATGTCATTACCGAAAACTACTATAACCACGAGACATTGGGGCAAATCAAGATCCGCAAAATCGGCAACGTGCTGACCGGGTATGAGAACGGGCAGTTCGTGTACGAGACGGATAACCTTGCCAATGCCACCTATGAGATCCACGCGCAGGGCGACATTCCCACGCCGGACAATCAAGGTACGCTCTGGTACGCAGACGGCGACCTTGTCGCCACCGTTACCACTGCCGAAGATGGACAGGTGGACGAAGTCCGGTTCAGCCCCACGCGAACCACTGCAACCTACGATTTTCTGAAAGTGACCCACGATGGCACCAAGGGCGAAGTCACCATCACGCTGCCGCTGGGTACCTATACGATTTCCGAGGTGCAGGCCCCCTACGGCTTTGTTCACACCGACCATACCTACACGGTGGTGCTGGACTGGGATAACCAATACAACGATTTAGTGCTTGCTAAGACAATCATCGACCACACGCAGGACGGCGATGTTGTGTATGATTACTCTATTATAAATGTAGGCAACGCCAGCGCCGAGCAGATTGAGAAGCAGGTCCTTGTCTTTGAGAACGCCCGTGTGCTGCCGGTCGTTGAGGAGGGCAAAGTCGGTGTCGGGCTGTATAAGATAGACCGCGACACCTGCGATTTGACCGATGATGCGCCCTATGCAGACGGCTGTAAGACCCGCGCCTCCCTTTTGAACGGCGGCAGCAACCGCGCCGACATCCCGGCTGATGCCAAGATGGTCGCGGGCGCCGTCTATGAGCTGTACACCGCAGACGACATTTACAGTATCTCCGGCGAGCTGCTGGCAACCGCTGATACGCTGCTGGGTACCGCCACCACCGATGAAACCGGCCTTGCCTACTTTGACGTAGATGTTCCCCTGCGCGGCGAACACTATGGCAGCAGCGATACCCACGACTGGACGACCAACAGTGGCCGCTACTATCTGCTCGAGGTCAGTGTGCCGGACGGCTACCTGATCGAGCAAAGCGTGATTCCTGTGGAGTTCACCTACGAGAACCAGTTCATCGCGTGGCAGATCGTTGACTGCCTGCACTCCGACAAGCAGACCACCGTGGAGATCGACAAGCGTGCCTTCACGGCTGATTCCGATGGCACCTTTGCCCTTCCCGGTGCAACCTTGACCGTGACCGATTGGAACGGCAATATGGTGGATACTTGGGAGAGCGGTGACACGGTCCATGTGATTCGCGGGCTGCATCTTTCCCACGACTTTGCCGGGAACCGCGATACCACCAAAATCTATACCCTGACCGAAACCCGCCCGGCAGACGGCTACACCACCGCCCGCTCGATTCAGTTCCACTTGGAACAGGCCACGGATGACAACGGCTACTTACAGGAAACGGCGGTCTGGGTGCTGCATGAATCCGAAGATGCCGCATACCAGTCCGGCAGCATTATCTCCCCCACCGCATTCTCCGATGACACTGTGGCTACGATTTCCGCCAAGCTGCGCGCTTTCTGGGATAAGCTGACGGGCAAGAATCCTGATGCAGACGGCGTTGTCATTGCCAACTGGTACTGTGTGAACGGCACACTGGTGGTGAATTTCACTGATGCCGCCAATGACCGCGCCATTGCCAAATGCCTGCGGGAGAGCGATTTCTCCGATTTGACGTTTGATAAGGTCTACTTGACCGGCGCGGCGGCTCCTGCATTCTTTGCCGATAAGCAGATTGCCGACAAGCCCGCCAATGCCGAAATCACCTACTCTGCAAGTTGGATTTTGCTGAAAGATTCCGATGGGTTCAGCCAAACCATTACAATGCTGGATGCCCCTACCCGCGTAAAAATCAGCAAGGCCGACATTACGACCCACGAGGAAATCCCCGGTGCAACGCTGCGCGTGCTGGATAAAGACGGCAATGTTGTGGACGAATGGGTATCCGAAGATACGCCGCACTACATGGAGGCCGTGCTGGTTGCGGGCGAGACTTATACGCTGGAGGAAACCCTTGTGCCGGATAATTCTGGGTACGTGCCTGCCAATGCCGTTCAGTTCACGGTCGAGGATGACGGCAAGGTCCAGCATGTTTTCATGCAGGATGACTACACGAAAGTGCAGATTTCCAAGACCGATACTGCTACTGGCAAGGAAATCAGCGGTGCAAAGCTGAAAATCACGGACGCAGACGGCAAGACGATTGCCGAATGGGTCACGGACGGCACACCCCACTATATGGAGCGCATCCCGATGGGTACTTACACTCTAACCGAGACGATGGCTCCCACCGAGCATGGCTATGTCCGCGCCGAGAGCATCACCTTTGAGGTAGGCCCTACCGGGGATATTCAGCGCGTGGAGATGAAAGATGACTTTACAAAAGTCGAAATCTCCAAAGCTGACATGACAGACGGCCGCGAGCTGCCCGGTGCAAAGCTGAAAATTACCGATGCCAGCGGCAACACCATTGCCGAGTGGGAAACCAACGGCCAGCCCCACCGTATCGAGCGCCTGAAGCCCAGTGACTATACGCTGACCGAGACTGCTGCCCCTGCCGGGTATCTGCTCAGCGAAGAAATACACTTCACCGTGCAGGAGACCGGGGAAATTCAGAAAGTGACAATGTACGATGCCCCGGCGCATTCGCTGATTCTCACGAAACGCGACATTGCCACCAATGCAAAGCTGGCAGATGCCCGCCTGACGATCCGCGATGCCTACGGCACGACCATTGACCGCTGGACGACCACGGACGGCGACCATGCCATCCGCGTACTGCCGGAGCGTTCTGCCGCCAAAGACCCACACAAGAATCTGCTGCTTCTTTCCGATGATACCAGTGAACACGTCTATACGATGGTGGAGGAACTGGCCCCGGATGACTATCTCATTGCCGAGAGCATTACGTTCAAAGTCATGCAAATGAATGACAACCTTGTTGTGTTTATCTGGCAGAACGGCGGCTGGCAGAAATCTTCCGAGGGGTATCTTGCCATGTACGATGAGCGCACCGATACGCCCGTGCCGCTTATGAAAACTTTCCCGCAGACCGGCAGTATTTTATAAAAACTGTGCCGAGTTGTTACACTGCGCACAATTTGAGATAGGAGTGATTTTTTGTCCGTTTCCTGTTTTACTTCCACCAATTCGCATCTCTGCAAGTTCCTGCGCACCACAGGCCGCGACTGGCGCAACACCATCTACATCGAGTGCGGCGACTGCCAGTGTGCCGTGAGCCGCAGCTGCAAGAATTTGCTCTGTGCCTTTGACACGGCCGGTGCGCCGGTAATCGTGCCGGTGCATGATGTAGAATATCTGTTCGGCATCACCGTGGACAAGTCCGAGTGCCGTGCCGTCTTCACAAAAGCTAACTTCTGTGAGCTGTACAAAGGCTGGATTGACGAGCATATCCGTGACCCCTACGCCTGCCCGTTGAATGATTTGTACGTCAACTGGGAGATTCCAGACCCTTGCGCAACGAGGATTTTTCTGAACCGGTAAATAGGCGCTAAATAACAATCCCCAAGGTGACTTCATGCCACCTTGGGGATTGATTTGTCTGGTTATATTACGATGAATATTCACGCTCACATGACAATTTTGTTCTGTTCAGATTTTCATTCGCCTTTTTTTGGAAAATGTTTTACTCTTTTCCTGTAGCATGGTATTGCATTATACTTCCCTTAATAGGTTCTGCATCCTTAGCGTTGAACAGGACAATATTTTTCCCATGAATTTTATTTGTTCGTGTACAAGGATAGATAATACCGGTTATATTCTGATTTTCTAAGAACTGCGCCAAATCTTGAAACGACTTATACGCCTTTTCCTTTCCTAATGCGTCGTTTTCGTCAACTTTCGTATAGATGCTACTGCAAATCAATTTTAGTAATTGCCTTGCGCTGTTTTTTTCTATAACCGCTTTATCAATCTGATTGGCTTCTACTATATCTCTTATTTTTTCGTAAACATATTTTTCGTCATGTCTATGTTTAATTAAATCAACGTCTTTTCGAAGCATATTGGCAAGCTTTCCTGTTCTCTTTTTTACTAAATCGTCTAATTCATCCCGCATTTCATAAAGTTCAACATCATTGTAGGCCAAATTTAAGATTCTGCCCCCTTGGGTTGGCACGAATCTACAAAAACAAACATCTTCTTCCCCTTGTACCCTGCACTCTAAAAGGCACACATATTGTCCCAGTTTAAGGCTTTCATTATATGCCACATCTTCTTTTCCATAAGAAAGATACAAATACGTTTTTCCTGGAGGATTCCATCTATTTTGAACTTTATTGGGCCACGGTATAAATCTTCCTTCGTCACATATTTTTTCTTTTACCATTCGGTACAAGATGTCTGTCTCATCAAGAGAACAAATAAAGTCGGTCTCATATTTGGTAATTGCATTTTCAAAAATATCTTGAAAAATATCTATAAAGGCTTTATCTCCATCAGGCGATGAACGAATATTTTTCCATCGTTCTTCAAGGGCAACTTTTGCATTTGCAATTTGAATCGAATCGATTATCTTATTCAAGACTTCTCTCTTATCTGTTTTTAGTTCTCCGCAACACGCACACAAACATTTTGTGTAAGTAATAATCCTTCCGAGCCCCCAAAAATCGTCAATAGCCGCTGCCTTTTCGCTTTCTTCAAAAACAATATTTATAATTTTCAGATAGCACCAGAGATTATCTTCATTTTCCTCTTTCCATATATATCTGCGTATACACCGGCTTAGGCATTTTAATTCTTGCTCATATTGAGATGAAAAGCGCTCAATTTTATGCAGTTCAACTAATATGAGTAACTCATACTTTGGTGGTTTTACTTGCAGAGCATACCCTTGATTTAATTGCCAATAAGCATACCATTTAAGTTGTGTTAAAAATTCTTGTTCTTTTCCCATTTATCTCATTCTCCTTCGTTAGTTCTATTTCTCGACCTCTTCTGCCTCTACTCTCTCTTTCCTATACTGCGCCGGTGACTTCCCGATCTCCTTCTTAAATACCCTGCTGAAATACAGCGGGTTCTCATACCCTACGATTTCGGAAATTTCCTTGATGTTGTAGGTCGTCCGCTCCAACAGGCTTTGGGCGTTGACCATGCGCAGGGAGAGGATGTACTGGGCCGGGGACATACCTGCGTACTGTTTGAAATTGTGTATAAACCAGTTGGTGCTGATGTGCAGGGATTCCGCATAATCGTCTATGCTGATCTTTGTGTTATAGTTCTCGTTGAAGTAAGCCGCCGCGCGTTCAATTTGCTCTTGGACGTTGCCGGTGACTTTTTTCTGTTCATGCTGTTGGCGATCCACCAACAGCAGAATATCGTTGAACAGCGATGCAATATAGTCCTCGTACCCATAGCGGCACAGCTGCAACTCCTGAATGATTTTGCGGAACAACGCCTTGTAATCCGGCAGCACACCGCAGTAGAACACATGCTCATCGAGCGAGATGCCGTGATACGCCAGTATGTTCTTTACATCGCTGCCTGTGAAGTGGATCCAGAAAACTTCCGGGTTATCTTCCAGATAATATACATATTTTTGGATTTCTTCCGGCTTATAAAGCACCATATAGCCCGCGCTGACGATTTCTTCCTTGCCGTCAAACCAGAAATGCGTCTTGCCGTTTGCCACATATAAAATCTGGTAATCCCTGCGCCCTTTCTGCCAGTAAGTCGGTAGTTTGGGGCGCGTTTTCAGCCGGTAGGTGCCGCAGCTGCCCACTACCAACGGCGTGGAGTTGTCTTTGAAATCTGCACGGGAATTGTTCAGATATCCAGCGTTAATGTACACAAAAATTCCCTCCTGTTTTTGTGAATATTGCTAGGTGCTTCGTCCATTTTACCTTCACTTTACAAAAAGCCATTGATTTTGTGCATATTTAGTGCAATACCGTTTATGTTTTATTGTATATTGAAATTGTATAATAATTTCAGACGAAACGCAAGCAGAACTGTATAAATCACAGGAGGAGAATGGATGATTATTCCGCACTATTACGAGGACCCGCACACACTGCATGTGGGTACCATGCCGAATCGTGCCTATTACATTCCGGCATCCCGGCGCAGCGATGCCTTAGTCGAGCACCGCGAGACCTCGGATCGCTTCCAGCTTTTGAACGGCAGCTGGAAATTTCGGTACTACGCCAGTATTTATGACTTGCAGGATGCTTTCTATGAGGTCGGCTATGATGCCTCCGCTTTTGACAGCATCCCGGTCCCCAGCGTGTGGCAGAACCACGGCTACGACCACCACCAGTACACCAACATCCGCTATCCGTTCCCCGCTGATCCGCCGTATGTTCCTAAAGAGAACCCCTGCGGCGCTTACCTCTACGACTTCACCTACCAAAAGGATGCCGCTGCCCCGCGCGCATTTCTGAATTTTGAGGGCGTTGCCTCCTGCTTCTACGTCTGGCTCAACGGTCAGTTTGTCGGGTACAGTCAGGTCGCCCATTCCACAAGCGAGTTCGATGTAACGAAGTTTTTGCAGGACGGCACCAACTATCTGGCGGTCCTCGTGCTGAAATGGTGCGATGGCAGTTACATGGAAGATCAGGATATGTTCCGCATGAACGGCATTTTCCGTGATGTCTACCTGCTGCACCGACCGGAACAGTGCATCGAGGACTATTTCATCACCACCGACATCCACGGCAGCACCGCAGGGGTTGCTGTCCGCCTGCGTTACTACGATTCCGCCGTTGCCACCCGCATCACCCTCTACGATGCAGCCGGCACGATGGTCGGCAGCGTAACGCCCGTGGAAGCACCGGATGATGCGGCATTCCCCTATCATGCAGAAATCACCATTGTTGACCCGACACTCTGGAACGCAGAGCAGCCCTACTTATATACCCTTGTGTTGGACACGCCCAACGAGACTATTACGGATCGTGTGGGCATCCGTGAGGTTCATGTTGCCAACAATCAGATTTATGTCAACGGCCAGTCCATCAAGTTCCACGGTGTAAACCGCCACGAATCCGACCCCGTCACGGGATATGCTGTTGGCTTTGAGCAGACGAAAAAAGACCTGCTCATGATTAAAAAGCACAACTTTAATGCCATCCGCACCAGCCATTACCCGGATGTGCCTTACTTCTATCAGCTCTGCGACCAGTACGGCTTCTTTGTCATTGATGAAGCCGACAACGAGAGCCATGGTGCGTCCGAATACTATTGCGAGGGCAACGAAAGCTGGCCCAACCACGTTGAAAACTGGAACAAGCCCATCGCAGACAACCCGGAGTTCACCGAGGCCACCGTAGACCGCACCCGCCTCTGCGTGGAGCGTGACAAGAACCGTCCCTGCGTCATCATCTGGTCGATGGGCAACGAGAGCGCCTACGGCTGCACGTTCGAAGAAGCGCTGGCATGGACAAAGAGTTTTGACCCCCGCCGCCTGACCCACTACGAGAGCGCCCAGTACCGCAGCAAGAACCGTAAATACGATTTCTCGAACATTGATATGTTCAGCAATATGTACCCTTCTCTCGAAAGCATTCAGGAATATCTGGACAACGAGCCGGACAAGCCCTATATCATGTGCGAGTACAGCCACTGCATGGGCAACGGCCCCGGCGATTTGGAGGATTACTTCCAGTTCATTCAGAGCCATGACGGCTTGGCCGGCGGTTTCCTGTGGGAATGGTGCGACCACGGTATTTATAAAGGGAAGATGCCCGACGGCCGCGACATCTATTATTACGGCGGCGACCACAATGAGTGGCCGCATGACGGCAACTTCTGCATGGACGGTCTGGTCTACCCTGACCGCCGCCCGCACACCGGGCTGTTGGAGTTCAAGAACGTCTATCGCCCGGCGCGTGTTGTGAAGTACGACCGGGAATCCGGCATGCTCACGCTGCACAACTACATGGACTTTGTTGATTTGACCGAGTATGCCGCACTAACCTATCAGGTAAGCTGCGACGGCGAGGTCATCGACAACGGCTTCATCCCCTACCCTGACGGTTTCACCCTGCCGCCGCACAGCGAAAACGCCTTGCCGTTGGCCGTCCATATTCCCGATAAAGGCAAGTGTTTCCTGAAAATCTTCTACCATTGCGATAAAGACCTGCCCTTGCGTTCGGAAGGTCATCTCCTGGGTTTTGATGAAATCCTGCTGGAAAACGAAGACAGCCGCAACCAGAAAACCTTGGCTATGTGGAGTGATGCCCCTTCCAACAGCACAATCACTGTTCAGGAGACGGACCGCCATTTGACGCTGCGCGGCAAGAACTTCACCTACAACTTTAATAAGCTGACGGGTCTGTTCGCCGCGATGCAGTACGAGGATGCAGTCCTGTTGGACAAGGAAATGGAGTTCAACATCTGGCGTGCTCCTACGGACAATGACCGCAAGCTGAAGCTGGATTGGCTGGCTGCCCGCTATGACCACTGTATGACCAACGCCTACCGCACCGAGTATCAGGTGACGGACAGCGGTGTGACTCTGCGCGCCAAAGTCGGCATTGCACCGATCAGCTTGCAGAAATTCCTTGATTTGGATGTCTGCTGGACGATTTCCAACAGCGGTGCAGTAACGCTGGCACTGCACGCTAAGCGCAACACGGTATTCCCCGAACTGCCGCGCTTTGGCCTGCGCCTGTTCCTGCCAAAAGAAATGGCCCGCGTCAGTTACTTCGGCATGGGTCCGATGGAAAGCTACTGCGACAAGCACCATGCTGCCAGCCACGACTACTTCAGTTCCACCATCTGGCAGCAGCACGAGGACTACATTCGCCCGCAGGAGAACGGCAGTCACTATGATTGCGATTATGTCCAGCTGGATGGCGCCGGCATCAAGCTTACCGCTGTCGGTGCAAAGCCGTTCTGCTTCAACGCCTCGCACTACACGCAGGAAGAGTTGACTGAAAAGGCGCACAACTATGAGCTGCATCCCTGTGACAGCACCGTTCTCTGCCTTGACTATGCACAGAACGGCATCGGCTCTGCCAGCTGCGGGCCGCGTCTGGCGGAGCAGTACCGCCTTGACGATGCTTCCTTCGATTTCAGCATCCGTTTGATTCCTGAAAAAGCATAACCCCTACACAAAAGAATGGAGAAAATCTCATGTCTGAAAACACGGAAAGACGCTATTTAAAATGGTATAACAAGATCGGATACGGCTCCGGCGATGTTGCGGGCAACGTGGTCTATGCGTTCCTCTCCTCGTTCGTTATGATTTACCTGACCGACACCGTCGGCCTGAATCCCGGCATCGTCGGCACGCTGATTGCTGTGTCCAAGCTGTTTGACGGCATTACCGACATCTTCTTTGGCTCGATGATCGACAAGACGCACTCCAAGCTGGGCAAGGCTCGCCCGTGGATGCTCTACGGCTACATCGGCTGCGCCATCACACTGGTCGGCATCTTCGCCATCCCCATGGGCATGAGCGAGTTTGCCAAGTACGCATGGTTCTTTATCTGTTATTCCCTGCTGAACGCTGTGTTCTACACGGCCAACAACATCGCCTACTCTGCCTTGACTTCCCTTGTCACCAAGAACAGCGCCGAGCGAGTCGAGATGGGTTCCTACCGCTTCATGTTCGCATTCGCCACCAGCCTTGCCATTCAGTCTTTCACGCTGCTGGCTGTCTCCGCACTGGGCGACACTGCCGAAGCATGGCGCACCGTGGCTATCGTCTATGCCATTATCGGTCTGATCGTCAACACGCTCTCTGTTTTCTCCGTCAAGGAGTTGCCGGAGGAAGAGTTTGTCGATACCACGGATAAAGCCGAAATCGAGAAAGACGAGAAGTACGGTCTTGTCGAAGCTGCCAAGCTGCTGGTCTCCAACAAATACTACCTGATGATCTGCGTCACCTACATTTTGCAGCAGATTTACGGTGCCATGATCAGCATGGGTACCTACTACACCGCCCATATCCTTGGCGACAAGAACCTGTTCGGCGTGTTCTCCTGGGCCATCAACATTCCTTTGATCATCGCACTGGTCTTTACCCCGACCCTCGTTGCCAAGATGCACGGTATGTACAAACTGAACGTCGGCAGCTATGCCCTTGCTACCGTAGCCCGTGCGCTGGTTGCCGTGGCTGGTTATACGGGTTCCGGCGATGTCAAGATGATGCTGCTCTTCACGGCCATCGCTGCACTGGGTCAGGGCCCGTGGCAGGGCGACATGAATGCCGTTATCGCCTCCTGCTCCGAGTACACTTGGCTGACGAAGCACAAGCGCGTGGACGGCACGATGTACTCCTGCACCTCGCTCGGTGTCAAGCTGGGCGGCGGTCTCGGCACCGCCATCACCGGCTGGCTGCTGGCGTTCAGCAACTACGATAAGGCGCTGGCTGTGCAGCCGGAATCCTGCATCAATATGCTGAAACTTATGTACCTCGTGATTCCCTTTGCGCTGGATGCCATCATTACCTTTATCCTCTCCCGCATGAAGGTCGAGGAGGCCAACGATAAGATTCGCGCCGAAATGAAAAACTGATATTCACTATTCTCCTTCTCAAAAAGGGCTTCCGCATCTGCTGGCGGAAGCCCTTTTTCTGTATAGTGCTTTACCCTCTAAAATCGGCCAAAGCACTGGCTATTAAATCTATTGGCGGCGAAGATATTGACGGCTCCTTTTCCTGCAAATCCGGGGTACGCCCTAGGCTCTGTTTTTCTAAGTATTCCTGCACGATTTTCTCAAAAGTAAGCCCGTTTGTTTATCAATTTTTCTTCTTCCGCTGCTAATTTATTGTCTTTAACAAAGATTTCTGCGTTCATGCAGTTATTTTTGCTTTTATAACGCATTTATGGAAATCTTATGTGAAGTATGCTATAGTGCAAATACAGGAAGTGAATCTTAAACACTGGAATTGATCACAACTTGTAATTAATTTCATCGGTGCACAGATGAAATCTTGTTCGTTCCGAAATCAATCAAATTATAATAATGAGGATTTATATAATGAAAACTCTAAATAAGAATCTTTTTACTTCTGGTTTGGCTATAGCCATGGTCTGTGCTATGGCGTTACCTGCTTTTGCAGATAATTCCAATAGTAATTTTTTTGTTCCACAGTCCGTTGAGGCTATTATCGAGCACAATGAAAATGGGGAAATCTACTACGAATGCCGCTGGCGTGATGACAACGGGATTGCTACTATCGATAATCTCTCGGACGCAGAGTGGGTCGAGCATACATTCGATGGGTTGCCGCTTAAACACCGTGCAGCAAAAGAGCCTTCGGCGAACAAAGTTCGTGCCGCCTCTGAAACAGTGTATGCATTACGCCATTATTCTCGGGCTCAAATTGTTCAAGCGGTCGGTGGAACAGTCTTGGTAGATAGTGACCGGCAATATGCAAATTCTGGTAGCGCTGTTGCTCGAAGCCCTTACATTTTGAATGACTGGGGATACGCATTGCGGTCCTATTGGGGATAATTAATCTTACATATAATATATTGTAAATCAATTTGAGTGGCATATTAAGATAAAACGATTATTTCTTAATATGCCACTTCCTATAAAATTCAATTAGAATTATGACTAAAGAGAAAAAATTATATCTCACCGCTGGTTTCCTTTCAATTGTAAGTATTCTTTTGGGTTTCATAGCGTTTTCTATTATTATCGTATGCACACCATTGCACACGCTGCTCCTTAAAGGTAACTCGACACATGAATACAAGCTTTATGATTATGAAGACCCAATCGTTCCTATTATCGAAGATCCGAATCAGGTATCGTTGTTAAAAGACTTTCATTCAGCGCTGGAATCTTTTCCGGAATATACATTTTTAGAAAAGATCAACCAATCCTTGGATATTCAATACTTTTGTGGTTCAGAATCTTTTGCTCCCGATAACATTAATATTTTTGAGCATGATGGAACAAATTACATAACTGTCAATCAGCTTCTGTTAAATAAAGAAGCATTCAACGCAGAAAGAATTCCTCTACATTGCGGTAATGGATTCGATGAAACATCTTATATTGTTTCGCCTGATTACCATATTTCTGTTATTTTAGGGAGCAACTATTTAAAATATTTTAACATCGGAGATGTAATTAGCGCATTGAATTATTATGAAGTCCCCACCTATATGGTTGTTCAAGGTTTTGCTGAAAAGGGTGCTTGTGCCACAGTAAATGGTGTCACTATCGACCTTGATAACTACATCATTACGGCATCCCCACTTTTTAATTTTATGCCTGAAAGTTTTGACGAAACACGTTATCATGGTCTTTTATATTTTCAAAAGATAGATAGTTATTTTATGTTAAAAAAAGCTTCAAATATTGTTGACATAATAGCGGGGTTAGACAATATTAGCACTGCAAATAATATGTTTCCGATGTATATCCAAGCTTATTCGCCTTATTATCAAATGTATATCCGTTTTATTTGTAGGCAACCGTTAGTCGTTGATATTTTTCTTTTTGTGCTTCTTTTGCTGGGTGCACTTATTTGTCAGTGTTATATTATCCATCTATCGCGTGCAGTAACGTCAAAGTGCTTCGACCTAAAGTTGTTGCTTTTTTACCCATTTTTCGATTTTTGCATGATCTTATTCTTTTTCATTCTTGGAGAATTGATGTCGATGAACAAAGATTTTCTGATTTCAGCTTCGCTAATTCTCACTCTAACATTTATTTTTCTTTCTGACATTGCATTGATTATACTATTTCAATCTAAAAGCAAAAGTCAAATTAGCCTATGTCAAAAGTAGAGATTTCTAATCATCTAAAATAAAGTAAAAGACTTCAAATTTTATCATAATCATCCTATTGCCGAACACATAGCAATCTTTTACCTCTTCGTTGTTGCACATGCCGAGTACCACATTCAAAAGGCCCTCTTTCACACAGCGAAGGAGGGCCTTTTGTTTACTTATATCTCAGCAATTCTAATGCTTGTGCCAGAGGTATTACTTTATGACATTTTGATTTTTTTGTGTCATAGACCGGTTTCTTGCCGTTTGGCATTATAGCTGCTGAATTCTCTGTCTGCACTGCGGCATTTAGTTCTGGTATGTAGCGATGTACCTTCCCCTGCCGGTCAATCTTGGCATGAGACATGATAAGTTCCGCTGTTCCCAGCTTGATTTTTGCTTCTTTCGGCAGCGGTGAAAGCCACTTGTAGGTTCCACGCTCCGAGGCCATATCCCACATAGAATACTGGTAAACTCGCCCGCCGAAGAAGTTGTCCTGCTGTTCCCTATATTCAAAGTGTTCTGTCTGCTGCGTTACCATCTGCGCCACGCGAGCGGCATTCAGTTTCATCTCCTCTAAGTGGATGTACTCATACCGTTGATGCTCGCAGTAGTAACCGCAGCTGATATTGACCGCCGCCGTTTCCAGATACGGCGCAATGTAAGATATATCACTGCACGAACCACCTGCCGTCTCGAATCCGAACGAGGTGACGAAGTCCTCAAACTCCGGGTTATCGCAGTGATAAAACACAGCATCATTGCTGCCACGGCGGTCAAGCTCTACGATGTAGTTTACCTGTGGCCGTAAAGAGCCGCTTGTGAATTTCTTTGCACCTATACAGCCGACTTCCTCATCCTCACATAAAAGCACATGACAGTTTGTTGTGCGCAGGATCTGCAAAATCATCCAGACTCCGCATCGGTCATCACCGCCGATGCCCTGCGGTGACATAGCTACCGCCCTATCCTCCGAATAGCATATCTGTTCAACAGGCTGACGGTGAACCGTGTCCATGTGAGCCACCAGCAGCACGGGGATTGCTCCCTCGGCATACAGATAGCCAGGCTTATCCGTGACGGGATAACCCCTGCTTTTCAGTTCGGCTTTCAGCATCTTTTTTAGTTCCATCTGTGGCAGACGCAGAATGGTTTCAAACGTCAATTCTTGCATGGATTCCTCCTTTATGCGGCAAGGCCGTTCATCTGATTCGGGCAGAAACGATTGGCACCGATGGAAAGGCAGTCACCATGGATTGTGCAGTTTCTGCATACTCCAATCACCTGCTCATAGCAGGCGGGGCAAATTCTGCGCTGCTCGCCGGAACGGGCAATTCCGATACGCGGCATACCGATAAACTCCTCTTTGCAGGCAGTGCAGCGATAACTGCATTCCTTACAGTAGAAGTGGTTATCAATATATCTCCCATATCCATACACCGTTTTACCGCAGCCTTTGCAGACAAACATACTGCCGCATTCTGCACAGCGTATCGAGCGGTGGTCCTTCTGCTCCCCGCCGCAGCAAACGCAGCGAGCCACGGAGCCAATCGTCATTTGGCCATAGTCGGTCTCCCCTTTCAGCAGAGACACAACTGCATATCCATACTCATAGTCGGGATAATGGTTGCTGTCCGCCGCAGATTCGCAGTAAGGTTCGGTATCTTTTCCTCGCTTAATCGACCACAGGTTCGGTTTGTCAAGGCACGTAGCGATTGCCTGCTGAACGATGCTGCGATACAGGGTTTTCTGGTCTTCCAAATCCGTTGGATACAGACGAGATTGCAGCAGCACATCGTCCTTATAACAGAAAATCTCTCGCGTGATGCGCGGTGCTGTATGGAAGTCCTGCGTGTACTCATCACTGACCGTGAAGAAAATCATGCTGACAGCATCCCCCATATAGGACTGGCAGCCGCCGCGGTAACCGCCGCCTTCTAAGCAATGGCAGGAACTCCAAGTGTTGTCACGGTTGGACATTTCGAGAAAATCACAGGGGTGGATTGACAGCACTGCGGTTTTCTCGATATGCGCCGGGTTCAGGGCATCTGCCAGCCGCGCAAACAGCGCGTTGTATGGCTTGATCGTGCGCATATAGCGGTTATCCGGTTCGCCAGCTTCTGCTTCTTCCTCGATTTGGTCGAGATGAAATTTCAGGCAGAGCCGATTGATGATACGGCTTGCCTTTTGCCCCGGTGCGCACTTGATACCGCCGTACTGCCGAATCGTGTCCAATCGGTACTCGTTTGGTATCCGGGCATAGTCTGCGGTTGCCGCGTGGAGCGCGGCATTAAAGTTTTCGTACACAGCGTCATCCGGGCAGGCCTTGCGGCCCAGTTCCAGTATAGCGGCGCGTGTTTCATCTACGGTGATGCGGTCAATCTCCCGGCGCTCCTCCACGCGGAACACGATTGCCAGTTCTTTCTCGTTCCATAGCGGATGCTTGCGCAGGAGCTGCAAAAGCCCCTGCTTCTGTTCATACCACTGTGTAAGGTTCGCCGCGACTCCTTCCTCCGAAAACGGCTTTTGATACTTGTGCATGACCTCGTAAAATTGCTGTTTGAGTTCATCCATCATTGTGATTTCACCTTTCTTGCATTTCTATTTTTAACGCCGGGCGGCGCCAAACCAAAACAAAAAAGCGAGAACAACTTTTCTTCGCTGCAAACAGCAGTACAAAAAATCATTCTCGCTTTATGCGGGGCTGCCCCCGTCAGATAAAAAATGCCCGCAATGCACAGACCAAACGGTCAGCGGCTTTGCAGGCACAAAGTACAAAAATGACAACGTGTGTCAGTGCAAATTGCTTTGCAGGACACATAAATCACTTACAAGAATATGGTAACACACTTGAAGATAATCGTCAACTACGGATTCATTAATAGTAATAATTCACTCCGGCCATAGGATTTTATCGATTGGAATACACTATGCTTGCTTATAAAGGCTATAGGATTGCACCAATTTGAATTTCACATACTTATCTGTAGGATAACCAAAGCGGTGTGATTTCGTTGAAATTATTTGCGATTTTTCATTTTTTTTTCAATCTTAGAGATGTTTGTTTGAGTTGTCCCCAAGAGATTGGCCACTTCTGTTTGAGTTCTTCCCTCTTTTCGAAGTTGCGCGATAGTCGATTCCATTTGGCTGACTGGTCGGCTTTTGTTCGTACGCGATTGAGAAATAATATTGGTATCATCATAACTACGAACTTCTACCGTAACAATTTCATTTGCTATCCGTTGTTTCATTCTTAATATATTATTCTTTTTGTGGAACTCTACTCCTTCTGTAGACATCAATTCCTCAAGCGTTATATTCGCAATCTCTTTCGGAATTATACCGCTTGTTTCTTTTTTTACTATATTACTCATACTATTAGCCTCATTTTAATCTTTATTATATACACCATGGCAATCCATTTCTTCATGTCAGGTATTACCGGTGCATCCGTCGTCAGTTGGAATATGACTTTATATGATATTATATTCTTTTTGTTTGCTTTTGTCAATAGGTCATCAACCGTCTTATCGTGATTTCATAGTTCAGCTTTATGTGCAAAACAATAAACGAGTTTAGTAGCTAGAACGGTAACAACGCAAATCCAAAGAAGGCGTACATAATTATGGTACACACATACATTTATCTCTCTATAAAACTTACAAATGCCCATCGGCTTTTTGAACCAATGGGCATTTGTGTATCTTATGGCTTTGTTTATAATAGCGTTAGTATCTCAATTTCTCCAAGTGTAGACCTCTGTATCAACCGTGCCAGCGCTAAGAGACGAGGACGTAATCACGCGGTTGTCACCGCTCTCCCACGTAACGGTTCCGTTCGCGTCCTTTTTGATGAACTTGAACTGGATTTCCGTTCCTGCCGGAACACTCACTGGGAGGAACCATTCGGGATAATTGGGATTCAGCAGCGCTTCTGTGCATTTATCCGGATTCCAACTACCCAACTCCGGTACATTGCCTACGATGTAAATATTTTCACCGTAGCTGGTTTCAGCTTTTACATGGAAAATGACTTGGTTCTGGTCACCAGACAAGACATTATAGGTAAACGAATTGCTGACAGCATCTCCCTTCGTAACCGTAATATCATTGTATCCTGCAACTGCATTATCGGGGACATACGTCACGATTTCATTTGCGGTGTTGCTTTCAACCGTTGCTTCGGTTTCACCAAACTTGACCGAGATATTTCCATCAAGTCCATCACCGTAAATATAAACACGGTTGCCTGCACGTCCCATCGTAGAAACGACATTTCCGATTTCGGGTGCGTTGGCTGCCGCATCGTACTGCCAAATTCCTACTTCACCACCATCCAACGTGATCGATGCCGTAGTGTTGATTCCTGTAGAGGCATAGACGCTGATATTTTCACCGTTCAGCATACCACCGAGGAAGTCCACATACTCACCTTCCGGGAGCAGCGTTTCCACATTGTCAATGGTATACGCTTTATCCGGCTGGCGATTTATTGCAACAAGTATAACATCATCATAGAACTTCCGCTCGTAGATAAGGACATCATCATTGCTGTAACGAATCGTGGTAGTACCATACGCAATGGCATCATTTTGCTGACGCAGTTCCGACAGCTTGCCAATCAGCTTGTACGCCGTTGTATCTGTATCAAACGAACTATCCGTCTGCATGAAGATACGTCCAGAGACATCGCTGCCATCTGCGGGGACAACATATTGCTCCGTACCGTAGTAGATGTTGGGAACACCACGAGATGTCAGCAACGTCGCCAAGGCTGCATTGTAGGTCTTTTGGCTTCTCTGCGTGTAGCCGAATCTCGTCACATCGTGGTTATCGAGAAACGTCACTGCCTGATTTTCGTAGTCGTAATCGTCCTGCGTGTACTGCAGCATATTGCCGAAGTCCGCCATCGTTGTCGAGAAATCGCCAAAGGTCGCGGACGCTGCGCGATAAAACTCGAAATCAAGGTTGTTTATGCCCGTCTGCTTCGGGAAATAGACATACTCGTCATATTTAGGGTCAGGCCGCCCGATGAAAAACTCACCGAATTGGGTGATCGTATTATGCGAATCAACCGCATCTTTCAGCCCCTTTGCGAATGCCGCATCCATATGGAGCGTGGCATCATGGCGGATACCGTTTACACCCATATCCGCCCAGAACAGAGTTGCCTGTTCCAGATATGCCGCAACATTCTGATTCTCCTGTGAGAAATCAGCCAGCGAACCGAGGTCCTTATAGCGATAGCCATATCGGCTGCTATCATCGCCACGGTCACCCAAACCGTGGAACCATCCATTGGTATCATTCTGAGGATCGGCAATCAAGTTTTCTACCAAGCCATCCCCATTGTAATCATACGGCTCACCATTCTCATCGAATGCAAAGGTACCATCCTCTTTGCGATCCGGCTCGTACAGCTTGCCATCTTCCGGGATATTGTTCGCGGTAGGGTTCATTTCCCGGCTGGTGTGGTTGGTAACGAAATCGATAACCAGCTTAATGCCGTTGGCGTGCAGTGCATCCCGCAGTTCCTTGAACTCGTTCAGCGTTCCGAAATGCTTGTTTGTCGCAAAATAGTTGCGAACATGGTAGCCGTGGAAACTCGTCCACCGGTTGAGACTGCCATCGCTTTGGTAGTCGATGATCTCCGTATCACGGTTCTCATACGGTGCGGAGATCCAAACCGCCGTGACACCCATACCTTTTAAATAAGGGATCTTCTCGATGATGCCTGCCCAGTCGCCGCCTTGGTAGAGCTTCAGATCCTGCCCGGTTCCATCATAGAGCGTTGCATCAAATCCTGCGGGAACGTTGTTGGATGTGTCTCCATCATAGAAACGGTCCGTGATGATTTGGTAGACGACATCCTTGGACGTAACTGGTCCCAGTTCCGGAGCCGATGCAGCGGAATCCGCATACACAGGGAATGCTCCGAGCGTCATCGAGAGTGCAACTGCTGCAGATCCGATAAGGCACGCTGCCTTTTTTGCCAAATGTTTAGCCATACTTACCTCCTTTACGGTAACTTCTTTGTCGATTGTCGTTCTATCAATATTGGCAGCGTGGTCTGCGATTGTACAAGATACTGCGGTGTCCGGATTCGCCGCAGAACGACTTTCGCAGCCTGCTCACCCATATCATACATATCGAGGTTCACAACACTCAGTTGCGGTTCAATGATTTTAGAAAATGGAAAATCATCAAATGTGATAACAGCCATATCTTCCGGGATGCGTATTCCGGAAGCCTTCAATTCATTCACACAGCCAAACGCAATATACTGGTTTGCGCAGATCACAGCGTTGGGCCGTGTCTGCAGTTCCAGCAGGGCGCGTGCGGCTGCTGCGCCGCCCTCACTGGTGGGCGGTCCTTCCCGCAAATATCCTGTCGGGATTTTCTCGTTCAGCGTTGCAAGTGCGCCGCTTAGGCGGTGCGCAGAAATTGTATCTTCTTTGGGGCCGCCGATGAATGCGATCCTGGCGTATCCGTTGCGCCACAGATGTGTAACTGCAATTTGCCCGGCCACCGAGTTATTGGTATCGATCCAGCAAAGCTGGTTGGAGAAATCCGGCGCACCTACAACAATGTAGGGCAATTCCGTGTGGGCCAGACAAAGAGCCACATCCTTTGACACGACTGATGCGTGCAGAATCACACCATCTACATAGGAACCCTGCAGCAGTTCATCGAAATGCTGCCAAAGATCAAGCGCCGTGCTGTGCTGCACAATGAGGCCATACCCTTTTTCGGAAAGCGCGTTCTCTACTCCGGCCATGATTTCAAACAAATGCGGGTTATCAAATCCTACGCCATGCTGCATTTCTGCCAAAAAGAGAATCGTTTTTGTTGCGCCGGTAGCAAAACTTTGTGCGCGGCGATTCGGCTGATACCCCAGTTCCTTGATGACCGCATTTACCCGGTCACAGGTTTCCTGCGATATAGAATATGACTTATGCAGCACCTTGCTGACGGTTGCCTTGGACACACCCGCAGCTTCGGCCACTTCCTGAATCGTCACGCTCACGTTTTACACCTCCTGTGTGAATACGGCAAACCCCATAGGGGCAAGGCTGTTGTTCTTTTCCTCGTATCCCTGCTGCCACAGCATCTTTCCGTTTATCGGAGGAATGTCAGCAGCGGCTGATTGATTGTTGAGGAACACGGTGATCTTTTCTTTTCCATCGGTGCGCTCATACCCATACAGCCCATTTTTCTTTTCGGCCTTAATGGTATGGTAGCTGCCTCGGCAAAGGGCCGGGTGTTCCGTTCGTAGATGCATCGCCTTTTTATAAAACTCTGCCAAGGCCGGCAGCTCCTGCGACCACGTCATTTCATGGCGATACTCTGCTTCCTGTAAGCCGTAAATACCACGCTCATCGCCGTAAAAGACGGACGGAATCCCTGTAAAGGTCATCTGGAAAAGCACAGCGAGCTGCATCCTTGCCGGGTCTTTTTCGCACAGCGAATAGAAGCGGCTCACATCATGGCTGTCCAGCAGATTAAGCTGCGCGTACAGTACCGGGAGTTTATACCGCATCCGCATATTGGTCACGCGGGCATCAAATTCTGCTGCATCGATACTCTGCTCGGCAAAGAATCGGCGGCAGTGCTTGCGGAAATCGTAGTTCATGGTGGAGTCGAAAATATCACCGTTCAGCCAATGCTGGGCAGTTTCCCATACCTCACCGATCAGGATACACTCCGGCTTTTCTTCTTTCACCGCCTGCCGAAATGCACGCCAGAATCCGTCATTGATCTCGCTGGCAACATCCAGACGCCAACCGTCAATATCAAATTCCCGCACCCAATAGCGGCCCACCTCGCAGAAATACTCTTGTACTTCCGGGTTGCAGGTGTTAGTTTTCGGCATCATGCGCTCATAGCCGAAGCATTCATAGGTCGGATAGGTTTCTGGGTCTTCCGGCCGCTCTACAGGGAATTGCAGATGGTAAAACCAGTTTTTATATTTTGAGTTTTCGCCATTGCGCACCACGTCATCAAAAGCGAAAAAATTCCACCCCACATGGTTAAACACACCATCAATAATCACACGCATTCCCCGTGCATGGCAGTCGTTGACCAACTGTCGGAAATCTTCATCCGTGCCGAAACAGGGATCGATGTGATGATAATCCAGCAAATCGTACTTGTGGTACTCCCCTGCTGCAAAAATCGGATTTAAGTAAATGCAGGTAGCACCCAGTTCTTGAATGTAATCCAGATTCTCGATCACGCCGCGCAGCGTTCCGCCGAGTTTTCCGCGCGTGATTTGACCGTTCCACTCTTTTTCGGATGGTTTGCCAGAGATAAAGCGGCGACCCGTGGCAAAGCTATCTGGGAAGATATTATAAACCACTGCATCCCGCGCCCAGGCAGGCGGTGCTGCAATGTCTGCCGGATGGTTAAACGGCAGCTGGTAGTATTCCGACCTGTCGTCCACGCGGTGATCTGTAAAGAAATCGCCGTAATACAGCAGCTTCTGCGTTCCGTCGTCAAGTTCAAAATAGTAACAGATCCGCTTATAGGGGCTTTCCAAGATGACTTGGAAGTAATCAAACCATTCGTCCTGCGCTTCCACCTGCATCTCTACAGACGAAAAAATAACCGGTGTCAGGCGGCAGGCTCGATCTGCATAAAACAGCGTGCAGTGCTTTAGATCATCGCGCCCGGCGCGCAGCCGGAACACGACATGGTTTGGGTCAATCCCGTGTGCCTGCTGTGACATCGGGATGTGTTGGATGGCTTCAAAATTCATTGTGTCATCTCCCTGTTTGGGGCAATCAACCTTTGACACCACCGGCAGTCAGGCCGGAGGTCATATGACGCTGTACGGCAAAGAACACAATCAGAATCGGCAGGCTGACTACCAGCGAGGCTGCTGCAAAAACGGGCCAGCTTCCGCTCATTTCTGTTGCCTGCAAAGAGTACAATCCGGCTGCCAGTGTATAATTCTCGGCACCTGTCATAAAGGTCGTTGCAAAGAGATATTCATTCCAGACATAAATCAAGATCATAACCGCCGTAACCAAAATACTGGGGCGCGCCAGCGGAAGAACAATGCGCGTGACAAGCTGGGTGCCGCTTGCACCGTCAATTTCCGCCGCTTCCTCGATTTCGCGCGGTATCGTATCAAAGTATCCTTTCATGTTCAACAGACCAAACTCAGCCATCGTTCCGGTATAAATCAGAATCAATCCAACTTTGCTGTTGATCAGCCCCAGCGGGCGCAGCAGCGTGTAAATCGCAAACATGGAAAGGACAGATGGGAAAGAGTACAGCAGAACCAGCTGCTTCAGAATCGGCTTGCGCCCCTTAAAGCGCATACGGGAAAACGCATAGGCAGCCGGAATTGCTGCTGCCAGCGAAATAGCAACGGTGACTACCGCCAGCGTCATACTGTTTTTAAACCACAGCATGACAGGTTCTTCGGTAAAGACCGCAACATAATTTCGCAGCGTGAAGTTCTTCGGGATAAAACGGAAGTCCGAGCTCACAAGGCTGTTGTCGGCATTCAAAGAAACCGACAGTGCATACAAAATCGGGATCAGCGTGACGAAACAAATCACGATGAACAAAATGTGCAGACAAATCTGCTTGGCTGCCTGCTTGAGCATACGCTTTTGATGCCGCGTCATCTGTTACCCCTCCTTTGCTTTCCGGCTGGTCACCATCGAGAACAGAATCAAAATAGCAAAAATCAAAATGGAGACCGCAGAGCTGTATCCGTAATTGTTTGTGATAAAGGCGTTCTCGTAGGCATAAGTCAGGATCGTGTGGATATTGGCACCGGTTTTTGCACCCGCCTGCTGTGTCAGCAGGTATACCACGTCGAATTGCTTAAAGGTCGTAAACACGGTAATCAGCACCGAAGGAGCAATAATCTGGCGGATTGCGGGAATCGTAATAAAGTACGCCCGCTGGAACCAGTTTGCGCCATCGAGAATCGCACTCTCGTAGCAGCTATGATCCACCGCCTGCAAAGCACCATCCATAATCATAATCATGAACGGCAGCGCCAGCCAAAGGTTGACAACCGTGCAGCAGAGAAATGCCGAGACATCGTTTGCCAGCCAGCGCACTGTCGCCAGCCCCAGCTTCTGCATCCACTGGTTCAGCAAACCGAACTGCGAATTGAAGATGCCGGTTTTCCAGAGCAGGATCGAGACATAGCCCGGCATGGCCCAAGGGATCATAAGCAGTGTCTTGTAGACCCGCCTGCCCTTAAAATCCTGTATGTTCAAAAGACTTGCCAACACAAAGGCAATCACGAGCTGCAGCACCATGTTCAGCACAGTCCACAGTATGGTCCGAAGCAGTGCCGCCAAAAAGCCGGAATCAAAAACAAACAGCGCGTCTTTATAATTCTTCAGCCCTACAAACGAGAAGTTGAACCAATGGTAAACATTCATGTTTGTAAAGGAGATGTACGCCGTGTACAGGATTGGGAATACAACGATCAGCAAAATCAAAAGCAACGAGGGGGCGCTGCACAAATAGGCCCAAAACGTTTCTTTTTTATTATTCTTCATAGTGCGGCCTTTCCGCATCACTGCATCTGCTTGATAAGGCTCTCTGCCTGCTGCTGGGCGGCCTGTGCGCTGCCGCGGACATCTTTTCCGCTCATGTTTACATCCACAAGCAGATTTTCCGTAACCGTCCACATAACGTCCATTTCGGGAACATTCGGCATAGGAACCGCATCTTGTGCCGTATCGTACATAGCCATAACCATGTCGTCACCGCTGATAACCGGGTCATCATAGCAACTCTGCTTCGCAGGGGCGCAGCCGCTTGCTTTCGCCATCGCAATGCCAACGGAATCATTTGTCAGAACCTGCAAGATCTTTGCAATGGCATCGTGCTTGCGTTCAGCTGCAACTTTCAAGACATGGATACCCTGCACACCGGAATACGGTGCAATTTTGTTGCCGGTCTCATCTACAGTAGGCATCGGTGCAATGCCAAGGTCAATACCGCTCTCGCGCGCCGTAGGAACCAGCCAGGGACCACCGATGGTGGAGTGCGCTTTGCCTTCGCGGAACAGCGTATTCACGGTAGAATACTCACCCTCGGTGGGCATAAGCTCCACGAATTTCTTGTGATATTCCAGCGCCTTGATGGTGTTTTCATCATCGAGGCCGGGTTCACCATTTTCGTTCAGAATGTAACCGCCAAACGCATGAAGCCAGCCTGCAGCATAGTACGCCGTGCTGTGCTGTTCCACGAAGCCGTAATGCCCGCCTTTCGTGTTTTCCTGCATATATTTGTACAGTTCTTCTGTGGTCGAAGGTACTTCATCATCACTCATATAACGTCTGTTGTACATATAGAGCAACGTCTCAAAGTAGATCGGAAGCTGGTACACTTCCCCTTTGTAAGTGGCGGCCTCAATCGTCATCGGAATGTACTGATCCAAGGTATTCTTGTCGATGAAATCCGTTATCGGTGCGAGAATGCCCATTTCAGCGTAAACGCCAATTTTATCGTGGGCAAAGAAGTACATATCAGGGGCAGAATTCGGGTCGTTGCCGACCATCTTCAGCGAATCGGTCAGACCGTCTTTCTTTTCCAGTTTTACCACGATATCCGGGGCAAGCGTATCCAACTCTGTCTGCAACGCCTGCGCGACTTCATCTTCTTTGTCGTGCCAGATCGTGATGGTAACCGGGCCATCTGTCTGCGCAGTATTATCCGTGCCGCCCGACGAGCAGCCGGTCATCAGCAACGATACCGCTACACATACACTTAAAAATCCTGCTATCAGGCGCTTCATGGAATACCTGCCTTTCTGATTGTGTCAAATAAGGAGTACGGGCTGGTCAGCCCGTACTCTATGATTTTCTAAGGAAGATTACTTTTTCTTTTTGGAAACGACCACACCGCCTGCCACAATAGCAATCACCACAACAACGACAATTACAATCGGCATCGCGTTGGACTTGGTTTCTGCGGGTTCCGCTGCAACCGTAGGCTCGCTCTCTGCAGCAGGAGCCTCTGCTGTTTCTACAGTCTCAGCCGGGGCTTCATAGGTGACTTCTGCATTTTCCGCATCGCTCACCACGATCCACAGATCCTTGCCTGTTTCCACACTGAGGTCACTGGTCTGAACGCTGCCATCGCTGCCATTCACGATAATGCTGTTGACCCAGCCGGGAACAGAAAGCGTCAGCCAGCCGTCCTCCCCTTCCTGCAGGGCTTCGCCGGGCCAAGAAGAGAATGCGTTCGTGCCGTCCGGTGCGGACCATGCCCACAGATGCGGCTCGCTCCAGTCTGCGGGAGCTTTTACATGAACGGTAATATCTTCTGCAACGGGAGCATTCGGATCATTGTAAGTAAAATCGGAAGTTCCGTCCTCAGAAACCGTGACCCACACCTCAGCTGCATCGATGGAGATATCCTCCGTCTGCACATCGCCGCTGTTGCCGTTGATGATGATACTGTTCACCCAAATAGGGGCGCTGGCGGTGTACCAGCCATCTTCGCCTTTGCTCATGGTCTTGCCTGGCCATGCTTCAAAAGCATTCTTGCCATCCGGTGCAGACCATGCCCACAGGCAGACATCCTGCCAATCCTCGGGAACCTGCGCATGAATCTTGAATTTTTCCACATACTCAGGCAGATCGCCGGTGGTCTGTGCATCGTAGCTGATTTCTACATTTTCTGCATCATTCACCGTGACCCAAGCATTTTTGCTTTCCAGCTTGTAGTCACTGGTCTGAACCGCTGCGTCATTCGCATTGATAATAATGTTGTTGGTGGTTTCGGGAATCCAGCAGTAATACCAACCATCATTGTTGCTGTCTGCTTCCATCTCGCCACCGGGCCATGCATCAAAAGCATTTGTGCCATCGTCTGCCCATGCCCACAGGTGCGGGTCTGACCAGTCAGATGGGAGTTTTGCGTAGACGATCATTTTTCCATCGGATGCTTCCTCTGCAAACGCAGCAACAGGCATAAGCAGACACAGCATCAATGCCGCCAGCACAACTGCAAACAAGTGTTTTACTCTGCTCATATTTGTTTCCTTCTTTCCAAACGGTGAAGAGTTTTTGAGATTTTCTGATGCGCATCCTTGACATCTACAGAGTAACACTCCCAGCACCCCACGTCAACAAAGAAATAGGGAAACGGTTTCCTTTCAATTTGTGCATATTTCATCATGTATTCACTATTTGAATGTGCAGTTTGCCAGTAATTTTTGTGTTTTTCTTCCGTATGTAACCATTTTGTAATTTATGCAGTTCTTTGTTTTCCTATTGTTTCCTATCTTATTTTTGCACATTGTTTCGACAGTCGTTAAATATTTTCTCTGAATTTGCAATGTAAAACACTGCATACGTTTATTTATGCTACTGTTTACAGTATATCTGCCCATCGAGCACATCATCAACTTCTTAGTCTACGAGGTTCACAAGCAACACCACACATTGACGCAGATTCTTATGGGCTTACTGCGCACCGAGTTTGTGTTGGATGCCGTGGAAAATGCAGAGCCGCCCGCCGATATGATGAACACTCCCAGCATGAAAGATGATCTGCACCGTCCGATGATGCTGCTGGTGAAAGCGACTGCGGTAAAAGAAGTATAAAAATAATTGCCTCCGATTTACATCACATGACGTGAGTGCAAGTCGGAGACAATTTCAGCTTTTATTTTTTCAGATTGCTAATGCCGTCATTTTTTGAGACTTTCCCTGCTGTGGGATCTTCTGAATACATGGTTCCCGTTTTATATCTCACATAGCTTTACTTCACACGATGCGCCATTTCCATGTGGCTTTTTCAAAAGAGTTGCTTTCATCTGCGCCCCGGTGATTTTACCTTCGCTACTTATGATTTAAAGTTCCATCACATAGGTACGAATCGGTACATTACCAATTTTATTGACGGCATATGCTTCTGTGCTCTTACCTGGCTACTGAAAAGCAATCAACGAAGAAACGTCTGTATCAATTAACGTTTTATAGAAATTTTCTTCCGTCCCGCCATTGTTCTCATACATCAAGTATTTCCACGTTTCATTTCCCCAGCGCAAGTACATCTCCGAGGTAATACTATCACTTACAATCTCATATTTGCCAATCTTTTCTTCGATATTAAGATTGTTTTCTTGTACAGACAAGGCTTCGGCATTTGCTCGATATACTTCAATCTTTAGAGTTTTTTTCTCATTGTAATAACTAATACTCATTCGAAGCAAATGGTCATATGTCGTTTCATCTGCTCGTTTATACGTAGTATTCAATTCAGCCCCATCTGGAATTGAAGTAGACACTTGAATTGATGGTGTAGGCGTATAATCTAACGATGCCATTTGAAATTTGTAATCGCCAATCGAATCAGGAAACGTGATATCCTGATATTTTTCATGTAGAAGTTGTGCATCTGTTTGTTCAACAGCACCACACACTGTCACAAACTTATCTCCATATGCAAAAGTATAAAATTCATCAATTGCCAGTTCTTTTTCATTGCATATTTGTTTTGCTTCAGTAGTAATTGCGGGTAATTCCTTTAATTCGTCCACCGTTACATGTTCCTGTGACCCATTAGGTGTTTTTTCACCTTCAATTTCAACATATTCCTCCCCGACGCGGTTTGATGTGTTTTCATCAAGCATCCCATTGGAACATGCTGTCAACAAAGTCACTATGCACAAAAGCGCACAACATCTTTTTAGCAATCCCAATTCAAAAGTCTTCACCTTAATACACCTCACCTGTAAGCAGGCATTGCGTTTTTGAACCTGTTATTTCCTGCGATAAAATTCGACGGTAATTGCACTTATTGCAATCATATGAGTGAATCTTATAGGTGACATACATTACATCATAAGTTCCTGTTCCACCATGACGACAATTGGTATATGTCGGATAATCCTCTGAAAACGTTCTTTCGATTATACCCCCTCCATTACAGTTGGGGCACGCCTCTGCACGCATCATAGAAATACCAGCGATTTCACTAGTTGACTGATTCCCCATTTGCAAATACATTTCCAAATGATCAATAACTTCCATTGGCAGGATTTCTTCCAGCATCTTATAGTTGTCCGCGATGCACACTGGCACTGCATCCGACACACGCTCCCTACTAAGTTCCTGACGATAGCTACACGAACTACACGAACGGTATTTTACAAGATAATCGGCAACATAGGCGTCACTCCCCTTTTTTCCGTGTTGACAGGGGAAGGTTGTGGTGAATCTTTCTTTTTGCTGCCAGTCATACAGTGTTCCTCTATCACAAGACGGACATGTCGCAGCACCACGCAAAACATTAGTTTCCATTTCCGCTGACTCAGCAAATACGCCTAAACAACATACTACCGAAAGACCTATCGCAATTATTATGCTCATTATTTTCTTCATAGCTATCCTCCTTTGTAATTGGAATTCGATTTCACTTAAATGTGTCGCCCTAACAGTTATTGCAACAAATTTCCTATATTAGCTTTTCAAATGCGCCCATTTCCTTTGACGTACTTACAGTGGATTCTTTTCATCTGTTACTTTGGATATGGTCTCTTGTTCGTTTTTTCAGGGATCTGGATACTCTACGATGTACATAAACCCATCGCACCAGTAGCAATATAGACGGTACAGCACGGTCGGCGTATTTGTGTCGTAATCATATCCACGGTCAAAATACTTTTTATATGTCTTACTCCCATGCTGTCTTGTAGGATCTATCCCGCATCCTCCTTCGAAATGAAGTGCAGGCATATTTTCCAAATAGTTTTCCAGTTCTGTCTCACTCTGAAACGTCGAAATCAAATTCATCTCTGTATCGTATAGCTTCACTTTTTTCTGCTCTTCTGCAAAAACCGGATTTGCCATTGACATGATTACTACCAATGTTAAAATCGAAAAAATGATTCTTTGTACGCTTTTCATAAGTCACTCCTTTGTTTTTTTACGAAAAAAGTTGCACAGATAAAGCCTAAGAACCTCCTTTCATGGCTTTATAGATTTTATCATTTCTATTATTTTTTCAGCTTCGTCCACATCGTATATTTCTGTTTCACGATAAAATCGATAACAAGACTGATCTGTTACCCAATAAATTGCCGCTTTAGAGATAATATCTTCTGGCTGAATACTATTTACCGATTTCTTTAATGCAATTGCATTCTGAAGTTCATCTCGATCAATTTCCGAAAGAAGATTCCCGTCTTCATCTGTAAATTCATGTTCAACCGATGCAAAACTGTACTGTGTTACAACAAAGCTTTTTTGCTCTGTCTTATAGCCTTTACCTATTCCCGTATGAATTTTTCCAGAATAGGTAACACGAATACGACTATATCCTATTTCTGCATTCTCATCAAGCTCCTCTACACTATAATCGCTGCTGGGAACTTGAATCTGCATTTTCTCATAGTTGCTTGAATCAGGGGCATTCCTAACCGTCAGCCAAACACTCCCACGATTCATATTCCAGCTCAGTTCTGGCCATAACGCCACCGCTGCTGTTGCAAATAGAAAAACCGCTGCAACGACTGCCGCTGCCATGTAAACACTTTTATATCTTTTTTTACTAATCTTAAGATTTGGCCCAGTCACTGGTTTTACTTCGATTGCATGAAATGCTTCCAATTCTTCTTTTTGCATATCTTCGCATACCGCAATCAATAACTCATCAAACTTATTCTTCACAGTATAATACCTTCTTTCTCTAACACCGCTTTGAGCATTTTTCTCGTTCTCCATGCTCGCTGTCGCACTGTATTGGGAGAGATGTCAAGTAATGCTGCTATTTGTGTGCTGGTATATCCTTGACCATACTGTAATTGAATAATAGACCGATCTGTCTCGCTTAGATTTCTCAAACTGTTCTTTATTTTTCTACTTACCTCTCTGCTCTCTACAATCTCATGTGGTGATGGTGAAGTGTCCGGTATAGAATTCAATATACTATCTTCAATCGGTTCAGGATTTCCCTTTCGCATGATGTTGTAGGCCGCATGGCGGACAGTAATAAGTATAAGATGCTCAAGTTTTTCCTCACTCGACGTATCAAGTTGCTTGGCTTTATGCAATCTAATCCATCCTTCTTGTACCGCATCTTGTGCAAGAGACGAATCATGTAGAATGGCAGTGGCCATTGCACATAGGCGGGCATAGTTTTTTGTGAAAATCTGTTCCACTTTATATTTTTGTTCCATGTTACCGCTCCCATTACTTGACTTTGCAAAGGCCTTTCACTACTATAACACCATAACTTACTAAAGTGTTATGCATTTTCATGATTTTTTCTATAAACATTAAAATCAATACACACCTCTCGTTACTCACTAAATAAAAATCTCCAACTTGCGCGGTTGTATCGTGTAGATTGGCGGTTCTCGCATAAAAATAATTACCTTCGACTTGCACTCACGCGATGCAGTGCAACCCGAAGGTGATTTTTCTTTTATATAATTTTACTTCGCCCGGCGCGCTAATTCCATGTGGCTTTTCAAAAGGGCTTCTTTCATCTGTACACCAGTGATTTTGTCTTCACACCATGCGTTTGAAAGCTCTATCGCATAGCTGCGAACCGGTACGCCTTCAATTTTATTGACTGCATCTGCCACATGTACTGCCCGTTTACGTTGTGCTATTTTCTGTGGTTCCATAGGGGGCCTCTCCATTGTGTTTGTTATAGTTTTTGCTGTCAAGTTTCATGCGATTGATTGTTCTACGCCATATTTACCATATAGTACTTACTCATTTGCAAAAATATCGTTTCCGTCCAGGTAAAAATAAGGTTCTTCCCTCTCTACAAATCCATTGATGGCTATGAAACCAATTTGCTTGACCGTGAGTTCTTTGATGGCTTCCGCCTGCTGAACCTCACGATGAATTTCATCAAGGGTCATCGGCTGGGCATAATATTTTGCTTCGCAAATCTCATATCCATCTGCAAATTCCAGCGCAACATCAAACTCACCATTTTTACGATGGACGGGATTGTCATAATAACCTTCCAATATTGCGTACACCCTTCATTTTTCCGAAACGAATCTGAAAGCTGAAATAGTCGCGGCAAATTTCCTCAAAGCGACGGGAAACAAAATCTGCCAGGGCTGGCACTGTATATTCATCATATCAAAGGCCCTCAGATTGATTCAGCTTACATAAATCAATTTGCGAAGTCTATTCTCCCCTATATCCAGCAAGATTACGAGCAAGAACTATCTAACGAATTCACTTCAAATCCACCCGACTAATTTTCCGAATTTTTAATGCATTGACATACACAGAAGTCTCCATAACTATGATCTCTGTGTATGTCATTCTTTTTATATAAATTACAGAAGATATAGAAAAAAGAATCCTAAGCAATCTTAAAAAAAATGTCAATTCTACTATTTTTCAATGTGAAATAGATTCTTATTATAAAGACCAACCTATTTCGAAATTTATCTCTATGTACAAAAACAAATAAATCAAGAAAAAGGCATGTGCCTTATCAGACCTCAAATTTTATTGAAACCCGATATATGCACATACCTCTGTAGAAAAAAATTCCTAAGGTCAACTTTTTTCTTATTTATTGTTGCTTTTCTCCGCCGCACAACGAACGCCGAACAAGAGGCTATTCGCATAATAGTAAACCGAGTTCGTAAGCTTCAACATATTCTGCGGATCCGTTTTGTCGATTCTCTCACGGACAAACCCAGTATAGACCTTCGAACCTTTATCATAGAAATAATTTATGGTAAATCCACAGTTTTCCAATGTCTTTCGCATTGCTATGTTTTCTTCGTAGGTTCCCGTGAACAACCTCTGACTCATGAACATAAGGCGGCAGTAGTTAATCAGTCCCGTGGACAGCGACTTCTTACGGCTGGTCTTATCGGTCAGAGCCACACCCATTTCAATATCCGAATCCACGCGGAGCTTATAGTCTACATACGCGACAGGCTTACCATTCGGTCTGCACGTCTTCCATAACGCAAAGTTTCATATTGCGGCGGGTCAGGCGCTCGGTATCCTGCGAAACGCGGTTCATGGATGCCTGCATCACGTCGTCATCCGACATAGCGGCAAGGCGGTCCAGTTCCTGCTGTTCCCGCAGTTTCTTATGTGCCTGCTTTGCCTCCCATTCGGCTTTGCGCTTGGCTTCGGCGGCATCAAATTCAGCCTTTTTGCGGGCTTCTTCCGCGTCCTCCGCTTGCGGTTCCTGCTTCGGGGGTTCAACCGGCTCAAATTCTTCGCTGAAAGAATCTACGGTTTCACTGTCCGAGGACACCTCGAAAGCATCATCCTCGGCATCACGGTTCATCATATCAATTTCAGAGAGTATACCCATTGTCCTATCCTTTCAAAAAAGGCAGAGAGCTGCCCAGCGGTAGCTCCCTGCCATAACTTTGCGCGGCATCAGGCCGCTTTTTCTTTTGTTTCTTCCTGCCGCAAAGCAAGCTGCCAGTCATCTATGCCCTTGCAGGCAGTATTCCAGACAAGGCTTGTGCTTTGCAGCCCGGCTGCGTGGGCAATCTGCTGGACCTTTTCAGCCGCAGATGCCACATACTCATTTTCTAACTTGTCCATGTCGTAGGCTTCCACGACCAGCTTGGTGCCGTTCTGCGCCATGCAGCGCAGCGCGGATTCCAAGCCGTTCAAGCTGTTCACCCCTGCCACAGCGACAAACGAGCGTCCTGTCAGGCAGTGGGCAATATCCGCTTTGAGCAGCCCTTCCGTCACATACACGGTCTTGGCGAACGGCTCACCCACAAAATGCAGTGGGCTGCCGGAGGTCACGCCATGCGGCTTGCCGATAGAAGACAGCCAGATGTATTTTGCTCCGCTTTTACCCGGTGGGTCATCCCTGCGGCGCAGCGACGTGTCCAGCCGTATCTGCATACCACAGATTAAACCATCCATACCGACAGCTGGGAGCAGGATGCCCGCCGTGCGGCTGCCGAAATTGATCGTCCACCGCCCGGCATTGTCCGTATAGAAGCCCGGCACATCCTGCAAGGTGCAGCCCTGCCGCCGCAGACGCTCGGCATAACTGCGGCACAGAAACGCAGGCGGGGTCGATTTGAACCCGAACCTTGCGATCTGCTCCTCAGTCAGCCCGCGCCGCGGTGACAGCAGATGCGCTTTGTGCGTGGGTGTCAGCGGTAGCATGGAGAGTAGCAGCGAGTAGGTCTGGTGTATCTCCTGCGGGGCAGCGCGGGCATTTTGCTCCGGCTTTACCCCGATGCAGTCATTCACCCTTGGCCGGGGCGTATAGCGTCCCAGCGCTTCGCAAATCTCACGGTAGGCATCGGCATTGCCGGTGCAGTTATAGCGGGCATACAGTGCCAGCATACCGCCCGCCGCGCCGCAGCGATTGCAGCGCCAGACGTTTTTGTCTGTGTTGACGTTGAGCCGCCCGCGCAGATCCCCGCAAAAGGGGCAGTTTAAGTACAGGCTCGACGGCAGACGGCGACGGACAGTAAGCCCCAGCAGTTCTACTACATCGGCAATGCCAAACGGAAACGTATCGGAAGATGAGGTCATGCAAAACGGCCTCCTTTCCGGTTATCCCGCCTGTTTCTCCTGCAAGCTGTCCCATATAATGGCGGCCGCCGCGCGGAGGACGTTGTTCTCTCCCTGATAGCCTTTCACATACCAGCGCAGGCTGGCAGGGCGGCGGTCAGCCACCTGCGCCAGCGTCCAGCCCTTGCAGGTGCCGCAGTCTACGATGACGTTCTGCGCCTGCTCGTAGGTCATCTGGCGGCAGATTTCCTCCACCGGGGTGCTTTGGGTATACGCAGCGGCGGGAGGTTCCTGTTCCAGCACAATGACATTCTGCGGCGGTTCTGCCGGGGTCTGCACAGGCTGCACGGATTCCAGCACAACCGTCTTAGGCTTTTCTACGACTTCTGCCGTTACCTGTTCGGGAACAGGCATATCGTCTGCCATGATGGCATCCAGCGGGTCAGTCTCCTGCGAGGTGGCTTTCATGACTTCCGGCTGCTTCTGCACAAGCTCTGCGACTTCCACTTTCGTCTGTACCAGCTTGGAAATCTCTGGTTTTGCGCCCACCGGCACCTCGCTGCCGTACTCCTCGGATTCACTGCCCACATCGGCAAACTGGATGCCAAAGCCCGCATTGGAGAGTGCCGTGTCCAGCGCTTCCTCCTGCGCAGCCTCCACATACAGCCCACCAGGCGTTGCGTCCAGTGTGCAGTTGGCAACATAGCTGCTCAGCGGCTCGGCATCCTCGCGGTCACGGTAGATCTTGGCTTCAAAAATTGCCATTTTCTCGGTGATGCGCAGGGCGTTGAGCTTCAGCCGCCCCGTGGGGCAGGCCAGCCGGAACCACAGCTTTTTGTACCGCAAGTCAAGGCGCATCACGTCCTCCCCGGTCTTGCGGGAAGTTGTGCGGCGCAGGAATTTCAGTGGGTCAAAGCCTGACACATGATTTAAGGATGCCACAGCGGCGTTGGTAGTGTACAGCATAGGTTCTTGATTCCCTTTCATGGGTGATTTCTCCCTTCATTATTACATTCAGCCGGCCTGTTGCAGTTCCGGCAGTGCGTTTCGTTCGGTGTGGTATGCCTTGCAGTACAGGTGGATGCGCTCGCCCAGCATGGTATTGCGCTTGCTGATGTCAGCGCGGTGAACCGCCATAAACAGGATCGGCTTATGCCCCACAAGGATGACTTTTTTCTTGGCGCGGGTCACGGCTGTATACAATAAATTACGATACAGCATAATTGTGTGCGCCTTGACGATGGGGATAATGACCGTTTCAAACTCTGACCCCATCGCTTTATGAATCGTTGTGGCATAAGCAAGGTCAACGTGCGCCAGTTGTTCCGTCGTGTAAGTCAACTTGCGGTCGCCGCCAAAATCCATCTGCACAAGCCGTTCGCCTTTGCTGTTCGTGGTAATCCCGGTAATAAAACCGAGGTCACCGTTGGACACTTTCTCGGTGTTCTTTGTCTGCATAACGCGGTCATGAACACGGAATGTGCGGCTGCCGATTCTCACTTCTTCCTCGGCCGAGCGGAACGGGTTGACCCGCTCCCGAATGGCTCGGTTAAGCTGCTCGGAGGCTGCCTCACCTTTCTCGCGGAACGGCGAAAGGATCTGCACGTTTTCGATGCCACGCTCGGCGGCTTCTTTGCAGTAAATGTCTTGGATGCGCCGCGCCGTCTCGATCTGCGTCGGGCTGTCCACGAACACAAAGTCATTGCCGTAGTACAGCTTGGTGCTACCCTCGTTGATGAACTTCGCATTGTAGGCAATCAGGCCGTCTTTTGACTGGCGGAAGATCCAATCCAGTACCGTGACAGGCACCATTCCGCTGTGAATCAGCTCGTAGAACACGTTGCCGGCGCCCACGCTGGGAAGCTGGTTCGGGTCACCTACAAGAACGACCCGCGTGTGCTGACCGATGCGCTTGAAAAACTGCTGTGCCAGCCACATATCCACCATAGAAAACTCGTCCACGATGACGAGGTCGGCATCCACAAAGCGAACGCGCTCACCATCGCCTACTTCTTCCCCGGTGCAGAGGCCCAGTGCGCTGTGCAGCGTGCGGGCCTCGTCCACGCCTGTGCTCTCCGCCATGCGGCGGCTGGCACGGCCTGTGGGAGCCATGAGGGCGAACTTCCCTTTCTGGTGCAGATTCTTGAACACCTCAATGATGGCCTTTAATACGGTGGTCTTGCCGGTACCGGGCGAGCCAGTGATGATCGTCAGCCCGTGCTGAAACGCCGTGCGCACTGCCTGTTCCTGCTTTTGGGAAAGCGTAATGCCCAGACTTTCGCGCACCGATTCCAGTGCAGACTCGATGTTCTCGGCCACGCTGATATTGGCAAGCCGCTCGGCAATCATGCGGGCGGTGTCATCCTCCTGCCCGAACACACGCGGGCTGTACAGGTACTGCTTGTAGGCTACCACTGCGCCGTGCAGAATCATCTGCTGCAGGGTTTCCTGCACTTCCTCGGCGCGGACGCGCTGTTCCGGGATGGGAATGGGCGCGTTGAGCAGCAGAAGTGTTTCCTTTACTAAATCTTCCGATGGCAGAAACAGATGCCCCGATTTACTGCGGGCATCCTCCAATGTGTACAGCACCGCGCCCTTGGTGCGCTCGGCGCTGTGCAGGCGGTTATCCGTCTTACGGACGATGCCATCCACACGCTTGAATCCGAACCCGGAAATCTGGCACAGATCATACGGGCATTTTTTGAGGATGTCCACACATGCCGGACCAAAGTTCTGATAAATTTTCAGCGCCGTGGCGGGCGTAATTTTGAACGGTCCCAAAAGGCTCATAAGGTTGCGCAGAACGCGGCTCTCGGCGTAGGATTCCTCAATGTCCTTGAGCTTTCCCTCGGTGATGCCGCGGATTTGCAGCAATTTCTCAGGCTCGTTGTCAAGGATATTCAGGGTGTCCGGTCCGAACGTAGCGACAATGTCCTCTGCTGTCTTGGGGCCAATGCCTTTGATAAGCCCGGAACCCAAGTAAGCCAGCAGACCGTCCGCTGTCTGCGGAACGATTTCCTGCCACTGCTCGACTTGCAACTGATAGCCGTACTTGCTTTCGACCCACTCGCCGTCCAGTTCCAGCTCCACCGCCTTGGTGCGGGGCAGTTCGTACCCCACCGCCGTAAAGCGCAGCATACGGTCGCCGTAATAGCGGCCGTTGCAAGCCTGTAGCGGAATGCGCGGATCATTGGTTTTGACAACGATGATGGAGAATTTGTTTGCTTCGTTGTAAAAAATCGTAGATTCGTAGGTGACACGGCAGCCGGTAATGCCGCTGTGTTCCTGTTCACTGTCGTGCATAGGCACGCTCCCTTCTTTGTCAGGCGGCTTCGTCCGCCGCTTTTGCCTTGATGCAGAACCGCCGCGATTCCGATACCGTAACGTACTCATCGTAAATTTCGGGGTGCAGCAGTTTCATCTTTTGGAGATTGTCTTTCGTGATGCCTGTCCGGCTGACGGGGTTGTAGCTGATGGTGTACTGTGTACCACCATACTCCCCCATCGCCATGCAGCTGCCGCCCAGTTTGGCAACCATCTGACCTTTCAGCCGCTGCATTTCTGCGTCCAGCGTTTTGACCTGCGTTTCCACCTGCTGCCTTTGCTCCTGTAAGCTGAGATACCGTAGCATGACGGCAGACAAGTCACTGTCCAGCTGGATGGCAGGAATGGTCTTGTCCGCAGCACCCAAGCGGCGGCGCAGACTTTCAAGGATCAGGCTGCCGTCTTCGGTGTAGGGCGGCGGGATGCGGGTCAGGATGTGGTCGTGCCAGAACTCGCGTTCCAGATAGACCATTTCCTGCTCATATTCCCGGTCACGGTACAGGTGGCGGATAATGACTTCGTCCTCGTTGTTGCCGTAGAGACAGCAATAGAAGATTTCGTCAATATCCATAACGGCCATGTAGTGCCGCCCTTGTGTCTCATAGTAAACGGGAACACATTCCTCGCCGTCCTTCCACCAGTGGTCTTTTGCGTTGTAGTTGGTCGTTTTGATTTCCAGAATCGCAATTTTTCCGTTTGGCAGGCGGACAAAGTAGTCCACATCTGCCAGCATGAAGGGATGCTGCGGGTGTTGGAACATCTTCTTGATCTGGAAAACCTCCAACCCGGTTTTCTTGGCGAAAATTTGAGCGACCAGCGGTTCCAGCAGATGCCCCATTTCCAGCGCTACCCAGTTGCCTGTATCATCGACAGCCGAAGCGATGTTCAGCTTGTCGTCGTACAGGTCGCGGGCAGTGCGAAACGGAGAAATGCCGAGGATCGCGGCGACATCGCTGCCGCCTATCCCCTGCCTGCGGTATGCCAGCCATTCCTGCTCGTTGAGGTTTTCGGTGCTGACCAGCACCTTGGGTTCCTGCCGTATGTGGTCCGGCATCCTCAGCCCCTCCTCTCGCGCTGGCGATAGGGGCGCTTGGGCCGGGTGCGCACATGGTAAAGCCGATACTGCAAATTATGCGGGATGGGTCTTGCCTTGCGCGGGCGTGTGATGCGCCGTGCGATTGCTTTGGGTCTTGCCTGTTCGTTCATTTGGCATTCCACCTTTCTTATATAAAATGTATTTCTCAAAGCCGATTGGCCTTGAAACAAAATAAAAAAAGCGAGAATGACCGCAGGCAATGCCTGATGTCCACGGCAAACCGTGAACCACGATCATTCTCGCTATGGTTGGGCGTTCTCACCCAGTTATAAAAAAGAAAAGTGCCGGCAGCGTCCACCCGATACGGGCAGGACAAGGCTGCTAGCACGAATTACAAACTTAAACAACGTGTGCGCAAGGCACAAAAATCATTTACAGGTGGAGTATAGCATATTTATCGTTTTCTGTCAATGGACTTCCCTTGTGGGTAGGAAACGTATTCCGACTCTCGTACCTGTTGTCAAGAGGGTATTTTTCGCTGTTTTATAAACATAAAAGCCGCAAGAAATCTTTCTTGCAGCTCTTTTTATCGTATAACCGTTTGCTTTCTGTTCAATGCCTCGTTATTTAACAGCAGGCCAAGCACGGCAAACCTATAGGTCACGATTTCTCCACAATCCATGGATTTACGAATATCCTGTATGCGGACAACAGCTTTCAGAATTTCGAGTTGCTCCTCGGTCAGGTAAAATGTGACCTGCTTATTGATTGGCTTTCCTCCTCGCTTCCCTGTTTGCTCCGGCAGGTATTCTATTACATCTCTGCTCGCTGGCAGTACATAATAGTCTTGTTTTTTTCCTTCTGGAATTGCCATATCTTCTTCCGAGCCAGATACAACACAATGCCCCTTCCCTACCCTTGCAACTTTTTTGATTTCGCTGATAAGTAGTCGGTTTGCGATGGTTCCTACCCGAAGTCCTTCATACGCTGCTTCCAATTCAAAGCACTCGTATATCTCTGGCCGGAAGCGAATCAAAACCCGTTCCTTTTTCTCCATTGCCGCCACCGACCTTACTCAATCGCCTCTATAATATTTTTTAGCTTCGTAGAGATTTCGATAATCTCATTCAATGCGGCAACATCTGCGTCTCTGGATTCTTTAGATACGCCTTTCAGCGCTTTTACAAAAGCCTTGCTGCTGTATGTCTTGTTCAGCTTTTTGACCATTTGCGGCACATTTTTCTGAATTACACTGCTCTTGGTCTCGGTCACCTCATGTTCTTTGCGAACACGATCCTTGGCCGCCTCTTTCTTGCCCTCATAATTGATTGCAGATATTTCTTCGGGTTTACTGCTTGCTTTTACTCTGCCATATTCGTCCGCTTTTGCGCTCAAGTCGGCAAGCCCATCATCAAAGTAACCGATGGCCTTTTCATAAGCAGCTTCATATTCTTTTGTTGTTCCCTGCCGCTGTGCATCATAAAGAAGCTCTCTGAATGCATCATGCAGAGTATCTCTAAGAACCTCTACATAGTTTTTCCCGGCGCTTTCTGTATCATCACTGTGGCAATCCACTGCTTGCAGCTTCTCAAATCGATTTGCAATTTCATCCTGCTTATCCGCTTCAAAACGGAGATAAGTCTCGCACTCGCTTCTCGTTAAAAATTTATCATTCAGTAGAGTCTTTAACTTACCCTTCAGTTTTTCTTCTATACGTGCATCACGCTCAATCGTGCGCGGATTTACCGTACTTACAATCTTTGTCGCGTTCAACGCTTCTTCCCTGCTCATATTGTAAGGCTCTCTTTGTAAGCAGGTAATAAACTCCGCTATTGCCTGGCGTCGAATAGCTTCGTCACTAAAACCGCCACGAACCTGCAAGTTTGCACTGTACAGCAGCACCTTTTTCTCATTTTCGGTCAAAGGTGTTGTCACAACATTGCAGTTTACAATATTCCATGTTGCATCGCCTTTTTCCTGCAAATAGTTCAGCGCACGAAAGCGACGCTCGCCGGAAAGAAGAACGTATACCGCACTTCCTTCTTCCTGCTCAGGAAATACAACAAGGTTATGCATCAGGCCGTTGCGTTTAATGTCCTCTGCTAAAATGCGAATATCTTCGTCATCATCCATTGCGCGGAAGATTTGATTGTCAGGATTTGTTCGGATATTCACCAGCGCAATATCCTTGTTATCGTATTCAACCTTTCTGTTTTTTGCAAAAAGGCTATTATAAATATTGCCTGCCTCATTGTTGTTGACTTCTGCAAGCATATCTTTTCCGGGAAGACTGGGAGCCGTTATGTTTCCCTTTGTTCTTTTCTTCATTGCCATTTTAGTTCACCCCAATCTTTTCCAATCGAGACTTTAACTCTTCATAGGCCTTATTGTAGGCCACCGCCACAGGCTGCGTTTTCGCCATAAAACACACAGGAAGATGTTTCGTAACAGACATATTCACACTCAGACCACTGGGAATTTCCGTTTTATAAAGAGACGCGCCAAGAACCTGCTTGCATTGGTCGCGGATAATTTTTGTGGAAGCTGCCTTTTTTACAACCATGGTAAGAATAACGCCGATGCCTTTCAAGTGGCTGCCCGGTGTATTTCTAAGTTCATTGCAGAGCGCATAGGTACGGAATGCCGATTCCTGAGAATTAGCTTCGCAAAGCGAAGGAATCAGTACATAATCCGCTGCGTTAATTGCATTTGTCAGCAAAAGCGAATCGCGGGTAGGCTGTGTGTCAATAATTATGTAATCATAATCTTCTCTGACTTGGTTCAGAAAGTAATAAAGGAACTCGCCCATATTGGACAGGCACTTGGGGTCTCCCGGTTTGAAATACGTCTGTGCGTCCTCAAAGATTCCCGGAATTCGCTGATTGATGCGCGGTGTCTGCGCACTACACGGAATCATATCAACGTTCTCATATTCGGTTTCAACAATATAGTCTCTTGTCCTAGTGTATCGAAATCCGTCAAACATATCAAAGAGCGCTTTGCCATTATAAACTCCGCTTGTAATGCCATTTCCGCCGCTCAGCGCACTTGTAAGATTTCCCTGTGGATCTGTATCTATGCAGAGAACCTTTTTGCCCTCATCACCCATCAGATAGGCGAGGTTCGAAGCTGTGACTGTTTTGCCCGCCCCACCTTTTTCGATGGCGATCGTAATAATCTGTGCCGCCATTACTATTTCCTCATTTCGTCAGTTGTGTATTGGAAAGACTCACGTACCTGTTGTTAAATGCAGCGTCCTGCTTCAACAGGTTGTTTTGCGACTTGCGTACCTGTTGCTATTCGCATTTTGTTCTGTCACCCAACTTCGGAGCAAACAGTTGATAAACTAATTATATCACATACATCTACTATGTCAACACGAATTATAGGACAATGCCCGCGCTTCTTTTTTCTAAATAAGTTTGCTAAGACTTAAGTACCTGTTGCTGTTTTCATTTGCGTTTTCTTTTGCCGCTCCGTTAAGCAGAAAAGCGGTCTGCCATTTTAGCAGACCGCTTTTCTCATAGTTCTTATTTAATCTTCAAACATGGCTGCCCAATCCACCTTGAATAGATTTGATCTATCGCCATCCAGCATAGCAGCACGACGTTTACCATCACTTATGATGGTCGCAGAGTTTTCTATTATGTCGTTGTAAACCACTGTGCGATAGTATTGTGCGGATTTTCTTTCTTGGGCCTTTTCGAGCATTGCCTTATATTTAACGCTCATTCCCAATGCCCATGTTTTCAAACCGTCGTTATCCTTGATAATTCGGTTCAGTGCTTCAAACGTTTCCTCTGCTTGATCTTTCTTCTTTATATTAGTCAAAATCTTTGCCGCGTATGTGAATACATCAATAAATATATTTCTCTCGTCCGGTGTCAATTTTTCCTCATACGTCTGATATTGGGCTTTTGCCTCCAACTCGTTTCGCGCCAAACGATAAGTCGTAGTTAGTATGGACTCGGCCAACGGCTGATTGTACTGCTCCAGCGTTTCCTTGTTGACAGTGCTGCGGCGCTTTCGTGGTTTTCTTCCGATTTCAGTATCAGCGCCTTTGTGTTCTTGATGGAAGGCCCTGACGTTTTTCATCTCTTCTCGATTTTTATACTTGATGAAAATATAGAGAAATTCGTATTTTCGGACTCCCCGCCGACGAACGGGCTCATAGTCAAACCAGAGATCCGTCATCTCATTGATTTCTTTTTTGACCATTACCAGAACATTCTTCTCAAAATCGGAGAAAACTTTATACTTTTCGGTAAGTGGTTTATCGCGGCTGAATTTGGCCGCAGAACTGTCTTTACTTTTGCTTTTGCTTCTGTTGATTTCATCACGCGTTGGCATAGAAAGCATCCCCTTGAATTCTTCTATGTCAAAACGCTTATACTTAAATCCTTTCAACGCATCGCGCTTATTGGGAAACTTTTGCAGCACTTCTTCTGTAACGGGTTCAAAAATCAATCCATTATTGTAAGAATAGTCTCTATTATTTCCGTTGTCATAAGACAAAATTATCTCATAGACACGCATCGAGTAGGTGCTTTGCATCATGAGCAAATACTCAATGCTGTAAGAAGTATAGTTGCTGGTGAGCTGTGCGATATCTTTCCAAATGTCCGGGTTAAAGCGCATACTTATCGTTTTTTTCTTCATGTCAACGATAGAACCACGGTTGACCCATGACATAGTCTTGTACTGATCGTTGCCAAGGGGTACCCAGAACATCCTATTTTCTAGGCTTTCAATGGTTTTGCGCAGATAGTTTGCGTAACCACTGTCCATTGCATTTACGCCCGTAAGTTTTGCAAAATCATCGAACGAAATCGTATAGTATTTCGATGCGTCCAAATCATGTCGCTGATCTATCTTTGACAGCAACATAAAAAGGATTTTTTGCTCATTGCGGGGTAGGGAATACTTTGTGCGCTGAATCAGATCGTTACTTTTTGTAATAAAAGTGCCGAAAGCATAGGTATCCCTCTTTTTTAGACCTGTTTGCTGCTTTCCGTCATTCGGCTTTTCATCCGATATAACTTCACCAACGATTGTATCTACGGCTTCGCTAATTTGATTGCTTTCATCTATTTTCTTCATAGAATACTATAAGACAAAAGATTGAGAATCCACTTTGTCTATACCTTTCTTTATGAACCAATCGTCAATTATGAGGAACTGTCGGTATGGAGAATTTGTGAGGGCATTCGCAGATTTAGATAAAGGTACACCTACACATTATATTCACTATCATACATTATCTAAAAAAAATTGTCAAACGCTTTTAACAACAGGTGATTTTATTTTTCGTTTTTCTTAAAGACTTATGTAATTACTTTTTACTCTTTTATATTTTATTATTATATAGAAGAAGCGGAGGTTCTTTCTATTTACAACGGAGATTCTTTCCGAGATAACGGAGGTTCTTTCATTTGAAAGCGGAGATTCCTTTTCCGTCAAACGGAGATAATTTCATGCCAGCTGAGATGAAAGAATCTCCGTTTTGAGCGAAAAAAGCTCTTTTTTCATGTTATAGGCTTGGTTATAAGAATGTTTACGGGTATAAAATCGAGGATTTGCAGAAGTAGTCCTTTTTGAACAGCAAAAGAGAGTGGGAAAATGAAAATTTTCGCGGTAAAAAGCTCTGCTTTATTGTTGCGAAAGATGCGCAGGAAAAATGGTGCAGTAAAAACCTCAGAATTGAGGAGTTCAGTTGCAAAGGAAGATAAAGAGAAAAACGCGTGGTAACAATCTCCGTTTTGGGGTGTAGGCAAATATAAAGGAGAAGTAACAGATGGGGCTTGGGCAGAAACTTAAGATAGATATAGATCAACGCTTACACCGAGATGGCGGAGTGCAGGGGAATAGGGATAAACTAATTTTTTTCGCGGTAAAAAACTCGTGATAAAAGGAAGCCGTTTTACGCGAATGCTCACAAAGAAAAGTGTATGTATGAAGTAAGAAACTTTTTTCGCGGTAATAATCTCTGCTTTGGTGTCGGATACGATGGATCATAAAAAGAAAAATTGTAGAAGCAATTCTGTTTGAATGCTTGAGGGAAAATAGTACTTACTGAAATCAGAAGAGGGGGGAGAGGAATAAGAAAACATAGGAAAAGCAGGGTAATTACGTTACAAAGGAATACAATTCGTATATACTTTGCACAAAACAACAAAATGTAAACGAAAATAGAGGCGATTTATATAAACGGAGAAATTTACCGAGAGAAAAAATCAGAGAAAGTACAAATAATAGTAACGATAGAACGACTAAAATGTGCAACTCTACCGCAGAGTGGATGCACAAAAAATAGATAATTAACGCGAAAAAAACGCGAAAAAAATCGAAATGCATAGGTCGGATTGGACGGGCGTAATTCAAGCAATAATAAAAACAAAATGTATATTTCATAATAAATGTACATTTTGTAGTTTTCAGCTTTCTATAAATAGGCTAAGGAAAGGCCAGTGAGACATCTTGAGGCATGGTGAGAGAGCGAGCAGAGCTTTTTTCGCGGTAAAAACCTCGGCATGCTTTCGGTAGTTATTAGGTTGAAATAGAGAGGAATGAAAAAATGTGCGGTAACAATCTCCGTTATCAGCAGTCGTATAAATAATGAAGTGAGATAGGGGAGGAGTAGAAGCCAAATTAAAGCTATGACAACAGAGACAGCGGCAACAGAGACAAATTAAAGATGCGTTATAGCAACAAGTACCGAAGTCGGCGTGCAAGTGAGTAGGGGAGAGAAAAGAAAAAAATGTAAAGTGCGCGAAAAGCACAAAAATATCCGCTTGAATTAGTTAAGGTAATCCTTTGGATTTACATAGAAACCATTGATGATAACACAGATATGAAGATGGTTTCCGGTCACATCGCCAGTAGCACCAACCTTGGCAATGGTGTCGTACTTGTTCACCGTATCACCAACCTGCGCCAAAAGCTGGCTGCAATGGGCGTAAAGGGTGCAATACCCGCCACCGTGGTTGATGACCAGATAGTTGCCGTAGCTGACATGATACCCTGCTTTAATGACAGTGCCGGCCTCCACTGCAAGAATCGGCGTACCGTAGGGATAGGCAATATCCAAACCATTGTGGATGGTGGTATCCTTTCCGGGAATACCGACATCCTCGCGTTTGCCAAAGAAAGAAGTGATGTGCTGCTCCCAGTTTGGGTCGTTGAACGGATTGCCGAACCCGCCGCTCGGAGCAGGGGAGTTATCATCAATAAGTGAATCATTGATCTGCCCCAGAATCGAGATGCCCTCACGTTCTTCTATTTCATGGAGGTAGACGGTCAGATTGTGCGCATAGGCATCAGCATAGCTTTTCTGCTTGTCGTCAAGCTGCCAAACCGTGTCGGCAAAGTAGTCATCGCCCACATAAGAAAGTGTGAAAACGGTGTAGGTGTGATCCTCTTGGACGGTTATGGTCTGCCCGCGCACCTCTTTCTGCACTGGTTCGGTGCGGACTTCTTCGGAGGTGATGTAAGTATAATATTCTGCATGGTGCGCTTGTACCTGTGCGGAAAGGTCGGCTAGGCTGATTTTGGTATAGTCGTCCTCTCCTTGGTAAGCGGAGTACATAGAAATGAGTTGAAAGGCATTGTAGGAGACATGACCACCCACGAAATCATCAATGTCGCTGTAGGTGAGGTTTGCACGCTCGGCTTCTATTTCGGCAAGGGAGTCCTCGTAGCCTTCCTGCAAAATATCTGATACTGCATTGCGAAGCTGGATTACATTGGATGCGATTTCCAAATCATCATTGACCGCCGTGCTGGGCTGTGTCAGTGCGCCAAAAATCGCGCCGGGTAGCATGAGCAGAACCAGAACCGGCAGCAACAAAACTGCAATGACAACGACCAGTACTTCCTTGCGATACTGCACCGTAGCTTCGGCAGCAGCCCCGGCAGAACCGCCATGTATGCCCGCCTGTGCGATTTTGGCAAGTTTCGGCGCATTGTGAAATGCTGTTGAAGCAGCTTGCCGTGAATTTTGATTATTGTTTTCAATCATTTAGTTTCTCCGCGCCGGAGCCTTTGGCATGGCGGCCACTTTACGCTCATCATACTGCATGCGCCCGCGTTCGTCCTGAACGGTGGGCGTTTTTTCTACGCGAGTCGTAGCATAGACCTTGTACCACTTTTCGCCGTCGCGGGATGTCTGCTCAGTAAAGTGCCCCTCCGGCTTTTCGTACTGGCGGGCATTGTACATGGCAAACTGAATCTGACCGCGGCCGGGGATAATCTCACGCCCTTGAATCTTGCCGCCGCCGATTTCCACATCTTTGACGCTGTTGCCCATCTGCCCCAGCAGCACACGGTTCATAGCTGCCTGTTGGATAGAAGACGAAGTGGGAATGGAGGTCTGTTCCACAACAGAGGAGCCGCCACCGGCGCGCATGGCAATTTCACTATCCCTTGTCGGAGAAACATCAATTGTGCTATCGCCCTCCAGCGCCAGCGGCGTGGCGGGGATAGGAGAGTCAATCACAGCATCGTTTTCAGCGGTTGCCATTGCAGTGGGAATATTTTCGCCAGTGGCGGGAATAGGCATGGCCTCCGCATCGCTGGTGCTGGCAAAATAGCCATTGAGCGCTTCTACAGCGCTGTCGCCTGTAATACTGCCGCCTGTCTGCCCGGTGGCGATAGAACCGATGACCTTGCTGGCGAAGCCGCCATCTTTGCCAAGGCTGTTATGGTACATGGACCCGCCCAGAGATGCACCGATGCCACCGGATTGCCCACTGATGGAGCTTGCGGTGCTTCGCTGCACATGACGGCTCACCACGCCGGAAAGCCCACCTGCAAAAGTATTGCTGGGTGTAGCTTTTGCGGTAGCAGTTGAAGTGGCGGCTTTTGTAGCGCCCAGTCCCATAAAGGCTTTGCCAATTTCAAAACCGCGGAAAGCCAGCAACGCCTCGGATAGCATCGAGCCGGGCGAGCGAGAAACGCCGATGCCCAGTGAATGCAGGATACCGTCCAGCTTGGTGGCGACCTTGAGAAAAGCAATGGCGCACAGCAGCCATAGAAACAGATTGCCGGATACGGCATCTTTGCCCTGTGCGTCCACAGCCGCAGTAGCCTCATCCTCGGTCAAAGCAAAAGCGATCGGGCAATACAGGAGAGCAAGGCTGAGAGCGGTGAATAAAGAAAAAAGAGTTTTTTTCACGTAAAAAATCTCCTATAAGGACAGCGAATTGGCAAGAAATTCACCGACCATGTTGACGAACAGTTTCAAGCACCATGCGTTCATAATCAGCAGCAGAAGCTGCCCACTGAACATTCGGCACCAGCTTTTGAAAATGTTGTTTGTGCCGCGAGCTGCGCCCATGGCAAAGGCAAGGGATGCGGTGAAAACCAGAATTCCCAGTACAACGTATCGCTCGGCGGCCTCCAAAAGCAGCTTTAAGTAGTTCCAAGCCAGAATCACAACGAGAATCAGTGCAATCAAGGCCACAGAACCGTTGGCAATCACGCCAATGATGACGAGTAGCACGGAATTGAAGTCTCCAAACTGCACGCCGGGCAGGCTGCTGTCCAGAATCCAGGTGTAGGGCGTGCCGCCGATCTGCAAGGCAAGGTTGACGATGTCATCGCAATACCAAATCAGAAGCAGGAAAATTACAGAGCGCACCACCAGATTGATGGGATTCTCGGTGTCAATGTCAAACCCTGCGCCATAGCAGCGGTAAAGCTGCCACACAAGGTTTAGCAGCACTAACCCGATGGCGGTCCAGATGAAAATCTCATACATGGCTGAAGCAGCAGGAAAGTACCGCTTGAACGTATCCATATTGCAGCCCAGCGCGCCAAGTACTGATGTGGATGCCAAATCCAGAAAATTCATCACCTGCGTTGCCAGCCAATCCACAATGCCATCTAAAATGCCCAAAGGCGTTCACCTCCTTGTTGCAATTCCGCGCAGGTTTACGGATTCCAAGTGCCGCCCTGGAAGAACGGCGTAACGTAGGCCATGATGAAGCCGAGACCGTTCAGAATCGCCCAAGTGATGGCAATGCGCTTGAGCCATGCGCGGGAGTCATCCACGGTCTTGCCGTTCTTTGAAAAGTTCATCAGCAGCAGGGCAACGGCGGCGCAGACCACGGCTGTGACGGTGGAGATAGAGATGATCTGCGAGTAGACATCCTGCATGATTTCGCTGGCTTTCGTCCAGACGGTGGTGCCGGTTGTGGCGGTAGAGGAATTATCCTCGCCGGTTGCAAAAGCGGGCATTGCGGTCAGTACGTTGCACATGGCAGCACAAAGGGCAGCTTTTATGCGCTTATGAGAGCAAGAACGTGTGTTTTTCTTAGTCATTGAAACCTCCTGTGTGCAAAAATGCTTTAAGAATCGCCAAAAGTAGGCCATTACCATGATAACAAATTGGCTGTGCAGGAAAAAAGGCCTTCGCTCTGCTGATTTTGTGCGGATATTGTGCAGGGTCAATCGAGTGTCAGCAGTTTGGTGATTTTCTCGCAATCCTGAGAGGTATATCCCCACAATATCGAGCTGAGAATCTCAATAGCTTCATCCCGATGGACATAGTAGGTGCGCAGAGAAATGGAGATTCCCTTGGTTTCGAGCGAATGCAAAATTGCACCCGCATTCTCGCACTGCTGCGGGGAGAGATAGGCGTAGTATAAAATCCAGTAATAGAACTCGCCCTTTTTATGCTTGCGGCGCATCAGGTCAATTGCGGTGTCGGTAAGTTGCATCATCTTTTTACTGCGCACCAAGGCATAGGTATAGTTTTCTGGCGGGTTGCCTCCATCCTTGACCTCACTAGCAACAAGTGGGGAATCGGTGAATAGCTCATACGTGGTCTTGAACTCCTTCTGTAAGTTGAGATCAGAAACTTCCAGAATCCACGAAATATCACGGTATTTGTTCAAGAAAGTCCGTGTGTTGTGGTAGTGCGTAGATACATCAGATTTCCGTATTTTAAATAACATAAAAACTCCATGTTTTTCGAAAGAATGATTCAATTACTAATTAAAGAGAAAGAACAATTTTTACACATGACTTGAAGAGAAAAACTCCGTATTGAAATCACACATTATGATTTCAATACGGAGTTTTATTTTGAGATTAAGAGTCTTTGTTTACAGAGGAAACAAAGTAAGAAATAAACTATCATTAGAGCGCACCAATTGCATGTTTGACCACAGATAGAGCAAAAAGCGACAACTCAACTAACCGTGCGGTTGCAATAGCAAAAATGAGCTTATCTGACAAACTAATAAAAATGATTGAATGCTTCTTATTTATATAAGATAGGCGTTGGATATATTACGCTACTAGAAAGGTAGGAAGTTATAAAGAAAAAGCAAGAAGCTACTTTTGAAAGTGGCACAAAAGGGTTTCCCTAATATCGTTCCATGAGTTCCATCTTAACCTTTATCCCTCCGCATATTCGCTCGGCGTTTTCCCATAAAAATCCTTGAATTTTCGCGAGAAAAAGTAGGGGTCATCAAAACCTACGGCGGCAGCTACTT
>ENA-UOOA01000302-UOOA01000302.1-human-gut-metagenome-genome-assembly--contig:-P61old-NODE-302-length-106435-cov-8.477956_pt1 | contig 106435 bp, 83 predicted proteins | sample MGYA00242467_ERZ724014 | MGnify/ENA metagenome assembly ERZ724014 | reverse complement strand
CCGGCGCGGAACTGCCGAAGACGGATCGCATCCGTTTCCTCCAGAAACTTGGAAAAGGACACCCCGAAAGGCCCAATCTCCTCTGGATACGCGAAATCGAAATCTACTGACGAAACGGATCATCATTCAGAGATATTGCAATCGCAGCTCCGGGAAGTGATTTTCCCGGGACTGCGTATTTTTTTATCAGGGGAGAGAGGCTTTTCCCGCTTTCGTCTCAGATAATTCTTTGCCGGCCATGAGAGTTATTTCATACCGTAATTTTTTCTCTATTTTTTGTGATTTTCCCTTGACAATGTTTTCCGGATGTCTATATTAAACACTGGTAACTAAAAAACATACCACTAAAGAAAAGAATAATTGAAAGATGATATGGCAAATCTTGCAAAATACCTGAAGCTCCGTCAATATATGGCGGATATGATGCTGAGGCATACCTCGGAAGATATACCGCTGATGTCGGAGCGTGATATGTGCAAAAGCTTCAATGTCACCCGTACAACGGTAAGAAAAGCACTTAAGATTTTTATCAGTGAAGGATCAATCATCACAAAGCGCGGCAGCGGCATGTATTTGAAAGGCTGCATCCGCAGAAATACCTACCATCTTCATCATCCGCCAAGCAAGATTCTTTATATTCACGGCGGCGGACGAAATGTTTTTTATGACAGCTGGTCTCTTCATGTTCTGGAGGAGGTTTGCAAGTTTGCCAAACGCAACAATTTCATGATGCAGTTCAGTTCCCTTATCGGAGAAGTGGGGATGGAGATGGAGGAGCTGGAAATGTACAGCCCGGAAGCGATTCTCTGGGTTCGCCCCACGCAGACGGTAAGGCCTCTGATCCCGGAAATCCGGAAGAAGATTCCCGTCTGCGTGATTGCCGATTCTGTCAGAAACGATTCTTTTGCAGTGACAAGCGATTATTATCAGGCAGGTGCGAAAGCTGCGGAGTACTTCATTTGCAATGGATTCAGGAATATCCTCTATGCCTGCAGAATGAACACGCCGGATTCGATTACGGGAGCTTTCCGTGAAGGATGGTGCTCCACCATACAAAGGCGGATGCCTTCCGTCAACACAGTGTATCTGCATCAGGAATCTGATTTTCAGCAAGTCCTGAATGCGCTCCCGGCACGAAATTTCGATGCGGTCTTTACGCATTCGGCATATTATCCGGGGATCGACGCGTTGCTGAAGGCTACGAACCGGAGTGACTGCCCGATCATGGTGGACAGTTTTGACTACGTGCGATTCCCCGACTCCATTCCGCCACGCTGGGTAATTGATTTATACCCGGAAGTCATTTTTGAAACAGCGGTGAACAATGTCTGCCGTGCATTGCATGAACCGCATTACGAACAAAAAGAGATCGTGTTTCAAGCTGAAATCATAGAACAGAAATAGCAAAGGAGGACAATTCATGCGTTTTTATTCCAAGACTAACTTCATTCTGCTGGCGGGGGCATTGGGGGGAAGTCTGCTTCATGCGGATATTCCATTGGATTTGGGAGAGGCGAAAAACTGGAGCACATACCGGAGTGCTACGGTGAAAAACAGTAACGACACATCCGGCGCACTGGTCTTTCATCTGCCGACCTTCGCAACACGCACATGGCGGATTCCACATTTGAAAACAAAAGAATTCAATCAAACGAAAGGAATTGCCTTCAAGGTGAAGGGAAATGGAACAGATTCATGGTTGACGGTCAGAGTTCTCCCTGTTTCATTTTCTTTCCGGTATTATGCCAGTGTACCTGTAAGAGGGAAAGAGTGGCAGGAGGTTACGCTTGCATGGGAGGATTTCATCAACCTGTCGGACAGGATCGACCTTCCTCTGGGAAAAAGCGGAGCACTGCCTCTTTCCGGGATCATGGGAGTTTCTTTCGGCGACCGCTGGCAGATCGGGTATGCAAACGAACCCCTGAAATCGTCTGAATACGAAATAAAAGATCTCAGGCTCGTGGACAAGGCTGTCGCATCATACATCCCACTGAAACAGACTCCACCGTCTTTCGATTCCGTCGTTCAGAAGATGAAAACAGGAAAGAAAGTCTTAATCTACTGTCATGGAGATTCTATTACGGCGGGTTCGGGAGTCAAAGAGTTGCGTTACGCAAATCTGCTCCGGAAATCTTTGCGCGATTTCTTCAAGAATCCCAATATAGAGATCAAGACAATCGCCGTCGGCGGTGCTCAGAGCGGAGACCTGAGAATCTGGGCTCGGCGGGATTTCTCCGGGGAAACAAAGCCGGATCTGGTTATTCTCTCCATCGGCGCAAACGACGTGAACAGCGGCAAGACACCGGAATGGTTTCAGGCTTCCATCAATGACTGGATCGACAGAGTCATTACTTATACAAAAGGGCAGACGGCTTTTCTGCTGATTCCGACGCTTCCCGGACAGGCGTGGCACCAGTTCATGATGGATGACTTTGCCGAAGCAATCCAGTCACTTGCGAAAAAGCGCGGACTGGAAATCTGCGATGTTGCCAAACGGTTCCGGCAGATTCCCGATTCGGAGCTGAAGAAATATTTCTTTTCCAATGATTCTTTGCACCCAAACCGCAAAGGCCATGAGTTGATTTGTGATGAACTGATGAAATATTTCCGGGAAAAAGCAAAATAAAGCGGTCGGGAAAAGAGTGCGGAACAGGCCATTCCCTGTTTCCGCATTCTGTAAAATCCGGAAACACCCAAATCGGAAAAGAGGAAAACAAGGATGAATGATAAAACCACACAAAACAATCCGCAAGAGAGGATATCCGTGTTCAAGAATCTGCACATTTTCACCTTAATAGAATTGCTCATCGTAATTGCGATCATCGCGATTCTGGCGGCAATGCTGCTGCCGGCGCTTGAGCGTGCAAGGGAAATCGCAAGGACGGCATACTGCACCAACAATTTGAAGCAGATCCATGTTGCGGCATTCGGTTATGCAAACGACAACCGGGAATTTTTTGTACCGGTACGCACTCCATACATATCTTTTCCGGCGAAACAGTCGCCTCCTTATTTCTGGATGGCAAAGCTGATTCCCTACGGTATCAAATGGGAAGCACGGGAAAAACGCGGAGGCAGCAAGACATATTCCTGCCCGTCGCTCAAACATAACGTCATTTTTGATCCGAACGACACATCGGATATCTCCACGGTGTGGTACACCAACTACGGAATAAATTACCAGTTGTCCGGCGATCAGTTCACAAATCCTGTGGTCCGGACCTATGGACTGAATACACTCAGGCAGCCCAGCAAAGTTTATTATGCAGGAGAATCCCAAAACTATGCCGGTTATTTTGTCAACGGTCCGCCCCAGATGGCATGGCCTCATGTTTCCCGGGACCCGAGGGACCAACTGCGTGCGGCAGGCGCACAAGAGAGTCCGTTGTCGGATTTCCGGGTTCGCGGATACCACAATCATGTTTATACAGACGGTCATGTGGAACGTGAGACCGCACGCCGCCTGTTTTACAGATACGGCACTCCTATTAACCAAAATGGGGCCTATTTGGTTTTTACCTACGGTTATGCCTGGACTCCCAATTCATAATACATAAAAAGGAATCTATCATGAAATATCTTCTGCTCTATTTCTGTTCCGCAATATTTCTTTTTTCCGCCGCGGCGGAAAATGCGACGTTTGCCATTGTCCCTCAGCCGCAATCCATGACAACCGATGGCGCTTCATTTGAAATTGCCGGGATCACCATTTCTGATCCGGGGCGTTTCCCGAAGGCGGAAAAGGCATTACGGGAGGAGCTGAATCTTCAAAACATTTCCTCGGAAAGCAAGGTGGGAAAACTGTATCCTGTAAAATTCCTGCTTGACCCGAAATTGAAGCGGGAAGAATACCGTCTGCAAACAACACCGGAAACTGCGACGATAAGGGGAGCAGGAGATGCCGGCGCATTGCACGGGGTCTGGACTCTGCGGCAGTTGATTCGGCGTCGGGGCGAAAAATTTTTCCTGCCGGCGGTAAGGATTCATGATTATCCTGATATCCGCACCCGTGCAGTCATGTTTCCCAGTGGGCTGAGCTCCACGCCAGGTTCTCCGGAAACAATACAAACGTTCAAAAAATATATCCGTGCATTCGCGGCAATGAAATATAATGCGCTCCTGCTTTCCCCAAGCCGTTTTACACTCTGGGATTCACATTGTTTTCCCCACAGAATTCCCCATTTCACCAAAAAGCACTGGGGGGAAATTGCGGAATACGCCTCTTTCTATGAAATGAAAATCATTCCGGCATTCCAGGCGCTCAGCCACGCGAACTGGCTGGCAGACGATATGAAAGAAATGTCGGAAATCATGGAAGTCACCTCTACGGAAAAGAGAAGGCATATTTTCCATAATACCGTCAACTGGTGTTCCTCTAATCCGGCGGCAAGAAAACGGCTGGACCGGATTCTGGAGGAGACAATCGAACTTTTCCAGCCGGAATATGTCCACATGGGATTCGACGAAATCTCATTGGCTCCTTATCTGGTCTGCGGGAAGTGCAAAGGCAAAGACCCGCATGAAACCTTCTACCGGGAAGTCATGCACTATTACAATAAATTGAAATCTGAAAAGATCGGAATGATTGTCTATCAGGACGATTTTCTGCCGCCGGAACTGGTAAAGCGAAATCAGAAAGCCGTTTCGCCGGGGGCACCGGTTCTGGATCGGCTGCCGAAAGATATCATCATCAACATATGGGATTATTCCCCGGGAAAAATGTATTTCCGGAACATGTTCCGCCACTTCGCGGACAAAGGATTCGCAACAGCGGGTATGTCTTATTTCCGGCGAAACTCCACCAGAGACCTGGCGGAAGCCATGGCCGATACTTCCCGCGCGGATATATGGATTACCTCTCTCTGGGCGGAAGCCAACAATCTGTGCCAGTGGATGATTACTCCAATATATTCAAGCACCTGTCTCACCGGAGCCGACTACGCATGGAACAGTAAACAGGAACATCCTTACCGGAATTACGGCAACTCAGGCGGCTGGCTTTACCGCACTGCACATGGTAAGGAAAAGAGTTCGGTATATTATACGGAACTTCCGCTTCCCGCAAATGCGGTTTACGGACGGGACTGGCCGGTATTGGAAAGCCATACCACTCTCCCAGAACTCAGACAGACGGCAGAAAATGAATCTTCCGGGCTCCGCTGGGGAACGGAACCGCGTCCGCTGCTGGTCGTGACACCCGGCTCGTCAGAAACTATCCCGGTCAATAACACGCTGGAAAGTCTTGACTTTGTCCATGCGACCTCCGTTCCACCCCTCTATTATCCCCAGCGCCCGACACCGCGGATTGCACAGTATGAGGTTCTTTATCAGAATAGAAGACGGATTGACATTCCCATTCATTTCCGAAGAGACGTCAATGACTGGAATGCCTTTCTGGCACCGACAACCTCCCGGGACATTTACAGCGGACAGACCGCCACAGGGACGCGGATTCAATTCTCGTCTTTCCACTGGGAGAATCCATACCCGTCCATACCTGTTAAGGAGATCCGCCTGAAAGTTCTTCCCGTCAAAGGTCTTCCGCTTTCGATTGCCGTTGCGGGAATCTCCGCCGGAAGCCAAAATCCGATTACACTCCCCAATACTCTCCCCGCAGAGAAATATGTCAAAGGCGATGAAATCCGTTCGGCAGAACTCTGCAATTTTCAAAATGATGACGGAGCGGAACAGGATCGGGTATGGAACGTTGTTTTCAGCGGCGTTCTGCGAGGAACGGCAGGATACCGGTATACACCGGAGGGACTTGCCATTACCTCTCCGCATGTGGACGGTGACGGACGTATTATCCTGGATGCCAGACTTGACAAACTGCCGGAGTTTGACCGGAACGGATGCATTGCGTTTGATTATGAGTCTGACGGGGATATGCGCCTTACCTATAACGTTTACCTCCTTAAAGGGGCAACGAAAACAGGAGGAGCGTCCTCCGCCATGATCAACAAGATTATCCCGTTTGATTATGATACACACCGTAAAGGCACGTTTACCGTACAACTTTCAAAGCTGACGACAGAAACGGGAACAATTACGCAATCGGACGCAACGCATCTCCGGATTTCAGTTTTCGTGGGTGCACTGCATGGGCCGCTTTTCCTGCGCATCAGCAATCTGCGGCTGCTCAACAAACCGTTTGAGAATCACCGTTTTGAGTGGACGGAGCTGGATTGACATCAGAAGAAAGAAGCGGAAGAAAAAACGGAGGGAAATTCTTTCAGGATAATCTCCGTCTTTTCTGATCTGCATCCGGTATTCCATTCAGAGCCCGAGACTCTTTTTCGTGCGCCCACGGTGAGGCGTCGCCTGAAGCGGATCTTCCGGCCAGTCGTGTTTCGGGTAACGTCCCCGCATGTCCTTGCGGACCATGAAATAAGACTCTTTCCAGAAACCCGCGAGATCGGAGGTCACCTGCACCGTCCGCATCGCGGGGGAGAGGATATCCATTACGACGGCGACACGCCCTCCCGCGACACGCGGGCTTTCCGTCATGCCGAACAGCTCCTGAAGACGGACGGAAAGCCGCGGCGGTTCCGTCTCGTAATTGACTCTGATCTTCGAGCCGCTCGGAACCTCGATCCGTTCCGGCGCAAGCGTGTCCAATGCGAGACGCTGCCGGTAATCCACGATATTTTCGACGGCATTGCGCAGGACATCTCCGCGCAGGGATTCCATCGAAGTATTCTTCGGCGAGAGGAACGGCGCAAGCCACTCCTCCGGCGCGGACAACAGTCTTTCCGGCGAAAGATCGGGCCATTCATCCCCGAGCACCCGGTGCAGAAAAGAGACGCGGCTCATCAGCGAACGCTCATTCGCAGACCACGGAAACGCATCGAACGACTCTTTTTTCAGCGCTTCCAGAAATGCCGCGGCGCGCTGTCTCTGAGGAATCTGATCCGAGGACGCCGGGATGCTCTTTTTTGAAAGCACGATGGAACCGAGCCGCCTTACTTTTGCAGCATTCAGCGATCTGGATACGGCATCCCATTCCAGTTCGATCTTTTCCGTTACAAGATGAGCCAGATGTTCTTCGATCTCCTCCTGTGAAAACGGCGCGGAAAGATAAACCGTCGGAAGCGTTCCCGTGCCCTCCACCTGAGGCACACAGAGGAATTCCCGTGTCACCATATTGTCCGCAGGATTCAGTTTCGCCCCCGTGCCGTTGGAAAGCGTGTATTCCCCGGAGTTCGGGCGCCGTGCCCGCGCAATGCGGTCAGGATACGCCGACGCGAGGAGCTCCCCGCACCGTTCCATGTCCGCAGAGGAGAAAGAGTCCTTCGTCAGTTGCCGGAAGACCGTTTTCACCCGCTGAAGCGCAGCATGGTCCACACCTGCGCTGCCGCCGCTCCGCTCCTCCCTGTTCAGAATCGCAAGACGTTCCCGGATGTCCGAATGAGGCGCTGCCCGCAGGAAATCCCGTTCGGACAAGATCGCCGCCAAAGCTCCGGCAAGTCCGCCGAGGCGTTTTTCCCTTGCGGTGAGCACCATGTGCGCGAGACGCGGATGCAGCGGGCATTCCAGAATCTTTTCCCCGTGGAAAGTCAGCCGCGCGGACCCCTCTTCCAAAGCTCCGAGTCCGCGCAGAAGCGCAAACGCCTGTTCCAGTTTTGCCCGGGGCGGAGGATCAAGCCACTTCAGGGAATCCGCCTGCTCCGGCGAAACGCCCCATTTTGCAAGCTCCAGAGCAAGCGGTGCAAGATCCGCCTCCATGATTTCCGGCGTATTGAACGGGGCGAAACCACGTTCTTCGGCAGGGCTCCACAGGCGGAAACAGACTCCCGGAGCAGTACGCCCGGCACGTCCCCGGCGCTGTTCGGCGGAGGCAAGCGAAACACGCACCGTCTCCAGTTTGTTCATCGCCGTTTTCGGAGAAAAACGCGGTACGCGCATCAACCCGGAGTCAATGACGATGCGTACGCCGTTCACCGTGATGCTGGTCTCCGCGACAGGGGTCGAGAAGATGATTTTACGCAATGGCGGCGGCGTTTCTGCCAGAGCTCTGTCCTGTTCCTGCGGCGGCAGACTGCCGTAAAGGGGCAGGATCAGCAGATTCTGCTCCTTTGCATCGGGAAGCAGTGAGTCCAGTTCGCGGATCGCGGTGCGGATTTCATACTCGCCGGGCAGGAAAACAAGAATGTCGCCCGGCTCATGGTTCAAGGCATGAAGCACCGCGCGGCAGACCTCTTTTTCAAGGCGCGCACCGCGTTCCGGCGGACGGTAGAAGGTCTGCACGTCGTGAAGCCGTCCTTCGGAGGAGATGACCGGGGCATTGTCCAGCAGAGCGGAAACCCGCGATGCGTCCAACGTGGCGGACATCACGAGAATCCGCAGATCATCCCGCAGTGCGGAACAGGAATCCAGTGCCAGCGCGAGCCCGAGATCGGCATGAATGCTCCGTTCATGAAACTCGTCGAAAATCAGCAGTTCGACCCCCTCAAGTGCGGGATCGTTCTGGATCATGCGCGTCAGGATTCCCTCCGTAATGACTTCGATTTTCGTCTCTTTCCCCGCCACCGTCTCAAACCGTGTGCGGTAGCCGACCCGTTTTCCGGGAATTTCCCCCAGCAGATGCGCAATCCGTTTTGCGGTGCTCCTCGCGGCGATTCTGCGCGGTTCCAGCATCAGGATCTTTCCGCCGCGGAGAAACGGCGCATCCAGAAGCGACGGCGGAACCACCGTGCTTTTCCCCGCGCCGGGAGCCGCGCAGAGAACGGCATAACGCCCCCGGTTCAATGCCTGTTCCAGAGCATCAAGGCAGTGTTCTACGGGAAGTCCGGTATTCAATCGCATGCCTGGACCTTTCGCAGAAGCGTTTCCATGACTTCGACGGCGCGCCCCCGCAGGAAAATATCGGTGACGGAATTCGTATATGCGGATTCCTGCAGGTTGACTTCGATGATCTTCGCGCCATGACGCTTCGCCTCGCGCGGCACCTCACATGCCGGCATGACTTCGCCCGTCGTGCCGATCACGATCACATAATCGCAGCCGGATGCCGCGGCAAAGGAACCCTCGAACGCATCATCGGGAATTCCTTCGCTGAAAAACACGAAATCCGGTTTGAGCAGTCCGCCGCACTCCGGACATGACGGACGCTCCGGTTCGATCAGTTTCCGCGTCGTCCCGAAACGCCTGCCGCATTCCGTGCAGAGCAGTTTGTCGAGCGTGCCGTGGAATTCCAGCACATGCTTCGATCCCGCACGCTGGTGCAGGCAGTCGATATTCTGCGTGACAACCGTATGGAGGCATCCCTCCTGTTCGAGTTGAGCCACCGCCTTGTGGGCGCCGTTCGGAACTGCGCCGCCCCAGTTGTCGTAGAAGACTTCGCGAATCTGCGCCCAGGAACGTTCAGGATGGGCGTAAAAATAATTCAGTTCGATGAATTCAGGATCGTATTTGTGCCAGAGCCCTCCGGGACCGCGGAACGGCGGAATTCCGCTTTCCACGGAGATTCCGGCTCCGGTGAATGCCATTCCCCTTGCCCCCTTCGCACGGATCAGCGCAGCGGCGGAAGCGATATTTTCTGAAAAATCCATTAAAATACCTCCTGATTCAGCTTGATTTCTGTTCATGGAATTATACAGTTACAACGCGTATTATTCAATCGGGATTCAGGAAGAAAATGGCAGGAAAGCTCAAAAATGCAGCGGTCAGGGCCGCGAAAAGCACAGCGAAAAATGCGGCAAAACGCTCCGTGAAGCGCCTGATTCCGCTCCGATACAGGTTCCTGCTTCTCCTGCTCCTGATTTCCGCGGCGCTCGGAATCACTTTCATCCCGGAGGAGTCCGTGCCTCCCGCGCTGGAACCGGTTCATACCTTCCTCATCAGATACCGGAACAAAGCTGTCCGGTCGACAGGACTTCCGGTGTCGCTTTACGAGGACTCCGTCACAATCGAGAATCCGGGCGGTGCCCCGGTCAGGCTTTATTTCGCGCCCTCCCCCGGAATTGCCGGAGCGCTGGCGGAATTCATCGGGACGGCGGGCTCCACACTGTATGTCTGCATTTACGATCTGGACCTTGAGAATGTGGCGGACGCGCTGATTCAGGCAAAATCGCGCGGAGTTTCGGTCAAAGTCGTAACGGATACGGACAACTATGCACTGAATGCCGTCCGCCGCCTGCTGGAAGCCGGAATCGAAGTCGTCCCGGACAACCGCAAGAGCATCATGCATAACAAATTCGTCATCGTTGACGCTCACTATGTCTGGACCGGCTCCTTCAACTTCACGGACAACTGCGCCGGGCGGAACGACAATAACGCATTGATTCTGGAATCGCCGGAGCTTGCCGCCGGATACATCGCCAAATTCGATGAATACTGGGACGGAAAATTCAGTGTGCAGGCAAAACAGCGTTCCGTCAACACCCGGGTGAAGGCGGGGAGCATTCCCATTCAGTATGCGTTTTCTCCCTCGGACGGAATCCGCAACATCATCCTCGAGGAATTGTCGCAGGCACAGAAAAGTGTGGATGTCATGGCATTCTCCTTTACGAATAACGACCTTGCGCTCAAGCTGGCGGAACTGATCCGCAGGGGAGTCAGGGTGCGCTGCGTCTTCGACAACGGACAGGCGGGCAGCAAATACAGCAGGAAGTCGTATCTGCGCAAGGCCGGGGCGCTGGTTTACCCATCGCCGAACAGGACCGGAAAGATGCACCACAAAGTCATCATCATCGACAATAAGACGGTCATTACCGGCAGTTACAATTATTCGCGCAATGCGGAGGAGCTCAATGATGAAAACATCGTCATCCTGCGCTGCCCCGCCATTGCACATTACTACACAAAGGAGTTCAAACGCTGCATCAGCGGAACCAAAGGGTATTGACGGGAAAACACATCAGTTCTGCGGAACGATGTCCGGTTCGACTTTTGCAGGGTTTGCCGGATTGCACCGGTCCGTGCCTCTGCCGGCAAGAAGCTCCTCATAGAAGTGTTTCTTATATTTGAGAACCTCCATCTGCCGGTGCAGCGCCTTCAACTGCTGCCGCAGGCTCTTTTCCTGCGCAAAAATAATCTCCGCACGTTCCGGAATCGAGGCATCGCCTTTTGCGCAAAGCTCGATATAGCGCCGGACCCCCTCAATGGGCAGTCCGGTCGCGCGCAGGCAGTGCACCAGGCGCAGCCATCCGAGAGAATAGTCGGAAAACAGCCGGATGTTGCCTTCGGAGCGGTCCACTTCGGGAACGAGCCCGGCGTTTTCATAATAACGGACGGTGTAAGTGGAAAGCTCCATCATCTCGGCGACTTCTTTCACGGTATATTTCGGAGTCTTGTCACGAGACGAACCAAACGGGGGAAGTTTCGGCATGATTCAGTTCCTTTCAAAGTCAGAGTGAATGTTAGAATAACTTTAATATACTGCATATCTGAAAAAAAGCAAAAAAATTCCGGGGAAAGCAGGAAACAACCCCCCCGGTGCAGAGCATATTCCGTATCGGGGCATTTCGACTGTGACGCCGACCTTCCTGCGCGCAGGATCAAGCCATGGACGCCAAGCTCTTTCTTTTTCATCAGATTCCACTGTGCCATTCTCCATTTCCCCCTTGTCTCTCATTAAAATTCTTTCCGGCATTTGATTTTTCAAAAAAAGATTGGTATATTGGTTCCGTAAGGAGATCAACATCATGAATAAAATGCGTTTCACTTTTTCCATCGTCCCCGCCCTTCTTCTTTTTTGCGCCTGCACCAGTCCGTCGGGCAAGGAACTGGCATCCCGTTACAATGCGGAAGGCAAGTATGACGCGGCAGCCCATGCGGCGACGGAAGGACTCAGGAACGGGGAAAAAGACCCCTGGCTCTATCTTCAGCGGGCACAGGCATATTTCGCCCAGGGCAAACGGAAAGCGGCTCTTGCAGATGCGGATATCGCCGTAAAGGAAGCCCCCGAACTGGCGGCGGCAAGACTGATACGCGGTATGCTCCGCGAACAAAGCGGTGACTATGACGGCGCCATCGCGGATTATCAGAGTGCATTGAAGCTCAACTTTGAAATGAAGAATCCCGATCTCGCACGGGCTCGCACGATCTGCGCTCTCGCGAAACTGCTCTATTACAAAAAAGACCAGAAACAGGCTGCCCTGAGCATGCTGGAAGATCAATATAAACTCAACACACGCGATGTGCGCGTGCTCGACACCTATGCATGGCTTCTTGCGCATTCCGGCAGAAACTCCGCAAAAGCGCTTGCCCTGGCGGAAGGCGCGGCGGAATTCTACCCGTCCGCTCCGACGCTGGAAACGCTGGCTTATGCGCAGGCGGTAAACAGCAAATGGCAGGATGCGATCAGGACACAGGAAAATGCAATCCGCTATGCCGCCGGACTTCCGCAGGGAGACCCCTACGACAGTTACAGGAACACACTCGGCAATGCGCTTCGTTTCTACCGGATTTCCAGGTTGCCTCAGCCGACGGAACGTCTGCTCTGGATTCAATAAAAACAAGGAGTCCGTATGCTCAGACATATCATTCTGCCGCTTGCCGCCGTTTTCTGCGGCGCCTCATGCTGCCTCAATGCGGCGGAAAACGACACTCTGGAAAAAATGTTCTCCAACATCTCGATTTTCCGCAAAGGCGACGTTCAGAAGAAAAACGACAGGGCAAATACAAAATCCGTCCGCTATCTCGGCCCGCAGCAGCTGTTCTTCACGGTTTCCGTCCTGAATCCGGCAGGAAAGGACATCACGGAGGGAGCCGCTTCCGCAGAACTGAAACAGGCTTTCGCGCAGGCAGTCGAAACGCAGAAACAGCTCCGCAAGGGGCTCAAGGAAGAAAAGACGGAGACACTTTCCCTCCGCTGTCTGGCAGGCAAAAAACTGACGGGCATTTATACCGTTCTGACTTATACGGATAACAATCTGCCGCATCACATCTGCATTTTCATGACAGGTTATCGCGGAAATCTTCTCAAGGTGGAATTCGCGCCTGCGGTTCCTTTGAAGCTGGAACCGCAGGACAGGCTGTTCCGCGCTCTCCTGGAACAGGCAAAAGCAAATTTCTACACCGGCGAAAAAACCAACGTGCCGCAGAACATCAAGGATACCATTGCGCGCGCAGTCAGGGCGCTGGAGGAAAACCCGCTGGAAGCGGGCAGTGTGGCGGCGCAGGCTGTCCGCAAATTCACGGATGACAGTCCTGACGTATTCGTCATGATTCAGGAAAACGACATGCCGTGGCTCCCGAAACTCAGGAGCGGGACATCGGTGGAAAAGAAATATCTGAATCTGCTTCTGGCATCTTTCATGGGAGGCAATGTGCGGGCGCAACTGGAGCAGAACATCTGTCAGGACATGCGTAACGCCGGGCTCGCATCCATGAAAAAGACCTATGCAAAAATCAGAGAAGCCGATCCGTCATTTCAGCTCAGGGAGCTTGAACAGGAATCAAAACGGTAAACCGGAAAAACGGCAAGTTCCTTTTCCGGGAAACAGATGCCTCCCCCCTGCCGCAGTGTGAAGATTGCGTATCCTTCACTTTTTTCCGCCGAACCAACACAAGCGGAAACTGGTATTCTCCTTTCCAAAATATAGCTTCCGTTTTCTAGCGGACAGCTTTGCTTCCTTTCTTTTTATTTGACGCTTTTTGAATACGAATCTATCCTTTTTTTCCCGTTTTTGTTTGACGCCTGGAGTTCTTATGAAAACACATGTCATGCGGACATGTAAAAAAACAAAAGATCCGGACAAATCCCGGATCTGATTTTTTGAAGGAGGCTCAACATGAATCCTGATTTCATGAAAGAAATCGAAAAATCGGACAAGCTCGCGACATTGGTTCGGGAATTCCCCGGCAAGAACTGTGGCAATACTGAATGCAATGAACTTTGCGCCGAAGCGCTCAAAATTGCAAAGCAGCTGAATGCAAATCCAAAACAATTGATAGATGAGATAATTCAAAATGATATTGCACCAAAGTACAAATGCCGATCCATTGGTGGAAATAACAGGAACGTATGCCGTTTCGGATATACAATAATAAAATCAAACTTAAAAAACAAAGTTGAGGACAAGGCAATCTCATTAGCAGATAATAGATATAAAAGAATTATTGCAAAAAGATTCTTCAGTAAAACAAATGCATGTAAGGAATGTCAAACCAAAGATGGAATTATCATTTCTATTGACGACTTTCAATCTGAATATAAAATGAAAAAACGTGGATTCTGGAAACAGAAAGACGGTATATTCCGCCCCCATCCTAATTGTAATTGTCTTTGGATAAATATTCTCATTGATGAATCTCTAAAATACGCAATGCAAGAAAGAGAGAAAATCATACAAAAAGCAAAAGAAGAAAATACACGGCAGAAAGGGCATAAATATGCAAAAGCTGACGCATGCGGCACTCAAGCAGACGAATTAGCCTCTGCTATTTATAATTTAAATCTTGCTTTCTGGAGTCCCAAAGTCGTTCTCGGAACAAAAATGAATGCCGTTTCGCGAGCTGTAGTTAACCTTGTTCGAGGGCAAACACAACATCATGCAGTCGTAGTCCTATCAAAAATCAATCAAAAATACAGCTTTATGCTTGACTCATACAAAAATGATGTCTCCGGAAAAAGAAGTTTCAGTAATTGGCTTGCTGAATATGGAATGGACCCTGTTTCTAAATTTAAAATCATGAATTCAAATGCAGAAATTCAAGACCAAATAAATGAAAACCAATAAAATATTTATTTCCCATAGACAAAAAGCAACATATATTAAAGACTTTATTTGCAAAACAGTGAACAGATGATATAATACTTTCAGCTTCAGAGTAAAAAAGCTCAAAAAAAAGAAACTGAAGTATATCCTGATCTATGGCAGACAAGTTCATTCATTTCATACCATCAATCAGAAGAAGCCTCCTGTCGATCAGCGCGGCATGGAGTCTCCTTCTGATTTTCAGTCTTGTTTCAGCTCAGACACTCCGGCTCCAGTTCCCCGATATTTCAAATCCATTCTATAAAGCCTTGTTTTTTGCTATTTTTCTTTCACTCATCCAGCAGGGCATCGCATTCTATGCGGCAGACAGCATCACGCTGCGGAAACGGCAGATCGCCCTCATCTCATTATGGTTGGCGGCGGGATGGATTGCAGGAGGTGCACTGGCGGTAATATCATACCAGTTCAACCCGCTCATGACATCCGATTTCTTTGGGCACACCTCTCGGTCGCCGGCGGAAGAACTGAAATTCCTATGGGGAATCGGAAGTCTTACCGGAATGACTCTCGCCCAGATCACAATCTATTACCGGTCTGTCATGCCGAATCTGAATACCCGGAAGAAATATGTGCCTGAGACGCTGTGCGTGTTCGGAACCTTTCCCGGCTGGCTCTGGCTGACGGCAGGATACAGAACGCCGGCATTTCTGATTACACTCGCAGTCGAGTTATTTCTTTGTTTTCCAAACTGTTTCAATACTTTTACTTCTCTCCTTCTTTTGTCAGGATGCGTCGCACCTCTTTTGCTCTTTTACAGAAATAAAGATTTCACAACCGCCCCGTTATCAGTTCTTCTGGCGCTGGGCTTTCTCTCTCAGTGCATTTACGTCAACGTCCTTTTCCCTGCCTCTTATACGGAAGCGGATCGCGCCGAACAGCGTCTTGCCGATGCTGCCGGAAAATTGATGAACTCAATCATGGTTTACCGGGCGGAATGCAGAGCTTTTCCGGAAAACATGAAGCTCCTGCGGCAATATGATGAGCAAAGGAATCGTATCCTTAACTGCTGTCCGATGTTCCAATTGACTGTCCCCACGGCGGGAAACGGCTTCTCTGTTTTTCACTCCGCTCCGGGTTTCCGGAAAACGAAATGCCTGATCGGTTTTCAGGATGGTCAAATCCAAATGTTGAACGGACAATTTCATTCGGAAAAAGAAATCTTTCAGGCTGCGGTCTTCCTGAGGAAACGAATTAAGGAGAAAGCGGACAAGTCCTGCAACTGAAAAACATTGGAAAAAATTTTTATGGAGCGGCTTGTTCCTGTGCTCTCTTTTTCCGATCCTCTGCAGGAAGTTCACTCTGCGAAGACTTTATCCTGCTGCGGTATTCCCGCGGCGTCATGCCGATGAACTTGTGGAAGGTGCGGGAAAAATAATTGCTGTCCTCGAAGCCTGACTGATAGGCGATCTTCGTAACGCTGTCCTCCGTTTCCTGCAACTCCCGGCAGGCATAATTGATGCGGAGGTGAAGCACATACTGCAAAGGCGTAGTCCCCGTGACCTGTTTGAATGCCCGGAGAAAGTTGCTGCGGGACATCCGGCTCATTTTCGGCAGGGAATCCATATGAACCGTCTCCCGGAAATGGAGATTCAGGTATTCCAGCACCCTGTTCACTCCGTCCGGAATATGTTCCCGGACTTTTTTGCGGACACAGTAAAGACGGGTCAGTTTGCAGAGCAGAACCATCAGCAGGCCAAGGCGGCACGTCCGGCAGGCGGGGGCGAAATTCCTGCTTTCCGCGAGCAGTTCTTTCAGCAGCGGCATGATCTCCGAAAGCTCTTCCCCGCTGATATGAAAAAACGGATAGGTGTTCCGTGCATTGAGAGGCATGAAAAGTTCCTGAAATCCAGCCATCCGGCAGAGATCGAGCTGCGGCATCGGCAGACGCTCCGGCATGAAAAGCACATTGAAAAGAGAGAGTTTCTTCTCGACCAGATACCCGTGCGAGAATCCGCGCGGAATCACGAAGACATCTCCCTGCCGCAACGGAGTCCGACCGGCTTCCGTGAGGTGCATTCCCTCCCCGTCATAGACGCAGACCAGTTCCACACATTCGTGAGAGTGAAGTTTTGTCGGGTCCTGCTTTTCCTGAATCGAAACCCGCAACGGAAAATCAGCAGTATTCTGAAAAAGATATGTAGAGCTCTTGATGTTCATAAAGGAAATAATATAAATACAGTTTTTCTTTTTGCAATCAGCCGGAAAAAATCATTTTGGAATTTTTATGCTGTTTTTTAGATTTTTTATTAAGGTTTTTTCATCAAAAACAGATATAATTATAAAACAAATAAAAATCAGGAGGAAAAAATGAACAGGAAATTTTTCACCGCAACAGGACAAAAAAGATTTTATATTTTCCATGCAATCTTTCGGAATTTTACCCTGATAGAGCTCCTCATCGTGATTGCGATCATCGCGATTCTGGCGGGAATGTTGTTACCAGCACTGAACAAGGCAAGAGATAAAGCACATATGATCAGTTGCACCAGTCAGCTTAAACAGGTCATGCTGGCCATGCATACCTACGCCAATGATGCCAAAGGAATTATGATTCTTTCTGCCAATTCGAACTATGATTCCCGAAGTTATGGTGCTCGACTGATCGATAATGGTTATTTACAGGACGACAGAATTGGTCGTTGCATGGTTCCTGTAAATGGAAAAACGACAAGTTTGACAGGCTGGTATGGCACTCCAAATTATCCACCCAAGTCACTGATTCCAAATGGTTTTTCTCAGATTTACAACATTGGATTCGGTTTAGCCATTACTTCATGGTCTGTTCCCGCTTCAAACAGCTATATCCTGCTGGGCGATTCTTATAGAGATACAGATCATACGCAAATCTCAGTGGTTTATACTTTGTATAGCGGTGATCATTCCTACTTTATCAGTCGGCATGCCGGTAAGGCAAATTTCGCTTTTCTTGACGGCCATGCGGAATCAGTCCCCGTGACCTTTTTTCCAAAGTTGTTTGCATCGCATCACAGTATAAACAGCGGATACAGCTATAGTGCCAAGACCTTGACATACTTTAACCAATATGGAACAAAAATGTCTGTCACCACTGAGCCGTGTTACAATATATGGTAAATGTTAAAATAAAAAAAGGAGATCAGACAATGAAAAAAAAATGGTATGCGATAAGTGCACTGTTCTTGGGAATGACTGTTGCTGTGGCAGACTCTGGAATGCCGGAATGGAATGGAAAAAATAGTTTCTATAGCTGGAAGAAACAGGCAAATGTCAAAGTTGATGTTACACCGGAGGCTCTTGTCTTGACCGAGATCAAGGCTGATCCACAGGTAATCAGCGGGATTCTGGCAATTGATCCTTCCAAATACAACTCTTTCAAATTCCGTTACCGTGCCACCGGTACCGGAAAAAGCGGCGGACAGCTCTTTTACGCCCGCACCCCCGGACGCTTCAGTGAGCGTGATATGTGGAGCATCCCCAAACTTGCCGACGACGGACAGTGGCATACCATGATACTTGGTCCCGATACTCTTGTCAATCCCAAAAGCTGGACCGAGGGCGGAATCGTGGTTCAGTTGCGTTTCGACCCCACAGACAGTGCTGGCGGGAAAATCGAGATTTCCAATATGAGTTTCTGCCGCATTGATTCCGGCAAGCCGGAATGGAACGGCAAAAACGGCTTTGACGGCTGGAAAGCTCAAGCCAATACCAAAGTGGACATTACTCCTGAAGCCCTTGTTATGAGTGACATCAAAGCCGATCCGCAGATTATCAGCGGAAAACTCGCCATAGATCCCAAAAAGTACAATGCCTTTCAATTCCGTTACCGTGCCACCGGTACCGGTTCCGCCGGAGGCGAGCTTTACTTTGCCAGCAAGCCCTATACCTTCAGCGCAAAGAACTACTGGCATATTCCCAAGCTGAATAATGACGGTCAGTGGCATACCATGACGCTTACCACTGACGCATTGAGCAATCCTCAGAGCTGGACCGAGGCAGGAACTATTGTTCACCTCCGCTTCGACCCCACCAACAGTGCCGGAGGCAAAATAGAAATCTCCGAGATGTCTTTTTTTTTTAACAAAACAACCCTGAAAAAACTGCCTCCGGTCGCAATGACGCTGGACGCTCCGGTCTGGCCCAAGGTCAAGCCGGAGTTTCTCCCCAAGGACTTCACCGTCCGGGGGGAACCCTATTTTCAAGGCAAACTCATCAAGTCAGAATTTGACCTGCCCTCCGGAGGCAAACACAAGATATTCTTTCTGCGCCGTGAATTTCAGTGCAAGGCAAAGCCGGTTCTGGCATGGCTCCAGTACACCGCAGATGACGAGGCGCAGGTTTATGTGAACGGCACGGAGGTTTCCCGCTCAGGCAACTGGCGGATTACCGAGGTTGCCGAGGTCTCAGACTGCATACAGCAGGGGACAAATACTCTGGCATTCCGTTACCATAATTCGGTAAGTGCCGGAGGCGTGCTAGGTGAACTGCTTATCCTTTTCGATGACGGCACCACTCTCCGCATAGATACGGATAAGAATTTCAAATCCCATGTAAATGCTCCCAAAGGCTGGAACAAAAACGGCTTTGACGACTCCGGATGGACTGCGGTTCTGGAACAGGCCGGACCGCCCGCTCCTCCGTGGACCGGGGTAAAGCTGATTTACAAGGATTATACACGTCCTCAGAAATTTATCCAAGCCTCTGCCACGCCGAAAAATGCTGTGGCAGGAAATACCGTCAGACTGAACTACGAATTTGAGGGAAAAATGCCGGATCAGCCCTTCGGCATTACCATGGAACTTTTTGACCGCGATAAGCTCTGCTGGAGCGAAACTCTGCCCCTGACTGCCGGAAATATGGTCAAAATGGAGAAAAACCGCTGGAAAATCCAGCTTGATTACACTCTCCCCCTTTATCTCAACTCCAATAAATTCCGTGCCCGAATCAAATCCGGTGCTCTTCATGTACGCAACGGCGGATTCCCGGAGACCGGATTTCATTTCACCCGTGCCGCCTCCATTCCCAATTATACCAAAAATCCGAAAACCTCTGTTATTGATCTGAACGGCTCTCCCTCCTTTGCCATTGACGGCAAGCCTTTCTATCCGGTATGGGGATATCCCCATTATGTCTATATACCCTTCGGTCAGGCACCGCTGAATCTGATTACCGTGAATCCCGGTAATGGCTGGTGGTCGGAGGAGAACAAAAATGACTTCAGTGTCTTTGACCGTTTTGCAGAAGGACACCGCCGCAATGCCAAAGATGCCTATTTTCTCTGGGACATTCCCGTCCGTCCTCCGCAGGACTGGGTGGAGAGAAATCCCGATGAAATTTGTCTGGACGACAAAGGCATGGTAAACAAAGACGGAGGACACAAGAATTACTCCTTCGGCTCGGAAAAGGCTTTGGAAGCCATGCGTCAGCAGGTGATAAACGCAATCCGCTATCTGGAAAAAAGTCCCTATGCCAACCGTATTATCGGCTACCGTATTTCCGGCGGACACACTGCCGAGTGGCTTGGCTGGGCCCCGGTAAGGGGACGTACCCTTGATTTCTCCCCCGCCGCACAGAAAGCGTTCAAAAAATTTGCTCAACAGAATTATCCGGCACTGAAGGACTTCCATATTCCCACTCTTGAGGAGCGCAAAAGCCTTGACAACAACGAAATTCTCTGGGAGCCGTCCAAACACCTGTCCGCCATCGCCTACAACGATTACTACTCCACAGCCGTGGCAGATATGCTTGCGGAACTTTGCAAAACCGCCAAAGCGGAGCTCAAAAATCAGAAGGTGGTTGGCTCATATTACGGCTATACCGTTACCTTGCACTCCACCGGATCTTCACAGATGCGGGCGCATTATGCATTGAAAAAACTGATTGACTCGAAATCTGTTGATTTTCTCATGTCACCTCAGGCTTACAGTGTCCGCAATCTCGGCGATACCTGCGGCGATATGAAGCCCTTTGCTTCCATGGCGGCAAACAATATCATACCGGTTATCGAGGACGACACCCGTACTCACAACGGTCGTTACATCTCTACCAGTCTGAACAACTATCAGACCTTGAACAAAGCCGCCACTCTTGCGGTCATGCGCCGGAATATGGGGATCGCCCTGTGTCGGAGACAACCCTTGTGCTACTTTCCCCTCGGCAACGGTACCGACTTCGACTTCCCGGAGATGGTAGAGGATATCGCCATTCTCCGCAAAACCGGAGAGCATTGCAGTGTCAAGGCGGTAAAGCGTGACGCACAGACTGCCATTGTTTTCAGCGAGGATATTATAAAATCCATGCCGATTCTGTCACAGGGCTCCGGCACTGGTAAAATTCAGGTTTACAAAGGTGACGGCACAGTCCGGCAGATTCATGCGGGTACCATAGTTCAGGCGGGAGAAAGTCACTGCTACAATCTCACCCGCTTCGCCCGTGCCGGTGTTCCGACGGACTATCTGCTGGCGGAAGATCTGGCGGACAATCCGGGAGATTACAAACTTTACATCTTTGTGAATGTTTTCCAGTATGATGTCAGATTCCTTGCTGCCGTAAACAAGCTCAAGGAACGGGATTGCACTCTGCTCTGGGTGTATGCTCCCGGTTATACATTTGAAGGAAAAAATGCACTTGAGAATATGAAAAAACTTACCGGATTTGATTTTATCAAGGCGGAAACACCGCTCATGCCGGCAGTGAAACTTGCCGACGGGCGCATGATGGGGACACAGACTACCCGCATTGCTCCCATGTTTTCAGTGAAACTGTCTGCCGGGATGAAGGCACTGGGCGTCTATGAGGATGGAACAGTCGGCTATGCCGAAACAAAAACCGGAAAAGCACGTTCCATTTTCTGCGGAGCGTATCAGTTTGATGTCCCGTTTCTGACGGAACTTGCCAGACAGTCCGGGGTGCATATCTACTCGGAAAGCTCCGATCCGATGGAAGCAAATTCCGCATTGTTTACACTTCACGCCCGTTTTCCTGGTAAAAAAACTATCCGTCTACCGAAGAAAACCGATGTGCTGGATGTGATGAACAGAAAACTCATAGCAAAAAATGTGAATATGTTCACTTTTGAAGCTCCGCTTCATTCTTCGTGGATTTTCTACTACGGAAATGACGCGGAAGATTTATTGAAAAAACTGAACAAGTGAATCATATGACTAAAAGGACAAAACAAATATCATGATCCATCTGGCATGTCAATATTTTCTGAATCATCATCTGAAAGAGGATGAACTGCGAAAGCAGGTCCGTGAACTCGCCGCAGGCGGATATGAATGCGTTTATGCCCATGCGCGGCAGGGGCTTATGACGCCGTATCTCTCCAAAGGGTGGTGGGATGCAGTCAGCGTCATCCTTGAGGAGTGCCGGAATGCCGGAATCAAATTCGCAATCTGGGATGAGGACTGCTACCCCTCACCCGTGGCGGGAAACCGGATCCTCTGGGAACATCCCGAACTCGGAGCACAGCACCTTGAATTCACGCAGTTTGACGCGCGGAAAGGAGAACATGTCCGCAAGGTCTTTGAAACGCCGGCAAGCATATACAGGTGTTTCGCGGTATGCGGAAAAAACATTCTCGATATCACAGAATATTGCGGCACCCTCAAAACGGAGTGCATTCAACGCGCTCTCCGGCACTGCGCCTATTCCCTTGAAAACAAAATCAACATGCCGCACTGGCGCGCCGTCTGGGACGCACGGCGTTTTGCCCTCGACTGGCAAGCGGAAGACGACTGTAAAATCGTTGCCGTCCAGGTCTGCCGTTTCCCGTCCGGGGGGCATAATACCGATCTGATGAAACCGGAAATGACACGGCTTTTCCTTGAGACCACGCACGGGGAATATCTGCGGAGGTATGGTCAGGAGACATTCGACGAGCTGTTCGACGCTTCGTTCATGGATGAACCCTCCGTGGACGGCGTCTTCCCGTGGACCGACGCTTTCGAGCAGGAATTCGCCGCACAGCACGGGTTCGAGCTTACCCCGTATCTGCCTCATCTCGCGGTCGATATCAATGAACAGTCACCGTTCATCCGTCACTGTTACCGCATGACTCAGCACCGTCTCGTCTGCACGCACTATCTGGAACAGACGCAGGAATGGTGCCGCAGCCATCACATCAGGAGCATCGGTCATCTCAGCCGGACCGAATATCTTTCCGTCTGCAACAGTTTCATGTGGCCCGATGAACTGCGCTCCTGCAAATATCTCGACATCCCCTGCACAGATCCGCTCGGAGCGGGCGCCGCGTGGCCGGACGCATGCGCCTATCATACCGGTCTCAAAGTGGTATCGTCCGCCGCGCATCTCTTCGGGAAGGAACAGGCGGGAAGCGATGCTCTGGCGGTACTCGGCAATGAAGTCTCGCTGCGCGACCTGCGGTTTCATCTGGACTACCAGATGGCGCTCGGCATCACCTATTTCAATATTCACGGGCTCAGCTACTCCTTCGACGGCGCACGCAAGGACGAGGTTCCACCGTCGCTGTTCTACCAGCACACGGAATGGCGCTGGATGCCGGAACTCCTGAACCGGACGAGGGAATTGTGCAAAATCCTCTCCTCCGGCACTCATCTCTGCAAGACGGCGGTGCTCTACACCTCGGCAAGTTTCTACTGTCACGCAAATCCCGGCGGCAACGGCGGACTCGAATCCTCCATTCAGCGCTTTGTGGAAAATCTGCTTTCGCATCAGAAGGATTTCGATTTCATCGACGAGATCACACTCCGGGAACTCTTCGACGGCAACCCGCAGGAGTTCGTGCGGAAATACCCCTGTTTCCTGCTGCCCGACACAGAGTTCATGGAAAAAGCCACGGCGGAATGTCTGGAACGTTATGCGGCCGCAGGGGGAAAACTGATGCTTGCCGGAACCGTTCCAAAGCTTCTCGGCTCCAGTCCGGAAAACGCCCTTTCCCACTGGGACAATGCGGAAACGTACCGTTGCGCAAATTATCCGGATGAACTTTCCGGACCCGTCCTCACAGGTGACGGAAAGCAGGATATTCTGATTCAGCAGCGTGAAATCGACGGGAAAAAGATTTCCTTTCTGTTCAACCGCGCGGAACGCCCCTTTTCCGGCACTCTCGACGGCACTCCGGTCTGGCTTCCGCCTTCGGGGGGGACGCTCTTTACCGGCGAACCGTCGGCAGATCCGCTCAGCAATACGGAACCGGTCACGGAAGTCCGCGACTGGGAAATTGAATTCTATGAAAACCATGTCCCGCTGAACTGCTGGTCCTGCCGGACTGCAAACGGTGCCAGGAGTGAATTCCGGCTTCTGGAACGGGAAATTCCCGATTTTTCGCAACTTCAGGAGACGACAGTGGAATCGGCATTCCTCTATACCGGGGAAAAGCGTCCGTTGCGTCTTGTGCTTGAAGAAAGCACATTCCGCGGCAACCGGCGCTGTTTTGTCAACGGCACGGAAATCCATGGCTTCCAACCGTCACAGGAATACGACTGCCGCAACAGAAGCGCGGATATCACGCACGCCCTGCTTACAGGATCGACTCCCACACTCAACCGCATCCAATTCATCCTGAGCGGCGACGGCTGCGCCATGTCGGAAATGCCCTATCTCTACGGACGGTTCAAAGCGGAGTTCCGCCATGCGGGGAAAACGCTGCCGTATCTGGAAAGTTTCGACGGGAAAATACAATGTTCCCCTCTGTATCCGTGGTCCGCCTGCGGATACGGCACCTATTCCGGCAGTGCGGAATACCGTGCGGTTCTGAATATTCCGGACGACGGCTCCTATCTGCTGGATCTCGGCAGAGTCGAAGACCTTGCGGAAGTATTTCTGGATGAAGTTTCCGTTGCAGTACTGATCGCCCCGCCGTATGTCGCGGAAACCGGTTTCCTGAAACAAGGCGCCCATGAACTCAGGATCACGGTCTGCAACGGTCCCGGCAACCGGGATCGCCTTGCGGATCTGGCATCCGGTCTGCTCGGTCCGGTAACGCTCCGCAGAAAGCGGTAACACACCGGCAGGCGCGTTCCTCGACAACAAAAAGATTGCGAAACCGGATCAAAATCTTTGAACGATACGCGATTCAGAAATCCCGCGGGAGTCAGTTCCGCGGGATTTTCTGTATCCCCGCTCTTGAAAACTTCTTTTCCATCCCCTACATTACCGGAAACAACAATCTCCAATTTGAAATTCAAAGGGAACACCATGTATCAGGCAAATGAAACACGCTATGACGCAATGACTTACCGCAGATGCGGCAGCAGCGGCATCGAACTGCCCCTGCTCTCGCTCGGGCTGTGGCACAACTTCGGAAGCGTCGACGACTTCGACAACGCGCAGAGAATGGCGCATACGGCTTTCGATCTCGGCATCACTCATTTCGATCTCGCCAACAACTACGGACCCGAACCGGGTTCCGCAGAAACGAACTTCGGGCGCATCCTCAAAAACGGACTGCGTCTCTATCGCGACGAGCTCATCATCTCCACCAAGGCGGGTTATCTCATGTGGCCGGGTCCCTACGGCGAATGGGGTTCGCGCAAAAATCTGATCGCAAGCTGCAACCAGAGCCTGAAGCGTCTCGGCGTGGAGTATGTGGACATCTTCTACCACCACCGTCCCGACGAGAAAACGCCTCTTGAGGAATCCATGACGGCGCTCGCGGATATCGTCCGTTCCGGCAAGGCGCTTTACGCGGGAATCTCGAACTACCCGCTGGAACGCGCACAGCAGGCGGCGGCAATGCTCAAAGAGATGAAAGTGCCGTGTCTGATCCATCAGATCAATTACAATATGCTGAACCGCCGTTATGAGGAAATGGGCATGTTCCCCTGGCTGGAAGAGGCGGGAATCGGTTCGATCATCTTCTCTCCGCTTGCACAGGGGCTTCTGACCGGCAAGTATCTTCACGGCATCCCCGCAGGATCGCGTGCGACGCGCAATCACTTCCTCAAAGAAACCAGCATCACACCGGAACTTGTCGCAAAGCTCACGGCGCTGAATGAAATCGCACATGACCGCGGACAGTCTCTCGCGCAAATGGCAATCGCCTGGATTCTGCGGTTGAAAGGCGTCACCTCCGCCCTGATCGGCGCAAGCCGTCCGGAGCAGATCGTCGAACTCGCCGGAATCGGAAATCACCTGAATTTCACCGGAGAGGAGCTGGAACGAATCGAACAGGTTCTGAAAAAATGACGGGAGCACCCTCCCTGAAATCCATATTGATTATCAAATGAAACAGGAGTATTGAAAAATGGTAAAAGTGGCTCAATGCTGGGACGACGGCGTATTGAACGATCTGCGCCTCGTCGAACTTCTCCGCAAATACAATGCGAAGGCAACCTTCAATCTGAACCCGGCTCTGCATGAGAAGTCCCGTCGAAAGGTGGACGGAACTTACAAGTTCAAGGGGATTTATGACGCGGGCAAACTCTCGCTGGACGAACTGACCGATGTGTATGAAGGCTTTCAGGTCGCCTCGCACACCATGCATCACAAAAACGCGGGACAGGTTCCCGATGATGAATTCATGGCGGACGCGATTGACGCCCGTAAATATCTGGAAGACAGATTCCAGCGGGAATGCCGCGGTTTCGCATGGCCCTGCGGACGCTATACCCCCGAAACCATGAAGCTGATGCACGAAGCAGGGTTCGCCTATGGGCGCACGACGCAGAATACGGATACCGTGATCCCATGCGAGGACACCATGGCGCTTCATTCCTCCTGTCACTTCCTGAATCCCGATTTCTGGACGATTTTCGAGAAAGCGAAAGAAACGGGCGTCTTCTATTTCTGGGGTCACAGCTATGAAATGATGGATGAGAAAAAACTCTGGCAGGAAACAGAGGAAAAACTGAAACGCCTTGACGCCGACCCGGATGTCGTCTGGGTGGATGTCATTGATCTTGTAAAATAAACTGTCCCACCGCAAACAGTAAGGCATTCGGGATTTCGCGGTCCGCGCGACCAGTGGTCCGCCGCCGGACCGCGGCAAGGGGAAAGCCCTTGACTTGAGAAAAGCAGAATATTTTATTTTACAAAATATTCTGTTTTTCCGCACAGCCTTATTCTCCGGCGGCGTTTTTCTTCCATACTTTTTTCCGATTTTTTCAGAATCGCCCCCTTGACAAAAACGAAGTTCTGCTTATAATAATAGTAGCAGGTCGGAGAAAAATTATTTTTTAGCACTTCTGCTAACATTTATAATAGCAGCAAAAAGAGGGCTCCATGAACAGTATTCTGAAATACAATCAGGCAAAAATGAGAATCTTCCAGCTGATCGCGGATCAGCATCTCAAGATTGGAGACCGTCTGCCGCCGGAGCGGGACCTTGTGGAAAATTTTGAACTGAGCCTGATTACCGTCCGCCGCGCCATGCATGAACTGGAGGAGGAGAACATCATTGAACGCCGCCCGCGCATGGGAACCTACCTCAAGCAGAGCATTGCGCAGATACCGGAGCTCGGGCGGATTCTCTATCTCAAGATCTACAAAACGGAATACGGGGAAAACATCTTTCTGGACACCATGGTGCAGGAGGTGGAGTTCCAGCTGAAAAAAGAGCACATCCGGCTTCTTTACCATTCGGCAGTCTCTCCCTCCGTTGAAATCGCCGAAGCGGCGGCAGAATGCCTGGGAATCTTCGTGACCGGCTGGCTGGATGTCAAATGGCGGGATTTCCTGAAAAGCCTGGGACTGCCGGTCATGGTGATCGGCTCCAACCCTTACCCGGATGTATTCTCCACAGTGAGCTATGACATGCGCACAGCGGCAGAGCTCTGTCATCATGCTCTGCTTGAACAGGGATGCGCCCGGACCGCATTGGTCAACGGCGGCCCGACCTATCTGCCGGCGCTCGAAATTCACAGAGGTTTCATGAAAGCGGCGAAATCACACGGGCTGAAGCCGGCTTCGGTTCCGGTATTGTGGTCAGGGCAGTCCGGCATCAGAATATACCTTACGGATTTCCTGCGTGAGCATCCCGATCTCGACGGCATTCTGCTGGAATCGGGCGAATTCGACGCGATATTGGGCTGTCTGTGGCAAATGGGCTATCGGCGGGACCTGAGACTCGCCGTAATTGTGGACAACGTCAATGTGATACGTCCGTTTTCCACCGTGCCCGGAGGCATTGCCGCCTATTTTGAACAAAGTATTCCCGTATTGGCTGTAAAACGGATGTTGAGAAATACAAGCTGTGAGGGACAGCGGATCACGAAAGACCTGATCCAGCCGGTTCTATACTATCAATGACGAAAAACATAATGATGAAAAGGAGCAGTCGGCATGAACGGAAAATGCACAGGAGGCGGAGAATTGCGGGGGATTTTCACACTGATAGAATTACTGATCGTGATTTCAATCATTGCGATTCTTGCCGCGCTGCTTCTGCCTGCGCTCGGACGGGCGAAAGAAACCGCACAGAAAATCAACTGCGTCAGCAATCTCAGGCAGATCGGCGTTGCGGCGATCGGCTATACGCTGGAAAACAAAGGTTACAACATTCCGGCAAAATATCAGCCCATCGGCTCATACCGCTTTCAGGTATTCATCTGGGAGATTCAAAATCCGGGCAAGACGATACCGGCGGCATGGAACAAGGAGATCATGCGTTCAAAAGCCTTGCAGTGCCCGGGAAATAAGGTGCCCGCCCTGTATTCTTCCCATGATCCGCACAGCCCGTATGATTATGCGCCCAATGCAACAATCTGCGCAACGGCGGGCAATGACGGAGTGTTCAAGACGGGACCGCAGTATGTCATCACGAATCTCAAGGAGCCTTCCAGAACCTTTCTCGCGGCAGAAGCATTTTACCATAATCAGGCGGAATATTTCAGCAATTCCAACAATCTGGCGGATGTTTTTCTCTATCAGCATAATTCGGCATTTCTTTCCATGCGGCACAACAAAGGCGCGAACATGGTGTTCATCGACGGACATGTGAGCACAATGCAGAAGTCTTTCTCATGGTGGGCGCAGAATGACAACAACGGTCTGCGCATGTACACGCCGGAGGTAGCACGCGGAAGCAACAGTTATACCAATGAACTTTTCAAGCTTTGAAATCACATATCCAACATAAAACAATTAAGGAAAGGACATTTCACATGAAACATCTCATTCTTGCAGCCGCAGTCGCGGCATTCTCAATCCAGGCGGCGGAACCTGCCGAACTTCCGGTTCAGGCGACGCCGAAGCTCTCTTTCGTCAACAACAGAAGCCTGCCGGGAAAAGTGGAACTCACGGAGACTGAAAAAGACGGAAAAAAACAGCAGAGTTTCCGCATCACCTTCACGCCTGACGGCAAGGCGAAAATCTTCCGTGCGGAAATCGTCATGCGCCCGCCGCTGAATGCGGAACAGTACAACACGTTCTCCTTCAATTACAAAACCAATACTGCATTCTCCGGCAACACGGCGGTCATGTCGATTCTGGACAGTTTCTGGAAAACCAGCTACAACACCACGATTCCCGATACGGCGAAAGTCAAAGAGCTGGAAGCGGGGAAATGGTATCCGTGCACGCTGAACGTCACGACTCAGTGGGGCAGGCCCGCCAAGTTGAACCGGAGTTCGGTCGGCCGCTTCAATTTCTCCGTGAACCTGCCGGCTCTTGAGACGGGAAAAGAAATCGTGATCAAGATCAGCGATATGAAGTTCGTCAATCTTAAATAACCGGGTGGCACATGAAGAACTTCAGCCTGCTTTTCCTGCTTGTCTGCACACTGTCCGGCTTATCCGGGCAGGATACGCTTTCCGTTCCGCTGAATGCAGACGCATGGCGTTTTCAGGGAAAATCCGACGGGGCACAGCTTGCAAACAGGGAGATGGAGATCAACGGACGGAAATTCCAGACATTGGAAATCACAATCGATCCGTCTGTAACCCCGCGCGTGAGTCTTTATTATCTTTTCCGCCCCGCTCTGGACATCCGGAAATACACGGATTACTCTTTCATGATCCGCTCCGGTCTCCGGCTTGAAAGCGAGATGCTGGATTTCCGTTTCATGGAAAGCAACTGGAAAGGCAGTTCAGGACGCCCGGTTACAAAATCCGCAAAAATATTCTGGGCGGGACTGCCGCTCACACAGAGAGTTTCGCTCCTGCCGGGGAAATTCTACACCGCATCCGGCGATATGGCGACAGTCAGACTGAATCTGCCGAGTTGCCTTGCAATGCGGGTCAGTTTCCAGTTCAATCTTACCGGAGTGAAAACGGACAAGCCGCTGAAGTTCCAGGTGGCGGATCTGCGCTTCTTCACGCAGAAAGACCGCTATTCAGGACAGACTGCCGCCTGGGACCGGTTCATAGAAAACTACAAGCCGGATTACAGCGACGGCTCAAAATATCTCCTGCCGCCGGAAACGGGACGTATGCAGGAACCGTTTCCCGTGGTAAAGGACGGCAGGGCGGCGGCTGAAATCGTCTATACGGGCGATGGCTCGGAACCGGAATGCGTCGCAACTGCCGCAAAGGAGCTTCAGGATGCGGTATTGCAGATCACCGGAATCAAAATCCCGGTCATAAGCGGGTGGAACGCCGTAAACAGGAAGACCGGCAGAAACAAGATCGTCCTCGGCAAGCGCGCCTATGCAGACTGTGAAGTTCTCAAAAAACTTTCAGGCACCGACGGTTTTGCCGTCAAACGCGACGGAGACAAACTGTATGTCTACGGCATCGAAGGCAAGGGAACCATGAACGGAGTCTACGCCCTGATCGAAAACAACACGGATCTGATCTGGGCGCGCCCGCACAGGGAATTCGGAACCGTCTTCTCGAAACGGAAAGACCTTGAATTCCTTTGGGGCAATGACATTGTGGACGTCCCCGACAGCCGCACACGCGGCTGGAACGGATATCAGGACCTCGAATGGATGGCGCGCAACCGCTGCAACTCCTATTACGGCGGCGCAGGCGGCGACATCAGTTGGACCAACGCGAAAAAGCGTCAGTTTGGAATCCATGTGACGCGCCATTATTTCGGGCACAACATCGGGCATTTCATTCCTGCGAAACAGTATTACGCGGAACATCCCGAATATTTCTCCCTGATTGAATTCAAGGACAAAAAGACGAAGCAGACCTCGCTTCAGCGCAAGCCGTGGAACCAATACTGTTTCTCCAATCCGGAGGCAAAACGCATTTTCACCGAAAACGCCCTCGACATGCTCCGGCGCGCCCCGGAAAAAATCGACCTGCTGACGGTGGACATGGACGACACGCTGAACTCCTGTCTCTGCGATCAATGCATGAAGCCGCTCGCCCTGCCGGACGGCACGGTGGTGGACAGCGGCGACATCGCATTCCGTTCCACACAGTATTTTCTGTTTCTGAACGATGTCATGCAGGCGGTGAACAAAGAGTTCCCGGAAATGAAGATCAAGACGCTTGCCTATTTCTGGACCGTGATCCCCCCGAAATGCGAGGTCAATCCGAACATCATACCGGAATTCGCAGTTTATCCGCGTCCGAACGACAAGGCACCGCTCTACCATCCGGAAAACCGGATGTATCTGGACTGGCTCGAAGGCTGGGCGAAAAAATCAAAAACGATCGACGTCTACAACTATCACGGGCTCGGACTCGAATTCCCGCGTCCGCTTTCCGAACCCAATGCGGAGGATTTCAAGCTGTTCCACAAATATACCCGCGGCATGTCCTCCGAATATCCGCACAACGGAGACCGTGACGCCAAAGGCGGTTCGGCGAAGATATGGGATTACTCCGCAATGGAATTCTGGGTGCAGACACGCCTTTACTGGAATCCCTCGCAGAATGTCGAACAGCTTCGCAAATACTACATCGCCAGAACGTTCCGTGAAGCCGCGCCCCCCATGGAAAAATTCTACGGGTTGATCCGCGAGGCATGGCTGAAATCTCCGGCGCGTTCAGGCATCGGCGCAAGCGGTGCGGGGTCAACCAAAACCTATGTGATCGAAACCGGGCTGGAAGAAAAACTGCGCGCATGTCTCGATGACGCCGCAGCGCAGGTCAAACATCCGGTCTCCGCAGAACTGGTGAAACGTGTCCGCGACCGTTTTGAAGAATATCTGGCGCAGGCAAAAACACCGAAAAAGAAAAAATAAAGGGAAAGAACGCTCAATGAACTGTAAAACAATCCTAGCTCTGGCATGTTCCATATTCAGCTCCGTGGGTCTCGCGGCGGAAAAAACGCCGGCGCAGAAGACGGCGGAATGGGAAACATACATCAACGCATATCAGCCGGATTACAGCGACAGCTCGAAGTATCTCCTGCCGCCGGAAACGAACCGCCTGGAAAAGCCGTTCCCGGTTGTCCGCGGCGGACGTGCAGCGGCGACAATCAACTACTCATCCGAAGACGGGCCCGCAGTGAAAACGGCGGCGCTGGAACTTCAGGAGTTCATCCGCCGCATCACAGGCGTGACGCTTCCGCTCCGGGACAGCATCGACCCGCGGGGCGAAACACAGATTGTAGTCGGAAAACGCACACGCGACATCGCTTACGGCAGGAAACTGTTCGGCGAGGAGCTCAGAAAACTTTCCGGCACCGATGGCTACGCCGTCAAGAACATCGGAAACCGCCTCTATGTATTCGGTGAAACCGACAAAGGGACGATGAACGGCGTCTATGCACTTCTGGAAAACAATACGGATCTCATTTTTGCGCGTCCGCACAAGGAGTTCGGAACGGTATTCACGCAGAAAAAAGACCTTGATTTCGTCTGGGGCGGCGATGTGCTTGAAATCCCCGACTCCCGCGCCCGCGGCTGGAACGGCTATCAGGACCTCGAATGGATGGCACGCAACAAATGCAGCATCTTCAACGGCGGCGGTGGCGGAGACATCAGCTGGATGAATGCAAAAAAGAAAAACTACGGAATATTCCGCCAGCGCCACTGTTACGGGCACAATATCGGCCATTTCATCCATTCCAGACAGTATTTCAAGGAACATCCCGAATATTTCTCTCTGGTGAACGGAGTCAGGAAACCGTGGCGGCAGTACTGCTTCAGCAACCCGGAAATGCGCCGCGTTTTCGCTGAAAATGCGCTGGACATGATCCGCCGGGCGCCGGAGGACGTCAGGATTTTGACAGTCGACATGGATGACACCTGGGACGCCTGCGAATGTGAAAAATGCCTTGCTCCGGTGAAGACGCCGGACGGGGTGACGGTCACGAAAGAAGATCCCGCGTTCCGTTCCACCCGATATTTCCTTTTCCTGAATGAGGTCATGCGGAAAATCAACGCCGAATTTCCCGATTGGAAAATCAAAACGCTTGCTTATTTTTCAACGGCGGTTCCGCCGAAATGCGAAGTGAATGCAAACATCATCCCGGAATTCGCGCCGTATGTGAGAAGCAATGACAAGGTGCCTCTGTTCGCACCGGAAAACGTGAAGTGGCTGGAATACCTGAAAGAGTGGGCGGGGAAATCGAAGGACATTGAAGTCTACGACTATCACGGACTCGGGCTGGGCTTCCCACGCCCGCTTGCGGAAGTGCGCGCAAAGGATTTTGCGGAAATGCACCGATATACGCAGGGCATGTCCTCCGAATACACGCACAGCGGCGACCGCGACAGCAAAGGCGGCTCTTCGAAAATCTGGGACTATTCCGCCATGGAGTTCTGGGTGCTGACACGTCTCTGCTGGAACCCCGCGCAGGATGTGGAGCAGTTGCGGAAGTATTTCATCCGCCGGACGTTCCGCGAAGCCGCACCGCAGGTGGAGAAGTTCTATGGGACCATCCGTTCCGAGTGGTTCAGAAACAAACGCGCCTCCACCATCGGGGACAATCCGGTGGAACTTACGAAAATCATCCTGCTGGAACCGGGACATGAAAACACCCTGCGCGCATATCTTGAAGACGCCGCAAAACAGGTCAGGCATCCGGCTTCCGCGGAAATGGTGAAGCGCCTGCGCGCCCGTTTCGAGGAACAGATTGCCGCGGCGAAAGCGATCAAAACCCCTGAAATCGCACTTCCCCTCCTGCGTCCGCAGGGAAATGTGGACTTTGCAAATCCCGTCTGGAAAGGCGCGGCAAAAATCGAGGCATTCAAAAAATGTTATGCAAAGCAGGAGACTCCGGCGGAAAATCCCTCCGAAGTCCGGCTTTTCCATGATTCCGACAACCTGTATTTCTACATGACATTCCACGATGCGAAGATTGCGGACATCAAACGGCAGAATCCGCCGCAGGGCAGAGAAAAAGATTTCATTCCCGAAGCTGACCATATCGAAATCTTCCTCTGCGATCCGCTGAAAGACGGCATTTACTACGTATTCACCGCGGACCCTTTCGGGACAACTGCGGAACTCCAGCAGTATGACTACAAATGGAACGGGAAATGGAGCGTCAGATGCCGGACGCTCAAAGACCGATGGGAAGTCATCGCAAAAATTCCGCTGAAGACGATCAACGCGGACAACCCCAAAGGCAATCTCCTGAAAGGATTGATCCTGCGGGAACGCCACGCACACGGTGCGGATAAACAGCGGGAATACAGCAGCTGGGGCGGGGGAAACCATCACCAGACAACCACATTCGGCACACTCAGGCTGATGCGGTGAACAGAGGAATTTGAATAATGCAGGAAGCACAGACGGCTCCCGGAGTTTTTCCGGTCCGGGAGTCTGAACAATGGCTGATCGTCCGGAACGGGATGATCGAGCTCGGATTCTCAAAATCAAACGGACAGCTCGGATATGTCGCGGACGCGGTGTCCGGCAGAGTCGTCATGGGATCGCGGGAAAGCTCTTTCCAGAGCGTGGAACTGCAGGAAGGCGGGCGGCTCATTCCCCTGCCTCCGAACTATCCGCACTTCTACACGGATCAGCCTCAGGAAGTGCAGGCATGGGGGGCGGAAAGCCGTTATCTCGGCTATGATGTGGTCCGTCTGCCGGACGGCGCCAGGTTCGGAATCTCTTTCGGAGACGCCCGCTGGCGCATCGAACAGCAGGTAACGCTCAAAACCCGCTCGCCGTTTGCCCGGATCGACTGGAAAGTGACCTGCTGCGGAGAATCCGGGACGAAACTCCGCAAGCTGGTGTTCCGCCTGCCGGAAATTCATGATGAAAAGCTGCTGGCGAGCCTGCCGGGAGCATCCGCGCCGCCGGACACGGAAATACCGGAAATGCCGTCTCTGACCTATTTCAAATACGGGGCGTTTCTGCGGAACAGGGAAGATACCCTGACGCTCGGCGCATGGGCGACGGACCCGCATTTCATGTTATTGAACAAATGTACAAATCATTCCGGAGCTCTTGACATTGCCCATGAACATTATGCCGCCGGACGATTTGAAAAGGGCGTTTCCCTGCTTTTCGGCTCGGATTACATCCAGGTTTTCCACGGAACGCGGGACAATGCGATCGAGAACTTCCGGGAGCATTACGCGGAACACGGCTTGAGTCTTGACAGAGGGATCGCTCCCGCCGCAAACAACGCCGCCATCTGGGAGGGATGCGTCGGAGCGATTCTGTTCGACCCCGATTTTTCCTATGCACCTTATCCGACACTCGCCGATTTCAAGGCGGATCTGCCGCGCATCGCCATGCTGGGATTCAACACGATTCAACTGATGCCGCAGATGCCGTTCCCGTGGTATACGGTATACCATTACGACGATCTCCACGGAACCTACGGCGGAGCTTCCGACGAGGAACTCAAGGATTTCATTTCCACGGCAAAATCTCTCGGGCTGCGCGTGATTCTCGATATTGTAGTCCACGGAGTGGCGGACGCGCAATCCAGCAGAAAAGGCATGGAACGCTATGCCTGCCGGGGACGTCTCTTCAAAGCAGGGGCGGAAAAGGCGGAGGAGGTCAACCGTTACCGGAGAGAGCATCCGGAGTGGTTCCGCTACGACGAGAACGGCGATTTTCACTTCCTGCATACATGGGACCTTGATTTCGACTCTCCGACTCTTTGCAGAATGTTCACGGAACACCTGAAACGCTGTGCCGGAGAATTCGGATGCGACGGATTCCGTATCGACGCTCCCTACTGGGGCTGTGAGCCGAACTGGAATCCCTCTTATCCGCTCTGGGCGGGAGCGTCCTTCAGCCGGAACGTCAAGATGCTCCGCGACGCGGAAAAGGAGCTGAGGAGCATCCACCCGGAACTGATCTGGTACACGGAACATGAACACGCGGAATGGCGCGCATTCATGGATATGACCTACACCTATGAGGAAAGCTGGCTTCTGTGGCGTCCCGAACCGGACAAAAAACTGCCCATTTACGAAGGAAGCATCTCCGCGCGGAAAATGGCGCTCTGGTTCGATCTCCGCCGCCGCACCCTGCCGCGGCGCGATATCGTGCTTCAACACCATATCGACAGTCATGATTCCTGGTGGAATGAAGCCGATTCCGCTTTCGGGCGCGATAAATTCGGACGCGGCCCGGCGCTTCTGCTGACGGCGTTCTGCATGTTGACGGACGGGGCGTTTCTGGCATTTGCCGGTGCGGAAAAGGGATGCGGGGAGTTTTTCCGCCGTCTTCTTTTCCTGCGCCGGAACCTGCCCGCACTCCGTTCGGGAAGATGTGACTATCTCAAAATAACCACGGATCATCCATCCGTTCTCGCGCTCTACCGCGAGTTTCAGGGAAAATTCTGCATTCCGGTATTCAATTTCAGCGAAGAAACCGTGAAATTCAAACTGTCGGCGGCAGACGGGTTGCCGCCCTGCTCCGGCGTATTGCGGAATGCGGTTGACGGCAGGGAACTCCTGCATGAGGTGACGTCCATGCGGATGAAAGACAGAGGCATTGAACTGGAGCTGCCCCCGAACGGGCTGATGATCCTGACCGTGGAGCAATAAGAGATGTTGAAACTTCTTGTACCGGACAATCATAAAACGTGCAGAACCGCCGCCGGAATCTTCGCCTCGCTCTGGCGCGAAGTGACCGGCGCAGCACCTGAAACCGTGACGCGGGACGACGGGGTTTCGCCGCTGATCGTATTCGGAGCGGATTTCATGAATCCCTTCGTCCATGACAAGATCATGTCCGGCGTCATTGACGGATTCCGCCTGCGCACCGGCAGCGATGACTACCATCTGCTCTCCGCCGTTGAAAACGGGCGGCACCTGCTGTTCCTCGCGGGAGGGCGCCCCCGCTCTCTGTTCTACGCTGTTTACCGCTTCTTCGAGCTTCGCGCAGACTGCCGTTATTTCTGGGACGGGGACCGGATACCGGAACGCAAGTCCATTGAAACCGGCGGTCTCGATCTTGCGGAAAGCCCGCGTTTTCAGTATCGCGGCATCCGCTACTTCGCGCACAGGGGGCTGAAACGTTTTCAGGCGGAGCTCTGGGACTTCGAAGACTGGAGGAGAGAGATCGACTGGCTTCTGAAAAAACGCCTGAACCTTTTCATGCTCCGGATCGGAATCGACGACCTGTTCCAGAAGGCGTTTCCCGAGATTGTCCCCTACCCGCAGACGGACGGAAGAAGTATGCGGGAGCATCCCCGCTCTTATGACGACCGGACGCAGTTCCGTTCGCTGGAATATCGCGGCGAGCTCAGAAAGAAAATCCTTGCCTATGCACGGGAACGCGATCTGATGCATCCCGAAGACTGCGGCACCATGACCCACTGGTACAGCCGGACGCCTCCTGAGTTTCTCGAAGCCGTCAAGCCGGAATTCCTGCCGCAGTGGACACAGGACTACGGCGAACCGAGCGGCAAGGTATGGGACTTCCGCATCAGGCGCAATCTGGAAAACTATTTCAAACTGACCGGGGCGCACATCCGCCATTACGGATCGCCGGATCTCTTCCATACCATCGGGCTTGCGGAACGCGGCTGTTTTCAGGACCGCCGTAAAAATCAGCAACTGAAACTTTACGCCTACCGCCTGATCGAAGAAGGCATTCATGCCGGATATCCCCATGCGCCGCTTCTGATCGCCACATGGGATTTTGTCGTCTGGTCGAATGAGGAAGTCAAGGAGCTTGTCGCAGGGCTCAATCCGGAAAACACCCTGCTCTGGGATTACATTTCCGATACCTATGACGAAATACATAATTTCACCAACTGGGGCGTAACGGGAAAATTTCCCTACGTCTTCGGCATTTTCCATGCGTTTGCGGCAAGCACGGAACTCCGCGGAAATTACTCCGCGATAGAACGCCGCCTTCCGAAAGCCGCAGACGATCCCATGTGCAGGGGAATGATTTTCTGGCCGGAAAACTCCCATGCCGACACTCTGATGCTGGAATATTTCACGGCAAATTCATGGACCCCCTCTCACCTTGAAATCCGCCCTTTCATCACGGAATTCTGCCGTCGCCGGTATCAGCGCAAACGGAAGGAAATGGAACGGATATGGCAGGAACTCCTGCCGCTGATTCAACTCGGATACTGGCGCTGGAATCAGCAGAGGGAATGCGAGGTCTATCCCGATTACGCCTTTACCCTTGCACATTCGCCGCAGCATCTCTGCGACTTGACGCCGCAGACACTCGAACGCAACCGTTTTCTGAGCCTGGAGCTGAAACCGCACCTGAAACATGCGGCGGAAACCTTGAGACTGCTCTCGGAAACAGAGATCACAACGGTTCCTTTCGTCTTCCGGGACGCAGTCGATCTGGCAAGAACAGCCGTCGGGCGTGTCTGCAACTACGCATTCGCCGACCTGACACTGATGATGGAGGCATGGCGCAACGGTCAATGCGGAGCGGCTGTTCTCATGGAACGCCTTGATCTGCTGGAAATCCTGCTGAAATCCTGCGCGAATATTCTGGAAGCGCACGAGGATTTTTCCATGTGGCGCTCCCTCTGCGAACTGGAAAAATCGGGAACGGTAAATCCGTCTTTCGAAGATACACTCAAAGGGAATGCGGAAAACGGCTACTGCCGCTCCTATGTTTATGAACTTTTCCGCGGCTGTTACCTGCCGGAATTCAAGGCATACCGCATCTGGATCACGGAAAAGATCACCGGGAACGACTGCGGAATATGGCGCAGAGACGAAAACTTATCCTCCGCCCTGAAAGAGATTGAGAACCGTTTTTATGCCTGTCCCCTGCGGGAAATCGCACCGGATACAGGAAAGGCGGCGGCAAATCTTGCACGGAACCTTCTCTCTGCAATGGACGCAGTCATCCGCATAGCAGAGACAGCGTCGCAAGGAAATGCCTGATTCCTGTGTGCTTGTTCTATCTTCCGGCAAAACGGTCCATCAGGATCGCGGTCCCGCAGACGGCAGCGGTTTCCACACGCAGAACCCAGTTGCCGAAATGAAGTCCGCGAAAGCCGGAAACACGCATCAGTTTCTCCTCGGCTTCCGTGAAACCGCCCTCCGGCCCGATAAACCACGCAATGTCGCGGCATGTTCCCGGCATCTCCTGTTCGGCGCATCCGGAAACAGACCCGAAGAAGCAGGCGCCGCAGCGTTTCCTGGAATCGTTTACCGCATCGGGAAAACGAATGCTCCCGCAGGTCTCCGGCACAAACGCATTGCCGGACTGTTTGCAGGCTTCGAACATCAGCTCCGTCCAGCGCCCGTTGATGGAATCGCTATCGGGAAGCGAAACGGAACGTTCGCAGATCACGGGAACAATCCGGCGGACCCCGAGCTCGGTGCACTGCTTGAGAATCTGATCCATCTTCTGACGGCGCGGCGGAGCGATATACAGATGAACCGCCGGAGGTTCCGGGGGGGCGGCGGACTCGCGGGAACGCAAGATTAAAGTGCGCCCGGCGGCGACTTCCGCCTCTCCGATATTCCCTCTGCCGTCCATCAGCAGACAGCGTTCCCCCTCTGCGGCGCGCAGGGTCTTGAACAGATGCGCATTCTCGCTTTTTTCAAGTCTCACAGACGCTCCGGGCTTCAGCCCCTCAAGTTCATCACAGCGGAATCGATGCATCACTTCACCTCATACGGCACGGGCGACAAACACAATGTTCCCGATCATGTTCAAAATCCGGCGGGAGGCATCGGGAATCGCGATTTCAGCCAGTTTCGCCCCCATTTCCCGGTATTTATCCGGCTCACGAAGCCAGTCCAGAACGATCCTGTTGAAATTTTCCTCCGTACAGTCGGAATCCTTGACGATCCTTGCGCCGCCGGAAGACGCCAGCCACATGGCATTGTCCATCTGATGATTCTCCGCCGCATAAGGATAAGGAACCACAATCGCATATTTTCCGAAATAGGCAAGCTCCGTCACGGTGCTTCCCCCCGCACGACAGATGATCATATCCGCCGCGGAATAAAAGAGATGCATATCCGGCGAAGACTCCAGCAGAAGTTTTCTGCCGCCGGAACCTTCATAATAGCGTTCCAGCTCCTCAAGTTTGCCGACCCCCGCAAGATGGATCAGCTGGATCGTCTCCCCGCCGGGAAGCGTTTTGGAAATCCGGCTTGTCCGGTTGATCGACGAGGCGCCCAGCGAACCGCCGAACACAAGCAGAGTGGGAGCATCCGCCTTGAAATCGACATTCCAGCGGCGGTTGATCTCCTCCATCGCGGCGGCTTTTTCCATCTTGCCGGCAAGCAGTTCATGACGCAAAGGCATACCGGTGTGAATCACCGGACACCTGCACTGCGCACTGTCCGGAGACGGAAATGAAAGCCCCAGCGCTTTTGCATAACGGCTGAGAAATTTATTTGCCTTGCCGAGACGCGCATTGCCGTCGTGAAGAAACAGGGGAATCTTCATTGATTTCGCCGCCATGGCGGGCGGCAGCGAGGCAAAACTTCCCATGCAGAGCAGAGCCTGCGGTTTGAACTCCCGGAACGCGCGGATGCACTGGCGGCGCCCGCGGAGAAACGCCAGCAGGAACCGGAACAGTTTCAAAGGATTTTTCGACAGCGGCAACGCCGCCACCTGAAGCGTCTGCACGCCGAACCCGCGGGCGATTTCCGCCTGTCCGGGCGCATTTTTCCCGCCGAGGATCAGAAGGGCACGCCCCCCGGCGGCATTCAGTTCACGCGCCACGCTCAGTCCGGGGTAAAAATGCCCTCCCGTCCCTCCGCAGCTTACGGCAAGTCTTTCCAGTTTCATCATATTTCAACTCTCTCATTTTTTATGAAAAGGATTCCATCTGTTGAACGTCTCTCTGATTCTCGCCGCCACCCCCAGATGGTAATCGGGATACGCGGCGTCCAGCGCCACACTGATGATGAGTCCCGTCGCGACAAGGCACGACACGAGACTGCTTCCGCCGTAACTGATGAACGGCGCGGGCATCCCCTTGGTCGGCCATGCGCCGGAAATCACGCCGATATTGATGATCGCCTGCACCGCGATAAACGTCGTAAGCCCGAATGCCAGGAGCATTCCCTGACGCGTTCTCGCACGTGTGCTGATCGCGATCGCCAGTGTCACAAATACCACATAGGCAAGGATTACCACGCACATCCAGACATAACCGAGCTCCTCGCCGACAATCGAAAGGATAAAGTCCGTATGCGCCTCCGGCAGGTATTTATGCTTGAGGCGGCTTTCCGCAAATCCGACGCCCGTCCAGTTGCCCGAGCCGAGCGCCAGCAGAGACAGCCAGAGCTGATATCCGGTGCCCGACTGCGTCAGTTCTGGATCGGTAAACGTCGTCAGCCGCGCAAGGCGGTAGGGGCTGAACCATTTGATCAGGTAGTATCCCGCAGGAATCCCGATCAGAGGCCACGGCAGAAGACAGAGCAGACGCACGCCGGAAGCATACAGCATTGCGAAAAACACCACCATCAGGAGCACAGTCGTGCCGAGGTCCTTCCCGATGAATACCAGTCCCATCACCGGTCCGCACACCAGACAGCTTATGAAAAAGAATTTCCACGGAGACGCCTCGATCATTTTGACGCGGTCCGCACACCATTTCGCAAGAAAAAGCGACAGAACAACCTTCGCGTATTCCGACGGCTGGATATTGCCCACCCCCGGAATCTTGATCCAGCGCCGCGCTCCGTTGGTCGGTGTAAACATCAGCGCGATTATCAGCAGAAGACAGATCCCCAGCATCAGAATCCAGCTCCAGTCGGAAATCCGTTTGTAGCCCAGGAGCAGAGCCGCCCCGAACCCGGTCATACCGACGCATCCCCACATGATCTGTTTCATGAAGTAGGAGGCTCCCGCAATTCCGAATGAGGTCGAATACAGTACAGCAAGCCCGAACAGCATCAGCATGACCGTCGTCACGCACAATGCCGCTGCCTCCGCCAGAGGCGGTTCACGCTGCTGAAGCTGAACGCTCTCCTTTTCCAGTTCTTTAGAAAATCTTGGTTTCATCTCACCTTTCCGCACTTCAGAATAGTAACCCCGTACACTAACGCATCTTTTCAAAATATCATACCCCGAAACAATCTTTTTTTCATTTTTTTCAGGGAATCGGCGATTTCGCATGTTCTCATGCTCTATTGCCCTCTCCGGACTTGCATTCCTGCCCTTTTGAAAGTATCTTACCGGATGATGAAAGGATCAGACAATGAAAGACACCGCATACCGCACGGAAAGCGACAGCATGGGGGAGATCAAGGTCCCCGCCGACAAATACTGGGGGGCGCAGACCCAGCGCTCCAACATCTACTTCAATATCGGGATTGATTACATCCCGGAGGAAGTCATTCATGCGCTGGCAATTGTAAAAAAAGCCTCCGCCATCGCAAATGAAAAAGCAAAACGACTGGACCCTGCAATCAGCAACGCAATCTGCGAGGCGGCGGACGAAATACTCGACGGCAGACTCGACGGCAATTTCCCGCTCAAAGTCTGGATGACCGGCAGCGGAACGCAGTCCAACATGAACCTGAATGAAGTCATCGCAAACCGCGCGTCCGAACTGCTCGGCGGCGTCATCGGAACGAAAAAACCGGTTCATCCGAATGACCACGTCAATATGTCGCAGTCCTCCAACGACACCTTTCCTACCGCAATGCACATCGCCGCAGGAGAAGCCGTCGTCCGCAGGCTTGTCCCTGCGGTCCGCAAACTGCGCGACGCACTCGCGGAGAAGGCGCAGGAATACGATTCCATCGTCAAGATCGGGCGCACCCATCTGCAGGACGCCGTTCCCCTGACGCTCGGACAGGAGTTCTCCGGTTATGTGGCGCAGCTCGACTACGCGCTGAAACGGATCACAGCCGTCCTGCCGGAAATCTTCGAACTGCCTCTCGGCGGAACCGCAGTCGGTACCGGGCTCAATGCGCCGGAAGGATTCGCGGAAAACGCGGCTCAGGAGATCGCCTCGCTGATGAAACTGCCGTTCACTTCCGCCCCCAATAAATTCGCGCTCCTCGCCGGACACGACGCCATTGTCGCCCTCTCCGGGACAATCAAGGCGCTGGCATGTTCCCTGATGAAGATTGCAAACGATATCCGCTGGCTTGCAAGCGGTCCCCGCTGCGGCATCGGTGAACTCGCCCTGCCGGAAAACGAGCCCGGCTCCTCCATCATGCCCGGAAAAGTCAATCCGACCCAATGCGAAGCCCTGACCATGATATGTGTGCAGGTGGTCGGACTCGACACCGCAATCTCATTCGCAGGCACACAGGGCAATTTCGAGCTGAACGTTTTCAAGCCCGTCATGATTTTCGATCTTCTGACCGAGGTGCGCCTGCTCTCCGATTCCTGTTCCAATTTCACGGATTTTGCAGTCGCGGGTCTCAAACCGGACCGGAAGCGTATTGCGGAACTCGTTGAAAAATCGCTGATGCTCGTCACCGCGCTCAGTCCGAAAATCGGATATGACAACGCCGCGAAAATCGCAAAAATGGCACACAAGGAAAATCTGACCCTGCGTGAAGCCTGCGCCAAAGCAGGCCTGATCTCGCCCGGGGAGTATGACGATATCGTCAAGCCGGAAAAAATGGCGAAACCGTACGGCAACTAAGAGCGCAGCCGCGGAATGCATCCATGAAAAAACTGCTGCTTATCCTGTTGTTCGTCACTGCGCTGGTTCCGCTGTCTGCGGAAGAACTGCGGGTGGTTTCGCTTGCCCCCGCTCTCACGGAACTGATATGCCGGCTGGGAAAGGAAAAAGCTCTGGTCGGACGCTCCTCCGCATGTAATTATCCCTTGAGCATCAGAAATATTCCGGTTGCGGGAGAATTCGGAAGACCGAATCCGGAAAGAGTGGTTGCGCTGAAACCGACTCATGTTTTTGCAAACGCCCTGGCAAATCCGGCAGCGGCGGAAATGCTTCGCAGCGCCGGAATCAAGGTGCTCCTGAAGCAATGCCGCAATCCGGAAGAATACAGGGAATGGGTCATGATCGCCGGAAAAGAATTGAAATGCGAAGCGGAGGCACAGAAAGAAAACGACCGGATCGAACAGGAACTGGCGGAACTCAGGCGGGAAAAGCACTCCGCCGCGGGCAAAACCGTTCTCTGCCTGATCTGGGACAATCCGCCGACGGCGGCGGGACAAGGCTCCCTGCCGGATACGGTGATCCGTCTTGCCGGCCAGCGCAACATCGCCGGCGGCATCAGGCAGGATTATTTCAATCCTTCGTTTGAATGGCTCCTGAAAAATCAACCGGATATTCTTCTGCTGCCCGGTTTCTCAGAGAAGCAGGTGGAAAATCTCAAAAAGAGCCTGCCGTGGACCAAACTCAAAGCGGTGCGGGAAAATCAAATCATCTCCGATATCGATCCCGACCTCCTTCTGCGTCCGGGGCCGCGCCTGACACAAGGCATCCGCCTGCTGGCGGAACGCTGCCGGAATTAGAAAGGAAAACAGTATGGCACAGAAAAAGACGGCGATGGAATACGCGATTCTGCTTCTCGGGCTCCGCGCCTATTCCACGGCGGAACTCAAAAAGAAACTCTATGCCAAAGAATACTCCACAGCAGAAATCAGCCAGGTCATTCAGGAGTGTACGCGGCACGGTTTCCTGAATGACGAGCATTACGCGGAAAACCTCGCCGCCGCAGTCTACGCGCGGGGAGGAGGCAAACGCAAAGCGATTCAGAAACTCCGCACCAAAGGCATTGATTCCGAACTCATCAAGGAAACCCTTGCGGAAAAAGAGGACGGGAATGTCATGACCGAACTGGAAGCGGCGGCGGGCGCCCTTTCCCGCAAAGCCTCGGCTTTCGCCCGCGAGCCTGACCCGCGCAAACGCAGAGAGAAAGCGCTTCGTTTTCTGGCAGGACGCGGTTTCTCCGCACAAGTTGCCTATGAAGCGCTCAGAAAACTGGCGATGTAGAAACCGGCACTGTCAAAAAACACTCAAACGGCGCTTTCCGTCCTTCAGATGCCGATATCGGCGCGGTGAATGGGGAAACCGAGAGCACGGAGACGATCCTGAACCTCATGGACGTCAAGCTCCCAGATCTCCCTGCCGGAATCAATCGTCATCGAAGCGGCAAGTCCCGCGACCTGTCCGGTCATTGCCGCACTCGGAATCACGCGAGTGATTTCCCATGCGTCCCCCTGCGCCGCGGTGCAGCGTCCGGCGGCAATGATGCCTCCGGTTCTCTTCTTCGCGTAAAGCGTCCGGAACGGCACCTCCCAGACATATTCCGAACCGGATTTGCGCCAGTCCGCAAGCAGTCCGACGGAATCCTCGAAGTATTTTGCGTTCTCCCCCGTATTCAATACATACTCGCCGTCAACACAGTAAATCTTGCGGAACTGCGGCATCAGCGGCAGTTTGACCGGGTAATAATCCCTGCGGGTATATTCCCCACCCTCATAGCGCATCTTATAGGTCTCCAGCAGAATCCTGTGGCTTTCCTGCACGAAACGGGAGACGGATTTTCCGGTGAGCCCGCGATACGTAATCAGGTCATGATATTCCTCCGCAGAACATTTCCCGTACATCCGTTCAAGAAGTTCCGGAGACGCCACAAGCCGTGTCTCCTGATCCAAAGTGCTCGTGGTGATGGTATAGACGGAAATGCTCTTTCCGAAATCCCCCTCCATGATATCCGCCTGATATTGAAGCGCCCACATCGTCAGATAATTATCCTCGCACAGACAGGGCACACCGGCGCGGCGCATTGCAACACCGGTTCCGCTGGCGTCGATCACGGACTTCGCCTCGATCCTGCCGCGCCCGCTCTCATTCTCCACAATCAGCGCCGTCACCTTTTTATTCACGACATCCGCACCGCAGACCAGAGTATCATACCAGATGTCCACATTTTCCCGGCGCAGCAGTTCCTCCAGCGAAAGCATGAAAGACGCCGGGGAAAAACGGCACATGAGGCGCTTCCGCTCAGGAGCATTCTTCTCCTGTCTCCAATTCTCCGGAATCTCTCCGGGACCATACTGGATACTGTTGCGCAGGAGTTCCTCGCAAATGCCGTGAGTCGCCTGATGCCCGTTGCCGTCGCAAAGCGGGAGATAGATGTAGACAAGCCCGCTCGTGGCAAGCCCGCCGAGAAGAATTGTTTTTTCGATCAGGACCGTTTTCTTTCCGGACCTTGCGGACTGGATTGCCGCAGCAATTCCGGCGACACCTCCGCCGACGACCGCAACGTCATAACTGACTGTAAAATCCATGTGATTCACCTTTATGTCAAATGGTTCTTTTCAAGCTCGAAGAAAAAGATTTTCCACGGAGGGTTCTTCAAGAACCACTCCGGTAAGTTTCAATAGTTCATTCAGAAGTCCCTTCTCCTCTTTCGCCGTGAGGTTCAGGCAGGTGCAGGTCAATGCGCCGGACAGCCTCCCCTTGTGAAACAGCGGAATCCCGATCCGGCTCATCTCCGGCGGATCGAACGGCAGACGCGCATACTGACGCTCCCGGCACAGACGGACAGCGTCATCCAGCGCCTTTTCCGTCCCCCATTCGGCAAGATTGCGCTCAGTAAACGGGAAATTGCCACGGAGAATCATGGCATCCTCCTCCGGCAGAAACGCAAGAAAAACAAGTCCGGCAACCGTCTGATAGGGAGGAAGCACGCTCTTTGCTGCGCGGATCTCCCCCATCAGCTCCTGCGAACGGTTAAGGAACGCGGTAATCTGCGTGCCGGTAAAACGCGAATAGGTCAGATTCGTCTCAGGATATCGCCGGATCAACGGCAGCATGATACTGCGGGCATGGCGGATCAGTTCGCCGTGTCTCCGCCGGTTGTGAAGATCCGTGACCATCGGACCGAGGAACAGCACATGCCCTTCCCCGCGGCGGATCATCCCTTCTTTCATCATGGAACTCACCAAATTATGAACCGTAGTGTACTTCAGTTTCGTAATTCTGGCGATATCCGCAAGTTTGATTCCGTCAGGAGAATCCGCAACAATTTTCAGAATCTCAATACATCTTGAAAAAGACTGGATCATTTCTTTCCGCTTCCGTCTATTCTAAAAAATTCATCAATAATGAAGTTTTATTCCTGTAATATTAAAATATAATATCAGAATCAATAAAATTCAAGCCGTGGACAAGGAAAATATGAAAATGGCAGTCACCGGACGCTGATCTTTTCGCGGAAGACGGAAAAACGGTTTTCCTGTGTCTTTTTCAGCGGATTCTTCTAAATCTCCGGCATCCTTCGGGTCCTCCGGTTGATTTTTCTCCAAAAGAGAGTAATTTAAGCAGTCCTGAACACAAAACCTGTTTTACGGAGGAAACACTCTATCATGTTGACAATGCTGATGTATCACCGCATCCTGCCGCAGGAGCATCCGGAGGCGGTTTCCGTCCCGATGTTCCGCCGTCAGCTGGATTATCTGCAAAGGCATTATCAGATTCTGGCTCCCGAAGAGGTTCCGGATTATGTTCATGGCAGACTCAGAGATGCGCCACGCCCTTACGCCGCACTCTCTTTTGACGACGGCTGGCTCGACAACTGGCTGTTTGCCACGGAAATTCTGAAAGCAAGAGGGCTCCGGGCGACACTGGCGATGTCCGCCGGGTATCTCTATGAAGGTGCCGTCCGCAAAACGGAATCCGATGAAATCCTGAACCTGCGCATGGGGGAAGCGCAGAAGCGCGCGGCAGCAGGAGATCTGCGCTCCTATGTAAACATCTCCGAGCTGAAGGCAATGCAGGATTCCGGCGTCTGGAGAATTGAGGCACACGGGACACGCCACGTGAAAGGAAGTCTCGGAGTCAGTGCTCTTGCCATGCCGCAGGACGGCGAACCAGCCGAAGCTTTCAGGGAAATGTTGAAAGAGGATATCGGCGGCTGTTGCAAAAAACTGGAAGCGATCACCGGATGCAAACCGCAAATGTTTTTCTGGCCCTGGGGACATTATACGGCAGATGCGCTTGATGCAGTTTCCGAACTGGGTTTGATACAGTTCACAGTGGCAAAGGGGACAATTCAGGCGGGAGACAATCGGAAAGTGCTGCCTAGGCTCGGCGTCTCGCCCCGCTGGAAGAAGTTCCGCAAAAACTGTTTCGTCTTCCGCTCCCCTCTGCTTGCGGCGATTCACGACATGTTCCACACGGAACGTGTCTGTTTTGACGGATTTCGGGGAGACTCCAAATGACGGTTTACGAGACTGCCTACCGGAACGGGCGCCGCGAACTGGCGCTGCACTGCCTGGAGCTGCTGAAAGAATATCCGGAGCGGAAACGGATTCTGTCGCATGTTTTCTGGGAAAACGCCTGTTGCGGCGAAGACGGAATCCCGCAGTATCTCTTTTACTCTCCCGCCGGATACAGAAAAATGAATGTGCAGAGCTTCGATGAGCTGCACGCTCCGGCAGTGGAATCCGCCGGCGGCTTCAAGCGGCTCTGCGTCACGACAAACTGGGTGCTGGATATGGCGTCTTTCGGGTGCTTCGACGGCTGGTTCGCGGCGCTTTCCGACAAAAACCGCAAAAAGCTCCGCTGGCTGCGGAACGCCTTGCCCAAACAAGGAATCAGGATTCTGCCTGTTGACGGCGAGGAGGCATTCCGCAAGTTTGAACAGCTTTATGCCGAACAGTTTCCGAAATATGCGGCAGGCTCCGCGGAGAACAACGGCGTATGGACTGTTTATCAGGAACTGATCCGACTCGGCAGGAATTTCAGTTGGATCATGCTGGATGAGAACGGCAGCCCCGTCACGGCAAACCTGGGGTATCTCAATGGAGAAACTTTCAATTTTACGCATCTGACGCGCAAAAAAGGGCTGCTGGATAAGTTTTCCCCCGGTTTCTACCTGACTTACTGGATCGTCCGGCAGTTGTATGCGGAACATCCGGAAGTCAGATATTTCTTCATGGGCCCCGGCAAATATGACTACAAACCGGCGTTTCTGGCAAAACCTCTGCCGGTCTACCGCTATGAACGGGACTCCATCCTGAATCTTTTCGGACTGATGCGCCTGCGGCATCGTCTGGCAAAAGAACGCAAACAATGGAACCGTAAAACAGAGGGACATTCAAAATAAATGGACACAACGGACAGAAGCGGAATCTCCTACTGGAATGAGGTAAGGCGCAAACTGATTCACCTGAGTTCGCTGTGGATGCCTCTGGCAATGTGTTTCCTGCCGCGGCTCTGGCTTTGTATCGCATTCGGTATCATGTTCCTGCTGAATCTGCTGGTGGAACATGCCTATGCCTCCGGTGTTCCGTGGCTGATGCGTCTTTATGACCGTTTTTTCGGCGGAATGCTGCGACATAAACCCCAACCGGGGCAATGGGTCATCAGCGGGGGACCTTACGTTTTCGCTTCGGCATGTCTTTCCCTGGCCCTGTTTCCGGGGAAAATTGCGGCATGCAGCATGGCTGTCATGCTGCTGGGAGACACTGCCGCAGCTTTGATCGGGCGCCGGTTCGGACGTCATAAGACGGTCAACGGCAAATCATGGGAAGGCGTCATCGCGTTTCTCGCCGCCGGTTATACCGGTTGCGCGCTTTTTCTCCTGATCTCCGGCATGCCGTCCGTTTTTTATTTCTGGGGAGCAGTCAGCGTCTTTCCCGCGGCGGCGGTGGAACTTTTCGAGAAACAGCTTCATATTGATGACAACTTTTCGATCCCCGTTGTTACAGGGCTTGTCCTCTCCGTTCCCCTCTTTTTCAACTGACATCTCCGTCTTATGCAGGAATAAAACTGACGGGACCTGATAAGATAAAGGAACTCAATTCATTTTTCAGTCCCCGTATCCATCCAATCCTCAGTATCGCGCCATAAAAAAGGCGTGCTCCGTTTTCAGGAAGCACGCCTTCAGAGTCAATTCACAGGCAGATTACTGCTCCATGAAGATGCCGAGCGCTTTCTGGATCATCGGAGAGAATTTGACGATCACGGGAGTGAACACAACGGCAACCATGCTCATGAGTTTCACGAGGATGTTCAGGGACGGACCGGAAGTATCCTTGCAGGGATCGCCGACCGTATCGCCGATGACGGCTGCGCCGTGGACAGGATTCTTGCTTCCGTCGGCAAGCTTTTTGCCGCCGAAGTTGCCTTTTTCAATGTGCTTCTTGGCATTGTCCCACGCACCGCCTGCATTGTTCAGCATGCAGGCAAGGGAGAATCCGGCAGCCAGGCCGCCGGCAAGAAGCCCCATGATTCCGGCGACACCGAGAATCAGCCCGGTCACCAGCGGAACGATAATCGCCAGCAGGGACGGGATCATCATTTCACGCTGAGCGCCTTTTGTGGAGATCTCAACGCAGCGGGCATAATCCGGCTTGTCGGTACCCGCCATGATTCCGGGTTTTTCCTTGAACTGGCGGCGAACTTCCTCCACCATGCTTCCGGCGGCGCGTCCGACCGCTTTCATGGTCAGGGCGCAGAAGATGAACGCCATCATCGCACCGATGAACATGCCGCAGAGAAGCAGCGGGTTCATAATGTCGATATGGTAGATGTTCATGAAAACCTTGATGTTGTCGATCATCGGATTGTCCAGCTTCATCTTGTCTGCAACGGAAAGCAGATCAAGCTTGCGGGACCAGATTTCGACTTCCTGAATTTCAGCGGCAAGCAGAGCCATGGCTGTCAGAGCGGCGGAACCGATCGCGAAGCCTTTGCCTGTTGCGGCGGTTGTGTTTCCGAGCATGTCAAGCGCATCCGTTCTCTCACGGACATGCGGGGGCAGATGGGACATTTCCGCGTTACCACCGGCATTGTCGGCAATCGGACCGTATGCATCAGTGGCAAGCGTAATGCCGAGGGTCGCCAGCATACCGACTGCGGCAAAACCGATACCGTAAAGTCCGTGGACCGTTCCGCCTCCGGCAGCAATAGAATGGAAACCGCCTGCAAAGCCGTATGCGCAGATGATTGCAAGAACCGTGGCAAGCACCGGAATGCCGGCGGAAAGCATACCGACAGCCAGACCGTCAATAATCGTGGTCGCAGGTCCCATCTGAGCCTGGGAAGCAAGTTCCTTGGTCGGTTTGTATTCGTCGGATGTGTAATATTCCGTGGAGTAGCCGATGATCACTCCGGCGACAAGACCGGCGACAATCGCACCGAAAATACCCCAGGTGATGACATGGCATGCCGCAAGAATTGCACATGCCACAACGATCAGGGCGGAACTGCCCCATGTCCCGATGCGCAGAGCCTTGAGCAGAGTCATCATGCTCGCGCCCTCTTTGCAGCGGACCGCGAAAATACCGATGATGGAAAGGATGATTCCAATACCGGCAACGATCATCGGAGCGTTGACGCGCATCACCACATCGGCGGCAGTCAGCTTTCCGGCAACCAGCGGAAGAGCGGCGCCGAGAGCGGCTGTCGCAAGAATCGATCCGCAGTAGGATTCGTAAAGGTCGGCGCCCATACCGGCAACGTCGCCGACGTTGTCACCGACATTGTCCGCGATGGTGGCAGGGTTGCGGGGATCGTCTTCCGGAATGCCGGCTTCGACTTTGCCGACCAGGTCGGCGCCGACGTCAGCCGCTTTCGTGTAGATGCCGCCGCCGACACGGGCAAAGAGAGCCTGCGTCGAAGCGCCCATGCCGAACGTCAGCATGGTCGTGGTGATTTCCATCAGCTTGTGATCGGGAGCGATCGCACCGGCTTTTACAAAGGTAATGCCGAGGATGGAAAGGCCGTTTGCCATGTGCTCAGGGGTGTAAACGAGCTTGTCGAGGATAAGATACCATGCCGTGATGTCGAAAAGACCGAAGCCGACGACGACCAGTCCCATGACCGCTCCGGAACGGAACGCGACCTGAAGTCCGCGGTTCAGGCTCTCACTGGCACCCTGCGCAGTTCTGCTGGACGCCGCAGTAGCCGTCTTCATTCCGAGGAAACCGCACAGTCCGGAGAAGAAACCTCCGGTCAGGAACGCCACGGGTACGAAGGGGTTCTGCACACCGATGATCGCGAGAATTGTGAAGATGACGAAGAGCACAAGGAACACGATTCCCACGCGGGAATACTGCTGTTTGAGATAAGCCATCGCGCCCTCGCGGACGTAACCGGCAATCTCCTCCATCGTGGAGTTTCCTTTGGGTGCCTTGATCATGAGTTTGTAGCAGATCAGAGCCGCGACAAGCGCAACAATGGCGCAGACCGGGGCAATCCACCACACGGGGGTAATTCCGCTCGGAACCAGAGACTCCGCAATGGATGTCTCCAAGTTGCCGATCAAATCATCCGCAGATGCCGTCGATGCCAGAGACATCACAGCCGCTCCGGAGATCCATGTGAAGAGAGAGGACGTTTTCACTTTTCGCCCACCAACCTTTCAATTTGTTTCAGTACACATATATGCGCACTAAAACTGTTTACTATAAAATAAAATCTAAAAGACCGGAGTCTATATTATAGGATGAAAAATAGCAAATTCAAGAGTCAGAATGAAAAAATATCCGGAATAAACGGTGTTTCTGAAAATTCAACTTTTTTTCTTTTTGCCTCTTGACATTTCTTTCGATATCGATTATAATTAAAACAGCAAAAGAATATCAATATATTACTTTTCAACAAAAAGAATATCGATCATGAAAGAACAGGCAACTGCGAGCAAATATGAAAAGATCAAGGCTTTCCTGCTGGAGGAGGCACTGAAACCGGAGTCCCGTCTGAAGATGCCGACCGTGCAGGAGCTGATGAGAAAATTCGGAGCGTCCCAGTCACCGGTAAGCCGCGCAATCCGCGATCTTGAACGGGACGGCGTCGTTCGCTGCCGGCGTGGTTCGGGAATGGTCAGTTGCAGTGTTCCGGTACACGAAGAAAGTTTCCTGAAAACAGCGGAGGAATCCGGGAAAACCGTGCTTTTCCTGCGAACCGATTATTTTGCGGAATCACTCTGGAACATGGAGCACACGATCTTATCCTATGCCAGACAGAGCAGGATTTCAGTCATCAATTATCAGATGGGGCAGGATGCGGACATCATGGCAATCATTGAAACAGTCCAAGCCTCGCATTCCCTTTCCGGCATCGTCATGAACAGCGGCCCGGAAGTAAAATCCGGCGAGGTGATCCGTTACCTGAGCGATCTTCCATTTCCGGTAGTGATGATCAACAGCAGCAATATTTATGAAGATGCGGGGAAGAATGTCACGATCCTTTCCCTGGATTCCGCACAGGCGGGACGGCTCTGCGTGGAGGCTCTGGCGCGGACGGGGCACAAGAAGATCGGATATGTCCGCAACGAGCCGGAATGCGATCTGACCCGAATGCGCCTCACGGGAATCAGCGAAGCGGCGGAAAAGACCGGAATCGCCGTCACCTGTTTTCCGGGCACGGTCAAATCATGGGAAAACTCCGCGCAGGCGGCGGAAAAAATCACGCGGCTTCATCTTGACGAGATCCGGTCGCTCGGATTGACCGCCATGATTTATTACAGCGGAATGGGAGCGCTTGCCGGACGCCGGGTGCTTCAGCTCGCGGGATTCCGCATTCCGGACGACATCAGCGTAATCAGCGAGGACGACGGCAGTATCATGGAACGGCTCTATCCCGCAGGTTCCATTGTAACCGGAGAATATCTCCAGCAGTGCCGCGACGCGCTCGACATCATCATCGGAAATCAGCCGTCTCCCGGAATCAGATTGTACGGCTATCAATATATAGAACGCGAATCAGTGAAAAAACTTAACCAATAGGAGTGGAATAATGAAGAAAAATTTTACATTGATCGAATTGCTGATCGTTATATCGATCATTGCGATTCTCGCTGCGCTGCTGCTTCCTGCTTTGAATAAAGCCAGAGAAAAAGCAAGAGAAATTTCCTGTGTAAACAATCTCAAGCAGGTAATGCTGTCGGAACAGTTTTACGCCTCGGACTACAATGACCAGATGCCTTTGATCGTAACAGGGCAATGGGGAATTCTGTACTGGCCGGAAATTCTTTCCACCAACCGGTATGTCCGCAATACAAAAATCTATAACTGCCCCTCCAATCAGACGAAACCGTCTCCAAACTGGAATGTTTACGGCATGTGGCGCGCCGCCAACTCCGGATACGGCGATAAAACATGGAAAGACCGGATCGACGAACTTGGAGGTTTCGTCGACATCAAAGCCTCACCGGAATCCATCTGTTACCGTTCCAACAGGATCAGACAGCCTTCCGCCACCGTCATTTTTGCGGATTCCGTGCAAATTCCGGGCGGCAAACAGATCGCTTACTGGGCATCTCAGGAGTATCTCGACGGCAACAAGGCGGTTCATACGATCCATTCCACACGCGCCAGTGTCGCTTTCGCAGACGGGCATGTCGGCGGTCATACTGCGGAACAACTGTCCGGTACAGCGCTCAAAATCAAAAATACTTACACCAGAAATCTGGCGCCGAAAGTCGTGGACTGAACCTGAACCTCACAGAAAGGATAAAACAACATGAAAATGCTGACTGCAATCACTCTGCTTGCCGCAGGGTTCACCGGATTCACGGCGGAACACCCCGGAATTACGGACAGTCCTTACGGCGCCTGTGCCCATCTGAACCGCTGGGAATTTCCGGAAATGAAACAGGAACTCCGGATGATGAAAGACGCCGGAATCGGGCTTGACCGCACCGATCTCGACTGGCGACAGGTGGAAAACCGGAAAGGCAGGTGGGATTTTTCAAAATGGGATGCCATCGTCAAAGCCGCCGGGGAAAACGGAATCGCCGTCCTGCCGATTCTTGCCGGAAATCAGCCACGGTGGGGTTCCCCCCTTGTAAAACACATGACCGACTGGAAGAATTATCTTACCGTTGCTGTAAACCGCTACAAGAACCGGATTGGATACTGGGAAGTTGTCAATGAACCCGATCTCGGGGAATTTTCCGGCAAAACCGCCGAATACGCAAAATTCCTGAAAGAAAGCTATGACTGCATCAAAACCGCCGATCCGCATGCCGTCGTAGCCAACGGAGGACTCGCCGGGCAGTTCTCCGAATTCCTGAAACTGGCGCTTCCCGACTCGTTTGACGTCTTCAATGTTCACATCTATTCCTGGCAGAATTATCCGGAAGGCGAACTCCGTTCCCAACTGCGCCGGATCAGGCAGGATATGAAACGCCGCGGGTATGGAGATAAACCGCTCTGGCTCACGGAAACCGGCTATTCAACGGCTCCGCCGCCGGATCTCAGCGGCATACTCTCCCATGCACTCAAAAAACTTGCGCTTGATGCACCTTCGCTGCCGGTTGCGCTCATCGATGATCCGGACTGTCTGTATTCCACGGAATGTATGAATCTTGATCTCAAAAGTTTCTTCCGGGAGAAACGGAATTACCACCGGATCACACTCGCCGGGCTTGACGGGCTTGATCCCCGCAAATATCCTCTGCTTCTCCTGCCGATGAGCGAGGCATATCCTTCGGCGTTCCACAAACCGCTTGTTTCCTATCTGGAAAAAGGCGGGACCGTCATCTATCCGGGAGGGGGAATCCCTTTCTACTTCGATTGGGTGCGCAAGGCGGACGGAACCATTGAGAAAAGAGGAGCGCCGGAGAGAATCTGCAAAGAACTCCATATCGGCTGGGAGGCATGGTGGAAAAACAGGAAAGCGCCACGTTCCACAAAACTGCTTGAAGCCATCCCGGAGCTCCGGGGCGTTGATTTTCCCAAAAGTGCAAACCGTTATCTCAGCCGGGAAAATCTGCAGGAGGGCGACGAACTGATTCCGCTTGTAACCGCTTACTCAAAGGACCGTTCCTGGTCTGCTCCGGTCGCCGGAATCTACCGCTTCAACAGCAGCCTTAAAGGAAATCTGATCGCATTCAGCTGGCAGGATTATTCACACCGGACCACACCGGAATGGCAGGCAAAACTTCTGCCGCGCACCTTCCTCACGGCATTCAATGAGGGAGTGAATAAAGTATTCACTTACAGTTTCCGGTCACAGGAGCAATATTTTCCATCGGGACGCGAGGGGCATTTCGGAATTCTGCGGCTGAACCTGACACCGAAGCCCGCCTATACCGCTTACATGACCTTGACCCGGATGCGGCCTGCCGGTTCAACAGATCTGGGGTTGTCTGTGAAAAATGGAGTCTATACAGCCGCCTGGAAAAAACCGGACGGCATTCCCGTTACCGCGGTATGGACTGTTTCACAGCCGAAAAAGATATTTCTGAAAACGACGGGGCAGTTCAAATCCGCCTGTGATTATCTGGGCGGAATTCCCGCAGTCCACCTGGAAATATCTCCTCATGGAATCCGCATGACGGCAGATTCTGGGATCACCTATCTTGAAGGCGTGCAGGTTTCTCCCTGAAATAACTCTCCGCAATATCTGCGGCTGCCGCTCCTCTTTTCCCGGCATCCGCAGATATTCACTTCCCGGAAAATCTGCCGAAATCGGCATCTCACCTGTCCCTGCCCGGACTCCGGCCGATAAAAGAATCTTCTGAAAAACAGTTGAAAAGACAACTCCCGAATGTATATTATGTCTTTCACATTACAAAAAGGGAATCAGGGAGTCTTTTTATGCCGTTACCCAGTATTTTCGAGGCACTCATGCTGATCTGTTTCGGTTTCAGCTGGCCTTTCGCCATTATGAAAACCATCAAGGTCAAAAATCCTGCGGGGAAAAGTTACATTTTTCTCTTTCTGATCATTATCGGCTACATCGCCGGGTGTCTTTATAAAATCACCGGCAAATTCGACTTCGTTTTCTGGCTCTATCTCCTGAACGGGCTCCTTGTGGCGACCGATACGGTGCTCTGTCTCTATTATCAGCACCGGAACAAAAAGAAGGCTGGACTTGTCAAAGCGGAAGAACAAACCGTCTGACGAGAGAAATACAGAAAAACATAACGCAGGAAGCATTCTCACTCAATGCTTCCTGCGTTATCCTTTTCCGCAGCTCTTTTCAACGGACCGTCAGACGTTCCGGCGCATATTTTGCCAGTTTTTCACGGTCAACCTCAATGCCGAGCCCCGGTTTTTCCATCACTTTCACCATGCCTCCGCGCATCTCGAACGGTTCGGCAAGAATATCGTCGGACATATACATCGCGGAAATGACACAGTCGGACGGCAGGGAACAGTTCGGCAAAGTCGCCGCGGCAAGGCGCGCCGCCTCCGCCACCCCCGAACCGACACGACTCCCGATCCAGTTTGCAATTCCCTTTTCCCGGCAGAAATCATGAATCCGCCGGGCATTGGTCAGACCTCCGACGCGGCAGACTTTGATATTGATGATGTCCGCACTCCCCAGCGCCGCGCAACACTGCGCATCGTGCATCGTGTGAATGCTCTCGTCCAGACAAACCGGATTCCGGATTTTTCCCCTGAGAAGAGAGTGAAAATAGATATCATGCTCATCCAGAGGCTGTTCGATCATCAGCAGATGAAAACGATCCCAGTCCGCAATCAGGTCGAAATCGGAATTGCCGTAGGCGTTGTTCGCGTCCACCATAAGGCTGATATTGGGGAATTCACGGCGGACCGCCTCAATGTAAGGCGTATCGAAACCGGGTGAAACTTTGATTTTAATCCGGCGGAATCCTTCGGCAAGTTTTTCACCGACAGCCTTCACCAGCATCGACGGCTCTTTTTTGATCCCGAAACTGGGCCCGACCTCCACCTCCGTCCGGGTTCCGCCGAGCAGCTGCCGGCAGGGTTTGCCGAGCATCTTCCCGTAAATGTCCCAAACCGCCGCGTCAATCGCCGCCTTTGCAAAATTGTTGCCGCGGAAATGCGCCATCAGATCCGTCACTTCGTCCGGATGCCCAAACGTTTTTCCACGGACCAGCGGGACCAGCGAATTCGTCAGGAGGTCAATCACGGAACCGACTGTCTCATGGGCATAAAACGGCACCTTGTCTACGGATGCCTCGCCCCACCCGGTCAGATCGCCGCTCCGGACCTCCACGATCAGCCCGTTTTTTTCACGGATCTCCCCGGCGCTGATGCGGAAAGGCATTTTCAACGGAATGGAAAACGGGTGCAATACAACACGATCAATCGAAAAACTCATGGCGCAACTCTCCTTTACTGATGCAATGGGCTTACAATAACAATAAAAGAGGAAAACCGCAAGTTCTCCACGGCAATAAAAGTATAAAAAAACGCTTCGGCGCAGCGCAATGCCTGCGCCAAATCAGTTTTTCTAAGATGTCAAACGTGTTTGGCGGAGACAACCTGCCCTCATGCTCTTGCACTCAAGGCACGCCATTCCCGTCATTTCCAGTTGATGAAAGGGACAAAACCGTTTCTGGAAATATTGATCAATCCGATCTGGATGCAATCTTCCATCGTATGATTGACCAGCCCGAACTGGATACCGCCGCTTTTTTCAGTCATATTGGCAATCCCGAGCTGAAACGCATCTTTGGAGCGATTCGTGATGTAATTGAAAATTCCGGTCTGCAGTCCCGTGATGTCTTTTGACCGGTTCACAATGCCGAGCTGCCAGCCGTTGACATTCTGCGCCTGATTGCCGATCAGCGCCATCTGCATCCCGTTCATATCGCTCTCGTTCAGCATCAGGCCGGCCTGAAGTCCGTTGCAGAGCCTTGCATCGCCATAGGTCGAGATCGAGATCCCGTTGATTACCGAATTCTTATTGTTCTCAATAAAATACGCACAATGAATTCCGTAGAAATCCGTGTCGGGCATCGGTCCCATGAGAGAAATCCCGATCCATTCCTCGCGTCCGTTCTTGTCCGAAGACACGACCGGCGCCGCAAGCCGTATGACCGGCGGCATCCGGATATATTTCTCCACTTCCTGTTCGACTGAATCCGCATGCACCTGCATAAAAAGCAGAGCGGTTCCCACGATGGCAAGCCATGTCAGTTTTTTCATATTCATCTCCCCTATTGGATTATTTATGAGTTATTTGACGGTTGATTTTCTTTTTTCATCCTGCACTCCTGATAATAATGCAGCAGCTGCGGCAGGATAATGAACGTCAGCATTCCGCAGGTCAGGAACAGGAGATAGAGTACCGTTTTCAGCGCGCCCTCGCTGCGGATGCTCTGCGGCGGGATGAATCCCATCGTCATGGAAAGCACCGAAGTCAGAAAACCGAGTCCGGCGACGATCCACATGCCCGGTTTGCCGCAGGGAACGGAGTAAGGGCGCGGCGTATCCGGCTGAGAATACCGGAGCCGGATCGCGGCGGAAAACATGAACATATACATAATCATATAGAGCTGCGCGGAAAGCGCCATCATGACCCAGAACGCGCCGCTGATCGTCGGCATGAAGAAAATCACCAGCCCGATCACCGTCGTAATCAGAGCCTGAAGCGTCAGGATCGGAACCGGAATGCCGTACTGGTTGCGCCTCTGCCAGAACTCCGGGAGATACCCTTCCCGCGCAACCTGGAGCAGCCCTTTGGACGGACCGAGCGTCCACGTGATGATTGTGGTCAGCGCCCCCCAGATCAGAAACACGCACATGACAGGTGTCATCCAGCGGGCTCCCATTGCGGTGAACATCTGGTCGAACGCCTCCGCCGCACCCGACGCCATGCTCAGGCGTCCCGGCGGGACGATCAGCGAAATGGAAAGCGAGCCCGCAATGCTCAGAAAGATAATGATGATGGAAGAAATCAGAATCGCTTTCGGGAAGTTCTTCTGCGGATTGTCCACATCCGTGACATGCACCGCCGGCATATCGATTCCGGCAATCGCAACCATCATTCCCGCGAGAAGCATCCACTGCGTCAGATTGTTCAGTTCGGGAAGCACCGCTTTGGGCGTAAATGGAATCGCGGGCGCATGTCCGCCGAAAAGATAAAGCGCGGCAAGCAGGATAATTGCCGCCGTCGGAATGATCGTTCCGAAAATCGCCCCGATGCTGCTCAGGATCGCATAAAGTCTGATGCCGCGGAAATTCAGGATCGTGCATCCCCACATGACGGCCGCCAGAGTCAGAAAGACAAACCACCGGTTCGTGGCAAGTTCCGGCTTGAAAATATAGGCGAGCGTCGTCGCGACGAACGTCAGAACCGTGGCATACCACGGCAGGCTGTTCAGCCACTGCATACAGACGGCGACAAATCCCCATTTCGGGCCGAACGCCTCCTTCACCCAGAGGTACATTCCGCCGTCCTTCGGCCATGCCGCCGCCAGCTCCGCCGAGACAAGCGCCGTCGGAATGAAGAAGCAGATGGAAGCCGCCGTGATGTAGAAGATGATTGCATAGCCGTATTCGGCCTGTTCCGGAAAATTTACGATGGACAAGACTGCGGCAATATTCAGCATCGACAGCGTGAATACGCCCATTTTATTACTTTTCTTAGGAAATACCGACATATTGACCCCCCAATCGTTATGCTGGTTGTTTTATAACACTACACTCCCTTTCCGGAAAATGCAAGTCCCTTTGGAGTTTTTTTGACGGTATGGGGGGGAACAGGGGAATCAAGCCTGAACTCAATCTTTTATTTCTCCCGTTCTTTTTCCCTGCGGGACTTTTGACAGCCTGCTCTTAAACAACTGAAAAAAATTTCAAAAATAATTAGCTTCATCTAAATTATATGCTTGACATTCTGAAAAAGACTTATATATTAATAGCGCAAAAGAACAGAACCAGACATCCGGTCTGGATTTTTTCAAGATAAACAAATTAGTCTAAACTAATTAATTCACTAAAACAATAAGGAGATCAGAATTATGAAACGTGCAGCTTTTCCAAGTTGCAGTAGAGCGGATTTCACCCTGATAGAACTCTTGGTCGTTGTAGCGATCATCGCCATTCTGGCGGGAATGCTGATGCCGGCATTGAGCGGCGCAAAGGCACGAGCCGTGTCCATTTCATGCACATCAAGACTGAAACAGATCGGCACAGCGGATTCATTCTACCAGAGTGACTACGGATATTTCTGCCCGATAACCGATAAAATGTCGGCAACAGTCACATGGTTTGGAACCGGCAAACTCAGTTCAGGATATGACTTCACTGGAGACGGCTATCTGAATGGCTATCTGAAAAAAGCCAGTGACGGTGAAAAGATGATGGCGCAACGCCGCACGAATGTTCTGTTCTGCCCCGATACATCCATTGAAAAACTGCTGACGAAAAAAGGAGAAGATGTCACCTCGGCTTCCGGCGGCGGCTATGGAGCCAATCTTGGACTGCACGGTTGGCTGGGATTCATGCAAGTCGGTGACGGAAAGGCGGAAACTTACGGCTACGGCATGAAAAAACCGGGTTCGGTCAAAAAAGCCTCGTCACTCGTCAGCTTCGGAGATCAGATGCAGGGCGCCGTATCCATGGCAACCACTGCGGATTTCGGAGAAAGTACAGCTTATCTGGGACATTCCGTCGACAATGTCTCCACATGCTTCCGGCATTCCGGCAAATCAGCGAATATCGCATGGGGAGATGGGCATGTATCATCGGAAAAACCAGCTTACCTCGGATCAAACCCCTTCCTGGTCGGCGGGCTTGACGCCTTTGACTCCGGAACAACTCGTACAAAACATTACAGTTCGGATTATGAAGAGGACGACGGTGCTTGAAAGGCAGAAATATCAGGATACAGAAAATACAGCAGAAGAGGTCTGAAAAATGAAATTGAAAATTATTATTCCGATCGTTTTAATGAGTGCCGGATTTGCCATCTGGGCAAATTTCAGCAAAGAGGACAATTCGAAATATGCGGTTCAGGAGGTTGAAGTAAAGGCGGAAAAACAGCCGGAACTGGACAAAGTAGTCAAGGCGACTCTTGACCTGCACAAAAAGAAAAAGACAAAAATATTGGAGCGTATCTTTGCAGTCACTCGTCCACAACGTACCATTATACAGGAAAGGGGCGGAAATGATCCGTTCAAGGAAAGCCTGGAAGTCCTGGACAAACATGCCGCTTCTCTGAATTTGAATGACATGCAGTATCTGCAGCTTGTCCGGAAACAGAACTGCTACCGCGTGATCGCCAAAACCGTCGATGAAACGCAAGTGTGCTTTTCGTTCCGCAAGTCCAAATCCGGCTACAAGATCGTAAGCATCGCGGAACTTTAATTCCTGTCCTGACAATGCGGCATCTTCCGGTGCCGCATTCTTTTATTTAACCAAACAGCGTCCCGTGGAGGGGGACAGCGTCATGCAGAAAAAAAACAAAATACGTCTTGCCGTCCTGTTGACGGCAGCAGTTCTGGTATGCCTCGGAATCCTGGGATATCTGAAATACGCTTCGCCGACCAGAATCGCCTTCGTGAATTATCCGGAATACGTGCTTGCCGAAGATCTCGACCAGCCCATCAATCCGGCGATTGAAGTTTCCGTCCTGCCCTGGGGACCGGACTCCGGCGAGGAACTGCGCAATTACGACGCAATCCTTTTCTTCGGCATGGGAACCAATATTTCCGAACGCCAGCGGGCAATTCTCGACTCGCTGGAAAAGCCGATCTACCTGACTTCGACGCCGAACAATGAAACCGCGAAAAACACCATGACGCCTGAACAGCGGAAGGTCATTGCGGACTATATGCGCAACGGCGGCAAGGACAATTTCCGCAACATGCTGAATTATATCCGGCGCGAACTGGACGGCAAGCGCCTGCGGGTGGGCAAGATCGAACCCGTCAAAATCGTGCCGCGCACCGTCTTCTTCCACGTCGACGAAAAAGCCGGGTTCATGACCTACAAGGAGTATCTGGACTATTACAAATCAATCGGCCGTTACCATCCGGAATCCTCCACGGTTCTGCTCTATTCCGGCAACGGCGTCGGCGACCTCGGAAAGCTCATCGAAGCGCTTGAGAAACGCAAACTCAACGTCGTGGCAATCAACGGCATGGGGCGCCTGACCGAAATGATCGAAGAGGCAAAACCGGATCTCATCATCTACCAGCCTCACGGCAGGCTCGGTTCGCGCGACCCGGAGGGAGCGGTTGGAATTCTCGCGAAATACAACATTCCCCTGCTCTGCCCGATCAAGAGCGACCAGCCGTATGACGTCTATCTCAAAGACCAGCGCGGTATGGATGGCGGTATGCTCAGCCAGAGCGTGACCATGCCGGAAATCGACGGAGCCGTCGCGCCCTTCGTGCTCTCCGCCCTCTTCCGCAACGAGCGGGGCCTGCTCGCCTATAAGGCGATTCCCGACCGCGTCGAACGCTTCGCCGAGCTTGTCCGCAAGATTACGGCAATGCGGCACAAGAAAAACACCGAAAAGAAAGTGGCGATCATTTACTACAAGGGACACGGGAAAAACGCGCTGACCGCCGGAGGAATCGAAGTCGGCGACTCCCTGCTGAACCTTCTGCGGCATCTGCGGAAAGCGGGTTTCAACACCGGCGACCTGCCGGAATCCACCGAAGAACTGCTCCGCCGGATTCAGGACAACGCCGCAGTCTTCGGCGCCTACGCGAAAGGCGCGATGCAGGAGTTCATGGAAAAAGCGAAGATGGAGAAAATCCCGCGGGAAGAATATGAGGAGTGGATACGGAAAAGCATGCCCGCCGATCTTTATGAAACCGTGACGGCGCGCTACGGCGAATTCCCGGGAAAAACCTTCTGCACTCCGGATGGCAAGCTTGCACTCGGTATGCTCCGGTTCGGCAACATCGTGCTGATGCCGCAGTCCATTTCCGGCGAAGGGGAGGACACGGACAAAGTCGTGCACGGCGTGAAGATGGCCCCGCCGCATCCCTATATCGCGACCTATCTCTGGATACGGCACAAATTCGACGCCGACGCCCTGATTCATTTCGGAACGCACGGCAGTCTTGAGTTCACCCCGTGGAAGCAGGTCGCGCTCTCCAGCTACGACTGGCCGGACGTGCTCATCGGCGAAATGCCGCACTACTATCTTTACATGATGAACGACATGGGCGAGGCGCAGATTGCCAAACGCCGCAGTTACGCGGCGCTCATCAGCCATCTGACCGCACCGTTCATGTATGCCGACGGCTACGGCACGATCCGCGAGCTTGACCGCAAGATCGAGATGCGTGCACTGGTTGAGGACGCGCGGCTCAAGGAGGAGTACGGCAAGTCGATCATCGAACTGGCGAAAAAGGAGAAGTTCGACCACGAACTCCAGTTTAGCCCGGATTTCGCCGCCGGCAAACTCAATAAAGCCGATCTTGAACTTCTGCACAATTACCTGCACGATCTTCAGGGCGAAAAAATCAACCGCGGACTCTACGTGCTCGGACGCTCCTACACGAACGCCGAAGCGGAGGAAACCGCAAAACTCATGACGGTGGACATGGTCGCCTACGACATGTTCAAGGCGGACGTCGAAGCCGGCAAGGTCGACAGGAAGAAGCGTTCCGACAGCTTCTTCTACCACAACAACTATCTGAAACCGGCGGGGGAACGGATCGACCGCGCCTTCGCCGACGTCCGCAGCGGCAGACAACTGTTGCCCTCCGTCCGGATCGCACAGGAAAAAGCGCGGAAAGCGGCGGCGAAGCGGAAAGCCGAGGCACAGGCAAAACCGAAAGCTTCCTCCATGGTCAAAGCCGGCGGAATGCCGATGGGCGGCATGGGAATGGGCGGACGCCGCGCCTCCGGTGAAAATCCGCTCAAGAAATTTGCGCCGGAACTGCGGGCGGTGGAAGCGTATGAGAATCTGCTGAAATCGACGCCGGCGGAACTCGACGCATTCGTCAACGCGCTCTCCGGCGGCTATCTCTATCCGTCACCGGGCAATGACCCGATCGGCAATCCGGAAGCCGTTCCGACCGGGCGCAATCTCTACGGCATCGACCCGGAACGCACTCCGACGCCGGAAAGTTTCGCAGTCGGAAAGCAGCTTGCCGAGGAACTGATCGCGCAGAAACGCAAATCGACCGGGAAATATCCGAAAAAGGTGTCGTTCACAGTCTGGGGCGGCGAATTCATCAACACCCACGGCTCGGACATCGGTGAAATCTTCTACCTGCTCGGCGTCGAGCCCGTCTGGGATGCGCGCGGCAGAGTGCAGGATGTCCGCCTGATCCCGCTTTCCGAACTCGGGCGGCCGCGTATTGACGTGGTCGTACAGACCTCGGTTCAGTTCCGCGGGGCGGCAACCAGCCGGATGCGCCTGATTGACCGCGCAGTAAGGCTCGCCGCGTCGGATCCGTCCACAGACCAGGAAAACTATGTCGCGGAAGGCAACGTCATTGCAGCGAAAGCGCTGATCAAGAGCGGCGTCTCTCCGGAGGAGGCAAAGAAACTTGCAAACGCCAGAATCTTCGGCGGCGGAAACGGCGAAGACAACGGGCCCGGAGTCGGGCAGATGACGCAGTCCGGCGACAAATGGGAAGACCCCGCGGTCGTGGCGGAGGCGTTCATCCGCAACCGCGGCACTCTTTACACCGAGGAAAACTGGGGCGTGAACATCCCCGGAGTCTACCGCGCCGCGCTCCAGAATACGGACACCGTCGTCCAGTCGCGTTCGTCAAGCGCATGGGGACCGCTCTCCCTCGACCATGTCTACGAATTCACCGGAGGCGCAAACCTTGCGATCCGCCATATTACAGGAAAGGAGCCGGAAGTCTATTTCAACGACCTCCGCACTCCGGGACAGGCGAAAGTCCAGACCGGAACCCAGGCGGTCATGTCCGAAGCCCGGACCACGGTACTGAACCCGAAATACATCAAGGAAATGATGGAGGAGGGACCAACAGGGGCAAACACCTTTGCCTCCTACTTCAGCAACACCTACGGCTGGGAAGTCACCAAGCCGGACATGATTCAGGATTATCTCTGGGAAGAGTACAAAAAGGTCTATGTCGATGACAGCCTGAAACTGGGCGTGAAGGAGTATTTTGAAAAGAAAAATCCGTATGCCTATCAGGAAATGACGGCAATCATGCTGGAAACGATCCGGAAAGGCTACTGGAAAGCCGACGAGGCGACCGTGAAACAGCTTGCGGCGCTTCATGCGGAACTGATTAAGAAACATACCCCGGGATGCAGCGGATTCGTCTGCAACAATGCAAAGCTCAAGGACATGATCGCGGACAAGCTGTCAGACGATCCGCAGGCGGCGGCAGCTTACAAGGACGCGATCAGGCAGATCCGCGAAGCGCCCTCCAGGAGTGAAAAGGTCGAAGGACAGGTCTTGAAAGAGCAACGCATCGACCCTGTTCCGCAGACCCGCGCGAAAACCAATGCCATCGTCAGGCAGATCGTCATCGGGGCGATCATTCTTCTCGCAATCCTTGCCGTCTTTGCGGGAAGCCGCCGCAGAAAACAGAAATAGCCCTCCTGCACCGGGGGAGCTCCCCGGTGTTTTTACACGAAAACCAAAGCAGAAAAATACCGCACAGTCCTGACGGATGTGCGGTATTCTTCTGTATTCAGGAACGTTTCAGTTCTTTGCCGCTTCCCTGCATTTCTCAAGAAGCTTTTCGAACCGTCTTCCATATTCAATGTAGCTTGAATACATGATCTTCTTAAGCGCTTCCGGATCGTCGGATTTCGACTGCGCGTGAAATACCGATGCGACATGCGGTTCCATGGAAAATCCGCCGTCATAGCCGCGCCGGATCAGGTCCGTGACAATCCGCTCCACATCGCCCTGTCCGTCGCCCGCCCAGCAGTAAACCTGTTTGACCGAGCCGTCTTCCAGCACTTCGCAATTCGCGTCTTTGATATGAACGTAGGTGACGAATTCACGCACGTTGGAATAGAATTCCCAACTGCTCTGAAGCTTGTAGGGTTTCGGTCCGAGGCGGCTGAAGTTGAAAGTCGGATTGCCGGTGTCGAAAATCAGCTTGAAGTTGTCGGAATTGATGTTGTCCAGCAGGCGCAGGGTGTGATGCCAGGACTGACCGCCGTAATTCATGCAGTTCTCGTGTCCGTAGATGATGCCCTCGCTTTCGCAGATGCGGACCAGTTCCCTGATCTTTGAGAAAATGACTTTTTCAAGATCGGGATTGTCGAAAGTCTCCTCCGTCGCACGCTTGAAGCTCATGCCGCGGACCATTTTGATGCCGAGTTTGTGCATACGCGGAATGGCGGTAAGGAGCTCCTTCCTGCTGGCTTCGAAATCCGCGTCGGAACGCGGCGATTTGCCCCAGTTGGCAATGCTGCTCCCGTAACAGTTGAAACGGACATCGGTCTGCGAAAGAATTTCGAGAACATCCTCGAATTCCGCATCACTGATCGTGCCGAGGTTTTTATTGCCGATGAATCTGGTTTCAATAAACTTCCATCCGAGTTCCTCCGTCGCCCTGATCTGCTCTTTCAGATCGCGGGACGCCTCATCTGCGAATCCTGTCAAAAACATGGTAACGTCTCCTTATCTGGTTCTTCCGTGACAATATAAGGTATTGTTTTTCCGCCGTCTTGCAAGCCTTCCGGTGATTTTATCAATGAAAAACTTGACTTCTTTTCCTGTATCCGGGAGAAAACGGCTTGACTTTCAAGCGGCAATAAAGTAAAATACGGAATGTTCACCTTGTACTCTTTTATCTGCAAAAGGACTTTCCATATGAATAAATCGCTGATGCTCCAGAATATGATTCTCGCCGAAATCCGGGTCGGGCGGCTCAAGGTGGGGGACCCGATTCTCTCACGCAACCAGCTCTGCAAGAAATACAACTGTTCCCGCAATACAGTCGAACGGGCAGTTCAGGCGCTCAAGGAACGCGGATGCCTTGCCTCGAATCAGGGTGGGCGCACCTATGTCAACTCCACCGGCGGGGAAAGTCACAAAATACGGGAACTGTTCATCATCTCCTGCTCCTTTCCGGATATGAACGACCGTTCCCTGCGGGAAATTTTCTTTCCGGAGGTCGGGCCCGACACTCCGGTGCACCGTCTCCGCGAACATGAAGTGCTGAAACAGCTGGATGCGCTCTGCACCCCCGGTTCCGCGGCGATCTGGGTCACGCCCGGCATTGAATCCATTCCCATGATGGACCATCTGGAACGGCGTGGAATTCCGCAACTGCTTATCAACCGCAATTATAAAAATTTCAACTGTGCCTGCACAGACACAAAAAACAGTGTCCGGGAGGGACTCTCATGGCTCCTGATCGAAGCGGGACGCGATATCGCGCTGGTGTCTCCGAACGCAAGTCTCGGCAGTCCGTTCATTTCGGAGCGCCTGATCGCATTCTATGAATCCGCCGCCGAGCTCGGCGCGCGCCTGCGTTCCGATACGATTTTCATGCGTGAATTCCAGGATATTCCAACGGAAATGTCGGAAGTCGGGAACCGTCTCTTTGCGGCGAAACATCCTCCGAGGGGAATCGTCGTGCTGCACTCCGCCCTGACCCTCCCGCTGGTGACATGCGCACGCCTTTACGGAATGCTCCCGGGAAAGGACTTTTTCCTGCTGACTTACGACGTGATTCCGGAACTCGCCACCTATCCGGGAATCGCAATGATGCATCAGCAACTGGAAAAGATGTTCCGCGAATCCCAGCGCTGGCTCCTCGACGGTTACGCGGAACACCGCCGCCCGTTCCATTCCGCAATCAAGACGGAACTCCAGCTTGTTTGAAGCGGAACGGAAAAAGAATGTGAGCTCCTTTCGATTTTTTCATTTCAATAATTTTCCCTCATTTTCTTCCCTGCGGATTTGCTTTTCCCGGAGAAATGATATAATGTATTCCCAAAGTTCAAGATAGGAGAATAATTTTATGAAACGTCAATTTTTTACTTTGGTGGAGCTCCTGCTGGTGATTGCGATCATTGCGATTCTCGCCGGTATTGCGATTCCTGTTGTCGGAGGCATGAACAAAAAAGGAAAAGAGACAAAAGCACGCTCGGAAATCAATGCGATCATAACTGCAATCAAACAGTATGAAGCCGATTACGGAACATTGCCGTTTATTCCGTCCAGTAATTCGGAAAATGATATCTTCATTACAAAAACCGATCCTCCCGCCAAAACAACAGGTGGGGGATATGACTATGCTTATGATGAAGTAATGGCAATTCTCATGAATTTGCCGCCTGACGGAAAAGATTATTCGGATTCCGCTTATAAACGCCTCGGCAATCCCAAAAGAAAACGTTATCTGGACCCTCCGGCAAAAACAGTAAAAACAGAAGAAGGCAAGAACGGTTATTATTTCCTTGATCCGTGGGGACGACGTTACAATATTGCACTTGATACAGGATATGACGGTAAAGTCAATTTAGGAAACTGTAAGGACAAAGCCGGAGGCACTGAAAATTTTGGCGGCGAACCCGCTAAAAAAGGAAGCGAGGACAATTACCTCATGGGTAAAGTCTTTGTATTTTCTTACGGATACAAAGGACCGGCAGCCAATATCAATGACGCACAGAAGAACTACATCACCTCGTGGAAGACAAGTAAATAATCTTCGGCATGTCTTCTGAATCCATCACGTTTGCGCCAGTCGGAACGGTTCACTGTGAGTTCAAATACCGTTTCGAGACGGCGCGGCAGGGAGTGTTCGCAAAGAATCGCGGGTATATCGAACTTCTGCCTCGCCGCAATTATGAACAGGCGTTGGAAGACCTCGACGGTTTTGAACGCATCTGGGTCATTTTCGCTTTTCATCTCAATCATGACTGGAAACCGAAAGTGACTCCGCCGGTAGTGCCCGGACAACGCCGTTTCGGTGTCTTTGCCACACGTGCGCCCTACCGTCCGAATCCCGTCGGCATCAGTTGCGTGGAACTGGAAAAGGTGGAGGGACTGCGTGTTTACATCCGGAATTTCGACATGCTGGATCAGACTCCCGTTCTCGACATCAAACCTTATATTCCCGAAGCGGATTCTTTTCCGGAATCGCGAGCGGGCTGGCGCGACGAAATCCGCAGAGAGGAATATTCGATTCAGATTGAAGACACGGCACGGGAGAAAATGGCTGTCATTCACACGCTCTGCGGTCTGGACATGGAAAACTTCTGCAAGGTGCAGTTGATCCGCGAACCGACCGCAAAGGAACGGAAACGCGTGGAACCATATCACGGCGGGCTCTGGACCATCGGCTGCCGCACATGGCGGATCGCATTCCGGGTAAAGGACAGAACAGCGGAGATCCTTGATGTATTCTCGAACTATTCTCCGGAAGAACTCCGCGCAGGGCAGCCGGACCCTTATCACGACAAAGAGTTTCACCGGCGTTTTCAGGAGAAGTATCCCGTATGAGCGGAATCGTATACCTTGCCGCCAGACGCGGTTTCTGTTCCGGGGTGGAGCGTGCCCTGCGGATGGTCGGAGAAGCATTGGAACGGGGTCCCCTGCCTGTCTATGTCCTGCATGAGATCGTCCACAACGAACATGTGGTGGAACAATTGAAAGCGCGCGGCGTCAGGTTCATCAACGAACCCGAAGAAGCCGGAAGCGGAACTTTGATTTTCAGCGCGCATGGAGTTTCCCGCGAAATCGAAGAACGATCACGCAAACCCGGAATTCACCTGATTGATGCCACCTGCCCGATCGTAAAATCACTGCATCGCAAAGCGGAGGATTTTGCCGCGCAGGGGTTCCGCATTCTCCTGTTCGGGAAAAAGGGACATCGTGAAATCGAAGGAGTCCTCGGGCGCATCTCCTCGGAAGTCACCGTTCTGGACTCGGAAAAAGCGGTTCGCGAGTTTCTCGCCTCGCTGTCCGGGGAAGAACGGAAAAACAGCCGTTTTGCATGTCTTTCGCAAACCACCCTCAACGCGGATGACGTCGCCGGAATGCGTGCGCTGCTTGCCTCCTCGCTGGCTCATCTGGAAATCAATGCGGATGTCTGTTTTGCGACGCGCGACCGACAGAATGCGGTTAAGGAACTGGCTGAAAAGTGTGAATTCATCATTATCGTAGGTTCCGCCGGAAGTTCCAATTCAAAGCGTCTCTGCGAAACCGCCTCCTGCGGTGCGAGGGCGATTCTGCTTTCCGATCCCCGGAAATTCGATGTGTCATTACTGAAAGGAGTCACGACCGTCGGCGTAAGTTCCGGCGCATCGGCTCCCGAAGAACTGGTCTCCGAACTGCTGGAAATCCTCAAACGGGAAAAGTTTGAATTAGTTAAGAGTTAAGAGTTAAGAGTTAAGAGTTAAGAGTTAAGAATGAGAAATGAGAAATTGGGAAGTTTCTGAGAATACCGGAATATCTCCCGGTTCCGAGGATGCATCTTACATAAAAATTATCGATGTTTTACAGGGATGCCGCTAAAGAAGAGAGACCATCTTTTCTACCAGTGCCAAATGTCCTAATCGACTTTCCCGCAACTCTTAACTCTTAACTCTTAACTAATTTCCCGTCCGACGAATCCGCGGATTTCCTCTTCCGCCTTTTCGCTGACAGGAAGCAGATAGAGAAGCAGTTTCGCGCGGGATGCCCCCACATAGAAATCGCGTCTGCTGAATCCCGGCGTTCCGGTAACGGGAAGATCCGTCAGGAGAATATGATCCGATTCCAATCCCTTGAACGCATGGATGGTTCCGCCCCAGATACACTCCCCGTTCCGCCACTTTTCCAGCGTCCGGATCAATTCCTGAATCGAACATTCTGCTCCGCTCCGGATATGGCACTCGCCAAGCAGAGGCGTATGCAGTTTCGCGGCAAGCAGCGGAAGCGAACAACGCGAATCGGTATAATCCCACGGGGAAAGAACCGCAATATTGGCAGGAGAAATGCCGGAGCGCAGCAACTCATTGATGCGGCGCGCGAGAAACTCCGCACGGGTCTCCGCGTCCGCAATTGCCGGATAGACTTCCGGGCGGCGGTAACTGATGTCATGAACGGCGGTTTTTTCCAGCGTCCCGTTCATGCGCTGGCACATTTCCGCGATCTCCCGCGTATTGCGGCAGTTCTCCCGCAGCTCGAACAAGGTGAAACCTTCAAAATCGTTGTCCAGGCTGTTTTCAAAAATCTTCTGGTTGGGGTCCCCGAAACAGTAAAGTTTAGACTGTTCCGGGTCACGGAGCAGCCCGGCGAGAGCCGGAGCCCACAACGGATCGAAGTCCTGCGCCTCGTCAATATAAACCGCGTCATAGCAGGCGGTTTCGGGATGCTCCTCCAAAAGCGAAGGCAGTTCATCCAGCCAGAAACGTTTCCTGCTCTCCTCCGAAGCCGATTCCGGCGGGACTTTCATTTCGGGAGCCAGCTTTTGCAGCAGTTCCGCGCAGAGAGCCTGAAAAGTCGTAATCTCCAGATTGTCCAGCGTATTTTCAATGGAAAAATATGCGGCAAGCACCGGGCTGTAACTCAGAAGCAGGACTCTGCCTTTCTTCTCCGCGAGCTGCTGCGCCTCATTCATCGCCGCCCAGCGCGCGAGCATGGTCTTGCCGGAGCCGGCGGGCCCGAACACCATGACGCGGCGGTTCCGCGTGAGACTCGAAAGCAGGCGGATCTGCTCCTGCGTAAGCTGGTCCAGGAGATGTGAATAATAGGTATCGGTGAAAGCGCGGTAAGGCTCCAGCGTGTAGTTGTCCTCCAGAAAACGGACGACGGCGTCCATCTCCTTCTGGTTGAAGGCGCTGCGGCGTATCTCCACCAGATCGTGATCCCCGAACAGCGTCAACGTATGTTCCAGATGCCTTGCAAGAGAACGGTTCCGGACATCCCGCACCAGATCGTAACCCGTCATGATGATATCGGGGTCCTGCGACGAGGGCGCCGCATTCTCCCCCGGAATCCGGCGCGCGTTCGGAAATACGACAATGCTGCCGAAAAGTCCGGGGAAAGATTTGTGCATATAATCCTGCATCTTCCGTTTCAGCTCGAAACGTGTCGCCCGCGCCTGCGAGAACGGGTTTCCCTCCCTGACATGGCGGCACTCGGGATCGAAATACCAGACGCCGTTGCGCAGTCCGTAGCTCTCGCTCGCCTTGACTTCAAGAACAAGAACGCCGCAGCGCGGGATCACCACCACGAAATCCGCTTCGTGCTCGATCAGTTCATCCGTCCGGCGCGTGAATTCGAAACTGTAACGCACGACCCAGTTGTCCGGCAGCAGGTCGCGCAGGAAAATATAAAGTTCTTTCTCCGTCTGCCGCCCGCGGTCCAGCTCCGGATTGCCGGTCTTGCGGAACGGCGGCGCTTTGTCGATGTGCCGGCTGAAGTCCGGGATCATGCGTGCCATAAGGGGAAAACTCCTTGATCGTGTTGTATTCCGGTCCCGGCAAAGGACCGGAAGGACATCCGGTCACTGCTCGTTATTGGTGAAGTTGACAATGTCGTCGCCCTGACCGAATTTCTCATAGTCAGAATCACTGATATTTTCAAGCTTCGTATCCTGATTAACCTGCTTCACCTTGTCTCCGATATAGCCATCCTCGCCGACAGACCCCAGGTCGAATGATCCGGTGTTGAACAGGCCGGGACAACGGTAAATCAGCGGATTGCCTTTGGCGTCAATGACATAACCGTAAAAAATATTATTATTTGCCGGAGAAGTTTGCTTGACAAATGTCTTCTTAAAGTCTTCATCAAAATACTGCCAGATGTTATTGGTCAAAACTCTTTTTTTCTTATCGTTGTCAGATTCATCTGCCGCAAGAGTCAAGTCTACCATATCCATTGTAAACAGCCTGGGCTTGTCTCCTGAATTCGGGTAATAGCCGTATTTTGATTTGTATTGTTCCAGTGCGACTTCGATCATTTTGATGAGGGCCTGATTCTTGGATTCATGGGCTTTCCCGAAAGCAAGTTTGGTGACGCCGAGGGAGATTCCAGCCAGAATGGCGAGGATTGCGATTGTCGTGAGGATTTCCACAAGTGTGAATGTATGTCTCTTTTTCATGGTGATTCCTTTGTTTTTTCCTGCTTTTTCCGATTTTTTTACTATTATAACACAAGATAGTTGGAATGCAATCAATTTTTTATTTGAAATTGCGGGGAACATGGTTTATTATTCAATGTTCAAAGATCCGTTGTATCCGGATCAGCTAACAATTTTAAGTTTTTTGAAGGATTAGTGAAGATGGACTCAGAAAAATGCCCTTGTATGTCAGGCAAAGCTTATGCGGAATGCTGTGAACCCGTAATCAAAGGGACACGCAAAGCCGCGACACCGGAAGAACTCATGCGTTCCAGATACTCCGCTTATGCAAAGGCGGAGATCGATCATATCATCGATTCCACGCACAAAACCCAGCGCGACAACAACGATCGCGAGGAAATCCGCAAGTGGGCGGAAAAATCCCGGTGGAACGGACTTGAAATCCTCCGCACCGAAGCGGGCGGTCCGCAGGACGACAGTGGCATCGTCGAATTCATCGCACGTTACAGCGACCGGGGCGTAAATCTGGAACACCATGAAATCGCCGAATTCAGAAAAGAAAACGGCGAATGGTTCTTTTATGACGGCAAAATGGTTCCGCAGGCTCCCTACGTCAGGAGCGGTGAAAAGGTCGGCAGAAACGATCCATGCCCCTGCGGAAGCGGTAAAAAATATAAAAAATGCTGCGGAAAGTGAGTCGGAAAAATGATTTACGATGATATCAGCAATGCTTCCACCTACAAGTTCGGGCCCGCCTTCGTAAAGGCAATCGACTTCATCAGGAGCCTGAATGCGGACACCCCTCCGGGGCAGTGTTCCATTGACGGAGACCGAATCACGGCAAACGTCATGACTTATGATACTGCCGATACGGTTCCCGACCGTCTGGAGGTTCACCGGAAGTATGTTGATATTCAGGCAGTGATCTGCGGGAACGAGGCGCTGTATGCATGTTCCTGCGGCGGCCTTTCCATTCATACTTCTTATAATGAGAAGAATGACTGCGGATTTCTTGTGCCGTCCGCCGGCAAGGCTTTGACTAAACTGGATCTGGTTCCGGGGAATTTCGCGGTCTTTTTCCCGCAGGACGCCCATATGGGCAAAGGTGCGGGAAAATCCGGCGCGCAAAGTATCAAAAAGGTGGTCGTGAAGATCGCCGTGGAACTGTTCTGATCTGCTGACGCAAGTTTGAACATGAAGGTTTTCCGGCGGATTTCCTTCATGTTTCTTCTGTTTTTACGAGGTATCTATGAGTCTTGAAATTCTTGCGCCGGATCTTGGCGAGATTCCGGTATTTCCCGTCACAAAACCCGATCGTTACGACTGGAGGGACGGTGTGCTGATCCGCACTCCGAACTGGCTGGGAGACATTGTCATGACTCTTCCGGCAATGATGCAGCTCCGCAGAGCCGTCCCGGAAAAATGCGGGATTTTCGTGGCTTGCCCGAAAGGGCTTGCACCCGTCTTCCACGCTCTGCCGGATCTCGTGGACAAGGTTGTCGAACTTCGCGACGCCCACCGTTTTCCAACGCGGGCGGAAATGAGTGAAATCCGTGCGTTGTATGCCGGAATCGGCATCCTTTTCAACAACTCATTCAGGGATGCCCTCTGGATGAAAGCGGCGCTGATCCCCCGTCTTTACGGAGCCGCCGCCCGCAACCGTTCCTGGCTTCTGACCCGGGCTTTTCAATTCCCGAAACGGCAGGACCGCGTATTGAACCGCCCTCACCACGCCGCAAAATATCTTTCGATGTCCATGGCGCTGGGCGCCCCTGCATGGGACGGTTCGCTTCCGGAATTCAGGATTCCGTATGAACCGGAATGCGCTTCGGACGCGGTCCGTAAAGCGGTGGAATCGGAACACGTTCTCGCCGTCGCGCCCGGCGCGGCTTACGGAGCCGCAAAACGCTGGGATACGGAACGCTTTCAGGAAGTCTGCCGCTGGTGGCTGGAAGAAAAAAAAGGATACGTCGTTGTATTGTCCGCAAGAAATGAGGCGGAACTCGCATCGGCGGCAGTCGAGGGGCTTTCCGGCGATCATGTCATTGACCTTGCAGGGAAAACAACCCTGACCGAGCTGATGAAGATTCTCCAGAATGCCGAAATGTGCGTTGCAAACGACAGCGGCAACATGCATCTTTCCGCAGTTCTGGGAGGCAAAGGCGTTGCTCCGTTCGGTCCGACCGATCCGGCGGCGACCTCCCCGGTTTCCGCAAAATGGAGCATTCTTTTCAATAAACAGGAGTGCGCCCCCTGCTTCAAACGGGTCTGCCCGAACGGTTCAAAAAAATGCCTGACATGCATTACCGCACAGGATGTCATTACCCGGATTCAGTCCCTGCTCAACGGCTAATGTCCCCGACGCAGGGATTCCCGCAGACACCGCGGCGCTTCAGGAGGAAAGAAAACGGATCGCTTCCGGCAGCCGGCTGAAATTGCAGATGATGTAATCCGGCTCGGCGCCCATGTTGCGCTGTTCCCCCTGATTCGATTTGAAAAAAACCGTCTTAATGCCGAGATGATGCGCGCCGAACACATCGCGGTACATATCGTTACCGATGAAAAGCACCTCCGATGGAGCCAGGTTCATTTTATCCAGCGTTTTTTCAAACATGCGCGGGTCCGGTTTCCTGTAACCGAGATCGCTGGAAATAAGAACCGGGTCAAAATACTCCAGCAGACCGACGGAACGCAGTTCGGGAATCGCCCAGACGCTCTGCCCGTCGGAAAGCGCCGCCATCCGGTAGTGCCCGCGCAGTGCGGAAAGCACTTTCAATACGTCCGGATACAGTTGCAGTTTGAAACGGGATGCCGCGCGGTAAGCTTCCGCCAGAAATCCGGGCAATGCCTGAAGTTTCTCCTTCGGCATGGAGAAAGTGTAGTCCGTACCGTAAAGCTCTATGATCTCTCTGAATACTCCGGCGGCATCGAACTCCGGAAATTCCTCGCCGCTGCACCGGCGCTGCCTTTTATTGATCTCGAAATAGAGCCGCCGGACTTCGTCCGCACTCAAAGTGATTCCCTGATAATCCAGCAGATTCGCCATGACCCGGTAGATGTCGTCGTATCCCTCATTCGTCAGAATATCGGTTACGGTTCCATTGATGTCGAAAATCAGCCCTTTGATCATATTGTCCACCTCCTCAGGCATTGTTTCGCTTCCTGAACCAGCTGCCGCTTGTATCCGGCGCAAAGCCAGTCGTTGCGGGCAATCCTCAGGAGCGTGATTCCCATATAAAACGGAACTCTGCGCGTAATGGAACGGAACGTCTGCTCCCGGTCGGGAAAATGGCACGAATATTCCCACAGGAAATGGCCGATGAAAGGTTCCGCGGCATACTTGTTCCCGGTATTCTGAAGGAAGAAATGCATCAATTCCCCGGCAATGCGGCCCGTATCGAACAGCCGGTCCGCGCGGCGCGTCCGCTCCAGATCGAAGGTCCGCACGCAAAGCCCGTCGCCGAACAGAAAGTTATCCGGCGTGGCGTCGCCGTGAACCCATACCTGACGGTCCTCCCACATTTTCGGTTGTTCCCGCCAGCGGTCGCGCAGCCGACAGAGTTCCCCCGTCTCCTCACGGCTGATCCCGTGCAAAGCCGACAGGCGACCGGTCAGGCTGTCCATATACGAACAGGCATCATTGAAATCAACCCTGCCGTCTCCCGCGGTGCAGTTGTGGAACCTGGACAGAAAATACGCCAGTGCCGTCAGTTTGGAATACAGCAGAGCATCATCCCCCGTATGGATGGCGTGCAGAATGACATTGCTCATCAGTTCGCCTTCGCAAAACTCCACGACCAGAAGTCTGTTCAGCGAAAGATTGCGTCCGAGAGGACGCGCGATATAATGGGGGCATCTGGTAAAACCGCAGTCGCGCATCATGCAGAGATTATGATATTCCCGCTCCATCCGTCGCGCCGCAACCTCATGGTCGCGGATTCGTGCAGACAGGAAAAATTTTCCGATCACTTTCGTGCCGCAGTGTTTTTCTTCATAAAGATACACGTCATTGGAAGCGTTCAATTCAAAGACCCGATAGGTCAGATGGCCGGAATAGCCACTGATCTGAGGCTGAATTTCATACTTGAGATAATTATAAAGCGGATCGTGTTCAGGCAGATGCCCCAGGTACTTTTTGCACATTTCTTCTCCCCCCATTTATTCAATCGTTCCCCCGATTTCCGTAATCTACCTCACGCCCCGCCATATTGCAAACGCAGTTCCATACAAAAAACAAAAGAAGAAACAACGGAAGCGAAAGATTTTCTCCGCCGAAAACATGAAACAGTCCGCCCGCAGGCGCCGGAATACCGCAGAAAACCGGATTTTTCTCAAAAAGAACTTGTTTCAGTGCTTGCAATGACAGAGCCGGAGATTATGTTTACTGACAGTTCCAAATTCAAGAAGGGAGAATGGATCATGGAAAACGACAAAAAAGAACCGTTCAAACACGCAAAACTGCAACAATGGCTTTTCGTCATCATCTGCGCAATCCTCCTGATTTTCATTGGAGCAATCACAGCCTGATTTATGCTCGGAACAGCCTGTTCAAAAAAAGTGTGTAAAAAATATTCCGGGGTCTTGTTTTCTGTAACTCATTCCTTGCCAGCAGTTAATATGATGCCAGAAGTTATTTTGAATACCCCGGAACAAAAAAAACGGTTGTTTTTCTTTGAGCGGGCTGTAAAGTAAGCCACATATCGCAGGAAATACGGAACTAAATAAAGTCTTGGGCTCATGAATGGTTTGACAAGATTACTTGGTTTCATCAAACCGTATTGGGGACTTTGCGTTGTATCAGGCATAAGTCTTTTAATCTTCACGGCGCTGGGTATGCCGATGCCGTGGTTTCTGAAACTGATCATCGACCGGGCTCTCGGCAGTTCCAATCTCGGACTGTTGTGTCTCCTGCTCGGCGGAATCCTTGTCATTTACATCCTCCGCGAGATTTTTTTCTACATCAGCCATTATCTGTTTTACTACACAGGAAACCGGATTCTGTTCGGTGTGCGGGTGAAACTTTTCAAGCACCTCCAGAGTCTCTCGCTGCGTTTCTATCAGGAATACCGCACCGGCAAGCTGATCTCCAATATCCTGACCGACGTTTCCATGCTCAACGGCATGATCAGCACAGTTCTCGTGAACCTCGTCATTCACCTGTTCACGATCACCTGCATCATCATCGCTCTGATCGCCATGAGCCCGAAACTTTCGCTGATCTGCCTGATCCTCGTGCCGCTTCAAACCCTGAATTTCACCTATTTCCGGCGTTCCATGAAGAAAGTCGCCATGAATCTCCGGGAACGGATGTCGGAAGTTTCGGCAAGCCTTGCGGAAACGATCAACGGAATTAAAGTCGTCAAATCTTTCGGCAAGGAACGAACGGAAAGCCGCGAGTTCGCGGAAATGCTCCGCCCCACATTCGACGCCTCGCTTTCCCTCAATATGAAAGGCGTTTACACGTGGATGATCGCCGAAGGCATCAACATCACCTGCATCATCCTCGCACTCGGCTGGGGCGGGCTTATGACAGTCAAGGGAGAAATGAGCATCGGCGACCTTGTGGCGTATTACACGTATCTCACGATGCTGACCGGTCCGCTGAATCAATTGAGCGGGCTCTCGTCCGCAATCTCCGACGGCATGACCAGCATCGACCGTATCGGTGTGCTGTTCGACTCCATTCCGGAGATCAAGGAATCAGAATCGCCGCGCGAACTGGAATTCGCAAAGGGCAAACTCAAATTCTCGAATGTCAGTTTCGGCTACACTCCGAATAAACCGGTTCTGCGGGATTTCACCCTGGAAGTGGAGCCGGGACTCAAAGTCGCGCTTGTCGGTCCGTCCGGTTCAGGCAAGTCGACAATCGCCAGCCTGCTGATGCGTTTCTTCGACGTGACCTCCGGCAGCATCGAAATCGACGGCGTGGATCTGCGGGACATGAGTATGGAATCGCTCCGCCAGAATGTCGGCATCGTGCTCCAGGAATCGTTCCTTTTCAGCGGAACGGTGGAGGACAACATCAAATACGGCTGTGAACACGCCATGCACGCGCAGGTCGTCGAAGCCGCGAAAATGGCGAATGCGCACGAGTTCATCATGGAACTCCCGAAAGGCTACAATTCCGAGGTCGGCGAAAACGGCGTAAGCCTCTCCGGCGGGCAGAAGCAGCGAATCGCCATCGCCCGCGCGATCCTCAAGAATCCGCGTGTCCTGGTGCTGGACGAAGCGACCTCCGCACTGGACACCGTCTCCGAAGCCTCGGTGCAGGAGGCGCTGGACACCCTCATGAAGAAGCGCACGACCATCATCATCGCGCACCGTCTTTCCACCGTGCGCAACTCCGATATGATCGTCGTGCTTCAGGACGGCGTCATCGCGCAGAAAGGCAAACACGCGGATCTCCTTCTTGAGAAGGGCGTCTACCGCGACCTTTATGCGATGCAGCTCAAAGAATCCACCAAAGGCAGTGAACTTTTCGCTGTCGGCGATCACCAACTCAATCTGAAAAACCTCTGATCCATACGGGAGATCATTCATGTCTAAAAGCGGAAACCGGAATTCAAATCTGCGTGCGAAAATCAGGGTATTCATCATCCTTACAATCGTGGGAGCCGTGGCGATCCTCGCCGCGCTGCTCTCGCTGTTCCTGTTCGAGATCGAAGATACCATCTATGCGGACGGCGTCATTATCCCCGAACACACCTTCGAGCTCGTGGGGCATGTGGACGCCCATGTCAAGAAATTCAACTTCCGGACCGGCGACGACGTCAAAGAGGGGGAAGTGATTGCGGAACTTGACTCCCGCGCCTATGAAGCCGCTGCAATCACGGCGGATGCGGCGGTCAGAGAACTGGCGGCAGAACTCGAAGTCAAAAAAGCGGAGCTGCGCATCCTCGAAAAAGAACCTCTGCCGAAGGAGCTCTGGTATTCCAAAACAAATCTGAAAGAGTGTCAGGAAAAGGTCGAACGCGCACGTGACCGTCTTGACCGTTCCAAGAAGCTCCAACTGGTCAGTGCCATCTCCAAAATCGAATTTGAAAAAGCGGAACTGGAAGCCATTGCCAGCGAAGCCGAGCTCGCCCGCGCGAAAGAAAATGCAAGAAGGGTTGACGAAGGGCTCGGACAGCAGTATATTGAAAAGGCGAAACGTGACGTCGGGCTGGTCGCCGCCAAACTGGAAGGCAAGAAAGCCGAACTGGCATTTCTGCAGAAACAGATCGACGAATGCAAACTCGTGGCTCCCGCGACAGGTCGTCTTGTCGAGCTGGACTGCAAGAACACATGGTATGTCGAGCGCGGCAAGGTCGCCGCGAAGATCGCCTCCGGCAACCGGATCCGCGCGATTGCCAGAGTGGATGCCAGAGTCGTGCGCAAAGTCAAGCCGGGACAGCGGGTGCGGGTCACCAGCGATGTTTACAACAAGCTTCAATACGGCAATTTCACCGGCGTGGTCAAGTGGATCGGCGATATTCCGCTTCAGTCGGCACAGCAGACAGCCACAACCCTGTATCCGGTTGAGGTCGAGCTTGATCCGGAGGGCTATGTCCTGAAATACGGCTCCGGTGTGGAACTTGCCATCGTCACGGGGAAACAGCCCGCCATGTTTGCGTTGCTGAACATGAGTGACGAAGATTTCGACGCCGGCAGAAAACGTGAGGCGATGCGGCGGCGTTACGAAGCGGAACGCCAGTCCGCGGAAAAAGAACAGAAATAGAGTTTGACAGAGGAATATGATGCAGTTGAAAGTTCATGCCGCCAAATGGTGGGAAAAAGAGGAAGATTCCAAAACAAGATGTCTGCTCTGCCCGAGAAGATGCCTGATTCCGGACGGAGGAGCGGGAGTATGTGCAGTCCGGCTGAACCGCGGCGGGGAGCTGGTTTCGCAAGCTTACGGCTATCCGGTGGCGCTTCAGATTGACCCGATCGAGAAGAAGCCGCTGCGCCATTTTCTGCCACGGACGGGGACCTTTTCCATCGGGACGCTCGGATGCAATCTGAAATGCGTCTTCTGCCAGAATCACCACCTCTCCCGCGCCGCCTATCAGGAGCGTCTGACCTACCGCTATTTCGAGCCCCGCCAGATTGCGGAACTGGCGAAACGCCACGGCTGCGCCTCGCTCTCTTTCACTTATAACGAACCGACTGTTTTCGGGGAATACGTGATTGACGCCGCAAATGCCGCACATGAGATCGGGCTCAAGACCGTTCTCGTATCCAACGCCTATATCAACCGGGAGGCGGCAAAGGAGATCTACCCTCTCATGGATGCCGCAAATATTGATATCAAAGGTTTTTCTGAGGAGTATTACAGGGAGATGTGCGGAGGCTCCCTGAAACCTGTCACAGACGCCGTTGAATTTTATAAGAACGAGATCGGGGGGCATGTTGAGCTGACCTATCTGGTCATTCCCGGCAAAAATGATGCCGATCAGATGATCGACGATTATCTGGACTGGGTCGAAACGAAACTCGGAATCGATACGCCGCTGCATTTCACGGCATATCACCCGGATTACAAATATTCGGCAAGCCCCCGCACTCCGCTTGAACTGCTTTATAAAATTCAGAACCATGCCCTCGTCGACCGGAAATTTCCGAACGTCTATCTCGGCAACATCTGCTGATTCCGCAAATCGGACATGATCAGGACTGCCGGAGTGATCCGGCAGTCCTGTGATCGTTTTGCCCCTCTTATTACTCGCTCAGCTCCACCAAGGCGAATGTATGATATTTCAGGCTCATTTTCAGGCTTCCGTCCCTGATACCGTCAACTTTGGAACCGAAATCCCCGAGTTTTAACGGAGCCCGGTCACGGGGAACCCGGTTTTTCGCCTGTATTCTGTAAAGTTCGCCATATTCCGGATCAGGAGCGGTCATTTTATCAACCGCCTTCTGCGGAGTAAATCCCAGTAATCCCGAATTGAATACGACTTCAAATTTCTGGTTCTCATGCGCCTTGCCGATATGCGATATCACGGCAAGCGCCTTCTTTTCCGAAGGGTGTTTATAAACACTCACGTAGATATTTTCCGCGCCTTTTACTGTGGCGGGAGAATTCCAGTAGCCGATGAATCCGGCTTCCGGCACGCGGAAAGCATCGTAAATGCGCACAATTTTGTCCAGTATGCCGTAATGACAGCGCGACTGGGCGACAATCGTGTTGTGCGGCAGGGTGCCGGCAAGGAACGCCTGCGTGATGCGGAATTTATAAAGTTCCGGTTCCTCCTTTCCGCCGCCGAACTGCGGAAGCAGGACATCGTTCGACTGGTACACCGCATTGGTCAAGCCGAACGGCATGGAACCGAGTTCACTGGCGAACATTTCTATGGAATAGGTATCCTGAATGTCTTTGCCGTTGTGCATGATGGTGCTGCTGGACTGCCGGATATGCTCTCCGTTGAACAGGTGGGTGGCAAATGTTATCGCCGGAATCTGCACGCTGTCCGTATTGTGAAGAACAATCAGAGGCTCCCTGATTCCGCTCTGGTACTGAACCAGTGCCGTACGGCGGTAGAATTCGCGCATTGCAAGAATCGGATAACGCTCCCGGCATCCGTGGAGCGGATTGCTGCAAATGCCGAATGTCCCGAAATCATAGTAAATGCCATCCGCCTTGAAACGCTCCAGGAAACGTTTCTGGTGCATGTGGAAAAATGCGCTTGCGCCCGTGACGGGACAACAGTCATACAGCATATATTTCCTGCCGTCGCGTGTGTAGTTCAATGTACGTTCCGGCGAGAATTTCCACTCATCCTTGAATGCCGCCATTTCCGGATACTCATCCGAGAGATAGCGCGCATCCATATAAACCACCATCTTGTTTCCGGCGGCATCGCGGCGTTTCAACAGTTGCGTGACCGGAGCGACAGCCGGAGACTCCTTTTCATTCGGCAAATCACAGAAATAACTGGAAATCTCGTTCGGATACGGCGCCGAGCCGACGAACAGGGAATTAACCGGCGTTCGCCCGGGACGGCGCATCAGGGGGCAATGGGAATCCCCGAAGATATTCAGCGGATAATTCCCCGGCAGCGGTTTCACCGGCGTGGCGATAAAGCCGAACTCGAACTCAAATTTTTCACCGGCTTTGAGTTCTTTACGCATCGCCACTTCCAGAACAGCCTTGCCGTCCTTTTTCATAATACTGTAGGTTTCTCTTGCGGGAACAGTCCAGCCGCTTCGCGTTTCCGTGAAGAAACAGATGCCTTTATCTTCCATCCCGACCCATACCATCGGGTAAAAGCGGAACACCGTTCTGCCGTCCTTCACCGGTTTTGTCAGCTTCGCCCCCCAGGAACCGCCCTCGCTGGTGTGCAGGTATTTTACAAGCTCCGCCGGCAGGGTGAAACGCAGCTTCAGGTTCTTCAGGTCTTTTTCCGCCTGAACCGTAAACTTGCTGTAAGCCACGCCGTCATATTCCACCCAGGAATCCGCCGTAACGCTGCAATCCTGATTTCCCGCGCTCCCCTTGAACTCCGCGCGATACGCCTCCGCGCTTACCGGTTCCGTTTTTCCGTTTCCGACCGCTCTGCCGTTCGCCACGATTTCACAGGGCGCACTCAACAGTTCAACGCCCTGCGATTGAATCCGGCATGGGAAAAGCGAATTCTCATAGGAGTAAGTGCGTCCCCACATACTGTAATCCGTTCCATTTACTTTGAGCGGAGTGAAGGGAGGCAGGATCACCGTTTTGTCGAACTCCATTTCCGCCCATTTGCCGATTCCGGGAAAATGAATCGAAAGCGAAGACAATACACTGCCGTCGCGTCTGATGATTTCCGCAGTATAATTTCCCGGCGGGTTCTTCCGGCTGAACGGAACCGTCATCGCATCCGCAGTCACCTTGTTCCGGTAAATCTCCCTGCCCGAAGCATTTTTCAGAACGAGGGCGGGGGAACAGTCCGCCCCGAATTTTGCGGCAAGCAGTCCGGTCTGAATATCAAATTCCACCTTTCCCGAAAGGAAACGCGGCCTGGCATCCAGATACACTTCGTTCAACTTGAAAGGAACCATATTGCGGGCAACAACCCTGTTTCCCTGTTTCAGCGTATAACGGATTGCATCATACGCGGAAGTAGTGATCTTTGCATCCAGTTCAATCTCCCGGGGAATTCCTCCGTTGAGCTTTATTTTCTTTTCGATGACCGTAAACGGCTCGGAGGAACCGTCCTGATTCAACAATGCAACCTCATAAGCTGCCTCCTGACCGGCAGGGGAAGCGATACTTACCTTCTGGCGGAACGCTCCCTTGCCGGGATTGTTCTGTTCCATGACCTGCACAGCGGGAATATTTCTGCCGAAAGCCAGAGTGACGAAGTCCTCCTTGCAGGAATAGCCTTTCCCCCCGATCAGGGAGGTCGCGCCGGAATAGTCCGGCAGACACCATGTACGGCAGAAGTTGAAAGCCACCGGCTTCTCCGGCACCCCGTTCAACTCCAGCGTCTTCCACGGGATTGCCGCCTCCCCCTGCCATACGGAACTGTTGTCGATCAGCATCTTGACCTGGGAACGATAATCCCATTTCCCGTTCCACTCCACACCGTTGTTTTTCCATTCCGTATAGCCGCCCGCCGCATTTCCGGCAAACCGGTACAGATTGCCGTTGACGAACAGATACAGTTCAAAGGATTCCGTTCCCCACACTTCCGGTTCCGAATCCTTCGTGCGCAGGCTGCCCGCATTGACCGGATTTCCGGCTGGAATATGATAGGAAAAACCGACGTACAGATTCTTGGCGTCATAAGAAAGCAGGAATTTCCCCTGAGGCGCCTGAAAGCTTTCAAGCGGTTTTCCGAGATTTGTCAATACGGGAAGCGAAGCGCCATACCGCCAGAATGTTTCCGTGAGCTCGCCGTTTATGACTGGCGCCTTTTCCGGGTTCAACGGCACAGTCAGAAGCGGCGGAGCAGCTTCTCCTGCAGATTTCAGGACCACTCCGCTTTCTTTTGCAACCTCCTGCGAAGTCAGCATCGTATTGAATGTCCTGACACTTTTTATGAACACATCGTTTCCCCAGGGTTTCGGCGCCATCCACCCGTCGCGGTAAGGTCCCAGATTCAGCATGGAGATTTTCTCCATCCTGACCGGCTGCTTATCATCACCGACAAGCTTGCCGTCCAGATAAAAACGGACTCTGGAACCGTCCCACGCAATTCCCGCATGGTAGAGCTGCCCGTATTTGAATTCCTCCTTCATCACATGATAGATCTGCCCGGTGCGGTCGCCAAAAGAGAAGCGGAAGTGTTTCGGGCCTTCGATGATATACAGTCCGGCACTCATCCGCGACTTGCAGCGGAGAGTCAGAACATAGCGGGGATTCATCTTCTCCTCGGACGGCGCCAGCAGTTTGAACTGGAACAGGACCGTGCCCTGCTCTCCGAGCAGTGATTGCGCCGGAAGCGACAAACCTGTCTTCCCGACTTCAAGAAATCCGTCTCTGCCTGCCGGGATCCGATACTCTCTGCCTTCAAGCTCCATCGTCTTTTCCCTGTCAAATGTCAATGAAAGTGTCTGCGCGGCATGAAGTGTTCCTCCGGCAATGACAAGCGCTCCAAGAATCCATTCTTTTTTCATATCATCCACCTCTGTTTCATTAAAATTTCGTCAATGCCGCATTCCAGAGCCCGACGGTGCTGTTTCCCGTAAAAGCCGCGCTCCTGTAAGGATTGAGCGAAGTGTTGTAAACGTAACGCGTAATCTTCATATTCGTATTGAGCCCGTTCACATGCCCGTCGGCAAAAAGAACGTTGGAAGAAGTGTTGTGACGGATGTCGACCAGCCCCCATGCCCCTGTTTCAAAATAGTTCTCGGCAAGAATCGCAAAACCTCTGTCCCGATTCGTGTTGAATGCCGACTCTCCCATATTCAGGTAACGGGAAGGCATCTTCACCCGGGTGACTTTCCCCGTGACTCCCAGTCCGGCGTTATAGGTGATGCGGTTGATTCCATAATGCACATAGGTCATTTCACTTGCACCGTTCGTCATTTTCTCTCCGAGATATTGAGGTGAAAAGGATTGTATCTTCTGAATCGTGGTATCAGAGCTCTTGGTGATCCGGAAAGACGGACAGATGAAAGCCTTCCCTCCCAGACCGGTTGAATACGCCAGAACACTCATCGGATAGCACACTGTTCCGCTGATTGTATAAACTCCTGTATGGGGGAAATAATCTTCATACTGGGAAGTATACATCCCCATGGCAAGTCCCAACTGTTTCATATTATTGGTGCATGAAATCGTGCGTGCCTTCTCGCGGGCGCTGTTCAACGCCGGCAGAAGCATCCCTGCCAGAATCGCGATGATCGCAATTACGACTAGTGATACTTGTTAAAAATTTACTTATAAAAATGGTGGAGTAAGAAGATGATTCAAAAAAGATCAGAAAAAATTCGGCATGCTCCGGTACCATCATCATGGGTAACAAAACCAATTTTCCCCCCGTTGCCTTTGGATAAACCTTATAGTATTGAATGGAAAGACTCTTCTACGACTCCGCCTCACCATTACCGCTGGGTATCAGGCTGTTTGCCTGAATATGAGGGTGCTCCTAAAATTTCAACACCGTATCAAAGAGGTTTTGATATACGTCACTTCGATGTGATCGTCGCACTACTCCACCAGGAACGTTGCGGTTTGATAGATGGCAAAGGCAATTTTTATATTTCCTTTCGGGGTCTACTAAATCTTATTAATAAAGATGATGGTCAGAAACAAAAACAATATGTCATAAGGCTTCTGGATGATCTTTTTAATACACTTTTCCTTTTCGAGGATTTAGATAGTGGTGATGGTGTCTATGGGCGAGTTTTAGATAATATTACTATCAGAACTGATGATAAAGGGAAAAAACATCTTGTCAGTTTGCGGTTATCACAGGAGTTTCTGCGTTTTCTGAAAGAACTCAAGAAAATTGTATTCATACGTTTTGATATCAAAGTCAAAATGCCCTCGTTGATCGCACAGTCTCTTTACACTTATATTCCTTCCCGTGCAAAATTTCATTCGGTTGCAGATCCTTGGAAAATATCTTTGACACGTTTGATTCAAGACCTCCAGTTGCCAATAGAAAAATATGGATGCAAAAGTCTTCGCTATCGCCTTTTCACGCAACATAAACCAAACCGCCCTTCGATTTTGGAACAACTGGACGGTCAATATATCTCCAATGGGGGGAAGCTCCGGGTGAAGTTGATACCGTCTACGGATGGCGATGATTACTTTTTCTGCACTTGGGTTGAAGAATGGGAAAATGGCGAAATTCGGGCGTGCAAGTTGTTTAATTGGTGGCTCGCTGCCAAAGGAACAGAAAAAGAATATTGGAGCCGGATTAAAAGTCGGCAGCCATTGGACAATGAAGACAGAGAATATCTTGAATCGCTCGGTTTTGATGTCTCCAAGGACAGAATGTTTTTTGAAATGGCTAAAGCGTTAGTGGCTTACCCGGAATGGAAAAGCATCCTTGGAGAGATGAAATACCGGATACTACATGATGCCGAAAATAAGATACAGGAACCATTTGCATTTTTCTGTGCCTGTATCCGGAAAGCTCTTTCTCCGGATGATCCGGTATTGGGAATTGAGTTGACCGATGACGGAAGTCAGCAGGAAAAAGAAATTGAAATACTGAATCAACTGAAAGAACATGAGCAGATACCGGTATTTATCGAAAATGATACCAACGGGGCAATAAATGGATCAGGAACTGAAACGAATTGAAGTCAAAGACGGCAGTGCTTACAGCGACAAATGGCGACATTTCCGCAATGGGGAAGTGCTTGTTATTGTGCTTGGGCTGATGGGTTCGGGGCTGATGCTATCCCTTTCCAATCTTGGCTTTCCTCCTGTGCTTGTATTTGTCCTGACTATTTTGCCTTTCCTGTTGTCGGTACTTTACGTATCTTTTTTCATGTATAAAAAGCCCCCACACTACACTGGCGATTTTGTCGAAGGACTTGGTAATGGTAATCAATTTCAGCCGTTTTCAAAGGCATACAGCCGTTGTCCGGATGGGATGTTCGGAAAAAATATGCTTATCTGGAACGATTTAAGTAAGGCGGGAATTTGGACATGCGGGATGGAACTTGATGTTCCGGCGTATGATTACAGCAAGAATGAATACAAGAATTATTATATGGATCGTTTGACTGTGATCCTGAACAATCTTGCAAAAGATAATATCCGTATCCAACTGTATTGGAATGTATCAAGCAATTATACGGCAGAATTGCAACAATACCGGGACGCAACCGACAGTATGGCTGATGGAAAATGCAAGGAATACCGGACACTGCGGTATCAGCAGTATAAGCGTTTGGCGATGGAACGGCAACTGCGCCGCGAACGACTGCTTGTTTTCGTATCACGTCCCCTGAATCCCGGGGAGGCGATACATTGGAACTGTTCCGCCAAGGACTATGATGAATCCAGCAAACGGTTGCTTGCAGAGCTGGAAAATCTGTCTTTGAATATGTTCCGGCGTTTCCGGGCACTCTTTGAACCTTGTGAAATAAATTGTATTCCGCTGTCCGCAGACCAAATTTACCAGGTGCTGAGACAACACTTTAATCCCAGTCAAAGCCTCGCGCCGCAACTGTTTCATGACCTTGCAATACATCCTGATTTATCAATCAAAGAGCAAGTAATCTGTTCCGATCTGATACCTGCTCCGGGCTGTTCGTTTCTGCTGGATGGCAGGTATTACAATGTTTATGTCCTGAAATCGAAATTACCGCGCAGCGTGTATTTCGGAATCATCAAGGAACTGACTGATTTATACGGGGTACAGGACTATGAAATCACCGTGAATGTTATTCCGCGCGATGTAAGAAAGTTATTGGAAAAAGAGGAATTTCAGGCAAAAAAACTGCAAAAGAAAACAGAACAGAAAAATGCGGATATCTCTTTACAGTTTGAACTTGCTGATCAAGCGGAACTAATCGGAGAATTACATTCGGAGCGGCACATGCCTTTGGAAGTGCAATATTTTATCGTTGTAAATGCGTCAAGTGTCGCGGAATTGGATATCAAACACAATTCTATTGCCGGAGCAATAGGACGCATCGGCATTGATTATTACCGACTGCAATACCCGCAGTCGGCAATCAATGCCTTCTTTCAGGCTACTCCCGGCTGGATGTACGGAGGTCGCCCGAAACATTGCTTCAAAACTTTGGATAAATATCTGGCTCCATTACTGCCTATATCAAGCACCTACACAGGGTGTTTGAATTATGCGGAAGCCTTGTATCTCGGAGAACAGCATAATCTGGTCGGGGTAAAACAGTTTGCCCGTGACATCCGGCAGGACTCCGACCCGCAACACTGTATCATATTCGGCAAGACCGGCAGCGGAAAATCCATATTGACGGAAGACCTGATTATGCAAACTTATGATTTTTATGATTATAGTTGTATCATAGACTACGGCTTATCATATGCCGCGCTTGCAAGACAGCTTGGTACAGCTCCAATTGTGCTTGGTCCCTCATCCAGCGTGACAATCAATTACTTTGACACGCGCGGTTTGCCATTGACCGGTGAACATCTATCTCTTGTTGCGTTGATTCTGCGTGTCATGTGCGACAATCAGGCATCAGACGGAATGCTGATGCGGTATCTGAAACCATACTATCTGCTGTTTGCGGAACAATGGCTGGAGGAGCATCAGGAACTGCGTCAGGAACTTGCCACCATAGCTTGCCTCGTTGAAAAATATCTCGCAGAACGTATCTGCGATGACGAGATCGAAGCGTGGGAAAAGGCATCTGCGGAATGGCGGAACAGTCCGTTGCAGACGGACGAAGTGAACTTATTCATGTATGACAACAGGGAGAAAGTATTATTTCAGTGTTTTGCCCGGATGAGTCCGGAAGAGTATCCCACTCATTCACAGTTTGTGAATCATCTCCGGGCAAAACCGTTACCGGAGGAAGAAGACCTGAAACGGTTGCAGGAAGTAACCGACAGTTTGGAATTATGGAGGAAAGACGGGAAAAACGGACGTCTTTTCGATGGTTATACCAATATTGAAATGGATGGTAAATTTGAATATTATGAACTGTCCTCCGTGCCGTCAAATGATCCAAATTTCAAGTTTGCCGCCGGAGCTCTAATTCAGATGGCGGCAATGCGGAAAATAGAGCGTATGGATCGTAAAAAGAAAAAGCGTTTGATTATTGATGAGGCAAACAGCTTTTTTGAAATCCCGCAGGGTGCGAAAGTTGCGGAAGCGGCTCTGACAAAGTTCCGAAAACACCGGTGCCCGACTCTGATCAGTTTCCAGCAATACGAAATGTTGAATCAAACGGGCGTGCAGGAATCATTGATATCCAATATACACCAGTATCTTCTGATGGGACAGTCGGACAGAAATGACGTGGAACGATTGGGAGAGGCTTTGGGGTTGTCCGATACTGTAAAGGAAGCAATTCTTGCATTTGAAACACCAGCAAACATGCTCCCGGAAAACCGGCATTCAGCTTTTGCCCAGGTATTGAAGCACAAAGGATTGACTGCGGGAATCGGACGGAATTATATGACACCGGAACTTTTAATGATTTTAGGTTCAAATTAATAAAAAACAGGAGACATATGAAATGCAAACGGATCTGCAACAGGAAAGAAAAAGACGGGATAGCCGCATGAGGCGGAATTTTGGAAAATGGTATTGGAGTCTGGTATTTCTTTTCCTGCCGGGTATCCTCTCGGCGGCGGCAGACTTTAAGACTGGACTTTCCAAAGGGCTGGGAGTAGGAGTATTGCTGTCATTCTGTATGTGCGTGTTTTTCCTGATCGAAGGAATCTGGAACTACAGAAACGGCGGTAATTACGGCAAAGACATCATCGGACTGATCGTGTCAGCCGGTGCATTTGCCCTTGTAACAATGCTGTTTACCGCATTTGGTTTGAGCGGCGCCGCAGTCGATCCAACATTCAACTAACATAATGGAGGTGTATGATGCGTCAGTATTTATTGATACTATTGTGTCTTTGCTCTTTTTGTAGTTTTTCAGAGGTCTTTACCGAGTCAAAAACTGTATCGGGTGGACCTTGGTATTTTTCATATGGGTCAGAATATATTAATTGTGGGGCACCTGATTCTCACAATACTTATGGATACAATGCAGAGTATGAGCTAACATCCTGTGATTTTTCAAGTGATGCAGGTATTACATTGGAATCATACAGCTGCGCTGGTGATTCCGGGTATACTACAGTATATCTTAAAATGCCCTTTTCCGGTGACAATTGGGATCCTAACATGACCTGTACCGTTACGCTTACTTGGACAATAAAAACTTGTCCTGACAGATCGGACTGTATTCTTAAACGTTGTCCGACTTGTTCGGCATTTTATTGTGAAAGACACGATATACACACATGTTCCTGCCCTCATCAGCCCGACTGCAATCTTGTAAACTGCCCGACTTGTTCAGAATCCTACTGCGAAACTCATGGTGAACATACCTGTTCCTGCCCTTATGCGGCAGATTGTAATTTGACAACCTGCGACCATTGCGGCACGGAATACTGTGCTACACATGAAGACCACGATTGCGGATGTATGCCAGTAACCTGTGACCATTGCGGTACGGAATACATGTGTCAGCATGACGATTCTGATCACGATTGCGGTTGTGAGCCAATGGTCTGTGATCATTGTGCAGCTACACTATGCCAGCATGAATGGGATGATCACGATTGCGGATGTGTATCTATAACCTGTGATCATTGCGGTGTGGAATATCTGTGCCAACATTTCCCGGACAATCATGAATGCGGGTGTTTTTTTAATATATGTCAGCATTGCGGTGAAGAGTGGTGTCCGGTGCATGATGGTGAACATTTTTGCCAGGGCGACTGCAATTATGTGACTTGTGATCACTGTCATGACACTTATTGTACAACTCATGAGGGAGCACACTCCTGTTCCGGCTGTAATAACACAACTTGCTCGAACTGCGGAACAACTTACTGTTCAGCCCATGAGGTGCATTCGTGTACAACAGATGAAGATGGTGATGATGACGACAATCCTGACCCCGATGACGGTGACGGAAATCCCGGAACAAATCCCGGAACAAATCCACCTGATCCAACGACACCTCCTGAACCGGATACCCCCAATCCGACACCGGATACCCCCGACCCCAAGCCGGACAATCCTGATCCAACACCGGATACCCCCGACCCCAAGCCGGACAATCCTGATCCGACACCGGATACTCCCGATCCCAAGCCGGACAATCCTGATCCGACACCGGACAATCCCGATCCCGGTGATGGCGACGGCGGAAACACCGGCGGTACGGTCAATCCCAATCCCGGCGATGGCGACGGTGGCACTGGCGGCGGCAGTACCGTAACTCCTCCAAGCGGCGGGGATGGTGATTCCGGCAATACTGGCGGCGGGAATACCGGCGGCGGAGATACGGATATCGGAGGCGGCAACACCGGCGGCGGTACGGTTAATCCCAATCCCGGCGATGGTTCCGGTGACACTGGCGGCGGCAGTACTGTAACTCCTCCGAGCGGCGGGGATGGTAATTCCGGCAACACCGGCGGCGGGAATACTGGCGGAGGAAATACCGGTGGGGGAGATACGGATATCGGAGGCGGTACAGTCATTGAACCAGGCGATGGCAACACCTCCGGTGGTGGCACTGGCGGCGGCAGTACCGTAACCCCTCCGAGCGGTGGAGACGGTGATTCCGGCAATACTGGCGGAGGAAATACCGGTGGGGGAGATACGGATATCGGAGGCGGAAACACCGGTGGTACGGTCAATCCCAATCCCGGTGACGGTTCCGGTGACACTGGCGGCGGCAGTACCGTGACTCCTCCGGGCGGTGGAGACGGTGATTCCGGCAATACTGGCGGAGGAAATACCGGTGGGGGAGATACGGATATCGGAAATGGCAATATTCCCGGCGATGATAATGGCGCCGGAAACAATACTGGCGGTGGAAATACTGGCGGCAGCGGATCTGATGACGATACAACAATCATTCCTGATGATACAGATGGAGTAATCTATCAGCGTGACGAGGATTACAGTATACCACTGTTGATTTACATGACGGGTATAGGGCTTGGTCTTGGCAGTTCCGATGGCAAGGAAACGACAAGACAGGTATATCCGGATGACAATAGCAGGAATGCCGGTCAAAGTCGCGGTAACGGTAATCCTTACCGTGCGAATATCAAGGTGCTGAAATGATCAAGATCATACTGATGCTGTTTTGTCTGATGTTGCTCTGCTGTGCTTGCAGTAATCTGAATGTTGGTGTCGCTCCGGTTTTGAAAGCCGGAGCTGCTGCGGCTACCGGTTATGCGGCATATGAGATTGCTCCGAATGACTGGACACAATCGGAAAAAACCGCCCTCGGTTTTGCCGCTGCCGGTGCGACCTGGATTTTAGGCGAGATTGTGGAGGGCAAAATCACAAAAGACAAGGCGGAAGCCTACGATGCCGGTTTTGCCAGCGGTCGTGCTTATGGTGCACGGCGTCAGTATGAAATCATACAGCAGATGCAGAAAAGTGCCGGTGCGCGTGGGCGCACAAAAGTTTATGCGATACCGGCTCCATCTCTGCCGGGAGTAAATCAGGTGGAACATGATGTTTATCTGGAGGTGCAGGAATGAGTTGTCTAATTCGAATATTTCTTTTTCTTCTTTTCCTGCCGTTATCTATAACGGCTTTTGGACAAGTTCAGGCGGTCTATGATGCGACCGTGCATCAGCAGTCGATCCTCAACCATGAAGCTTTGGTAAGATCACATGACAAGACAAGGGCTTGGTTATCTACAATACTGGAACAGGACAAGATTGCCACGATGGAAATTTATAATACGAAAGTAGATGTTAATAAAAAGCTTGACGAAACGACAAAGAAACTTGAAGATAAAATTGGTGATCCGACGAAACTGAAAACACATGTTGCGGAAGTTGCCCCGGGGCAGCTGTATGAAAACAAATCTCTTGCGGAAATCCGGGCGGAAGGGATCAACAATAAAAATACCAGTAATTACAATGCAAGCCAACTGTATGGCGACGATAAGAAAGGAGGAGCTGCCGGACGTGTCGGGGAAGCCGCCTATGTGAATTATGAAAATGTACTGTTGAAATCCAGCAGCGACAAATTAGCGCTATACCGTAAACGGGAGGCTCTTGCCGCCTATCTTGATTCGACAAAGAATCTTGTTGAGATCGAAAAAATCAAGGCGGGAATTGCGCTGATTGATTCGAGGTTGCAAAGCCTCTACGAGAATGAGAAAAATGCGGCTCTGAAAGTACTCGCAATCAAAACAAGAAATGATCTGAACAGAGAAATAAAAGAAGATCAGTATAGCGATGCGATACCGGTGGCATCGCAAGCCATGTCGGAACGAATGGTAGATAATTTTAAGAATCTTGGAAAAGAGGACAAGAAGAAATGACGGAATACATGAATGCCTTGATTGCTCAAATGCGGTATATCGCATTTGCTTCCATCGCACTCGCGTTGACGTTCGACTATGGAATATACCGTGAAATCGGCTTCAAACGGATCTGCTACATGATCGCTTTGATTGCAGCCATTGCCTCTTATAATACGATAGTCGATACCGGAACGGAAATGTTTGCATCCGCAAAGGAAAACGCCAGAACAGAGTATTATACGACGATGCGGTCTGTGCGTCAGGCGATTGACAACGGCAAAAAGGAAGCATCCTGGTTCGAGCGCAATATACTTTATTACCTGGTCTATCTGCTGTTGGGGTTTTGCGATGTGCTCGCCTGGTTGTCCGATCAGATACAAAGATGTATTGTCGTGTTATATAAAGTGTGCTGTCCCGTTGCCTTTGGACTCGCTGCCTGGCGTCCCCTCTCAGGTATTGGACTCAAATTTGCAACTGGTACATTATGGCTTTGCATGTGGTCAATCGGCACAGCGATAGCAGATCTGCTGATAGGAGAAATTACGATTGCCGCTTTAGGGAAAGCCGTTTTAAGTGCCGGTTCCAGTGCCGCTGGCGCCGCTGTTGCCGGCGGGGTTGCGTTGGGACCGGCATTGCTTGTCGGAGTGCTTATCGGTCTGGTTGTGGTCGTTGTATCCATGGTGATCTTCTATATTACGATTCCATTCATGATGTATTCTCTTGTGACTGGCGGCGATTTGGGACAGGCTGCCGGCAGTGCGATGAGATCGGCAGTCTTCGGCGGTGCGGCTGCCGGACTTGCCGCGCATAGAAGTTATACAAATGCAAAAAACACTGTCAAAATAGAATCGTCGCCAGCTGCACACAACAACGGCACACCTGATGGTGTATACCCTTTTGCCGGGACAGACAACATAACGGCAAATACGAACGGCATGATGTCCGATCTGGCTGATAAGCAACTGGCAAAATCCAAAGCAAGAAGGACGCAAACATGAATTATTTCAGGGATAATTATACACAACTGAATACCCTGCGTGTCATGCTGGTGATTTTTGCCCTGATTGCGGTTGTGGCTCCGATTGTAACACTGTTGATCCTGCAGGAAGAGAAAAAAGTGTTGATCATGGATCAGGGCGGCAATTACCATCTTGCGGTGGCATCCAGTTTTGCAGACGCGAAAAAACTGCATATTGCCTGTGCAAAATCAGCGGCGATTGCCTTGCTGACACGGACTCCCGCCGGGGTGCTTTATCCGGATCTGCTGAAACAGTCCTTTACGGTTGATTGTGATGATTGGCTGCGTAAATATTTTGATGAGACGAAACCGGAATTTGAATTGAAAAAAATGCGTCAAATAGCGGAAATCAGAAAACTGCAAATTCTTGATCAAGGCAACGGTCGCTATGTGGCGCATATCAAGGTCTATCTGACAAGAGCCTGCGAATACCAGGGCATTACTTTTGTCGAGACGGCGGAAGCTCTGCTTACGTTTGCCATGGCGGAAAATCCGGACATTTCAACGAACGGGCGGTTGCCGCTGGTGACATATCAGATACTCCGCTGTGACATTCGCAAAACGGGAGAAAAGCAACAATGAAAAAACTTTTTCTTTTCTTTTTCCTGTTGAGTCTTGTTTTTCTTTGTCTCGGCAAAGAAAAAGAAAAACGAATTGCTTTTTACGAGCTGGATAACGAGCGTATCTACAAGATTCCGGTCTATCTGAATAAAGGCGTCACAACCGTTATGTTTCCTGCGGAAATAGAGGCGATACATTCGGCAAGTGTTGCCCTGAACACGGTTCCGGACAACAGTAATCCGGCATTCCTGATGGCTTATACGCCCGGAAAATATTATTTCAGCATCCGGGCGCTTCGTTTGAAAGCACAAGGATTGCTGAATATCGTTTATCAAGGCAAAACGTATATCATTGAGATTTCAGAAAATGAGGAAAATGCTTTGAGTTCCGTTACATTCAATGGCGGCGGAGGGGGCGGATATCTGAACCGCCGTGGCAATGGGTATGCCGTATCGCCCTATCTGCTGAAAAGTCTGATGGACAAGGCGAAAGCCTGGGATGTTCTGATAAAAAAATATCCGAATATGAGTGTGGATGTGACAATCAGCACGGAACGGCGCGTATCGGATTACGAACATATCCAGTGTTCAATCCAAAAAGTATGGCGCTTCAACAGATATGATGCTTTGGTTTTCTATATCGAGCTTAAAAATAAAACCGACAAAATATTGTATTACAACCCTCGTGAAATTGCCCTTGCGGTCGGTGATCAGAAATGTTTTGTGTCTTTGGTGGACGCCTCCGGAGAAATGCCGCCTGATTCAACAACTTTTCTGTTCTGCGTTATCACGCAAAGCAGTATGGGAGTGCGCCAACTATCGCCCGAAAACTATTGGCGGGTCTTGCTCTTCGCCCAGGAACAGAAACGGAACAGGGAGCCGTAAGAGATGCCGAAAATCAACTTACATAATCTGGTAATGTCTCCTGTTGCGCGGATGATCCTGTTTTTTCTGTTTCTGATTGCCATTGTCGCCATATTTTTTGCGGTGCATAACCGAAAGGAAGAGATCAGAGACAAGGCGGCAGTATTACACCAGGCAAAAGAATATACCTATGAAGCCCCCATACAGGAATACAGGGAACAGCAAAAGCCCAAAACACTGAAAATGATAGAAATGACTCCGGAAAACAATTCGGAAAAACAAGCAGAATCCCCGGAATTCCCCAAGATGGATTTTGCCCGTCCGGAACCGCCCGTTCCACAGCGTGGAAATTCAGATCAACGCAGGAGTATTGAGCGGCGACCGGCAATACCGCGCGGCTCCATTCAGCAGCCAAAGGTTTTAAGACCCGTGATACTGCCGATCAGTCTTTATACAAAGACCGATCAAGCATCAACAGTTGTGCCGGATGACAAAGACATTGCACCTTATGGTCGTCTTTTGCGTTGTGAGCTTGTCGGCACGATATCAACAGGATCGCTTCAGACTCCGATCCGCGCACTGGTAACAGAAAGTTTGTGGTGGAATGGAGTGGAAATCATACCTGCCGGGGTGGAACTGCATGGAATGGTGTCAGGATCTCCGTCCCGTGACCGGATCGGAACCAGTTCCTCATGGATCGCAGTATATCCGTTTCTGGATGAACGATCCGCATATCAGATGCAGTTAACCGGCATTGCCCTGGACTGCAACCGTACAGAAACGAGCTGGGGAGAATCGGACGGGACAGCGGGTATCCGCGGCAGAGTCGTAAGCAACGCCGACACCGCACGGGTGATGGGGTATATCGCGTCTTTCATATCCGGTATGGGTTCCGGGCTGGTGACGGAAACAGACCGTTATATCGGAAATACAACACAGATAACAACGGGGGGAACATGGAAAGACGCATTAGGAAAAGCCCTTGCAAATTCCGCGGAAAAAATTGCAACGGACATGCTGCGTGAAGCATCAAGAGATGTGTATTATGTGGTCGCGGAAGCTGGAACGGAATTTTATATCTATGTCCAGGAAATCATTGATCCGTCAAAAGCGGCGCGCGGCAGGATGGAAAATACTGTCACAAGTGTATCAAATATTAAAATGACCAGACCCAATAGAGAGGTAAGAAGATGAGAATCATGATAACGGCATTTTTGTTGTGCGCTTTGCTGACCGGCTGCCGGTCGGGTAAGGAAAAGCAGGAAGAATATGATGCGGTACATCCCGACGTGGCTGGTTCCGCCGTGCCGCGCGGCAGTATGGATACTGTGCGTGGAGGTCAGCAGGTCAGAGTATATCAGACGGGACGTTATGTTGATCCCAATAATCCAAATCTCATGCATGAGGCAAGTACACTGTATGTGCTTGCTGATTCCGGTGTGTGGAATACATCTCCGAACTATGCGCCGCTCGATCCGAGACACAACCGCAGCATCACCGTGTCCGCACCTTTGACTGCGGAGAAACAGCTTGAAATACAGGAACTCCGGAAAACGAATGAGATCATGCGGCGTCTGGGCAATGAACTGATCCGGACAAAGGAACGTCTGAAAGAATCCCTGGAGCGCACAAATACACTTGAAAAGTGTATCGTTGAACAAGGAGACGCCTTGCAGAAAAAAATTGAGGAATATGAAGCCAGAAACAAGCTCCAGGCAAAACGTCTGTCAGAGCTTGAATTGAAATTGGAATCGAATCGGGGATTTCGCAACAGACAGATAAAATAGGAGTTCAAAATGAGTCAGGAAGTGAAGCTGGTCAATCTTGCGGAGTTTACAAAACGGCATTACGGTTTTCAGGAAACGGAGAAATCGACTAAGAATTCTCCATGCCTGAAAAATCCTGCCGGAGACGTGATTGTAGTCAAATATCAACAAAACGGGGTAAATACTTTTTTCTGCCCGAAGGACAATCAGAAAGGCGACATTTATAATTTTGTAATGTGGCAGGAACATTGTGATTTTAAAACTGCCGCGGCAAAGATAGATAATCTGCTTGGCTTAGCCTCGATACAAGGCAATCCGATTCCACAGGAAAAACGGGTGGCAAAGGTGTTTGATGTCAATGCGGCCGCACAACTCAAACCGGTACAGGAACATGCCTATCTGGAGTCGCGCGGCATTGACAATGCGATGCTGATTCATGGACGTTTTCGGGGCACGGTTCTGACAGATGAATATCACAATGCGGTATTCCCACACTGCCGGAACGGAAAAATTGTCGGGTATGTAAAGAAGAATTATAAATTCAATGGTTTTTCGGAGGGCGGGGAAAAACTGCTTTGGAAAAGCAATCAATTTCCAGGCGATACCCGGCTTTGTGTAACCGAAGCGGCGATAGATGCTCTGTCACTGGCGGTATTAATGCGCGAAAGTCCGAAACATGCTGAACAGATGTATCATACCCGTTTTGTCAGCATTGACGGCGGTTACAGTCCGGAAGCGGAAGCGATGCTGAAACAGGAAGTTGCCGCCCTGCCGAGAGGTTCCGTCATTGAGGCGGCATTTGACAACGATGAACAGGGACGCAGATACTGCGAAAAGCTGGCGAATATCTGTATGGAGTGCGGACAGGTTTATGCGGAAAATATACCGTCGAAACGCAAAGACTGGAACGAAGTCTTACAGGCATATCTGAAGCGGGAAGCGGCAAAAGCGCAAGTTGCGGCGGCTTATCCCTGCACCCCGGCTATGCCTTCCGAACCGCGCAAAATCTCCCAGAAGCAGCGGGGCAAGATCCGGGGACTGATAAAGAACGGATATCTGACACCGATTCCGGAAGAAAAAATAGATCGGATGACCGGCGGCGAGGCTTGGCAAACCATTGCAGCCGGTATGGAACGGGCGCGAAAAAAAGAAACTGTACCCGGCTATACTGCCCTGGAAAAAGAAGCGGAGGAGGAGCAAGCCCCTCCGCGGCGCGGAATGCATATGTGACAGAGGAGGATGAAATATGAACTACGCACTGGAATTCAACCGGTTATCTCCGTTCGAGCTGGAACTTGTGAAACGTGCGGCATTGGCGCAAAACACAATGGAATATCTGCGGCTGCTGCATATGCAGCAGATGATCCGTGTGGAAAATCAGTCAGCAAGTATGTATCTGGCATCGGCGATCAAATCAAATCCGGAGTTGCTGAATACGGCAAATATTGTCTTGGAATTGAAAAAACAGAATGAATATATCGCATATAAACAGGAACGGCAGCAGGAGAATGTAGCAGAGAAAGAAATAAAAGCCGAAAAGATTTCCTCACAGGAAGAAAAAGCCCGACAGGTCGGACTTCTGACCGCATTGCGTTGTGCGATTGACATTGCCGTTTACAAGGCGAAAGCCGCCAGCATTGCACTTGGCAACGATTATTTAAGACGTACAGTGAAACACTTGCAGAAAGTCCAGAAAATGATGGAAGAAGCGCAGAAGCTGGACGCGGAATATACCTCATTGAAACAACAGAAAACGGAACTCAAACAGGAACGGCAGGAAGAAAAAAAGATGGTGCCGAATAATGCGGAAAAGACGTTTTTCCGGGAAGAGTTCTCCGACCAGGTAAAGCAGAAATACAAAGAGGCATTTGAAAAACATACGGAAAAGCAGAAATCAAAAAATGAGTTGAATTCTGTGGTCGCTTCGGAAAATGAGGCAGCAAAACAAGAGAGTTCGGAAACGTTGGAAGAAGCTTCTATTGAATCTTCGAAAGCAATGGAGCCGGAAGAAAAAGCGGAAGAAGTCAAGCCAAACGGAATACACATGTAAAGGAGGATTTACCATGTCTGTTTTTGAAAGAATCAATGCCATCCGGAAAATGCTGAATGTCCCGGAAGAAACCGAGCCGTTGCAACTCTCCAGCGGAGAAATTATTTATCCCTGGGATTTGATTGACGAACGCGGCAGTCAGATCAGTATAGAAGAGATTCCGGAAGATGTACTGGAACACTGTTATAACCGTTTCCTCGAATGGAATTGTCCGGAGGAATACAAAACAGAGGGGCATGCAATATGAAAAAGAAATACTATCAGATTGAATATAAGAAAATCCGAAAGGTTGCCCCTGTCTGCATTGATTATCAGCGACATCAGACAATCAGCATTCAAGGGCAACTGTCTGCTGAAAAACCTGCCATTCAAACCAAGGCGCCGGTCATCCGGATTGAGTGTAAGGTCTCTGCTTCCTTTTTGATGAGTGTTTAGGAGGTATTTGCTATGAACATACCGGAAAAAGCACCTTGGGAAATGACACGGGAGGAAATTAACCATGTCTTTCTTCGACTTGCTGAGAACATCCAGCGTTGCGATATGATGTACCGCGCATGGCAGTTTGCCCGTCCTGCCGAAGTCACCGGAAAAGATGCGGCGGAAAAAAAGATGAATTTCAATCTGGAACTGCATCATCGGAAGCAGGAACTGGAAAAAGCGGAAAAACTGCGGCAGCGTTACAGGCCGCTGCGTCATAAACTGATGATACAGGAAGCCGTCAAAGCAGGGAAAAGAATACCGGATGCAGTTCTGAAAGAATATCCCGATCTTGTGGCAGCGGGTTCCCGAGAACAACATTCGACCGAAACAAATGAGGCGGAGAAAAAAGAAGATTTTATAAAAAGCCATTTTATCTTTGCCGCAGTCCCACCGCCGCAGAAACAGACGGATACAATGTCACATTCCAAGGACGGTATAAAAAATGAGCCGGAAGTGGAAAAACAGTCAAAAAGCCAGAAGATTCTTGCGGAAATTAATGCAAGTATTGAGCAACTGGCGAAAAATATTGAAGCTCCTGAAACGGAACAAACCATAAAAAAATGGCTGGCATACCAAAGTAATTTCCATACTTATTCGCTCAACAATACCTTTTTTCTTTATCTGCAGGCGATGAATCGAGGGACTGACATCAGCGATGTGCTGCCGTTCCGAAAATGGGTTGCATTGAAAGGGGACAACGGGGAAAAAGTCAGTATCCGAAAAGGAGAACGTGCCTACCATGTAATTTGCCCGGTGGAAAAGAAGGTTTATGAAAAGGATGAAGACGGCAAATACAAATTGGATGAGAACGGAAAAACGATACAGGCACGAGACCCGAAAACGGGAGAACCTTTGACTTACTTATGGTACACCGTCGGATGTGTTTTTGATGTATCCCAAACCAATGCCCGTGAGATCGGTGCGGTCAAAGAATTGGATTATAAGGGGAAAGCGGTACCCATCAATCCGGAAACCGTGCAGGAAGTTGCACAAAGAATTACCGAAAAATTCGAGATACCGGTCTATTTTGAGAATGAGCCGATGATGAAAGCCGGAGGCTGGTACACTCCCCATACTCATTGCATCGTCATCAATACGGCAGTCACAAAAGAAGATGCCCACCAGTTGGGCACCCTCTTCCATGAATTGGGGCATGCTCTGATTCATGGACGGAAGTCACCACAATATGACCGGCGGTTAAAAGAAGGACAGGCGGAAGCCTTTGCCTATGCAGCGTCTTCCGCATTTGGAGTTGAGCGCAACAGTCAACTGTACATCAAAAGCTGGATCGAAAATGAAGTGCCTTTGCAGGATGTTTTGAAAGATATCTCCTCACATGTCCAGAAAGCCTTTAAAGAGCTTGATCTTGCAGAACTCGCCGCACAGAATCTGGCAAAAGCCCAGGCAGAAAGTCCGGAAAGAAAATCCGCCTCGGAAATACCTTCGGCTGTTCCGGAAACAGCAAATCAGGTGGAACAAGCTCAAAAAACGATTGAGTCCATGAGAGTGGAGCTTTACAACAGTATGCTTGCGACAAGCAATCCTGCGGTCTTCGCCGCTCTGCGTTATGTGGAAAATGCTCCGGAGGAAAAGATTGCAGGGCTTTACAGCGTACTGAAAGAAGCGAGGAGCGATAATCTTTCCGAAGCACAAACCGGTGCCCTGCTGGAAATGAAAATCCGCGAAATCAAGCAACGGGAACAACGGCGGATTGTTCCGGAAGAAAACACCGCACAAATGACATTCGGATTCTGATGTCATTAAGCAGGAGAAATTTTATGACAGATGCGCAACAGAAAAAAATCGTTGAACTTTTGGAAAAAGGGCATACCCAACAGGAAATTGTAAGAGAAACAGGTCTATCACGTGGTAGTGTTTACCGTGTCATAAAGACGTATAGGGATAGCTTGAATGCTTCTAAATCCAAATTGGATGATTTTGAAGACGAGCAAAACAGCGACGCCGACTCTGTTGAAAATTCCATGCCCGATGATGATGATTTACCGCCCGGTGATTTCACCGATGATTCAAATGAAATAAAGGAGCAACAAACTAATATGTCACCGCTTTCAGAGGAACCAATGGCTTCTATTCCTGAAAGTGGTTTTTTGAAATCAATAGAACTGCTCGGACAACTGAACCGTGAACTGATGCAGAACAGCATGGGTAATTTTGATAAGGCTGTCCGGGCAATGGAAGAAATGTTGGAACGGTTTCAAATGTATGACAGTGCCGGACTTCGAAGTGCTGTTGAAGAAGTAAATGCTTTGATTGAACCTCTCCATGCTGTAAGTCGGAATGAACAGAACAATCTCCCGCTTCGGACAGCAGTATTTTTTATTGTTCTGTTGCTCTTTTTACTTACCGGCTTTATTTTCGGTCTCGGCTCTTATTCTCTCTTTGCCCGCTATACATTCGGGATTCTCTTGGCAATCAATGGTATTCTCCTGGTGCTGTTGTTTGTAATCCGGAAATGGCAAAGTAATGATTGGTTCGCATGGATCGCCGCAAACAGTGTGCTTGCTCCGGTTTCTCTGTTTACCGGTTACTATCTCGGTTTGATGGATTGGCTGGTGCTTGAAAACTGGCTGTTGACATTTCTTCTTTTTCCTGTCGGTTGCCTCATTGCATTGCCTTTTGCTATTTGGAGACGTAATAAATGAAAAAATTTCTTTGTGCCGTCTTTCTTTTCTTATGTGGAATGTTTGCCGGTCTTGCCGCATTGCTGTATCTGCCGGAACCATGGGATGCGTGGATTGGTTATTCTTTGGCGGTATTCACCGTCTGCTTTCTATGTTATCCGAAAAAAAAAAGAAAAAATAAAATTAAAATTGGTCCTTTTGCATGGACAGTCAATGATTTTTGCCGTGGTTGGCTGATAACCGGACAAACCGGTAGCGGAAAAACGGCGTGTGCCATAAAAACAATACTGCACGCCTTGTTTAAGGATTGTCCCGACTGGGGCGGTGTGGTTGTTGATCAGAAAGGACAATTTTATGAAATTGTCGCTGGTATTGCAAAACATTACAAATGTGAAGAGAAACTTGTAATCCTGCGTGTTGGAGACAACCCCCAGGCAAAATATAATCTGCTCTCTTATGAAGGCATCTCATGGCAGAAATATGCCACCATCATCATTGATACCGCAGAAGCCATTGGTCTGAAATTGGAACCGTTTTGGAAAAGTAACGCCGAAACATTGATTGCAGGCATTCTGCAAATGATCGCCGTTATCAGAACACCAACTTTTGCAGACATCATATTTTATATTTATGAAATAAACGAATTAAAGAATTTGGTAAACAACACAATCAAGAAAAACTCATCATTTGCATCTTATTCCGCCGCAACGAAAGTCAAAGCATTTCTTGATCTGGTTCCGGAAACACGGGACGGGGTTTTAAGCTCTACCAAAACAGTAGTAGAATGTTTTTCCGACCCGAAAATCCAAGAGGTATTTTGTCCACAGGAAAACACTGTGGATTTCCGTGAAATTGACCAGGGAAAGATTTTCATTATTTCGATGGCGCAGAGTTTTTCTACGGAACGTTCTTTCTTCAATACCTTTCTAAAACTTCTTTTTACTACTCATGCAAAGGCACGTTTTGACACTCCGGAAACACTTTGCAAAAAGAATTTGATTGCTTTTATTGCAGATGAAGCGCAACTGGTGGTAACATCGGCAAAACGTGCCGCAGATCATGAAGCGGTATCTATCATCAGGGAAGCCAAAGCAACTTATATTCTGGCAACCCAAAGTATTACCTCTTTCGGTTCGGTCTTAAAAAAGGAAGATGTACAATCGCTGGTTCTTAATCTTGCCAGTAAAATTTATTTTACTGTTGCGGATCAGAATGCGGCGGAAATTGCATCAAAGGATCTTGGCATCCAAAGGACACTTGAAAAATCAAAGTCCGTGACAAAGGGAACGGAAAGCATCAGTACTCGGGAAATTGAGAAACCGATTTATTCATCCGGAGAATTACGGGCACTTAAAAAGTATGAATGCGTTATCAAGCATCCATCCGGCAAAACAGATCAGCTATATTTACCGCCCCGTGATGATGCAGGTAACATTCCATCTTATTATTATAAGGACAGGTTCGGTGTATTCTGGTTTTTCTTCTATTTGCTGCAGATATGACTTTGGAGCTGACCGGAATAGGTTTTTGTGCGTAAAATGGTACATTTTGGGTACCCACACCTATACAAAGCGGGTACCCAAATTACAGATAAATAGGAGTTTCTAATTTTGGGTACGGTTCAGAATAGGTTTTTGTGCGTAAAATGGTACATTTTGGGTACCCACACCTATACAAAGCGGGTACCCAAATTAAAAATGATGTGGGTACTCAAAAATGAGGCTAAAAACGCAATAGCCCCGACAGAGGGATATTGCGTATACTGCTACTTCTCACACATCACTGCTGCATCATGGAACAAACTTCCTCTTTGTCTCAAGATAACTGCACTTTCATTGCTCTTGATCTGTCATGTTATCTCTCTTGCTTCTTAATCTGTGATTTTTTAACAATAGGAGATTTTATCATGTTTACAATGGGTCAGAAAATCAGAAATATGAACAATACGGAGTTCTATCATAAAGAACTCTGTGCAAATGATTATTATTCGGAAGGTGAAACAGCTCCTTCCGAGTGGTTTGGAAAACTTGCGGAACATTGGGATGTAAAAGGACAGACTATTTCCCGAAGCGATTTCCAGGAGCTGATGCGGCACCGCTGCCCCTGGGATGGCGGAAAGTCTTTGACGGCGGTCACTGCACCGGATG
>ENA-UOOA01000301-UOOA01000301.1-human-gut-metagenome-genome-assembly--contig:-P61old-NODE-301-length-106661-cov-14.748888_pt1 | contig 106661 bp, 82 predicted proteins | sample MGYA00242467_ERZ724014 | MGnify/ENA metagenome assembly ERZ724014 | reverse complement strand
CCCGAAATATAGCACCAATAGACGATTTGTCAAATTAATTTTAGAAAAATATTACAAAAAACTATCGGATTCCGTCCTCAAATGATGGCGTTCCATGTGAAACCCGGTCAAACGGCATGACAGCTCCGGGATACCTGGTAAGAGGAGCTTCCTCAGGGTCTTTCCTGTTCCGATTCCTCCATTTACCATAAAGTTCATACGGATTCGACCAATACGGATCCCGTCTGTCCAATGTCCGCGCCTCCCGGTCAGCAGCAATAAACCTGTTCCAGAAACGTTTGTATTCCGGAGTTCCCTTCTGCTGTCCCAACGCCAGATTCTGCCAGCCGCGCGGCTCTCCATACTTTGCGGCGAGCTCATTACACGCATCACGCTCCCGTTTGCGTCCCATGGACTGAAACGCTTCCGCCTTCAGGAGCCACGCCTTGCCGGAATTCAGCCGACACAACATATCCAGCCAATTCCCGGTATTCTTCGCAACCTGCACATATTTTCCTGTAAGATCCAGTTCCGCATAAAGCAACGCGGCTTTGACATGTCCTTTTCCCGCCGCACGGAGCAGATATTTCCGTGCCTGATTCCAACCAACCAGCTTCGACGCCTGCCCGATCCCGGCAAGTCCCGGAAAATGGTCCTGCCAGAACCATTGACGCCCAATGAAATACTCCGCCTGCGTGATCTGATCCACATCCGCAGCACGCGTTATGTAGTCAAACCAGATACGAATCAAACTGTTTTTCGCCAACCGCTGCTCTTTAGAATTCAAACCGAGCTGTCCTGCAAGCATTTTCGAAACAGGATTTTCACTGTCCGGAATCCAGTTTTCCTGAAGCTTTCCCAATCTGGAAAAAGCATACAGCATACGAATCCCGTTTGGAATTTCAGGATGATCAAGATTCTTCGGCCACGGCACCCTGCCCCGCCAATATGCGGCACCCGGGGAACCGGGATTTTCCGCAAGCCAGGAAAGAGCCAGATACACCGGATCATCGCCATATAAAAGCGTCCGTTCCGGCGTGAATTCAGAAAGAGACAGATTTTTTCCTGATCGGAATTCCAGATCCCAGATCTTCGGCAGCAGCATAACATCTCCAGCGGCATATCCCTGCTTCAGCATTGCCAGGTCTCCACGCAAATCCCGGTACCGGCAATACCAACCATAGCGCCATTTTTCCGTGATCGCATAATCAACCAGAAATTCCGTCTTCTCCGACTCTCTGAAGAAAAGCATCGCACTCTTGTACGGACTCAGATTTTTGAACGTATATGCAGATGATATACCGGAATCACAGAACACGACAGAGTAATCGTACAGTTCCGGATCACCGCTTGTCTTTTCTCTGTTTCCCGAAAAACGGGACTTTGCGGATTCTGCATAAGCATACTCCTGTTTTATCCGGGCAAGCGACCGCTGTTCAAACCAGGGGCGCCCCTGCGAGTCCCATTCTATCATATAACGCAGAATTCCGGCTTTCCGGCATCCGTACTCAAATGCATCTTTCAGGAACCCGCACGCCTTGGCGAAATCCGGCTTTACTCCATAGCCCCGCCAATAGCAAACGCCCAATTCATACATTGCAAGAACATGCCGTCTTGACGCCGCTTTCCGCAACAGCTCAAGCGCAGCAACCGGATCGCAAAGTTCTTTACCGCCATACAACAGGCGCAAAGCCTGCGCATACTGGACTTCCGGATTGTCATAGCGGCGAATAAATGATTGGAAATCCTGATTTTTCTTTGGAACAAGCGGATATTTTTCATAAGAGTATGGAATAAATTTCATCGGCGGAAGCGCCTCCACTTCCTCAATACTTCCACACCGGCGCAGCACCGGGGCGGAAAGCTCCAAATATTCAACGCGGGACGTTCGCGCACGGGAGGAAAGAGCCATCGCGCCCCGTGTTGTAATGGCAAAACTCCGCACAACCGGAGTCCGCAGGCGCAGAGTCTCCACATCGCGGAACGGCATTCGTCTTCCATTGTATTCCACACTCAGCCGCCCTTTAACCACGTCAAAGATCACACGCACGCCTATCGGTTCAAAATCGGGAGCAACCCGGTCGGAATTATACGGAGGAACCATCAGCTCCGGCCGGTGGAATGATGAAAAATGCTGGGATCTGCTGGTAAACCGGATCAACCCGGTCCGGGAATTCAGATGTGTAATACTGTTCAGAGAATCATAAGAAGCACCGGTAATCCGGTTGGAACTGTTCAGGAGACGAATGTCAAAAGTTGCCGAGGACGATTTTTCCCGTCCGGGAAACGCGCGGATATAAAATTCAATCACAGCAAACCGTTTTTCCCTTACTCCGCGTTTCCTTGCTTTCGGGAATTCCGCTTCCAGAATTCCGCCTTCGATCCGGTTGCCGTGCCCCTGAACGAGAGAACATTCCCCGCTGTTGCTGCCATGGTCCGGACAATACAGGATCGTGGAAGGCGATGCATAAAGCGGGAAGCGGTAGACGCTACCGATTGATGACGCCCAAAGCCGTTCCGCTCCGTTACCGGGCACCCATGTGACCCGGTATACTTCCATTTCCGCAAACAGCGGCGACAACAGCAAAACCAGAAAAACAGAAAAGATATTGCGCATACACGCTCTCCCGATTCGTTTTGCCCTCCAATCATATAGTGTAGCACAACTCCCGTGAAATTGCAATTTCGCCGGAAAACAAATAAAACGGATTTTTTAGAAAATTATGAAAAAAGCCTATTGACAAATGGCAGAAAATGTTGTATAATTAATAACGCGAACATGTTCGTGTCAATAAACCAGGTAATTTCAAAAAAAGGATTCCGATCATGGATAACAGACAGCAGAAGCGGGTGACGCTGCGGCATTTGGCCAGCGTGTGCAACCTGTCCGTCTCTACGGTTTCCCAAATACTGAACAACCGCGATACCTACAGTACGGAAAAAACAAAAGAAGTGGTCAGGAGAACGGCGCACGAACTTGGCTACCGTCCGAACATCGGTTACAAGCTGATGCACGGGCTCTCCACGAAAACAGCGGTAATCGTGCTCAGTTACTCCGATATGATGTCGAGTGAATATATTCAGAAAATCACGCTTTCCCTGATTGACCATCTGAACGAAAAGGGATATTTCACTTATATCGTAAAAATGCCGGACGAGTGGCCGAAACGAAAACAGGCGATCGAACAGGTTATGGAACGGGGCGCGGAATTCATGGTCGCTCTCTGGAAACCCTGCGAATGGGAAGATCTGGCACGGATCGCACAAACGATTCCTGTCGCCGTCATGGGCGGCAGGAATGCCGCAGACAATATCGGCATAGTGGATATTGATGTCGTTTACGGAGTCACCCGGATGCTGGAACATTTCCGGGAATCCGGCTGCCGGAATATCCGTATGATCTCAAGCGTCAGCGACACTGACCGCATGACGGCATTTTCCCGGTTCATGGAAATTCCGCAGGATCAGCTCGGCCCGTTCATGATCCCGCTTCCCAATAATAACGGACTGCTTCACCATAACGAAAAACACCCGGAAAACGCAGCTCTGCTCGGCTATCAGCTCACACGGGATCTGCTCGAACGGGATCCGGATACGGACGCCATTTTTTACTTTACGGATTATTATGCGCTCGGCGGAGCTAAATATCTTCTGGAAGCCGGACGCAGAATCGGAAAAGATATACGGATCGCAGGTTACAACAACACAACCGCAGTCCGGTGCTGTCCCTATCCGATCTCATCCGTGGGGCAGAACGAAGAGGAAACGGTAAAACTCCTGCTGGAATTTGAAAACGGGAAAAAGCCGTGCAAAATCATGCAGAAACCGGAAATATTCATCAGGGATTGACACGGGAAAGCCGTTTCAATAAATATAAAAAGAAAAAGGAACATAAAAAAGAAAGGTTTTGAGAACAAAATGAGAGCAAACAAATTCACCCTTATAGAACTCCTCGTGGTAATTTCAGTAATCGCAATCCTTGCGGGCCTTCTTCTGCCGGCACTGAACTCCGCACGGAAAAAGGCACACTCAATCGCCTGTACCTCCAACCTGAAACAGCAGGGCGTCTGTTTCGCCAATTACGCATCGGACAACGACGACTGGATCAATCCAACCGATCAGGGAAACGGGAGTGACGGCAGTTATTTCTGGTGGCGCCGATTCCAGTATTTCGGATATACCGGGAAAAAAATAACCGGTAAAAATGATCTGGAACAAGGGAAAAAGGGAATCTTCGTCTGTCCCGGCGAACCGAAAGAACGGCGTATGCCAGGCTCCACCTCATGGCAGATCGAAGATTGCATTGATTATGTGCTTAATCAGGGATTGTATGCCGTTTCTTCCAATACCAAGTGGAAAGATTTGCGCTTCTCCGACCTCGCCAAATGCGCAAAACGCAGTTCCGGAGCCGTCCTTACTGCAGATGGAGGCGGCTTCAGCGAAAGCGGAATGCCTCAAATGATGACCAACTGCTGGTGGAACAAGGGAAAAAAACCGTTCGATCTGGGGAAGATCCGCAGTACAACCTTCCTCCGCGTCATCAGAGCGGAGTCAACTTCCTGTTCGGCGATCTTCATGTCGGATGGGAACGCCCCTCCTTCGAGGGAGCCGATCAGAAATGCGTGATTCTGGACATCTATGATGCCAAACGGCGCTGAACAATCCGGACTTTCAATCTGTCAAAAAACATAAAATAAAACACAGGAGAAACAAATCATGTTTCGCACACTTTCACTTGCCGGGCTTCTTCTCTCTTCCGCTCTGATTCTGAATGCTCAGGACTTTGATCTGAAAGGGAAATGGTATCTTCCAAAAAACGCAACCGTCAAACTCAACGGGAACTCCCTGAACGCGACATTCCCGAAAACGGAAAAGAAAATCACTTTTGCCTCACTTGCCACTTATTACAACCAGAAACCGCTGAACCTGACCGGATTCCAAAAAATCGAAATCAAATTTACAACCTCCGAAAAAATCAAACTCGCCATCACCATCAGCGACCGGAAAGGAAGTCTTTCCAATGTCTGGCCGAAAGAGACCTATCCGGCAGGCACTCACACCGTCACGTTCGACCGGGCAGACTTCAAGCTCAAAAATGAAATCGACCTTGCAAAGATCTCCCATCTCGTCATCGGCTGCGGACTATGGATGTACGATACCACGGAAAAACCGCTGAACCTGACCATTGACTCCATCCGGGTCATCAAATAACCGGAGCTCTCATGAAAAATCTGCTTCTGACCGCAAGCCTGCTGTTCGGAGCCGTGCTTTCCGGGATCGAGATCGCACCGGGAACACGGTGGACGCTCTATCCTGCCTCAAACACGGCATTGACGGAACAAAACGGCACAATCCGCATCACCCTCGGCAAAATGCCGGAAAAGTCTTCCTACGCGAGCATTTACACCCGTTTTTCCAAACCGCTGAACTGCTCCGACTTCCGCAATGTGGAAGTAACGCTGAAAAGTTCGCAGAAAATCAAGCTCATGTGTCATCTCGGCACAAAAGCCGGACCGCTGACGGCGGCATGGGACCGGGTCAATATCGGGCCCGAAGAGACGACTGTTGTATTCGACCGGGCGGCATTCAAGGGAAAAGAAGCTCAGAAAGGCGATCCGGCGGCAATCACCGGAATCACGCTTGGTTTCGGTCTCTGGATGTACGATACGGCAAAGGAGACCGCGGAAATCGAAATCACTAAAATCCGCATCACACAGCCGGCGGACTCGTTTCTGATCCCGCGACCGACCGCGGGAGTCGCCATCGACGGCGCATACCGGACCGACTGGGGATTTGAAAACAATCTGTATTTCTGGACTCCGCCTGAATACCTCCATCTGACAGACGGACACGCGGTCGGCTCAAAACTGAAAACTCCGGAAAGGCTTTCCGGCAAGTTCTCATTCATGTACGACGAAAATCATCTTTACCTGCTCGGCATCATCGCCGACGCAACCCCCGGACAGGGGAAGCCGGGAACCGCGGAGCCGTGGACCAACGACTCCGTGGAACTCTTTCTCGCAAACGGCGTCACCTCCCGCGATCTGGAGAAAAGAACTCCGCTGAAAGGGAACGGGATTCAAATCATTTTCGACTGTTCCGCCAACGGAAAACCGACCCTTTATAAAAACGGGAAGAAAATGTTTGACGGCGCCATATCCGCAAAAGTGCAGAAAGAAAACGTGATGGTGAACGGAAATCCCGTTTCCGGCTATGTGCTGGAAGCGGCAATTCCGCTTTCGCTCCTTCCGGTCCGCCCCGAAAAAGGCTCTCTGCTGGCATACTGCATCAACCTGAACGACCAGAGCGGAGCGGCACTCCGCAGCTCTCCGCGTAACGAAACGCCGAACAGTTCGCTGTTCCAATTCGGAAAAGCATATTTTGAATTTCAGGGCGGAGAGAAAAAAGCGGAATACAAATTCGGTCCTCCCGCCGCGAATCCACACTGGCCGGAAGAGTTCCACGCAGACGGAAAACGGCTTTGGGATGACTCTCTGCTGGAACGGCGCAACGTCAGCAGTACCGCAAAACGGCTCTATCTGAACGGATTCTGGGCAGTACAGGGAACAAAGGAGATCACGCAATCCCCCGATCCGGAACACTGGTTTTATGTCCCGGTCCCGATGACGATCGGATGGGCAACGCCGGTTTATGCTCTCCGCAACGGAAAGCTGTATGAAACCCATGCAAACGGAACCAATATCACGGACAACGGGAAAAATTCCTGTTTCTGGTATGAACGCCTGTTTTCCATTCCCGCAGACTGGAAAGGAAAGGACACCCGTATCACTCTGGAATATGCAACAAAAGAAGCATTGGTGTTTCTGAACGGCAAATTCGCAGGCATCGTCGATCCCGTCATGCGAACCCTGAACGTCTCCCCGTTCCTGCTGCCGGGAAAAATCAACCGGGTAGACATTCAGGTTATCGGAAAAATGGAACCGGGAATCGGAGTCACCAATGGAAAAACCGGGCTTACCGGAGATGTTTATCTCGAAACCTCGGCACGGCGTCCCGTTCTCAGCGACATCTGGATCCGCAAAGCCGACGGAATCGACCGCACATTCCGTTTCCAAATCAAAACGGAATCGCTTGGGAAAGGCTCTCTGAATATCAGGCTCGACAGCCCCGACGGCAAACGGCTTTATTCCGGGACAAAACCGATCGCGCCGAACCGGGAAACCGTCTTTGAGGGACGCTGCCCGGAAGCTCCGGCATGGTCCACGGAATCCCCGAAGCTCTGCAAACTGACGGTCAGGGCGGCAAACGCCGACGGAACGGTCGTGGAGGAACGCATTCTTCCCGTCGGATTCCGGCGGTTTGAGTCCAAAAACGCTCATTTTCAGCTGAATGGAAAAATCATCCGTCTGCGGGTTGCCGATCATTCAACGCCGTCCCGCGTTTTCGCCCCCGGCTGGCTGGAACAGATGAAAAAACGCGGCTACAATTCCATCTATCTGCATTCATCGGATATTGCGTGGCACGATCCGCTCTACGAACTGCTCGACCGGAAAGGCTTTCTGATCATCGCCCCGATCGACCGCACATTGTCCGATTCCAAAACAATCGAAGCGGTCCGGCTGGTGCGGAATCACCCCTCCGTGATCGGTTATATTTCCGATGCCTACGGGCAACTCGACGGCAACGGCTTCATCCACAATCCTTTTGCCACGGATGACAGCTACATGCCTTCCGGCGCAAACGCCAAAAAGATCGAAGCATTCATGGAACGGCGCGACGCACTGTTCAAAAAAGCCGATCCCGAACGCGGTTATATCGCCCAGGCGACCGGAAACTGGAAAGACTACATGCGCATGACACATCATTATCCGGCAAACGGACTCAACCTGCTGGACCGCATGATGTATCATCATCCGTGGAGCAGACGCGCGAATCCGAAACTTCCGCTTCACATTTTCGAAGCGGGCGCGATCAATCTGTACACGATGGACACCACACACCCGGAACACTTCTGGTCCGTCGGAACAAAACGTCTCCCCGCCAAACGGCTGCTGACATTTGAAGCCGCCGCCCGTTATCTCGGCGATGAAGCATTCGAAAACCGTCTGGAGTGGGACCGGATGCTGTTCCAGGCAAAACTGCGCGACTACCGTCTGAACGGCGTCGACGCTTACTGTCTGTGGATCAATTCCGACATCGGCGGCAAAATCCTCAACACGGAAACAGCCGGAGGCGTCTCCGACAAACGCCGGCGCTCCTGGCGCTATTTCACCGCCCCGTTCGCCGAGATCATGGAGGATTCCTGGATGCGCGTCAATCCATGGTACTACCGTCTCCGCGCGCTCACCACTTACCCGTGGGGAGAACGTTACGGACACGGCGGACTCAAACCCGAAGACAATATTTTCAGTGCGCTTTACCGGAATGAATCCCAGCCGCTGTATCTCACCATTGCCGGGGAAGAAGGCGACCTGTTCACGCAGGATCACAATTATTACGGCGGGGAACTCCTGAAACGCCGTATCGCCGCGGTCAACGATACGCTCACCGATCAGACAATCAACGGCACGGTTGCGCTGAACGTCAACGGAAAAACCGTGCAGACTCTCCCGGTCAAAGGTACTGCCGGACAGGGAACGACTGTCTTTTTTCCCTTTGAGTTCCGTCTGCCGGAGGTCAGCCGCAAGACTCCGGCGGAGTTGCTCCTCAATGCCAACGGACGGACCGAACGCCGGAATCTGACGCTGTTCCCGAAACATCGGAAACCGGAATTCAACGGCACGCAGAAAATCGGTATTGCCTCCGTCAAACCGGAAAAACTGACGGAGAAAGCGGGAATTCGCGGCATTCCCGTCGCGCTCGAAAAAGGAGTTCCCGCCGGAATTGACGTGCTGATTATCGAACGGGACGCCCTTACGCCGTCCGTCAACCGGGATTCTCTTGCCCGTTTTCTGAACAACGGCGGACGCATTCTGATTTTTGAACAGACCGACTCTTCGCTCTACTCGCACCGGGCGGAGGAACGCCGTCTGGAACACGGATTCATCACCGACCGGACTCATCCGGCTGTCACGGGGCTTGACGACCGCGATCTCTGCAACTGGCGGGGACGCGCGGAAAGCGTCCCGAATGAAAAACGTCCATCAGATGCTTTCCGCCACAATCAGGCGGCGGCGCTTGAAACGCCGCATCTGACGAACCGGAATCTGATCGCCGGTTATGTTCTCGCAACACCGTCATACGGATCGTTCCTGCCCGTCGTGACCGGAGGGTTCGACCGGACGGATGCTCTGATCCTTGACGCCCGGAGCGGAAAAGGGCGCATTCTGTTCTGTCAGGCGGACGTCAGTTCCCGGTACGGCATCGACCCTGCGGCGACGATTCTTGCAGACAATCTGTTCCGCACGATTCTTGCGCCCGCCGAACCGCAGCTCAACGGCGTCCGGTACAGCGGAAATGAAGCTGGAAAAACATTTCTGAACCGTCTTGGCATCGGCATTGACAATTCGTCTCCGGTCGGAGTGCTCGGCGCCGGGGGCGATCCCCGCACACTGGCGGAATGCAAAACCATCGTCCTGCTGCCGTCGTCGGAGTTCCTGCCGGACGGAACAACGGTAAAACGAACCCATTTGCGGACCGTTTCCCAACCGCAGTACTGGAACACGAATTATTATCAGTTTGAGTTTCTGAAAGGCGAACTGCCGGGAACGGATTTCCCCGCATCCGCCGGGCCGTTCTTCCGCGGACTTTCCGCTTCGGATTTCTATCTGTTTGAAAATCCCATGCTAAAAATATGGGATTTCAAACCCGGAACAGCCGGGAAGCGGAGCCGTTTCGGAACGGCGGCGGAACTGGTCGGCGGCGGGAAAACCTATCTGTTCTGCGCCATGGATCCCTCCCTCGTGAAATACGGGGAGGAACGGGAAAAAATCTACCGGATCTGGTCGGTTCTGTTCCACAATCTCGGAATCCGCAACGCGCACGGAATTTCGTTCCGCACACCGGACAATGACCTGACAAACGGGGCATGGACCTTTCTGACCGATCCGGACGGAAAAGGCGAGGAACACGGGTTCGCCCGCGGAGAATTCGGCGGACGCATTCCGCGCCCGATCCGCACAGGCGCAGTCTGGGAGGATCAGGGAGTCACCGAACCGAATCCGCATCTCCCGAATCCGCCGGATTCCGGTTATGACGGTTACGGGTGGTATTTCACCACACTGAACCTGAATAAAGTCCCGGAAAAAACGGTTTATTTCCACATCAACGGAGTCCGCGACATCTCCACGTTCAACCGGACCGAACACAAAACCGATCTGTATATCAACGGAAAAAAAATGCCCGCTCCGACCGGGATTTACAACGCCTATCACGGCGGGCGCGGCGCGCGGCTGTGGACTCTCGACGCCTCCGTTCTGAAACCGGGAAAAAACCGGATTGCGGTCCGGATTTACAACTCAATCGGAGCCGGCGGAATCCACAAAAACCCGGTCCGGTTTGAATTCCGGGGCAAAAATACGGATCTGCTGTTTCCGTACGAGTTCCGGGAATCGAAATACACCAACTATTTCTTCTGGTGCTGGTGATATACTCTCTGCACACGGCTCCGTTTTTCAGCCGTGTGCAATCCGCTCCAACCCGTATCAATCAGGAAAACAGCGGATGAAATCCATTTTTTCCGTTTTTCTTCCCGGAAATCCCCCTGTGTGCATCTTGAATTTACCGTAAAAGAAAGTACAGTAACGGAAAATATTCACCATGCTAAGGATTATTCAGATGGACGACACTCTTTATTGCTTCAGTTTCAACGATCTTTCCGAAAACGGCGAAACCGTGCCGGAGCTGCTGACGGCACTCGGCTATGAGTTCAGCTCCTGGCGCGACGCCGAAACCGGAAAACTCGCGCACACTCTTTATTTCAAAACCCGCGATGAAGCGGAAACCGCGCAATCCCGGTTCAAAGAACTGGACAGGACTTTCCGCGAATTGGACATATCCATCTGCAACTTCGCCGTTTCCGAACTCCGGAAAGAAGACTGGGCGGAATCGTGGAAGATCCATTTCAAACCGATCGAAATCTCCGCGACACTTGCAATCACACCGTCATGGATCAATTTTCAGGCAAAACCCGGACAGCATGTGATTGTGCTGGATCCCGGCATGAGCTTCGGAACCGGACAGCACGCCACCACGAAATTCTGTCTCACGCAGCTCGACCGCTTCGCCGCGGATCATAACGTCTCACAGCTCTCCATGCTTGATGCCGGATGCGGATCGGGCATCCTCGCCATCGCCGCCGAAAAACTCGGCTACGGGGATATTCACGCTTTCGACATTGATCCCGAAGCGGCGCGCATTGCCAACGAAAACGCCGACGCCAACGGCTGTTCCCGCATTCATTTTTCCGCCGCCTCGCTGATTGAATTCAATTCCCGCGGCGTCCGGTTTGACATCATTGCGGCAAATATCCTCTCCTCCGCCCTGCTCGCTGGAAAAGACAAGCTGCTCTCCCTGCTGAAGCCGGGCGGATGTCTGATCATGGCGGGAATTCTGGACAGGGAATATGAAACCGTCAAAACAGCGTTTGAAGCCGCCGGATGCACGCAGTTCGCATCCACCGAGGAAAACCAGTGGCGCGGAGGGGCGTTTGTCCGTCAGAAATGAAAATCATCGACGCCCATCTCCATTTTTCCAAATGCGACAGTTTTGACGAATCCGCACTTGCCGCAGGACACCGCAACGAAACCGACAGCCTGAAAGCCGCATTCGACGAATGCGGTATCGTTCTTGGCATCGCAATGGGGGAAATGGGCGGGGAACGGATCGACGGCGTCGCGACTCCGCGTCTGCCGAACCGGGAACAGCCGCCTTTTCTTGTACATTGCGCCGGACTCGAAAGCTGCGAACTTTCCACAAAAACGATGGACCGCTCATTGGAGCTGTTCGATGCGGAATTCCGCAAACCGGAATGCGTCGGACTCAAGCTGTATCCTGGCTATAATCCGGTCCCGCTGAACGATCCGCTGCACGATCCGTATTTTGAACTGGCGAAACGCCACGATCTGCCGGTCGTCATCCACACCGGGGAACTGGCGGGAACACGCGGACTGCTCAAATACTCGCACCCGCTGAATGTGGACGAACTGGCAGTCAAACATCCGGACGTGCGCTTCGTTATGGCACACTACGGAAATCCGTGGATCGTGGACGCAACGGCGGTCGCTCAAAAGAATCCGAACGTCTGTCTGGACCTCTCCGGGCTTGCGGAAGGCTGTTTCACGACAGAAGAGTTCCTGAACAGATTTCACGGCCACATGGAATTCATCAGACACTGGCTCATATACCTGAACAACTTCGAAAAAGTAATGTACGGTTCCGACTGGCCGCTGATCAATATTCCGTGTTATGTCGGAGTAATCCGCTCCCTGATCCCGGAAGAATACCGGGAACAGGTCTTTTTCCGCAACGCCTGCCGGATTTTCCCGAAAGCCGGAGAACGTTTCCGGAACCTGTGATCCGGAACCTCTCTCAGACGAGTTCCACGCCCGACGGAGCCGCAATGTCCAGTTTGCCGGACTTGTCGGCTTCGATCCGGATCACCCCGTGCGGAGTCGGAAAGGTTCCGCGGACGAAATCAAGTCCGGCGAGTTCCGGCCTGACACTCAATTTCCGGCATCCGGGAGCAAGAATGCGGACGCCCAGCACCCGCTCGCTCAGGAACGGAGCGGGACCGCACGCCCACCCGTGACAAAGGCTGTGCCGCAGGCCCTTATAGCAGTAATCACCGAAATCCGCATGCAGATCGTCTTTTCCCGGAACCGGAAGTTCGGAAACCGGAGACGCATTGCGGACCCAGTCCAGATTGAAATCCTCCCAGAAAGTCGTCGCTCCGTAATCCAGCATCGCTCCCCAGTAACGGCGGATCAGTTCCAAGGCATTCCGTACCGGCTGCGCTCTCAGCATGTAATACCCGTAAAACGTGCTGACGCCGCGGAACGGATCCCGCAGCACCACATCCGAGCGGTCCGCAAGCCCGGAAACCGTCTGAATCGCCGCGGCAGCCTTGCTGTCCCCGCAATCCGGCACACAGGCGGCCATCCGCGCAACAGTCTTCCGTACCTCCGAGGTATCGAAATCAAGGATCCTGCCGAGTTCAATACCGCAGTTCAGTGTCCAGAACAGCAATCCCTGCAAACCGGCATGCAAAGCGGCGGCGTTGTCATTGGTCGGCCAGTCGAGAAAACGGTACGGCGGAACCTGCTCCTTTCCGTTCTCATCCGTATAAGAGCAGAGAATCGGCAGAAGAGCCGTCAGATAGTCGCGCTGTTCCCGCAGCCAGTCAAGATCGCCGCTGTGCAGATAATAATCGTACAATGTAATCACCCACCAGAACGAATAGGAGGTGATGCCGTTCATCATCTTCGGAAGCGCGGTACGGTCACGCAGAAAATCCAGCGACTTCGGGATCAATGCCGTCTCACGGAAAACGGCAAGAATACCGCGGACCTCCGGATTGAGATCCCCCATCCAGACCAGACGGTCCCGTTTCACGCCGTCGTAAATATAATCCTGCATATTCAGATGCAGCGTGTATGCGGCGGTTTTCCAGATACGGTTCAACCGCTCATCGGAAGACTCGAACGATCCGGCGTATTCCAGATCAAGAAACTGCGCAACGGCAATCACATTCAGCAGAACCAGCGGTTCATGGACAGCGTCGATACGCACGAAACGAAACGCGGTATTTCCATATTCCAGCATACCGCCGGTCGGAAGCTCCAGAACGGCGTCGTGAATCGCATGGTCCTGATCGGGCGTTCCCATCGCCTCGCTCGCGGATTCACCGAACCGGAGACGGATGCGCGCTCCACGCCCGGAACTGTTGACCAGACGGATCCCGCCATGCAGTTCGATCCCGAAATCCAACAGAATTCCGCCGCCTTCCCTGATTTCCGGACGGACCGTTTCCGAGCCATATTCCGGCTGCAATTCCATTCTCCCGACAAACGCCCCGGCATTCCGGCAGCCGGATTCCCAAAGAACACGTTTCACCGGGACGTATTCCCGGACCCGCTCATCTCTCACCGCTCCGTCATAAAAACTCATGACTCAAATCTCCGTATTGACTGTTCAGAAACTTACTTTATCTTCTTTTTTGCAGAAAACCTTGATTTTCCGCTTATAAAACAGTATATTTCGCTAAAAACAGGAAAACCCGGATCATGCACGATAAACCGCACCCCGTATTAAACCGGAATCTGACCGGAAGCAGTTCGCTCGGACTGCGCCTGCTGGATTACCATTCCAGAGAATCGGATATTATGCACAGTCATGACTTCCACGAACTGGTGCTCGTTCTGCGCGGCGCGGGTCTGCACCTTACGGAACATGGAGAATATCCGATCTATCCCGGAGACGTTTTCGTCATTCCGCCGCGCCGGGTTCACGGTTACCGGAATCTGAAAAAACTCCGCATCGCCAACTTTCTCTATTATCCGAAACAGCTGCGGCGGGAATTCGGCGAATTGAAACGCCTGCACGGAAGCAGACGGCTTTCCGGCGAATCCGGAGAACTGCTGACTCTGAATCAGGAATTGTTTCTGAAAGCGCAGGAACTGACTCTGCAAATGGAACAGGAACGCCGCAAGGCTCCTCCCGGATGGGAGTTCCTGTTCCGGCTGCTGTTCTTCCAACTGCTGACGCTGATCTGCCGCGCCTCCTCCGCCCATACGGAAACCCCGCCTACCGAACACTCAATCCGGGTCTGCCGGATCATCCGCTTCTGTGAAAAAAACTTCGGACGCAGGATCACCCTTGCCGAACTGGCGGAAGAAGGAGCCTGTTCCATCGCCACCCTGACCCGTATTTTCCGGGAGCAGATGGACACAAGCCCCGTCGCCTACTTGAACCGTCTGAGACTGGAACACGCTGCGGAACTGCTGCGGACGACAGGCTGGCCGGTCTCCGAAATCGCCGCCCGCTGCGGTTTTCCCGACAGTAATTATTTCACCCGTATCTTCCGTCTTTCATTTGCCCAGTCTCCCCGCACCTACCGGAACCAAAACACCATTCGCGCGGGCACATAACTGCAGGTTTTCAGGAATAGTTTGCCAATTTTATTTGAATGTTTCCTGTTTTCATGATAGATTATAGTGATTACACTTGCCAACAACACAAACATATTGTAAAGAAGGAGTCATTTTCAGAATGAGCAAGATTCGCGCTGAACACATTTTCACCTCGGAATCCGTTTCCGAAGGACATCCCGATAAAGTTTCCGACCAGATTTCCGATGCGATTCTCGACGCCTGCCTCGCACAGGATCCCGAAAGCCGCGTCGCATGTGAAACGCTCTGCACAACCGACCTCGTTGTCGTTTCCGGAGAGATCACCACGAAAGCAAAAGTCGATTGGGAATCCATCGTCCGCGAAGTCGTCGCCGACATCGGTTATACATCCGCCGACGTCGGATTCTCCGCCTCTTCCTGCAAAGTTTTCCTCTGCATTCACTCCCAGTCCCCCGATATTTCGCAGGGCGTGACCGAAGGCGAGGGACTCTTCAAGGAACAGGGCGCAGGCGATCAGGGCATGATGTTCGGATATGCCAGCAATGAAACGAAAGAACTCATGCCGGCAACCATTCTTTATTCCCACCGCATCGTGGAAGAGCTCGCACGCCTCCGCAAAGCGGAACCGGAAAAATACGGCTATCTCCGCCCCGACTCCAAGAGTCAGGTCTCAATGAAGTACAAAAACGGAAAACCGGTCGCCGTCACCACGGTCGTCGTCTCGCATCAGCACTCCGACGATATGGACATCAAGGAATTTGAACAGGTCGTCAAAGACGTCGTCAAAAAAGTGATCCCTGCGGAATTCCTCAACGACAGCATCGAATACTTTGTCAACCCGACCGGGCGTTTCGTCGTCGGCGGACCGAACGGCGACACCGGGCTGACCGGACGCAAGATCATCGTCGACACCTACGGCGGCGTCGGCTCCCACGGCGGCGGCGCATTCTCCGGAAAGGACCCCTCCAAAGTCGACCGTTCCGCTGCGTACATGTGCCGCTACATCGCCAAAAACATCGTTGCCGCCGGACTCGCCGACAAATGCGAAATTCAGGTTGCATATGCCATCGGCGTGGCAAAACCGCTCTCCGTCAATGTGGACACTTACGGAACCGGAAAGATCGGTAACGACGCGGATCTGGAAAAAATCGTCAGCAAAGTCTTCGATCTCCGTCCCGCGGCAATCCTCGCGAAACTGGATCTCAAGCATCCTGCGGAAAACGGCTGGGCATACCGCCAGACCGCCGCATACGGCCATTTCGGACGCAACGGTTTCCCGTGGGAAAAAACCGACATGGTTGACGCTCTGAAAGCCGCTGCTGCGGATTACCTCAAGTAAGCTGTACAAATGGCATTCGGCAAGAAAAAAATCCTCGGCGTCGGATCGGCTCTGCTTGACATTCTCGCGAACGTGGAAGACGGTTTTCTGAAAAACGTCGAAGGCGAGAAAGGCGGCATGGTCATGATCGACGCCGCCGCTTCCGACCGCCTCTGCCGGTTGCTTCCCTCCCACAGGAAAGTGATCGGCGGTTCGGCGGCAAATACGATCGCCGGACTTCAGCGGCTCGGAATGGCAACCGCCATGCTCGGCAAAGTCGGCACAGACGCGAAAGGCGATTACTACCGCAGTGAATTCGAACGCATGGGCGGCGACATTTCCCGTTTCAAGCTAAGCCCCGATGTGCCGACCGGACGCTGTGTCAGTTTGATCACGCCCGATTCCGAACGGACTATGCGGACCTGTCTCGGAGCATCCGCCACGCTTAAAGTGACGGAAATTACAGCGGAGGATTTCCGGGATGTCGGCCATGTGCATATCGAAGGCTATATGATGTTCAATATGGATGTCTTCATGCATGTGCTCAAACTGGCGAAAGACTGCGGTGCGACGGTCAGTCTCGACCTTGCATCGTTCGAAATCGTCCGGATTTTCCGCGACCGGCTGGACGATATTCTGCGCCGTTATGTGGATATTGTGTTCGCCAACGAAGACGAAGCCCGTGAATTTCTCGGTCAGCAGGATGATATTGATCCGCACAAAGCCGCCGGAGCCCTGTTGGAGTTCTGCGAGACGGCAGCGGTCAAACTCGGAAAGCGCGGCGCCTGCATCCGTAGTGCCCGGAGAACAGCCGTCGTAAATTCGGAACTCGTAACGGCTGTGGACACAACCGGTGCAGGCGATCTCTGGCAATCCGGTTTCCTGTACGCATGGCTGAACGGCCATTCTCTGGAAACGGCTGGGAAAATGGGCTCCATCCTCGGTGCGGAAGTCGTTCAGGTAATCGGAGCATCTATCCCGCCATACCGCTGGGAATCCGTCAGAACACGGTTTAAAAAGCTTATTTTCCAAGATACGAAATAATCAACAGGACAACACAAATGGCAAAGAAAACAGTTGCAGCAAAACCGGCGGCGAAAAAAGCCGTCGCCAAAAAAACAGTCGCCGTCAAAACTCCGGCAGTCAAAGCGGAAGAGAAGAAAGCCCCGGTGAAACCGGTTGTGAAAAAGACAGCCGCAAAACCGGCAGTCAAAAAAACCGCGGACAAAAAGGCTCCGGCAGCCAAAGCTGCAGCTACGAAAGCCGTTGCTGCGAAAGCTCCGGTAAACGATTACAAAATCCGTGACATCGCCCTCGCCGAAGCCGGACGCAAAGAGCTCGACATTGCAGAAAAAGAAATGCCCGGCCTGATGGCGGTCCGCAAAAAATACGGCAAACAGAAACCGCTCAAAGGCATCAAGATCATGGGCAGTCTGCACATGACCATCCAGACCGCCGTACTGATCGAAACCCTTGTTGAACTCGGCGCCGACGTCCGCTGGTGTTCCTGCAACATCTTCTCCACACAGGATCAGGCGGCAGCCGCAATCGCAAAAGACGGTGTTCCCGTATTCGCATGGAAAGGCGAAACGCTGGAAGAATACTGGGACTGCACACTCCGCGCTCTCACCTGGCCCGACGGCTCCGGTCCGGATCAGATCGTAGACGACGGCGGTGACGCCACTCTCCTGATTCACTGGGGCGTAAAGGCGGAAAAGAACCCGAAATTCCTGAATCGCAAACCCGGTTCCGAAGAGGAAGCTGTTATTCTCAATGTCCTGAAAAAGACGCTCAAGGAAGACCCGAAACGCTGGAGTAAAGTCGCCGCCAAAGTGAAGGGCGTTTCTGAAGAGACCACTACGGGCGTGCACCGGCTGGTTCAGATGGAAGAACGCGGCGAACTGCTCTTCCCGGCAATCAACGTCAACGACTCCGTCACAAAATCCAAATTCGACAACATCTACGGATGCCGCCACTCACTGACCGACGGTATCAAGCGCGCGCTCGACGTGCTGCTTTCCGGCAAACAGGCGGTTGTCTGCGGTTACGGCGACGTCGGCAAAGGCTGTGCCGAAGCGTTGAAAAATGAGCGTGCCCGCGTGATCGTAACGGAAATCGACCCCATCTGCGCCCTTCAGGCATGCATGGCGGGATTCACGGTTGCAACCGTGGAAGACGCTCTTCCGACAGCCGATCTGTATGTAACCACCACCGGTAACTGCCACATTATCACCGCCGAACACATGGCGAAAATGAAAGATCAGGCGATTGTCTGCAATATCGGCCATTTCGATAATGAGATTGAAGTTGCGCGCCTCAAAGCATGGCCCGGAATCAAGATCACCGAAGTCAAAGGGCATGAGTGTCCCGTTCACATGTTCACGTTCCCGGACGGTCACAGCATTTATCTGCTCGCAGAGGGGCGGCTGGTGAATCTCGGCTGCGCAACCGGACATCCGAGTTTCGTAATGAGCTGTTCGTTCGCCAATCAGACGCTCGCCCAGATCGCTTTTGCGAAGAAGAAACATGAGAAAAAGGTCTACCGACTCCCGAAAGAGCTCGACGAGGAAGTCGCCGCGCTCCATTTGGAAAAGCTCGGCGCAAAGCTGACAAAGCTGACAAAGGAACAGGCGGATTACATCGGTGTCAAAATCAACGGCCCCTACAAGGTCGATTACTACCGCTATTAATTTCGTTCAACAGAATGAAACAGACAGGACGGGGCGAGTTCTCCGTCCTGTTCATTTTTCAAGGTGCCAATGTTTGATTTTTTCTTTCACGGTTTTTCCGGATTCGATCTTTCCATGCTGATCGTCTCCGCGGTTCTGATCGGAATCAACAAAACGGGGATTCCCGGACTCGGTCTCGTTCCGGTTCTGCTGCTGACTCTGGTGTTCCCGACCAGACTTTCAACGGGACTCCAGCTTGTCATGCTCTGCATTGCGGACGTGGCGGCAGTGGCATGGTACCGCCGCAGTGCGAACTGGAAACTGATCCTCCGGCTCATTCCCGCCGCGGCGGTCGGGCTGGGACTCGGCATGATCGTTGTTGATCAGCTGGACGACGCGGCGATGGCAAAGACCATCGGCGCAATCGTCCTGTTCCTCTGTTTCATCAGCATTGCGCGGGATCGTTTCCTGAAAAACCGAAACGCCATACCGTCCCACTGGGCATTTGGCAGTTCAGCCGGACTGCTTGCGGGTTTCACCACTTTGATCGCCAACGCGGCAGGACCTGTAACCTCGCTTTATTTTCTCGCGCTCAAACTGGATAAGAAAGAATATGTCGGCACAGGCGCATGGTTCTTTCTGCTCATGAACTGGGTCAAACTTCCGCTTTTTATCCTGCAGGACCGGATCACCTGGCAGTCATTCAAGGCGGACCTGGCGATGATTCCGTTTATTCTGGCGGGCGCGGTGCTCGGCATCATAACACTGAAGCATATTTCACAGGAGTGGTTCAACAAACTGGTTCTGCTGTTTTCCATCCTCGCCGGTTGTAAATTACTGTTCCGGTAAACGGATTTTCCGGAAATTCGGATTTAAAATTTGCAAAGTTTAAAGTGACGCGCTATATTATATGTTTTGACGCTACTTTATACAAAAACATACACAACGAAGGGATAAAAAATGCCGGGAAAAGATGTCAGAAAGTCTGCCGTGAAGACGTTCGCTCAGAGCGAAAGAGCCCGTCTCAGACACAAAGCAACCAGAAACGCTCTCTGGACCACGGAGAAGAAACTCCGCGCCGCCGTTGAAGCCGGCGACAAAGGTGCAGCCGGCGAAATGCTGAGAAGCCAGTACGCCGCTCTCGACAAAGCCGTCAAGTCCGGTGCGATGCACAAGAATCAGGCGAACAGAAAAAAATCCCGCCTTGGTAAACTTGTTGCGAAAACGGCTGCGGTCGAAATCAAGCCTGAATAAGTCCAGGCGGACAAGTTTGTCAGGATCTTCCGGCGAATGAGGGCTTCCTCATTCGCTCTTTATTTGGCTGACAAACGTTTTTTGCGGAAAATACCGTGAAAATATCGTTTTCCGATTGAAAAATCAGAAAACGTGTGATACAATAGTTTTTGTCCGGTACGGACGCCCCTGCGTCCGTGCCCCGGCGGGATTTCCCGCCTTATTTTTTGATACGTCTGTCAGAAAATAAACAAGTCAGTAATCCGCAGGGTGGAGGAAAGATAAATGAATCATGAACTTCTGGCCATTCTTGAGTATATCGAGCAGGAACGGGGCGTAAGCAAAGAGCAGCTGGTCGATGCGGTGGAAAAGGCTCTGCTTACGGCATCCAGGAAAAGCATACATCCTGCCAATGAGCTTGAGGTGAAAATCGACCGGAATACCGGAGACATCCGCGCATGGGCGCTTCTCGAAGTCGTAGCTCAGGATCCGGACAACGACCAAATTCTTCTTGCCGATGCGCGGGAGCGCATTCCGCATGCGGAAATCGGCGAAAAAATCCGTTGGGAAGTAACGCCGAAAGATTTCGGGCGCATCGCCGCCCAGACCGCCAAACAGGCGATTCTGCAGCAGATCCGCAAAGCGGAAAAAGCAATCGTCAAAGACGAATTTGAAGACAAAGTCGGTCAGATCGTCAACGGCACGGTCCGCCGTTTCGATTCCGGTTCCATCATTGTGGATCTGCAGAAAGCGGAAGGCGTTCTTTCCCCGAAGGACAAGGTGCCCAATGAGCAGTACATGCCGGGCGACCGCATCAATGCGCTGCTCGTTAAAGTGGACATCAACGTTGCGGGACCGAGCCTGATCCTTTCCAGAACTTCTCCGCAGTTCATCCGCAGGCTCCTTGAGCGCGAGGTTTCGGAAATCCATGACGGCGTGGTGGAGATCGTTTCGATCGCCCGTGATCCCGGAATCCGCACGAAACTCGCAGTCCGCAGCACTGATCCCCGGATCGACCCCGTGGGCGCGTGCGTCGGAATGCGCGGAATGCGGATCAAAAACATCACCAACGAGCTGGGCGGGGAGCGCGTGGATGTCATCAACTATTCCGATGATATTGAGGAATTCGCCGCCAACGCCCTGCATCCGGCGAAAGCGGAACGGATCGACGTCAATTCCGCAAACAAGGTCATTGTATTCCATGTGACCCCGGAAAATTCGCGTCTCGCATTCGGCAAAAAAGCGCAGAATGTGAAACTGGCGCAAAAACTGATCGGTTGGAAGATCGACATCAAGACGATCGAAGAAGGCGGACATGAGGAGTCGTTCGATGAAAAGAAGAACCGGATCACGGAAAACCTTTCCGCCACTCTCGGAATCTCTGTCAAAGAGGCGGAAGTCCTTGTGAACAACGGGTTCCTCTCCATCGAGGGACTGAAAGCCGTGCAGATCTCCGATCTGGAAGCCATTGAAGGGCTTTCCCAGGAAACAGTCAGCACAATACTTGAAAAAATTGCGAAACAAAACGGGGCGGACTCTTCACTGTAAGAGTCCCGTCCATTCCCGGAGGATGAATTTACTATGTCGTCTGCAAAAACTTTAAAGGTCAAAGATCTTGCCGGCAAATACGGTCTGTCGCCGAAAGATGTTATCCGTGAATTGAATGAACAGGGTTTTGATGACGTAAAAAGCGCATCCTCTGCAATCCCCGCGGACGCGGTGGAGATCGTGGAACTCTATTTCGAGGATTATATTGCTAAACGCAAAGCCGGAGCCAAAGGCAAAGGGAAAACCTCTGCAGCCGCTCCGGTTTCAACCGCAACGATCGCTCCCCCGGTTGTCGTAAAAGCCCTTGCGGAAGCTCTCGGCAAAAAACCGAATGAAGTTGTCAGCGGACTCATGCAGATGAATGTGCTGGCAAGCATCAATCAGACCGTTCCGCCGGAAGTCGCGATTGAATACGCGAAAAAATGCGGTATCGAACTGACCGTCGGCGCAAAGGAAAAAGAAACCAGACAGGAAACCGCTGAAGACACCGAGCATCCCGAAGATTTCGAATACGAAGACAACCCGAAAGATATTGTGCCGCGCTGCCCGATCGTTACATTCATGGGGCATGTGGACCACGGCAAGACCTCGCTTCAGGACCGGATCCGTAAAACGGATATTGCCGGCGGGGAAGCGGGAGGAATCACTCAGCATATCGGTGCTTCGGTCGTAAATCTCAACGGAAAGACGATCACTTTCGTTGACACTCCGGGGCATGAGGCGTTCACCGCCATGCGTGCCCGCGGCGCCAATGTGACCGACGTTGTCGTACTCGTTGTCGCCGCCGATGACGGATTCATGCCGCAGACCATTGAAGCCATGAATCACGCGAAAGCCGCCGGAGTCCCGATTATCGTTGCGATCAACAAGATGGACCTGCCGGACGCCAATGCGGACAAAGTTCTGCTCCACATGCAGCAGAATGAACTGATGTCGGAAGACTGGGGCGGAAACGTCGCCGCGATCCGGGTCTCCGCCAAATCCGGAATGGGAATCCAGGACCTGCTCGAACGGATCCTGCTGGAAGCGGAAATGCTGGAACTGAAAGCCAACCCGAAACGTCCGGGCATGGCTTACGTTCTGGAATCCCAGCTGGAACAGGGATTCGGGCCGACCGCAAATATCGTTGTCAAAAACGGCACGATCAAAATCGGCGATCCCATCCTCTGCGGTGAATTCTGGGGCAAAGTTAAAAATCTGACCGATTACCGCGGACAGCGGATCAAATCCGCCGGACCGGGAACTCCGGTGAAAATCGCCGGACTCAGCGGCGTTCCGGAAGCGGGAACCAAACTGGTCGTCTGCTCGTCCGAACACCATGCGAAAGAACTTGCCGAAGCACGCGCGGAAAAGAAACGCGAAGAGCAGCTGCTCCACAACTCCTCCGCCGGAGCAAGTCTGGAAGATCTGTTCAGCAAAATGGAATCCGATAAGAAACAGTCGCTCTGTGTGGTGCTCAAAGCCGATGTCAACGGTTCCTGTGAGGCGATTGCCGAATCGTTCAAGAAACTCCCGTCCGACAAAATCACGATCAACGTGGTTCACTCCGGAGTGGGCGCAATCACGGAAAACGACGTCCTGCTCGCCGCATCGTCGCACGGTATCGTGGTCGGTTTCCACGTCCGCGTCAATCCGGGCGTCAACACTCTTGCGAAAAAAGAAAATGTCGAAATCCGTCTGTACAGCATCATTTACGAACTGATCGAAGATATTACCGACGCTCTGACCGGACGCCTTGAACCGGAAAAACGGGAACGGGAACTCGGCGTGGCGAAGATTCTTCAGATATTCGAACTCTCGAAAGGTCCGAAAGTCTGCGGCTGTATCGTGGAAAAAGGCTCTGTCAAAGTCGGTTCCAAAGCACGCGTGTTCCGTCACGGCGAACTGATCTTCAACGGGGAAGTCCGCTCTCTCCGCCGCTTCCAGGACGACGTCCGCGAAGTCAAGCAGGGACTCGAATGCGGAATCAAACTCGACAACTTTGCCGACTTCGACGTCAACGACATTATTCAGGTTTATGATATTGAACTGAAAAAAGCGTCGCTGTAACACACCGTCCCCGCGGCACCGTTCGCGGGGACAGGTCTTCACCGCTTGAACCAGGAGGACTCCCATGGCATTCGCCGCCGACCGCATCGCACGCGTCAATGAAATTCTCAAACGTGAAATCGCCGCGATTCTGGAAAAAGAAAATATCACGAGGACTGGTACGCTGATCTCCATCACCAAGGTCCAGTGTTCGTCCTGCCTCAAAAACGCCACGGTGTACGTCAGCGTATACGGCGGCGGTACGGAAGCCGAAGAGGAGGTTCTGGAACTGCTGGAAAGCAAACGGGCACTGATCCAGAAACGCGTGGCGAAAACCATCATTCTGAAATATACGCCCGTACTCCGCTTCACTCTCGACCGCAATCTGGAGGAAGGCGACCGCGTTCTCAACATCCTGCGGAATCTGGAGGAAAAACAATAATGGACTCCGCTTTCCTTTCCGCTCTCCGTACGGCGGAAACGATTCTCGTTGCAACCCATGAGCGTCCGGACGGCGACGCGATCGCAAGCCTGAGCGCCGCCGTATCCATTCTGCGCGACAACGGATTTCATGCATACGGAATTCTGCCGTCTCCCGCTCCGGATTTTTATGCTTCCTTCGTTCCGCAGAACGGGATTCTCGTTTCCGCGAACGATCTCAAAGCCGATCTGTTCATCACCGTGGACTGTTCCACCCGTGCCCGCGTCGCAGCGGCGGATTATCCAATCGAACAGTGCCCGACGGTCATCAATATCGACCATCATCCGGATAATGAACGGTTCGGCACATTGGTTCAGCTGAATCCGGCTGCCGCGGCGGCTGCGGAGGAACTTTACACGCTGTTCCGCGATGCGGGATTCCGCATCTCCGCGGAAAATGCCACCCGGCTGCTGCTCGGCATCATCACCGACAGCGGCTGTTTCCGGTTCGACAACACTTCCGCGGACGCGCTCCGTACCGCAGCGGAACTGATGGAACTGGGCGCGGATCACCACCGGATCATCGTCTCGGTGTTCAGCTCCCGCCCGGAAAATCTGGTCCGGCTTGAAGCGGAACTCGGTTCAAAACATCTGAAAACGGCATTCGGCGGGAAATTCGCCTGGATGTACCTGGATCCGGAAGTTCTCAAGCAATTCGGCGTGGACATCCGCAACACGGAGTCCCTGATTGAGCTTCCCCGCAATATCGCCAGCGTGGAGCTGGCGGCAACGCTGCGTCCGGAAAAAGACGGCTTCAAACTCTCGCTCCGTGCGAAAAATGCGCCGTACTCGGCAGGCCGCATTGCGCGCCGTCTGAATGGCGGCGGGCACGAAATGGCGGCGGGCGGCTTCATCCCCGCAGACAATCTCCGGACAGCCGAACAAATTTTACTCCAACAGGTTGAAATGGAACTGAACGAACATGAGAAACAATCCCAATAAACACCGTCTGCCGCCGTTCGACAGAAGCGGCATTCTTCTTGTCAACAAACCCGCCGGATGGACCAGCCACGATGTCGTGGGCTTTGTCCGCTCCCGCTTCAACGTTCCGAAAGTCGGACACTGCGGCACGCTCGATCCCGCCGCAACGGGGCTTCTGGTGATCGTACTCGGCAAATTTACGAAACTCAGCCAGAAATTCAGCGGTGAAAACAAGGTCTACGAAGCACGGATTCAGCTCGGCACCGAAACCGACACTCAGGATCTTGACGGGGAAGTGATCCGGACCTCGCCGATGGACGGAATCACCGAAGACATGCTCTGCAACGCATTCGCCGAATTTGTCGGCGATATCCTGCAAGTCCCGCCGATGGTCTCCGCCAAGAAAAAAGACGGGGAACGGCTTTACGATCTCGCACGCAAAGGCGTGGAAGTTCAGCGCGATCCCGTTCCCGTCACGATCCACTCGATCGAAGTGACCAACATCAACCTGCCGTATGCCGACTTCATCGTCTCCTGCTCCAAGGGAACGTATGTCCGCACGCTCTGCGCGGACATCGGAGCAAAACTCGGCTGCGGAGCCTGCCTGCACAGTCTGAACCGCATCCGCAGCGGGGAATTCGACCTCTCCGACGCCCACGATGTCGAAACCATGAAAACGTGGGAACAGCCGGAACTGGAAGCCGCCGTTACGGATTTCCTGCATAAAAAACTCGCGCGGATGAATCTTTCCGCATTCTGAGGGGGAACTGCAACATGCTGAGCCATGACAAACTCGAAGCCGCTGTGATGAAATTCATCATGGACTCGAAACTGGAATCGTTCGATGTGGAAGAACTTGCCGCGGAACTCGCTCCGGAATCAGCCGGAGAAGAACGCGAAAGCACGATCCGCCGCATCTGCGGCATTCTCGATTCCAGCGAATTCGTGGCGCGCAAACACTCTTCCGACCTCTATTACATCCTCGACAATTTTTTCCGGGGAACAACCTTCCTCTGCAAACCGCGTCCCTTTGAGCTGGAACGCGGAGTCTTCATCCCGGCGGCGCGTCTGGAACCGTTCCATCCCGCAGAACTCTATGCGGACGAACTCGAATTTTCTTCCGGAACGGTTTCCGCTCCGTTTGAACTGACCGATATAAAAACTGCGTACAAGGAAATCGCCGACCTGTTTTTCATGCTCGGTCCCTCCGGGACCATTGACATGCTCGTCGCAGAATCGCAGGAAAATTACGATGCGATCCGCCGTTATAACGGACTGAACGCTGCAATGCCGGTAACTCTGGAAGCGTTCGATTTTTCCGAATTCTACCGCAATACCGGCTTCCGGAGCGGAGATTTCCTCAAATTCGAGATCAAGTCCTGGGCGGACGGCGAATGGAAAGTCTCGCATGTCTCCCGGATCGACGCCCCCTCTCCGGCGGAAATTAGCCGTTGGATCGGCAAGTTCGAAACCGCTCTGACGGACGTCTGCACCGACTACAAGGATTCTTTGGAAATCCATGAACAGATCATGTACGCTTATCTCTATGCGGCGGCTTCAGGCAACGATCTGCGCCGCCTGCCGGGTCCCGCCATTGACCTTTATCACACCATGATGCAGACCATCTCTTTCCGCCGTGACGGTTCCGAATGGACCCTGATCTCCAACGACACGCTGGAAGAGGACTCCGTTCCTCCAAGTTCGCCGGAGCATCATCACGGGCACACGCATCACCATCATGATCACGGATGTTCCTGCGGTCATGAACACCCGCAGGAAGAGACGCCGTTCGGCGACATGTCTCCCGATGATTTTTCCGCTTCTCAAGGTTCTTTGGAATCCATCGACGCGATCCTGAACGAAATCCATGCTCCGATTCACGAAACGGAACTTCAGGCGTATATGCTGGATACGATTGCCAACGGCGCCGAATCGTTCGACGAATTCGAGCGGATTCATGAAAACCTCGTCAAGTTCGTATTTACGGATGAAGGGCAGGAAGCGGCCTATCTGAACTACATTGAAGAACTCTGGGAACAGCTGGTCGACCGCTACAGTCACAACATCGACTCTCCGAAAGCGCCGTTGCGACAGCGGCTGTTGGAGCTGACGGACCGCCGGATCGAACTTTCCTCCGTCGTTCTGGAACGCAAAAGCGCACTTCCCGACGACCTGAAACAGGATATGGTGAAGCTGCATAAAGAGATTCTGGATACTCTTTTCGTACTCAACCGGGATGCAATTCTGGAAGAGGAAGAGATCGCGGAACTGGAGCTCCGGGTCGGCGATATCGAAAACGATTTTGAGATCATCAGTGAAAAGATCTCCGCCTGGCTTGAACAGCAGATCACCGGGAAATAAAGATTTCCCGTCCGGCAAAATACGATTTTATGCGCTGCTGAAACTCCGCGGAAAACCGATGCCACAGAGATTTTATCTGTGACATCGGCGGCAATATCAATATCAAGCACCGAAAGTCCGCTACCGGAGCAGAAGAAACTGCGGATAGAGGTGCGGACGGTTGAACGGTTCCCCCAATGCCGGATTGGTGTTGATCAAAACCGCTTTTGCCGACGTTCCCGGTCCGGCGGCGTCACGGTCCCAGATGCGGTTGTCCCCGAAAGCTCAACTTGACTTGTGCAAAATACCCGTTAAATCAACCTGTAAAGATCAAAACATTGAAAACGGTTGTGGATCCCTGCAGGAAGCCGGAGATTTTCAATTCGGACCAGGAAAGCCGGTCTACCTGCTCGTAATTTGCAGAGGAACTCCAGTTAATGGCATTCAAATAAACATGGACGGGCATGGAAATATAAGGACATCAAAATCAAAGAGAATGTCAGCTTGCCGCAGCTCCGCTTCGATATACAGTATTACATAGACTTTTACAGCTTCAGAAGGATTCATTCGGTTCTGCAATATCAAACTCCGGACGAAGTCTATTCTGCAACTTGCAATCGGCAAACAATGGAATATAGTAACTCAAAGGCTTTTGCACCAATCTTTTAATAAAAGTTGTCCAATCCAGGGGTGAAGCACAATATGGATGATTTGAATTATATAATTTTGCGTCAACTGAAAAAAGAAAAAATTGATAGTTATATTGAGATAAATGATTTTCAAAACAAAAATATTCAAGTTGTATATTTTTATGATGAACTGGATTACTACGCAGACAAATGTCTTTTTGATAATTGCTCAGAAGATGAAATCATTAAATTACTATATTCTTTTTGCTCGTCATCATATTATGACTTATTTTCGTGGCAAACCTGTTGTGAACTTAGTAAGCTGCTCGCAAAACACGGAAAACTAATTTCAAAAGATGTTGAGAAATTTATTTTTTCTGATCAATCTAATCATTTTAGAAACGTATCACTTCACCTGTCATATCTGTCAACGGATATAAAATGGGAAGAGTGGTGTTTAAATTGTATGGATTTATGCGACGAGGATTTTAGAGATGGTCTTTTTTTAGCTTGTTACCGTCTGAACACGTTTAATATTTATAAGAATCTTGTAAAATATTTTTCAGAGTGGATAGAAAAAGATTCAGACTGGGGATATGAAACCGGAGAACGTTGGGCCCTGGAAAAATTTATAAAAAAATGGGATTCCAATCCCAAGTATAATTTGCATTTAGAACTGCAGCAATTTACAAACCAGATAAACGCCAAATAAAATTCCAAATCAACAAAAAAATCATGACACAACGAAAAATAGCCCTATTACTGGGGAGTTATTATGCTGTGTATGTTAATATACCACTGATCCAATAAGAAAAATTTTAAAATATAAAATATTATTATTTAGTCGATCATGCAAAAGTATTCAACCTCTAAAAGAAAGAAATTTTGTAAATGCCTCTTCGACGGTTTCTGCTATAAATCATCGAAAAGGCGTCTGTTCAAATTTTTCTTTATTGGGTTATCTGTGATTTCTTCACATTTTTCAGAAAAGATTTGATTTTCAAAAGAAGACAGATATAGTATTTTTCATCATAAAAGCAGAAAGGATTTACGATGAAACGAATCATGTTTACCGCTCTGGCAGCTCTGCTGCTTGCCTCTCCCGGCATTTGTCCGGCAGCCCCGGTGAAAGACCTCAGCAAAGTGGAAATCCGCAAACCGGTCGAACTTAATATCCGTGGCGGCCTCCCCAATTTCTATCAGAAACTTGAAAGCGGAAAGCCGGTCAGAATCGCCTACTTCGGCGGCAGTATCACGGCTCAGAACGGATGGCGTCCGCAGAGTCTGGACTATTTCCGCAAACTCTATCCGAACAGCAGAATCGACCAGATTCATGCGGCCATCGGCGGAACCGGATCCGAACTCGGCGCGTTCCGTCTGGAACAGGATGTGCTCCGGTACAAACCGGACCTCGTATTCGTGGAATTCGCGGTGAACGACAGCGGTACGGCACCGTATCGTATCCGCCAGTCGATGGAAGGCATCGTCCGGCACATCTGGCGTACGCTGCCGCTGACCGACATCTGTTTCGTCTACACGCTGACCGCACGCGACATCAAGGACCTGCAGGCGGGCAAAGCCAAACGTTCCACCAGCACAATGGAAGAGATCGCCGATTTCTATCAGATCCCGTCCGTCAATTTCGGACCGGAAATCGCACGGTTGGAAAAAGAGGGCAAACTGGTGATGAAGACCGGCGATAAAGGTGTCACCAAAGTCTCCGGCAAGGAGCTTAATCTGGATTCCGATATCGCAGTCACCAAAGACGGCAGGATTCCATTTTCCAACGATGGTGTCCACCCGTATCAGAACACGGGGCATGTGATCTATACCAACATTCTCAAACGCTCGCTGCCGCTGATTGCAAAAGCAGGAAAACCGGGACCGCACCGGCTCGGCACGCCGATGGTGAAAGACAATTACGAGTACGCGGCGATGGTCGCTCCCGATCATCCGGGAATCCGGCTTTCCGGTCCTGTGGAAAAACTGCCGAAGACGAAAGCGCCCGCCAATCTTTTCCGCAACAAGGCGCCCGGCGAAACCTGCCTCAAGCTCTCTCCCGGAGCGGAACTGGAATTCAAATTCAAAGGTTCCAAAGTAAACCTCTACAACCTGCTCGGTCCCGGATGCGGAACTCTTGAAATCACGGTGGACGGCAAATCCCGCAGACAGAAACTTGTCGATCCCTACTGCACTTATTACCGCCTCGCTACCGCGGGCGTCGCCGGGAACGTCAGCGCCGACACGGTGCACACGGTCAAGGTCAAAGTCCTGAATGAACCGATGGACAAACGCGCCATCCTGTTTGAACGCAACCGCGCCTTTTATGACAAAAACGAGGAAAAATACAAACCTCTTGACGCTTATATCGGAGCGATCCAAATCGTCGGGGAGATCGTGAAATAATGGAACTTGCGGCGCTGCTTCCCTCCGGATGGCGGACCATTCTGGCTCCCGCTCTTCAAACGGAATCTTTCCGCGCCCTCTCCGCATTTCTGGAGCAGGAGTATGCCGGACGGCAGATCTTTCCGCCGAAAGAGGACCTTTTCCGCGCGTTTCATCTGACTCCGCCGGAACGGGTACGAGTCCTGATCCTCGGACAGGACCCCTATCATGACGACGGGCAGGCGCACGGTCTCGCATTTTCCGTGCGTCCCGGCGTCAAATTCCCGCCGTCCCTCCGTAACATCTTCAGGGAGCTGAACAGTGACCTCGGACTCCCCGTCCCGTCAAGCGGTTCCCTGGAGCACTGGGCAAGACAGGGCGTTCTGTTGTTGAACACCGTCCTGACCGTCCGTGCCCATTCCGCCGGTTCCCATCAGAAACACGGCTGGGAAGAATTCACCGACGCCGTAATCCGCACCGTGAACGGTTTTTCCTCTCCGGTCGTGTTCGTTCTGTGGGGCGCGCCCGCGCAGAAGAAACTGCCGCTGATCAATACCGGACGTCATACGGTTCTGCAGTCGGCACATCCTTCTCCGCTTTCCGCGTTCCGGGGCTTTTTCGGGAGCAAGCCGTTTTCCGCGATCAACCGGGCGTTGGAGCTGACCGGAGAACCGCCGATCGACTTCAGCGGTCCACAGCCGTAACCGAATCGGAACTGTTACTTCACCAGTTCAAAGAAAACACTCGGACCGCCGGGAATTGCGGCGGTATCGACTGTCAGCTCCGCTCCGCCGGAAATTCTGCGCAGAGGAAGTTCCGCCAGACGACTCCCGTCGAGTCCCAAAGCATACGCTTTCATCGCTCCGGCATACGGAGTTTTCATTGCAACCGTAAAGCGCCCGGTTTCCAGCAGGACCGGAGCATCCCCGAACTTCAAACGCACCCGCTGGTCCTCCTCTTCAAACACAGTCCCGCTGTTCAGAGCGTTGGTAACGATGAAAAGCAGCATCCGCCGGGCTTCCCGCAACGGACGCAATCCGTCCACGGATGCAAGCGCGATACAGCCGTTCCGGTTCATGCTCCGCACCTCAAATTCCGGAAAAACCGCAGAACCTCCGGACGGCGAACAAAGTCCCTGAAACCGTTCCGTGGTGATCGTCATCCGTTTTTTGGCACATTCCATGAACAGCTCTCCGGTAGAACTTTCGAAGCGTTCGTTTTCCGCATCGGTCCGGTTGGAACGGGGAACAAGGCCGCGCGTTTTCAGGGCTTTGACCGTGCTGTCCATATCGAATGAGGCATCCGGAGAATCCACGATCCCGGTAAACATCCGCTGGGTGTTGACGGCGGAAGCTCCGGAACGCATGGTAACGACTTCGTTTTCACCGACGGGAGTGCGGGTCAGATCCACAAAACACTTTCCGAGCAGTCCCATCCGGAGCTGGGAGGCATTGACCGACTCCGCCGCGGCATTACTCCGGATTACCTCCTCATAATCCATCCGGATCCGTGTCGTTATGCCGGACGGACACACATCACCACGCCGGAAAATCAGAGCAAGCATCCGTTCGCAAGCCCGGCGGACCGGATCAAAACGGACTTCAAAATCAACGATCTTACGCAGCGGGGAATTGGTAACCGCCATGCAGTACGCGGTCAGTCCGTCAAACTCATTCAGCGCGGCAAAGCCTCCAAGTACAAATCCCTGTTCATAACGCCAGCGGTTCCAGTAGGAATGTGCGTGTTCGCTCACAAGAAACGGTTTTCCGTACAGGCGAGTGGAAAGGAAACCGCGGAGCGCATTCGCCGCATCGCCGATGGAACTGGCTTGCGTACTGCGTTTCATGCCGTCCATCGGATGATCGTGATACCCGTTTTTGGAAACGAAATCCTGTTTCTGCCGGACTCCCGCGTGCCGCATGGAAACCTGTGACAGATAACCGGTTACCGGCCCCTGATAACCGAGTGAACGGATAAATTCGCGCGCATTCCGGTAAAAGCCGGTTTCCAGTTCCGTGATGAATTCCGCACTGTCGCGGGAACGCGGTCCCGGCGTTCCTTTGCCGACAGGCACAAACGTTTTGACATCCTCAAACGCTTTGAATCCGGAGGCATCGCTTCCCCATGCAGTCTGCAACGCGGAAAAAGAGGAATATTTCCGCTTCAGGAATTCGCGGAACGCCGGAGCATAGCTGTCGTCTGCACGGGTATTCCTGGTGTCCATTTCATTGCAGGTATCCACAACGGCAAGCTGAGGATCATCGGCAAGACGCGTTTTCGTGTAGGGATTGATGCGCGTCAGCAGAAATTCCGTATTGCGCTTCCAGGCGTCGAAATCCCGTTTATTGAGAAACGCGTTGTAACGGAATTTCCCGTACAAGACAGGATCCCACGGAGCAATACGGTCAAAACCGATCGTCGGATCATGGACCGTAAGGTTGATATAGATTCCCTTTTCGCGCAGACGGAACACCATATAATCCAACAGGTCCAGAAGCTGCGGATCATGCTCGAACGCTTTCAGGGAACGGCATTTCGATTCACGGGTGAAACCCGCCCAGAGCCGGACAAGATTATAGCCTGCCCGGTAAATCTGATCCACATACGCATCAACGCTTTTATGATCCGTCATCTCCACAGCACCGGTGAAGTATCTGCCGAATTCACGGTTGACGGAAAACGAATAGAACCGCACTGGAACGCCGGGACGCTTTTCAAACTCGAAATGACCGTTCTTTCCGCAGACGACCCGTCCGTATTCCCCGATTTTTCCATTATGGAACAGCGGAGAAAAATCAAGCGCAGTCCCCGCTTTCACGGCGGGAACGACCGATTCCGGAAGCGGCTTCCAAACAGCGTTTTCCGTAATCTCCAGCTTCTTCATTTCGGGGACCGGATAATCCCTGCCGGAGACGGTCGCTCCGATCAGCATCCACATGGCGTTTGCCCCGGAAGTTTTGTGCAGTTCGACCTTTGTCAGAGCCCCGAAGCCCTCCGGAATCCGGAAACGGGAAACATACGCCGCGCCGAAACCGCCGCCCGCCATGATTTTAGTGCCGACAACCGCATTGGATACCGGTTTTGCCCCGAACCAGTCGGTCAGATCACGCTTGTAAAGGATCGGCAGAGATACGGACGCTCCATTTGTTCCGGTCAGCACAACTGTTCCAACCGGTGTTCCCTCCGCCTGCCCCCACGCACTGCAATGCAGCAGATAAAGGAATTTTCCCTCAGCCGGCGCCGGCAGGGGAAGCGTCACGGACTTCGGACCGGACGGCAGGCGCGGACATTCAAAAACAACGATGGATCTGCCGCCGTTCTGTTTCGGATCAATAATGCGGAACGGAACGTTCGCAAAAAGTTTGCGGCGGATCGGGAATTTTGCGGCATCCATGCCGCTGCCCTGATCGTGCCAACCGCCTTTCCGATCCCCGGCGATCTCATCGGCGAACCCCATATTGGCTGCGCTGTCAAGCGCAAGCAAAGTATCGCCGGCAACCAGCTTCACATTGCGGAACCAGACCTTTCCGCCCGCGTTGACGATTCCGATCCGGACATATCCGCGTACAATCCACGGCGGGACCTCCGTTTCAAGTCGGTACGTTTTCCAGCCGCGTTTCCCGCTGCCGACATATACATGCTTCCAGAACCATCGTTTCCCCTTTTCCGGTTCGCCATGAAGCACGAATTCCGCACCGCCCCACTTCCTGACCGGATCGCCGAGGGCGGTCCGGATCTCCGCTGTCAGAACAACCGTTCTTCCGCGGATCTTCTCTCCGGGAACGGCGATCTGGACACAATTCGACATTTTTTCCGATCGTTCCGGGACTTCGATTTCCAGTGCTCTCATTCCGTCGTCCAGCATTGCGGACCGGACAAATCCCGGTTTGCTCCCGCTGAGATTCAACGTCTCCCCTCCGGTAAAACTCCGGTTCAGAAGAACTTCCGCCATTGCCGGAAAAATCAGCAGGGCGGACAACATGACTGCCATTTTCTTCATATTCAGACTCCTTATGATTGAATATTTACAATTCCCATGCATTATTCGCCTTGTAATCCCACGTCCACAAATAAACGTAGACATTGCGGAGCAGATGATCGGCTCCGGGATAACCGGGCAGCGGCGCTTTGGCGGTAACGGCATGACCATCCACGAATGTGAGGTTCGCCGATGTCTGATGCCATGGATAGAGACGGCTATGTTTATGATATGTCCCGCTCAGCATTTCCTTGCTCCCGGAAATTATACCGGAACTCTGAATCCGCTGGGGAGCATCGGACGGAGTCGTCCTGCTGTCGCCAAGCATGACCTTTGCGGAAGGCGATTTGATCCGCGCCATTTTCGGAGAGTTGTTGAACTGTGAATTCATTCCGTAACTGAACTGCATCGTGTCTTTATCATAGCTCTTGCTGAAATCCCGGTAAAATCCCGGCTGCGCCTGCCAGATCTGTTTGCTGTAAAACCCTCTGTTCTTCAAGACATACGGACAGATCAGAGTCTTCCCGTTCGGCAGATAATGGAATGTCAGGATCACTTCACTCCAGTATGCTTTCAGAGTGGTATCATTCACCTCCCCGATATCGTTCGATCTTCCTTTCGGAGCATAATCATCGGAGTCCGCCGCATACATAATCACCGCGCCGCCGTCCTGTTTCAGATTGTTCATACATTGAACCGTCTGCGCCTTGTTCCTGGCGCTGTTGAGTGCCGGCAGAAGCATACCGGCAAGAATCGCAATCACAGAAATCACGATCAGAAGTTCTACAAGGGTGAAATTAATACTCCTCCCGCCGGAAGATCGTCCCGTTCTGAATACAGCTTTCATTGTTGCTCTCCTCTTTTGCAGACAGTGTGTCCGTTGTTGTTTTATGTTATTTCCCGAACCTCGACCGGAATGGTCACGCCTGTTCCGGAAGCGGGCTGTTCGTCATTCAGCTGCGCCCGGAGCAATCCGGCAAGCGCGGCGGCATTCTGTTTCAGCGGATACAGATACGTCATTCCCCGTCCGGCACCCCGTCCGGTAACATTCGGCAGAATCAGAAAAAGCGTCTCGCGGTAATCCGGCTTGATCGCTTCCAGCTTCCGCAGAAACGGTTCATGATTCGTTGTCACAAAAAACAGCGTGTCCGGCGGCTCCTTCCCTGCAAAACGGGATTCCAGATATTCAAAGCAATCCCCTTCCGGAACAAAATTCCGGTCATCCAACACGATCCCCGCCTCCCGGTATGCCTGAACAAAACCGCTGATCTCCTGTATTTCCGGACTTCCGTAATACAGCAGAGGCGTGTGCAATCCCTGTTTCAGACACCGTTTGCCGATCTCATATCCCGCCTGATAAAAATTCTGAAACACATTCCACGGAGTCCCCTCCGGCAGAGCGCTCGTGATCACTTTCAATCCGCGCCGGCGCAATTCGCCAGTCAGGGAATGCGATGGCTGCAGCCAGATCAGGACATCCAGCGCTTCCGCCTCAATGGAACGCAGAATCTGTTCCGGCTGACGGCTGTTCAGCTGAAGCTGGTGAACGACCACCTGCATCCGCGCACATTCCAACAGCAGATACGCCAACTGTTCCGCAAAATATGGAGTATAATGAGTCAGCATACCGTCGGTATGCAGCACACCGACAACGGGCATGATAGCCATTCCCTGCGGTTCAAGACTTTTCGCCGGATTGGTAAAACTGCCAAGGTGCGGGCGCGCAATGATATAGCCGTCATTCGTAAGCTCTTTCAACGCCTTGATGACAGTCGGCCTGCTCACATCGAACATCGCGGCAAGTTCGGTCAGCGTGGGAATACGCACAGACTTGCTGCCCGCCCGATAAATCAGCGTCGTTACATAACGCCGGATTTTCACATACTCCGAAACCGGTGTCTCCGCCTGTTTCATGATCCGCCTCTTTTGTTGACCAATATTTACCAATATCTTTATTATACAACAAAACCTCAAAAAAGTCAAGAGGTAAAAAGCAAAAAAAACCGGAATCCGTTAAAGAATGCAGACTTCAGCAAAAATACCGGCACAGACAACCGGGATCAAATGGCAGCAGAGTCCGGAACAGACAGGATCACTCCTGCAGCGCTTCGGCGGCACGCAGACGTTTCAGACGGAGCATGTAATATTGCGTCAGAATAAGGTCGGCGGCAACCATCAGCATATTGAGGACATAAAGCCAAAGTACATGGTCATAGTGGCCGATGCCGGGAATTTTATTCAGAATCCCGCTGATATAACCGATCAGGATCAGATACATGAACAGCAGACTTTTCCCTGTCGGATTCTTCACGCGGATCGTTTTAAGAAGAGCAAACGGCCAACTGGTGCCGAAACAGACCAGCATCACAGCCTCGTACACATTAAAATTATGCATGGTGCTTCCTGAATGTTATTTGAAATGTTTCAGGAGCTGCGCCTGATAGGAAGAGGGATTCTCCGCCACAAGTTCCGCCGTAAGATTACCGAGGATGTCGATGAGCCGGGTCATTTCCTCTTTTCCCTGCTTGGCACACATCTGTTCCGCAATCCGTGTAAACCCGCTTTCCAGTTCGCGGATCTTCTTCAGACTGTATTCCGAAAGCGAGATGTTGACACTCCGGCGGTTGCTCTCACAGCGGTTGCGGGTGAGCAGCCCGCGCTGAACCATATTTTCCACCATGCCACAGACAGCGGCGCTGGTGACGTTGAGAGTCTCGGCAATGGACTTCAGCATCACTCCTTCCGGAGACGTGGTGGAAGTCTTGACGTAAACGACGCGCAGAAGACGCATCTGCTGAATGGTCAGGTTCCAGTTGTCGCCGTCCTCCGCAACGACTGAGTGACCACTCATGTCCCGCATCAAATCGGTCAGCGCAAAAACAGTCTTCCAAAACCGGGTGGCGATTTCTTCTGATCCATTCATTTTGAAACGTTTCCTTTTCCCATCTGTTTATGATACACGACAATAATTTACCCTTTATAAATATAATATTCAATAAATTATTTTCAACCGTTTTCTGTAATTATTTTCCGGGGAAAACCGTCATTTTTCCCGGGAACCGGAAAAACATGGCGCATAATGACGGAAACGTAATAATAAAAACCCGAATTCTGCTTGAAAAACAGCACAATATGCAGTAAAGTTATGGTATATCATTTTCAGGGAGGTTCACAGTATGAAAATCGAGATCGTCCGGAACGAAACCTATACGGTCGCCCGTCTTGCGGGACAGTTCAATACAGAAGCCTCGGACGACGCCGCGCATACGCTTCTGGAAGAGTTTCAGAACACGGCGACAATGATCCTGGATTTCGATCAAGTCCCCTATCTCAGCAGTTCCGGTATGCGCGTGATCCTCCAGCTTGCCAAAACGGCGATCTCCGGAGAAAAAGGTTTTGTCATCTGCGGCATGAATCAGGATGTCACCACCGCAATGAAGCTCACCGGATTCCTGACGGACATTCATGTGGCAAAAGATCTGAAAACAGCGGAAATGCTTTATGTCTGACAGGGAAATGCATGACTCGCCATCTTATCAACAACAAAGAGGTTTTGAATGGAAGAATTAAAAAAACCGGAACTCTCTCTCGTTATTCCTGTTTATAATGAAGAAGCAAATCTGGAAGAACTGATCCGCAGATGTCTGGCTGCGTGCGACCCGCTCCACATCCCGTATGAAATCATTCTGGTGGATGACGGAAGTGCGGATTCTTCGGCAAACATGATCCGGGAAGCGGCGGAAAAACATGACGGGAAAATCGTCGGAGTCTTCCTTACCACCAACTTCGGACAGCATGCCGCCGTCACCGCCGGACTCCAGACTTCGGTCGGCAAATACGTCATCACTCTTGACGCGGACCTCCAGAATCCGCCGGAAGAGATCCCGAAACTCGTCGAAAAGCTCCGGGAAGGATACGATGTCGTCGGCACGATCCGGGAAAAACGCAAAGATACCCTCTTCCGCCGCTGGGCGTCCAAAATGGTCAACTTCATGGTCCGCAAACTCTGCAATGGCAAAACCATGACCGATTACGGCTGTATGCTCCGCGGATATTCCCGCAACGTCGTCAACGCGATTCTCAACTGCCCCGAACACGGAAAATTCATCCCCATGCTTGCGATGAGCTACGCGCGGCGGACCATTGAAATCCATGTCAAGCACGCGGACCGTACCGCCGGAGAATCCAAATACAACGTCTGGAAACTGATCGCCCTGCAATACGACCTGCTCACCGGAACCTCAATCTTTCCGCTCCGGATGCTGACTTATATCGGAACTCTGCTCGCCGTTTTCGGCGTGCTGTTCGGTATTTTCATCTTTATCATGACCCGGATTCACGGCGATGAATGGAGCCAGCACGGTATTTTCACTCTGTTTTCCCTCGTATTCATCTTCATGGGCGGACAGTTCATCGCAATGGGGATCCTTGGAGAATATATCGGCAAGATCCATCTGAACACGCGCGGACGCCCGCAGTTCTTCATCGAATCCATTGCCGGCAGAAAACAATAACACAATTATAAATAACGATACAGGAAGGAATTACAATGAAAGCTGTTGTGTTTGCCTACAACAACATCGGATGCGAAGGCATCGAAGCACTGCTCAAAAGCGGATTTGAAATCGCCGCGGTCTTCACCCACAAAGACGATCCCAATGAAAACCTCTGGTTCCGCTCCGTTGCGGAACTCGCCGCGGACAAAGGCATTCCGGTTTACGCCCCGGAAAATCCGAATCATCCGCTGTGGGTGGCACGGATCAAAGCGATGAAACCCGATTATGTGTTCTCGTTCTACTACCGCAACGTCATCGGAAAAGAGATTCTCGCAATCCCATCCAAGGGAGCATTGAACCTGCACGGATCCCTCCTTCCGAAATACCGCGGCTGCGCCCCGATCAACTGGGCGGTCATCAACGGCGAAAAAGAGACCGGCGTCACCCTGCATCTCATGAGTGAAAAAATCGACGCCGGCGACATCATCGCTCAGAAGAAGATCACGATCGCCGGCGATGATACCGCGAAAGACGTTCATCTGAAAGCCGCAAAGGCCGCTGCCGCACTGCTGGCTGCCGAACTGCCCAAGCTCGCCAAAGCCAAAACCAGAGTCAAAGGCAAAAAACAGATTGAAAAAGACGCCACTTATTTCGGCAGACGGAAACCCGCCGACGGCGCGATCGACTGGTCCAAATCCGCCGCCGAAGTCCGCAATCTCGTTCGCGGCGTGACCCGTCCATATCCCGGAGCGTTCAGTTTCCTCGGCGACAAAAAATATCTGATCTGGGATGTCTCCGAAGTCAAACTCCCGGCGAAAGCAACCAAAGCCAAACCGGGAACAATCCTTTCCACCGAACCGCTGACCGTCGCCTGCGGGAGCGGCGCAGTCAAAATCAATTTCGCCCAGACCGCCAACGGGCTCTATTCTTCCGGCGAACAGCTCGTACAGGACTGCCGTCTCGTCCAGAAAATGCAGTTCATCTCCGATCTCGCCGCACTCCGCCCGAAACGTAAGAAAAGCATCCTGATCCTCGGTGTCAACGGCTTCATCGGAAGCGCCATCAGCGAACGCCTGCTTGCCAGCGGCGAATACGAAATCTACGGCATGGACCTCCGTTCCAACTACATTCAGGACCTCCTCGCCAATCCGGATTTCCATTTCACCGAAGGCGACATCACCATTCACCGCGAATGGATCGAATACTACGTCAAGAAATGCGATGTGGTCCTTCCGCTCGTCGCCATCGCAACCCCGATCGAATACACACGCAATCCGCTGAAAGTATTCGAACTCGACTTTGAGGAAAACCTGCGCATTGTCCGCTACTGCGTGAAATACAACAAGCGCATCATCTTCCCCTCCACCTCCGAAGTCTACGCCATGTGCAACGAGGAATCGTTCGACGAAGACAATTCCAAGCTCATCCTCGGCCCGATCCGGATGCAGCGCTGGATCTACTCCTGTTCCAAACAGATGCTCGACCGCGTGATCTGGGCATACGGCATGAAAGGACTCAAATTCACCCTCTTCCGTCCGTTCAACTGGATGGGCCCCAAGCTCGACAGTCTCACCTCCGCCCGGATCGGAAGTTCCCGCGCGATCACTCAGCTGATTCTCAACCTCGTGCAGGGCAATCCGATCCAGCTGATCGACGGCGGCGAGCAGAAACGCTGTTTCACCCATGTGACCGACGGCATCGAGTGTCTGTTCCGCATCATCGAAAACAAAGACGGACGCTGTGACGGCAAGATCATCAATATCGGCTGTCCCGAAAACGAAGCCAGCATCCGCGAACTCGCCGAGATCCTGGTCAAAAAATTCGACAAGCATCCGCTCCGCAAAAAATTCCCGCCGTTCGCCGGTTACAAAGTTATCGAATCAGGAGAGTTCTACGGGGAAGGTTATCAGGATGTCCAGCACCGCAAACCGAGCATCAAAAACGCCTGGAAATATTGCGACTGGAAACCGGTCGTCAAACTTGAGGATTCCATCGAAATGACTCTCGACTTCTTCCTGAAACAGGCGGTCGAATCCGGGGAATTCGGCGTAAAATGAGAGCCGGGCTCCGCATCGACGTCGATACTCTGAGCGGCACGCGCGACGGTGTGCCGCAGCTTCTGCGCACCCTTGATAAACACGGGGTGCGCGGCGCGTTCTTCTTCTCCGTCGGACCCGACAACATGGGACGCAATCTGTGGCGGCTGCTCAAACCCGCGTTTCTCTGGAAAATGCTCCGCACGAAAGCCGCCAGTCTTTATGGCTGGGACATTCTCCTGATGGGAACCGCATGGCCCGGCCCGATGATCGGAAAACGCTGTGAAGAGGTGATCCGGAGCACGGCAAAAGCCGGGCACGAAATCGGCGTCCATGCGTGGGATCACCGTTACTGGCAGGCGAAATCGGACGTCATGAGCGTCGAACAGGGGTTCTGTCATGTCAAACGCGCGTTTGACGAACTTGTCCGCATCACCGGAGAAGCCCCGACCTGTTCCGCATCTCCCGGTTGGCGCTGTACGGAACAGCTGCTGAAATGCAAAGAGACTCTGCCGTTCCGCTATAACAGCGACTGCCGCGGGAATTCCATTTTCATGCCGGTCGTTGACGGAGTGGTCTTGAGCCAGCCGCAAATTCCGTTGAATCTGCCGACTTATGACGAAGTCTATGGACGCGAAGGCATTACGAACGACAACTACAACGACCGCCTGCTGGACCTGTTCGTTCCGGATGGACTGAACATGCTTACCATCCATGCCGAAGTCGAAGGACGCATCTGTGCGGCGATGTTTGATGAATTTCTCTCAAAAGCCAAAGCGCGCGGGATCGAATTCTGCGCTCCCGGCGATCTTCTCCCCGAAAACCGCAATGCCATTCCGCGCGGGCAGCTGGTACAGGGAGAGATTCCCGGACGCGAAGGCGTTCTGGCGCTTCAAGGCTGATCCTGTCCGTACAACGCAAGGAGGTGTTTTTATGCCGGATGCAAAATTTTCAATCGGAACCTGTTTTTCCTGGTCGTGGACCGCTTCCGTATTCAAAGGAGCATTCCGCTGTCTCCAGCGTCATCCGCTGAATGAGGAAAACGCGGAAATCATTTGGAAAACCCGTCATAAAACCGTCTGGAAGACCGTTCTCCCGCGCAAATTCGGCGGAATAACCGTGGTTTGGAAAGATTATACCAACACCCGTTTCTGGAGGTTCTTTCTGCGGCGGTCATTCGCCGCACGGGAAGCGGTCGGGTACCGGACCGCGGAAAAACTCGGCATTCCTGTCCCGCGCCTGCTGGCGTGCGGCGACACCCGTCGGTTCTTCAAACTCAAAAGCTGCTTCATCGTCACCGAGTTCATGAAAAATTCTCAAAACGGACTCGTCTTCTGTCCCGGCGGCACAATGGCAGGAGAAGAAGGACCGCGCAAAGCATTCTGCAAACAGAATCTGTACAATCTGGCGATCCTGCATGAAGCGGGGTTCCGTCACGGAACGGCGCTCCCGCAGAACATGCTCTGGAGCATCAACCGCGATTCCCGCATGGAAACAGCGTGGATCGACCTGGAAAAAGTCCGTAAATTCTCCGGGCGGAGATTGCGCAGACACATGAAAAAGGATTTGCGCGATTTCCTCGGCAATCTGGAATTCGACCCGGAAACCACCGAACAAATGGTAAACTACTACAACCGCGTCCGCCGTTCCATTCACCCGGACGCGAAACCGATAGATTTCTGACCGCAACGGTCCAAGGAGCTTTCACTATGCCTGAAAAAAAGAAAATTACCGTTTCCCGTCTCCGCAAAATGAAACAGGAACACACGCCCATCGCAATGCTCACCGCTTACGACGCACCCACCGCACGGCTTGCGGAACTCTGCGGCATGGATATGATTCTGGTCGGCGATTCTCTCGGCATGGCGGTTCTCGGCTATGAAAATACGCTTTCCGTCACGCTGGAAGAGAGCCTGCATCACTGCGCGGCCGTCAAACGCGGCGCTCCGCACGCGTTCATCGTCGGCGATATGCCGTTTATGACCTATCAGATTTCGCCGGAACAGGCTCTTGCCAACGCGGCACGTTATCTTCAGGAAGCAAAATGCGACGCAGTCAAAATTGAGGGAGACCGGGAAATGGCACCGACGGTCCGGCGGCTGACGGGTGCCGGAGTTCCGGTCATGGGACACATCGGCCTGCGGCCGCAGCAGCTGCTTGTCGAAGGAGGCTACAAGATCGCGGGAAAAACCGAAACCGCCGCCGAAGCGCTGTTCAACGATGCCAAAGCCATGCAGGAAGCCGGAGCATTCGCAATCGTTCTCGAATGCATTCCGGCAAAGCTGGCAAAAGAGCTTTCGGAATCACTTGACATCCCCACGATCGGAATCGGCGCGGGTGTCGGCTGTGACGGTCAGGTGCAGGTGGTCAACGACCTGCTCGGCCTCTTCACCGACTTCATTCCCAAACACGCGAAACGCTATGCGAACCTGTCTGCAGAGATCGAACGCGCATTCAAGGAATACGTTGACGACGTCAAGAACCGCCGCTTCCCGACCGACGCGAATTCATTCTGACGCTTTGTCAATCAAGCGTGATGTTCATTGCGCCCCGCTTTCCGTCGGGCGCAGTATGGGCAACAAACAACTTGCCGTCGCGAAACCGGAGCGAATCCACACGGGTGATCTTTGAAACCCGGATCCGTTCTTTCATCACGCCGTTTTTCCAGAGTCCGATCATCCGGCACGACTCACGGTCCGGAATATTGCAGATCAGAAGTCCCGCCATCCAGTCGCCTTCCGCCGTGCAGAATTCGGGCAGGAGTTTGAACAGTTCCTGATCTCCGTCCCGGAACTCTCCGGTCATCTCGCCGTCCGTCAGCTTGCGGGCAACCCGGTCCGGACCGGTAAACGGCAGGTTCTTCATCCGCTCATAAACGGCGCGGGTCTCCGGCGATACCGTCAGCCACGCGATACGGTCGGCTGCCCTGTTCATCGCAAAAAGGCCGCGCTCCATCGGAGCCATCGAACCGCCCTCATACGGCGACGGCTTTGCAATCTCCTCCAGATAACGTTTCTGCCACTCGTTCTGGTCAACGATTGCGGCTTTCCGCTCCGCTTCCGGCAAGGATGCAAGATACGCACGGAACGCGCAGAACAGCTCCGCCCGTTTGATCTCGGCGGCGACAGATGCACACAGATTCATCTCCTGCTGAAGCATGGCTTTCTGCAGACAGAAATCAGTCACGCATTCGGCGGCGGCGCGCATTCCGTCGAGATCAAACAGCAATTCCAGCTCCACCGGCTTTTCCGGCGGCGGCTGCAGCGATTTCCCGATCAGAATCCCGCCGCCCAGAAGAACGGCACCGCAAATGCCCGCGGCGGCTGCATACAGAATATTTTTCTTCATTTCACAATCTCCGCAAGATTCCGGAACAGCAGATCCTCTCCCGCGTCATTCGGATGAAGACCGTCAATATACCAGCGGTCCTCTTTCGGAAGCAGTTCCGTTCCGTCAACGAACGTCACATTCCGGCGATCCTCCGCAAGAGCCGCAACCTCGTCGCGGAACTGCTGAAACGCCACCCCGGCGGGATTCACATTGCTGCGCCCCGGCATGTGGATCGGCGACAGCAGGACGACCGGTCTGTCCGCCGTTTCCTCCAGAATCCCGGTCATGTCCGCGATAAAATCCGCAACAGGGCGCTGAAGATTGAAGTCATTTACTCCGAAACAGAGAAACATCCGGTCCCAGTGATATTCCATGGCGAACTTGCCGAGCTGACGGCACGCGGTCATACCGCCGACGCTCAGGTTGTAATAATCGGCGCCCTGCATACGCGCCAAACGGTCCGCATACGCAAGAGAAGGACGCGACACCGTCATTCCCTGCATGATGGAATCTCCAAGGAACAGAAACGTTTTTTCCGGTTTCCGCACGGCGGAGACCCGTGCTCCGTCGGCAGCTTCCATCTCTCCGAAACAACATTCGACCAGATGCGGCGGCAGGATCTCAACCGTGTGGAGCGAACCATCCAGACGGACCTCCAGAACCTGTCCCGTCACAGTATGCGCAACGCTCCGTCCGTCGCAGAACACATCGAATTCAAACAATTCCCGTGCGGAATTTCCGAACTGGAACGGCAACCGCAGAAACGGAGAATCGGTCTGCAAAACGATCCGCACGCCGCTCGGACATTTCGCCCGGATCAGGCAGTGCGTGCCGCGGTTTCTGCAAAAATCCATCATGGACGGACAAAGCCGTTGAAGTTCAACGCCCTGCGCTCCCGTCTCCATGCGCACGCAGCCGCGCAGATAATCCATTGAAAGCTGAATTTTCATTTTTGATCTTCTCTCTCTGATATGCCCGGCAGATGAAACAGACTCCCTGTTTCCTTTCATCAGTCACCGGTTTTATAAAATATAAAACAGAAATCATGTTTTGCAAAATCGAAAGTCCGGAAAAAAGAAATTTTTCCGTAAACCGCCTTTCCGGCGTCCCGTAAAACCGGACGCGCACCAAGGCATTTCCCGCAGACTTCAGATCGCGGAACGACAAAAAAAACCGGTCCCGCCAAAGAACGGAACCGGTCTGCAAAAGAGTCCGTACAACTCTTATTTCAGATTCAGCCTTCCGCCGGCGAGAATGATTTTAATATCTTCGTCGGTCAGGTTATAATTCAGCTTGATTTCAAACGGAGCCGCACCGGAGGCGGGAACCACGGTCGCGGAGACCGGAGCGCCGGCGGTGAGAGCTTCGCGGATCTGCGGAATCCGGATCGAATCGCCTTCCGCGATCTTGTCGTAATCGGATTTATCTGCGAACGTCAGCGGGACAATACCGAAATTGACAAGGTTTGCGGCATGGATCCGTTCAATCGCCATCGCGATCAGCACCTTGATGCCGAGATACATCGGACAGATCGCCGCATGCTCACGGGAAGACCCCTGACCATAGCTGTCACGACCGATGATAATGCCATGCTTTCCGGCATCGCGGACCTTTGCTGCACGCTGGGCAAACGTCTCTTTACCTGCTTCGTTGAAGCGCTCGAAAACGACTTTCGCGTATTCGGGGATATTGCTGCGGTGTTTCAGGTGAATACCGGCAGGCATGATGTCGTCCGTACTGGTCTTGTCCGGCGTTTTGATTACGGCGACACCGTCGATGGCATCGGGAAGCGGACCGTTGACCGGAGGCTTGCCGATCGTCGGCTTGCGGATGATCTCAACGCCATCACCGTTTTCCGGCGGAAGAATGACCATCGAATCGTCGATCAGGAACTGAGACGGATTTTCGACTTCCGGATAGGCAAGTCCGAGTTTTCCGGCAGGCATGATGCAGCCGACAAGCGCCGCAGCGCAGGCGGTTTCCGGGCTGACCAGATACGACTCATCCCCTTTGGTTCCCGTTCTGCCGGGGAAATTACGGTTGAACGTACGGAGCGTAACGGTTCCGTTCGCGGGACTCTGTCCCTGTCCGATGCAGGGACCGCAGCCGGCTTCCAGAATCCGGGCTCCGGCGGCAATAATATCAGCCAGCGCACCGTTGCGGGCGAGCATTTCCAGAACCTGACGGCTTCCGGGCGCGATCGCCAGCGTGACGTCGTCATGGATTTTACGTCCCTTGAGCATTCCGGCAACGATCATTAGATCGCGGTACGAGCTGTTCGTGCAGGAACCGATTATCACCTGTCCGACTTTGGTCCCTTCCAGCGAAGCGATGGTCTTGATGTTGTCGGGGCTGGACGGACACGCGGCGAGAGCCTCCAGCGTGTTGAGATCAATTTTGACGACCCGGTCGTATTCCGCATCGGGTCCAGCCTCCAGAGCAACCCAGTCGGCGCCTCTGCCCTGCGCATTCAGAAAATCGCGGGTCATTTCATCGGAGGGGAACACGGAACAGGTCACGCCGAGCTCCGCGCCCATATTGGTGATCGTCGCACGCTGGGGAACCGTCAGAGTCTTGACGCCTTCGCCGAAATATTCGACCATGCAGCCGACATTTCCCTTGGTGGAGAGAATCTCCAACATTTTGAGGATGATGTCTTTTGCGGAAATCCAGTTGGAAAGTTTTCCGGTGAGTTCAACTCCGATGATCTTCGGAAACGCCATGCGGAAAGGCTGTCCCGCCATTGCGAGCGCGACATCAAGCCCGCCGGCACCGATCGCCATCATGCCGATACCGCCGCCTGTAGGCGTGTGGGAGTCGGAACCGAGCAAAGTCTTACCCGGCACGCCGTAGCGTTCCAGATGCACCTGATGGCAGATCCCGTTACCGGGACGGGAAAAGCGGACGCCTTTCGATGCCGCGACGCTCTGGAGATAGAGATGGTCATTACGGTTTTCGGGTCCGTTCTGCATCATGTTGTGGTCGACATAGGAAACGGAGAGTTCCGTGGCAACTTTTTTGACGCCCATTGCCTCAAGCTCCAGATAAGCCATCGTACCGGTCGCGTCCTGCGTCAAAGTCTGGTCAATACGGATCGCAACGGGTTCGCCGGTCACTTTGGAGCCGGAAACAATGTGGTTGTCAAGAATTTTCTGAATCAGAGTATTTTTCGCCATGTTCGGGAAAACCTTTCGTAAATAGTTCGCTGAAAGAAAAAAAGCGGGTGGACTCCCTCTTGAAGAGAGCGCACCCGCATCTGTACTGAGCAAAGACGATCAGTCGATCGGCTTGGTCTTCGGAAGTCCGCCGAGAACCTTTTCTCCCGCTTTCCAACGGCCTTCCGCGGTCAGCATGTTGATGCGCTCGTATCTTTTCAGTACGTTTCTTCTTTTCCGGATCTTTCCGGAAGACTTCAAACTTGGGTGTCTGGACATATCAATAACTCCTATGTGTTTTGTTTTACGAAAGTTTAAAATATACCGTCGGAACCGTGTTTTTCAAGTATTCTTTTAAAAAAGAGTCAATTTTTCCTGATTTTTGTGATCGTTTTGGACCACAGGAAATCTTCACTGTTTTTCCGTTTCAGCGAAAGAGTCCAGGAATCTCCGGACTGGCTGGCGACCAGAAGATAGTCATAAGAACGCTCGTCCGGGCCCTGAAACAGATTCGGATCCAATGTCTGCAGAAACGACCGGCGGACATTCGGCATTGCGTAGTAGCGGACCGGAGTGATTCCGAGCCGGATCACCGCCTGCGTCAACGCCGTGCACATGGAGGATTCCGCCATCGCCAGCGTAACCGTCCGGGAGACGGACGAATTTCCCGCCGGATTGTCCGGCGGCTCCCCCTCCGGCAGAAAAGCCATGCAGCCCGTCAGAAAAACGACAGCGGGAATGAGTGTAAGAAGCACGGTTTTCACAGATACGGTCTCCGGATTGTTTTTTCTGATAAAATAGCGCCGGAAGAAAAAAAAACAAATAAAAAAACAGAAAAAAGATTTGCAATTTGCGTCGTTGGAACTATCTTACCACACAGTTTTATGCCGAAGTGGCGGAATGGCAGACGCACTAGACTCAAAATCTGGCGCCCTCGCGGGCATGAGGGTTCGACCCCCTCCTTCGGCACCATTTTCCCTGATTCACTGCCGGTCTTTCTCCGTTGCAACCTCCCTGACATGTCTGATAAAAGCCGTATGAAGCAGCGCAAGCACGCTCCGGCTGCTGTACCCTGCAAGCGCCACCGATGCCGTTTTCACGCTTTCCCACAGATCCGTTTCCGAAAGCAGCAGATGAATCACGAGTCCGGCAAAAACCGCCAGCACAATCTCCTGCAGCAGAATCCACAGGGAAAGCGGCTCGTTCCGTCTTTTTCCGGCAATCGTCCGGGCAATTCCGCCGAACGCGCCAAGCAGCAGAACCGGCAGAAAATCCCGGAAACCGTCAAACAGATGCTTCATGTGCTCTCCTGTTCCGGTATGCGGCGGTCCACGCCTGAAATGCCGCCCCGCCGGAAACCGCCAGATTCCCCGCCTGCATCACTCCGTACCAGTAAATCCGTTTTGCGCGATAGGAACGGAAACACTGTTTCCAGCTCCAGAACGGATATTCCGTCTCAAAAACTTTCCGGCAGTTCCGTTTCCAGCACTCCGCAGTCTTTTCAAAGCTCTCCCGCAGTCCGTCCGAACCATGAAACTGCGTATCATGAATCAAAACCGCCGATTCAAACAGTTCCATCAGAGCGGTCACGGCATCCCGCGCAAGCGGAATCCAGGAATCCGGACCGGCTCCGTTGTAAATTGCCGCAAGTTCCATATCCGTATAACCATCCAGGATACCCGTTTCCTCCAGCCCGTACCGGCCGCAAAGCCTGCGCAGGTTCTGAATCCGTTCAATCGTCACCATATTCCGCTCCATATTTTGATTTTCTCAAGTAACGCCGTTTTCCGGCAGCCGTGTCAACCGCATTCAGCCGGAGTGCGGTCAGGAATGCTCCGGCTGAATGTTTTGCAAATTTTCGGTCAATTCACCGGAAATCTGCTTGTATTTTCCGGAAAACGGTCTATATTCTTTTATTGTTGAAGAAGATTCAACAAGAAATTCGTTGTCTGATACCGGACTATTCCGATTATCATGTGGAATTCGGTCGGTATCGGCTCCCGGAGCTTTTTCGGAACCCGATACCGCGATTCCGCAATAATCATAAATCCGGTCCCGGGCACCCTGTTTTCATCAAAAAAACGCGGCAACCGAATAAATACCGCCGCAACAACAGAAGGACTGTATTTTTATGCAGGAAACAAAAGTATCCATGGAGCTCACTCCGGGAAAAACGATGGAGATCTCCGCCGGCAAACTCGCTCATCTCGCAAACGGCTCGTGCGTTGTCCGCATGGGCGACACCTGCGTTCTCGCCGCCGCATGTTCCGGCCCGGCACGCAAAGGCGCCGATTTCTTCCCGCTTCAGGTCGACTACCGTGAAAAATTCTCCGCGGCAGGACGTTTTCCCGGCGGATTCATCAAACGCGAAGGACGCCCCACCGACAAAGAAATTCTCACAATGCGTATGACGGACCGCCCGATCCGCCCGCTCTTCCCCGAAGGCTTTTTCGACGAGGTGCAGGTCTACGGACTTGTTCTCTCCTACGACGGCAAATATGACGCCGACACCCTGTTCATGCTCGGCGCATCCGCAGCGCTCTGCCTCTCCGATCTCCCCTACCAGGGTCCTGTCGGCGCGGTCCGCGTCGGTTACATCGACGGGCAGTTCATCGCCAATCCGACTGTCGAAGAAATGAAGAAGAGCGAACTGGAACTCGTCTACGCCGGCAAGGAAGATCAGGTGATCATGATCGAAGGTGAAGCCAAAGAATGTTCGGAACAGCTTCTCGCCGACGCCATGTATTTTGCCAACGACATCATCAAGAGACAGTGCGCCGCACAGCGCGAACTGGCGGAAAAAGCCGGACGTGCCAAGAAAACTCCGGAACTGCATCTCGTCCCGCAGGATGTGATGGACGCGATCGAAGAATCCTGCGGCGCGACACTGGAAGCCGCTGCATTTCTGCCGGGCAAGGAAGAGCGTTCCAAAGCTCTCGACGTCGTCCTCGCCAAAGTGCTGGAAGACCTCAAACCGAAATTTGAAGAATCCCTCGGCGAAGACTTTGAATTCTACGTCAAGATGGGTTTTGACAAACGCGTTCAGAAATCCGTCCGCAGCGCGATCCTCGACAAACACATGCGCATGGACGGACGCGGCATCACCGATCTGCGTCCGCTTTCCGCGGAAGTGGGAGTTCTCCCCGTCGTTCACGGAACCGGGCTCTTCCAGCGCGGCGAAACGCAGGCGCTCGTCATTGCGACCCTCGGCGGTCCGCAGGATTCGCAGGAATACGACAATGTCTGCGGCTCGAACGACAGCAAGAAATTCTATCTGCACTACAACTTCCCGAACTACTCCGTCGGCGAAGTCGGCAAAGTGGCAGGTCCCGGACGCCGTGAAATCGGACACGGCAACCTTGCCGAGCGTTCCGTCGCGCAGGTCGTTCCGGCGGATTTCCCGTATACGGTCCGCTGCGTCTCCGAAATCATGGCTTCGAACGGCTCCACCTCAATGGCATCCGTCTGCGGCGCCACTCTCGCTCTGATGGATGCGGGTGTTCCCATAACCTCCCCGGTGGTCGGAATCTCCTGCGGTCTCGTCACCGATGAGACAGGAAAAGAGCTGATCCTCACCGACATCATCGGTGCAGAAGACCATTTCGGCGACATGGACTTCAAGGTCTGCGGAAGCAAAAAAGGCATCACGGGCTTCCAGCTCGACCTCAAGCTCCCCGGCATCCCGATCGACACCCTTGTCCGCGCAATGGCACAGAACAAGGAAGCGCGCGAGAAAATCATGAAGGTCGTCACCGACTGCATCCCGGCTCCGCGGGAAGAAGTCAGCCCGAACGCTCCGCAGATGGACGTCATGAAAATCAACCCCGACAAAATCGGCGCTCTGATCGGAACCGGCGGCAAGAACATCAAGGAAATCTGCGAAGTCACCGGCGCACAGGTCGATATTCAGGACGACGGCTCCGTCAGCATCCTCGCCAAGAATAAAACGGTTCTGGAGGATGTCAAACGCCGCGTGCTTTCCTACACGGCGGAAGCGGAAGTCGGCAAAGTTTACCGCGGTCTTGTGAAAACCGTCCGCGACTTCGGCGCGTTTGTGGAAATTCTGCCCGGTCAGGACGGACTTCTCCACATCTCCGAAATGGCGAACTACCGCGTCAATCAGGTCTCCGACATCTGCAAGGAAGGCGATCACATCACGGTCAAAGTGATTGACATCGACCGTTCCGGCAAGATCCGCCTGAGCCGCAAAGCCGCTCTCGACGAGATCGAAAAATAAGCGGTTACGCTCTCTGTCCTGCGGGAATTCCGGTCATTCGGAATTCCCGCTTTTTTTGATTTTTTCATGAAAGGCGCACCATGTACAACAGCATCATCTGCCGGTACCACGAAATCGCCACCAAAGGCGACAACCGGAACATGTTCGAAAACAAACTCATCGACAACCTCAAATATCAGTGCGCCGCTCTCGACACACTCCGTTACATCCGGATCCGCGGACGTATCTATATCCGTAAAAAAGACGACTCCATGTTCACCGAACAGGAACTGGCAGTCATCAAAGAAGGACTGCACCGCTGTTCTGGTCTGGAATCCTTTTCTCCCGCCCTCGAATGCAGACCCGATATGAACGAAATCAACCGTCTCGTCGCCGAAAGCATCCACGATTACTTTGATCCGATCCTCGCAGCCAGGGAACGGGTCGAATTCCGCGTCCGCGCCCGCCGGAGCGATAAATCGTTCCCGCTCTGTTCCAAGGACATTGAAATCGCCGTGGCGACAAAAATCGAAGAGATGTTCGGCGAAAACCGTCTGAAAGTCAATCTGAACAATGCGGAAGTGTCGGTCGGGGTTGAGGTCCGGGAAAACAACGCAATGGTGTATTACACCTCCTACAACGGTGCGGGCGGACTGCCCGTCGGCAGCAACAGCCCGGTGCTTGCTCTGCTCTCCGGCGGCATCGACTCCCCCGTTGCCTGCAAAATGATCATGAACCGCGGCTGTCATGTCGACTACCTCACGTTCCACAGTTATCCGTACACGCCGATGGAATCGCTGGACAAGGTGAAACGTCTTGCCGCAATTCTCAACAGGCATCAGAAACCCGGTACGCTCTACGCCTGCAATTTCTCCGAGATCCAGAAGAAGATCCGCGATGTCTGCAACCCGAAATTCCGTACCGTGCTCTACCGCCGTTACATGATGCGGATCGCAAACATGCTCTGTTACCGCAAACATCTCTACGGGATTGTCACCGGGGAATCGGTCGGACAGGTCGCCAGCCAGACGGTCATCAACCTCGGAACGATCAACAACGCGGCGGAATTCGTGGTGATCCGTCCGCTCTGCGGATTGGACAAGCTCGAAACGATCCGGCGGGCGGAAGAGCTCGGCACGTTCCAGACGTCCATCGAACCACAGCCGGACAGCTGCACCGTTTTCGCGCCGTCCTCGCCCTCCGTCGCGGCAAAAATCCCCCGCATCGAAGAAGAGGAAGCTCTGCTCGGCGACATGAAAGAGCTGTTGGAACAGGCTTACTCCTCGCTGGAAATCAGCGTCGGACTGCCCTGAAACGTCTTACCCGTTCTCCCGGACAAATAAATTGACAAAATCCATTTGAAACTTGTCCGGGACTGTCTATATTATTGAAAAACGGAATAACTATTCAGGGAGTCGCCGAGTATGAAACAAATGCCCCCCGTCATGATTCTGTGCGGTGGAAAAGGGACCCGCTTGCGGGAAGTGACCGAACTGCTCCCGAAACCGATGGTGCCGATCGGGGAACAGCCGATTCTGTGGCACATCATGAAAACCTACGCGGCATTCGGCGTGCGGCGTTTTATCCTCTGTCTCGGCTACAAACGGGAGGTGTTCGCGGATTACTTCGTCAATTTTCATCTGCGGACCTCCGATGCAACACTGACGCTCGGTCATCATCCGGAGATCCGTTTTTACGGAGACACCGACGAAGGAGACTGGGAGGTCACACTCGCCGGAACCGGACTCGAAACCATGACCGGCGGACGCGTCGCCCGTGCCGCCAAATATCTGGCGGAGGACGACGAAACGTTCTTCCTGACCTACGGCGACAGCGTCACCGATCTGAATATCCCGGACCTGCTCCGGCATCATCTCGCATCGGGCAAATTGGCGACAATCACCGCGATCCATCCCGCCGCACGGTTCGGGGAAATGACACTCCGCGAAGATCTTGTCACAGGATTTGAAGAAAAACCCGCCAAGACGCAGGGGTATATCAACGGCGGCTACATGGTGCTCAGCCGTGAATTCATCGACCGTTATCTGACCACCGACGAACAGCTTGTACTGGAACGCGGCCCCATGAGCCGCGCAGTCGCCGACTGCCAGCTTCAGGTATTCCGGCACGAGGGGTTCTGGCAGTGCATGGACACCCCGCGCGAACACACTCTGCTGAACGAACTCTGGAGCGCCGGACACGCTCCGTGGACCCGATACTGGAAATAACCATGTTTCACAACTGCTACAAGGACAAAAAAGTATTGCTGACCGGCCATACCGGTTTTAAAGGTTCCTGGCTCACGTTCTGGCTGGAGCGTCTCGGTGCGGAAGTCTGCGGCGTCGCTTTGCCGATGAAAGGAGAGCATTCCCATTTCGACCTGCTCCGTCCGGGAATCCGTTCCGAATTCTGCGATATCCGCGATTCCGGGAAACTGCGCCGGATCGTTCAGGAATTCCAGCCGGAAATCATCTTTCACCTTGCCGCTCAGCCGTTGGTGCTTCCCTCTTATGAAGACCCGTCCGGCACTTTCGCCACCAATGTGATGGGAACGGTCAATGTGCTGGAAGCCGCGCGCGCAACGGAGTCCGTCCGTGCAATCGTTGCGGTCAGCTCGGACAAATGTTACGAAAACCGGGAATGGGTCTGGGGCTACCGGGAAACCGATCCGATGGGCGGTTATGATCCGTACAGCGCTTCCAAAGGGTGCATGGAGCTTGTACTCGCCTCCTACCGCCGTTCTTTTTTTCATCCCGACGATTACGGGACCGGACATCATATTCTGCTTGCAAGCGGACGCGCGGGAAACGCAATCGGCGGCGGAGACTGGGCGGAAAAGCGTCTGGTTCCCGATCTGGCACGCGCCGCGGCGGAAGACCGGACGGAGGAAATTCAGAGTCCCGATGCGGTCCGCCCGTGGCAGCATGTTCTGGAACCGCTCGGCGGTTATCTTCTGCTCGGCGAAAAACTGCTTTCCGGCGCGGTGCAATTCGCCGACGCCTGGAACTTCGGTCCATCCGACGATCAGCCGGTCATGGTCCGCGAACTTGCGGAAGCGCTTGCCCGGTACTGGGATAAAATCCGCATTCAGCCGAAAGAAAAAACGACTCCGCACGAAGCTCATCGTCTGCGGCTCGACTGTTCCAAAGCACGCCATGAACTCGCGTGGCGCAGCGTATGGACACCGGAGGAAACGTTCCGCCACACGGCTCTCTGGTACCGGGATTTCTACTGCGAAGGCAGAATCAACACGGAAACGGACCTCGCCGATTATCTCGATTCCGCCAGACAGCGGGGGCTCGCATGGACTCTCTAGCCGCCCGGAAACTGCATGACGAAATCCTGGAAAAAGTCCGGGAATATTACCGTCTCGTCCACGAGCCGGAGCAGAACTCTCCATTTCATGCAGGAGAAACGAAAATCAACTACGCCGGACGCGTCTTCGACGACCGGGAACTCTGCAATCTGACGGACGCGGCGCTGGAATTCTGGCTGACCGGCGGACGCTATGTCCGCGAACTGGAACAGAAACTTTCCGCCTGTCTCGGACTTCCGTTTGTGCTGACCGTCAATTCCGGTTCCTCCGCGAATCTGCTCGCATTCATGGCGCTGACTTCGCCGCTGCTCGGTAGCCGGCGAATCCTGCGCGGCGATGAAATCATCACGGTCGCCGCCGGTTTTCCGACAACCGTTGCTCCGATCCTGCAATATGGAGCGGTCCCGGTCTTCGTCGATGTGGAACCCGGAACCGCCAATATTGATCCGTCGCTTCTGGAACAGGCCCGGAGCAGCCGGACCAAAGCCGTCATGCTTGCCCATACGCTCGGCAACCCGTTTCATCTCCATGCAGTCAAAGCATTCTGCGGGAAATACCATCTCTGGCTTGTGGAGGACAACTGCGATGCTCTCGGTTCCCGGTACGCAGACCGCCCGACGGGAACATGGGGCGACATCGGGACTTCCAGCTTCTATCCGCCGCACCACATGACCACCGGAGAGGGCGGAGCGGTTTACACGGCCGATCCGATGCTTCATAAAATCCTTCTGTCCCTGCGCGACTGGGGACGCGATTGCAGTTGCCCGCCGGGAACCGACAATTGCTGCGGACACCGTTTTTCCGGGCAGTTCGGAACGCTTCCGCGCGGCTACGACCACAAGTATGTATACAGTCATTTCGGCTATAATTTAAAAATGACCGACCTTCAGGCGGCCGTAGGCTGTGCCCAGATGGACAAACTGCCGGAGTTCACGGAAAAACGCAAAGAGCATTTCCGGTATCTGCATGCCGGACTTGCCGGAACGCCCCATCTGCGTTATTTCACACCGTATCCGGAAAGCGATCCCTCCTGGTTCGGTTTTCTGATCACCGTTTCCCCCGATGCTCCGTTTACCCGCGGGGAACTGACCGGAGAACTGGAATCCCGCCGGATTCAGACCCGCACCTTGTTTGCGGGCAATCTGACCCGCCATCCCTGTTTTGAAACGCTGAAAGAAGGAACCGATTACCGGATCGCCGGACCGCTCCGCAACACGGATGCGCTGATGAACCGCGCATTCTGGATCGGCGTTTATCCCGGTATGGATCGCGCACGGCTGGATTATATGATCCGCGTAATCCGCGATTTCTGTGAAAGGACGGGGCGATGAGAGTCAGCGATTATATTTTCCGGACGCTTGCCGACTGGGGGCTCCGGCAGGCATTTCTGGTGACAGGCGGCGGCGCAATGTACCTGAACGATGCTCTCGGACGCGAACCGCGGATTCAATGGCTCTGCAACCTGCATGAACAGGCGTGCGCGATCGCGGCGGAAGCCTATGCCCGGACTGCCGGGATTCCTGCGGTCGTCTGTGTCACCAGCGGACCGGGCGGAACCAACGCCGTCACCGGTGTGACGGGAGCATGGCTGGATTCCATTCCCATGATCGTGATTTCCGGACAGATAAAAACCGAAACCATGCTCAGCACCTATCCGGAACTCAGACTGCGCCAACTTGGCGATCAGGAGATCAATATCGTTGACATTGTCCGTCCCATCACGAAATATGCGGCGGAAGTCAAGGATCCGCAGACGATCCGTTATCATCTGGAACGCGCCTGTTATCTCGCAATGACCGGACGACCCGGTCCCGTGTGGCTGGATATTCCGCTGGATATACAGGCGGCGGAAATCTCTCCGGACGCACTGTCCGGCTACGACGCCGGAGAAGAACCGCTGCCGGAGCTGAACCCTGCCGATGTGATCGAAACGCTTTCCCGCCTGCGGGAAGCGAAGCGGCCGGTTCTGATCGCGGGCTCCGGCATCATCTCCGCAGGAGCGCGGGAACTGTTCCGTTCCATCGTCCGGCAATGGCAAATCCCCGTTTTGACCGCTCTTTCCGGGATCGACCTGCTGCCTTCGGATTTTCCATACTTTTTCGGACGGCCGGGAATTCTGGGCGCCCGCGCGGCGAATTTCATCCTTCAGAATGCGGATCTTCTTCTGGTAATCGGAACCCGCATGAACATCCGCCAGATCGGTTACGATTGCAAAAACGTTGCCCGGGCGGCTTACCGTATCATGGTGGACATCGATTCCGCCGAACTTTCCAAACCGACTTTCCGGGTCGATCACAAAATCCATGCCGATGCAGGCGATTTTCTGCGGGCGCTGGAAGGGAGCGGACTTCCGCCGAAAGAGGACTGGCTCGCCTACTGCCGCCGCCTGAGAAAGCAATATCCGCCGGTACTCCCGGAACACCGCAGCCGCACCGACTATGTCAGCAGTTACGTCTTTCCGGAACTGCTGGCACGCTTCATGAAACCGGAAAGCATCATCGTCACCGGAAACGGAACCGCATACACAAGCACATTTCAGGCGTTTCCCGTCCGGGAAGGCGACCGTGTAATCGCCAACGTCGCCTGTGCGGCAATGGGCTACGACCTGCCCGCGGCGATCGGCGCGGCGGTCGCCGCTCCGGACCGCGATGTGCTCTGCATAACCGGAGACGGCAGCATTCAGATGAATTTACAGGAACTTCAAACGATCGTCAGCCGGAAACTCCCGGTCAAAATCTTCCTGTACAACAACGCGGGGTATCTTTCCATCAAGCTCACTCAGAATTCATTCTTCGGCGGACACTTTATCGGCTCGACCGCAGACACCGGCGTCGTTCTGCCCGATATGCGGAAGATCGCGGCGGCTTACGGTTTCCATACCCGGCTGCTGCGAACCAATGAAGAGGCGGAACGGCTTCTGCCGGAAATCCTTGCGGAACCGGGCCCGGTTCTCTGTGAAGTCATGACCGATCCGATGGAACAGCTCGGTCCGAAAGCCGCCTCGGTCCGTCTTCCGGACGGGCGGATCGAATCGCATCCGCTGGAAGACCTCGCCCCGTTTCTCCCGGATGAGGAACTGGAGTCAAACATGTGGATACCAACCTTACGGAGCGGGAAACAGCCATGAAAAAAATCAGCATTGTCGGAGGATGTTACAACGAAGCGGAAAATCTCGAAGAACTTTACGAACGGTGCCTCGCCGTCCTGAAAAAATTTCCGCAGTATGACTACGAATTTATCCTTGCGGATAACTGTTCCACAGACAACACGCGCGACGTAATCCGCGCCATCGCCTCACGCGACAGAAAATTCAAAGCGATTTTCAATGCCAACAACTTCGGGCATATCCGCTCTCCGTTCAACGCGATTCTGAGCGCCTCCGGCGATGCGGTCATCTGCATGTGCACGGATCTTCAGGAACCGCCGGAAGTTCTGGAAGCATTCATCCGCAAATGGGAAGAGGGGTACAAAGTCGTCTGCGGTGTCCGGAGCGGAACACGGGCGAATTTTCTGCTGGAAGGTCTGCGCAAATGTTATTACCGTCTGCTGGCCTCCGCCGCACCCGGCGAAACGGTGATTCCGCGTTTTACCGGATTCGGTCTTTACGATAAAATTTTTATCGACGCCCTGCGCCGGTTTCATGATCCGTACCCGTATTTCCGCGGACTCGTCAGCGAAATCGGTTTCCGGCGTGCGGAAGTTCCATTCGTGCAGGAAAAACGCAAACACGGGCGGACCCATAACAATTTCTTCACGCTCTATGATATGGCGATGACCGGTTTCGTCAACCATACCAAACTCCCGCTGCGGCTGGCGGTCTTCGCCGGCATCTTTCTCGGAGTCGTTAGCCTGATTGTTGCATTGGTCTACCTGATTTTGAAACTGGTCTGGTGGAATACCTTCCAGCTGGGGCTCGCCCCGCTGGTGATCGGCATGTTCTTTTTCTCCGCGGTCCAACTGTTCTTCATCGGTCTGATCGGCGAATATCTGGGAGCGGTATGGACACAGGTGAAGAACAAGCCGCTCGTCATTGAAGAAGAACGGATCAATTTCGACGGGTGACGTCAATGCTGAGTCCGGATATCATTGCGGAATTAAGAGGAAAACGCATCTTTCTGACCGGGGGAACCGGCTTTTTCGGAAAAAGCATTCTGGATTATTTCTCCCGCCATCCGGTTCCGGATATGACGGTTGCGATTCTTGCGCGTCATACGGAAAAGTTCCGGTGCGGTTTTCCGGAGCTCTGCACTCTTCCCGGGCTCCGCTTTCTATCCGGGGACGTGCGTGATTTCCCGTTTCCTGCGGGACATTTTGACTATGTGATCCATGCCGCGACTCCTGCTGTGACAACTCTTGCACCGGGCGAAATGCGATCCATCGTTGAGGAGGGAACAAAACATACGCTGGAATTTGCGGCACATTGCGGTGCCGCCCGTTTTCTCCTGACGAGTTCCGGTGCGGTTTACGGTCCGCAGCCGCCGGAGCTTGACCGGATTCCGGAAGATTTTCCCTGTCACCCCGTCACCGAATACGGTATTGCCAAACTTGCCGCGGAACGTCTGTGCGCGGATTCCGGACAATATGTGCTTCTTGCCCGTTGTTTTTCCTTTGTCGGCCGCTATCTTCCGCGCGATATTCATTACGCCGCGGGCAATTTTCTGCGGGATTGCGAACAGAATCGTCCGATTACAATTCTGGGGGACGGCCGCACGATCCGCAGTTACATGCATGCCGACGATCTTGTCGAATGGCTGTTCTCCTTGCTGATTTCCGGCTGCTCCGGCGTTCCATATAACATCGGTTCAGAAGAAGCGCTGTCGATTCTGGAATTAGCGGAACGTCTTCGCGCCCGTTCCGGCGCAAAAAATGAAATCCGGATTCTCCGCAGTCCCGCCGCATCTCCCCCATCCCGCTACGTTCCCTCCACCCGCCGGATACAGGAAGAACTGGGCACAGCGGAAAATCATGATCCGTTCCTCAATGTTTTCAGGAAACCGGACATCCGGCCCTGAAACATTGATTTAAAATAAGAATATTTCCGGGGAAACCGCACCATGCAGATCAGCGGATAAGCGACGTTGGCAAGCCGGAACCACAGCGGATAAGAATGTTTTTTCAAAAGCATCATTCTCGTCACACCGTATCCCCGTATCTTCTTCAAGTCCATATCGGCAGTGTCCTGCAAGGGATGCACCACATGGATCCGGGAACAGCGCATGGCATGCAGTCCGGCAAAAACACCGCGGAGCAGGTAATCGCTGTCATCACCGCCATAAGGGTAACGTGCCTGCGGGCCGGGACCGAAATCGGGATCAAACGGTCCGATCCCGGCAACTGCGGAACGGCGGTAGAACTGAACGAACGCCTCCCCTTTTTTGAACAGGGTATACGGATTCAGTTTTTTCTCAAAATGTCCGGCAGGAAACTCCGGCTTTTGGAGATCCGACCAGATACCGACCGCAATGTCAACATCCGGATGCTTCGCAAAAAAAGCAATCACATTTTCCAACGTATGATCCAGATATAAGCAATCATCATCCGGGAAAGCAACAACCTGGCCTTGAATCTTCGGCAAAACAAGATTCCTGGCAAGAGAAACCCCGCGGGTGGAAGTCCTGACATATTCGATCTGCCAGACCCGGAAAAAATCTTTCAGAACAGGTTCAAGCCGCCGGTCGGGATTCTGATCGACAACAATGACCTGCAACTTCAACTCAGGAGAAGTATCCCGCAATAACGCGGAAAAAAAATCCGCGACCTCTTTCGTCCTGCCACAAGTGCAAAATACTAACGTGACATCATAAAGACTCATCCCACCAGCCTTTGCAACTCCGGCTGCAATCTGCGGAAACAATTCAGGGCTTCCGCGACGGTATCATCCATATCCAGATACTTGTAGAGTCCGAGGCGGCCGCCGAAAACGACGTTGGCAGCCTTGACTTTCGCCAACTCCAGATACTCCTCATACAGCTTCCGGTTGTTCTCCGTAAAAACCGGATAATACGGTTCGTCTCCTTTCCGGGCAAAACGGGAATATTCCTTGAAAATAACCGTCTTGCCCGTATCCGGGCGTTCCGGGTGATAATGCTTGAACTCATGAATCCGGGTATACGGAACATTCTCATCCGCATAATTCATCACGCTTGTTCCCTGAAAATCGGAACAGGATGGGTGTTCGACCTCAAAATCAACGGTCCTCCACTCCAAACGCCCCAGCCTGTAATCGAAAAATTCGTCTATCGCACCGGTATGGATCACAAGCTCATCGCACGGAACTCTGTCGCGGAACTCCCGCCAGTCACAGTTGGTACGCACGGAAATCCGCGGGTGGTTCAGGATGCTTTCCAACAGCCGGCCGTAACCCGACAGCGGAATCCCCTCGTAACGGTCCGAAAAATAGCGGTGATTGTAATTGTACCGAACCGGAAGACGCGTGATAATATCCGGAGAAAGCTCTTTCGGGTCCTTTTCCCACTGTTTTTTCGTGTAACCGCGGAAAAACGCCTCGTACAGCTCGCGGCCGATCTGCGAGACAGCTTTTTCTTCCAGATTCGACGGCGAAGCAATATTCGCTTCTGCGGAAAGGCTGTGTACAAAATTCTTTGCCTCATCCGGAGACATTGCCCGGCGGAAATACTGATTGATCGTGCCGAGATTCACCGGAAGAGTAAACACCTCCCCGCGGAAAACCGTCAGCACCGTGTGACGGTAGCTGTTGAATCCGGAAAAACGGTTCACATATTTCCAGACTTCCTCATCAGACGTATGAAAAATGTGTGATCCATATTTGTGGCACTCCACTCCGGACACCGGATCCGTTTCCGACCAGCAGTTTCCTCCGATATGCTTCCGTCTTTCCAGAACCGTCACAGGAAGATCGTATTCCGATGCGATACGCTCTGCAAGCACAGCCCCGTAAAAACCGCTCCCGACTATCCATACCCGTTTCATAAAATTACATCCGCTCCACAATGATTTTTGCTTTTCTGTCACAGTTTCGTTGTTTCAATTTTACTATAACACGCCAAGCCAAAGAAACAACCGGCCATTGACTCATTTCAGCCTTTTTCTTCAAACAGCGCACCATCCAGGTGCATTTCCGCACAACGGCATACAGGAAATACGAATTTGACGCAAACAATTTTAAATACAATGCTTCTTTGCTTAGCTCTCCCTTACCGTATTTTTTCCCATTCTCCCCCTGAAAACAGGTCCGGATCCGTTGAAAAAACTTCTTTCTGCACTCCGGAATCAGTCGGTCATACGTCAGATTCAGTAAATTCATCTTATAGCAAAAAAATGGAGTTTTCAGCATCTCCCAGTATTCACTTCGCCGCAGCAGCTCCTCATCCCGCTGTAAAATCCTGATATGATCAAAAAAACGCTCATCATTCCTGCTCATAATAGAATCTGCACGATTGACCCGGTAACAGCAGAGCGGGGAGTATAACGCGCTGATCCTCTCCGCATGCAGAAAACTCTCAAAGAAGAAAGGATTGTCCTCCATATACATCCCCGGAATAAATCGGAGACGATGCTGTTCCAGAAAAGCACGGCGATAAATTTTATTCCACGCAAAAACCGGTAAAGACAGAAATGCCGATGAAATATCTTTCACGGAAAAAGCCTGACGGAAATATTTCTGCGGCAAAAATATCTCATTGCAATAGGTATTGCCGACTTCCTGATCCGTTTGGGAGTCAACGCATGTAATTGAGCACAGCACAATATCAGACTTTTCCCGCAAAGCCTTGCGATACATATTGTAACACATGATCGGATCGAACCAGTCATCCGAATCCAAAAATGCCACATATTCCCCCGTTGCACACTCCAGACCTGTATTTCTGGCAACTGAAAGTCCCTGATTCTTCTGATTGATGATCTTTATGCGCGCATCCTTGCCGGCAAATTCCTCAAGAATCTGTAAACTGTTGTCCGTACTGCCGTCGTTGACAACAAGAATCTCCAACTCCCGAAGCCGTTGGTTGATCACGGAATTCAGGCAGCGGTACAAATACGGCGCAGTGTTGTAGACCGGAATGATAACCGTCATTTTAGGCGCGGACGGCTTCTGCGCAAGACCTCCCAGAACACAGCTGTCACGGCGGGGATCCTCAAATACCCCCATCGGAATATTATTGCAGTAATAGATCTTTTTGCCCTCACGCTCCCAGAAACGCAGATAAACATTGATCAACCGTTCGGAAAGAAAGCCGAAAACACGGGCCTGCTCGGGATCCGGACTGATCGGAATACGCTTCTCCACCTCAAACAGAATACGGAACAGCCAGTCGGAATACGCATCAAAAAGATCCTTTTTCATCAGGCAGATATTGCCAAAGCAGGCTTTGGTCTCTTTCATTAAAACCTGCTCCGTCAAATCATGGAACTCAGGATACAGTTCATCAATGACCTGCATCGTCGTTTGCAGATCGGATTCGATGTGCTCGCTCCGGTGAAATTCATAAGGCGTCATCACGTTGCCGGGTTCGCCCGGCGGAAAGATCGTCCAGTTTGGCGGCATGATAACATCGTATTGGCGGCAAAGCTCTTCTATCCGGTCTTTCGTCCAGCCGAACTTACGGCAGGTCTCTTCTGAAAAATCAAAGAATTTTTTCGTCCTGCAATTTCGAAACGCAGGAATTCTGCGGTAATGCGCCAGACCGACGTAATCCGCCTTTACATTTTTCCAAATCCAGTACTGAACGGTCAATTCGCAGTAATTCGGGTTCTTGCCGGAAATATGATCGCCGGTATCATCCCCGATCATATCCAGCTTATTTTTAGCGACTGCCCGTCCTCCTTGTATCGGGACAAAAGGATATATACTCAAAACCGGAGTTGCTTTATGATAAGCCAGAAAAAACTTAATATCCAAAGTATTTTTATCAGTCATTTCCGATTGCTCACATCATATTTTTCCTTTTGACGGCCAACAATTTATGATGAAGTTTTTTCAGCGGAGCAGAAAGTCCCGGAAAAGGCAGAAGCAAAGTTTTCATGATCTTTACACATGCCCAGTAAATATGTCCACTCAAAGGCCGTGGCGGCAAAGGTGTAAAAAGTCTTTTGCAGAAAATAATATATTCATTATATTTATCCGCAGTAATCAGTTCAAATGCCTGAAGGTATTCCTTCTGTAATTTATCTTTATCGTAATTCTGCAAATCATCCTTTCTCAGATAAGCCTGGGCCAGATAAAAAAAGTCTTTTTTACATTGCGGGATCAGCTGCTCATGAATCAAATTGATAAGTCGCAGTTTACTGTTGAAAAACAGTTCTTTTATTCCATCCCAGTGTTCACTGTTCCGCAAAAGCGCATCATCATATTCAAAGATCCTGATATGATCAAAAAAACGCTCATCCTTGCTGCTCATCGTTGAAGCGGAACGATTGATCCGATAATAATAAAACCGGGCATAGAGCGCGCTGATCCTCTCCGCATGCAGGAAACTCTCAAAGAAAAAAGGATTGTCCTCCATGAAAGTATGCGGAATAAATCGGAGACGATGCTGTTCCAGAAAAGCACGGCGATAGACTTTACTGCATGCGAAAACCGGAAGGGACAAGAAATCCGGAAGAATATCTTTCACGGAAAAAGCCTGACGGAAATATTTCTGCGGCAAAAATATCTCATTGCAATAGGTATTGCCGACTTCCTGATCCGTTTGGGAGTCAACGCATGTAATTGAGCACAGCACAATATCAGACTTTTCCCGCAAAGCCTTGCGATACATATTGTAACACATGATCGGATCGAACCAGTCATCCGAATCCAAAAATGCCACATATTCCCCCGTTGCACACTCCAGACCTGTATTTCTGGCAACTGAAAGTCCCTGATTCTTCTGATTGATGATCTTTATGCGCGCATCCTTGCCGGCAAATTCCTCAAGAATCTGTAAACTGTTGTCCGTACTGCCGTCGTTGACAACAAGAATCTCCAACTCCCGAAGCCGTTGGTTGATCACGGAATTCAGGCAGCGGTACAAATACGGCGCAGTGTTGTAGACCGGAATGATAACCGTCATTTTAGGCGCGGACGGCTTCTGCGCAAGACCTCCCAGAACACAGCTGTCACGGCGGGGATCCTCAAATACCCCCATCGGAATATTATTGCAGTAATAGATCTTTTTGCCCTCACGCTCCCAGAAACGCAGATAAACATTGATCAACCGTTCGGAAAGAAAGCCGAAAACACGGGCCTGCTCGGGATCCGGACTGATCGGAATACGCTTCTCCACCTCAAACAGAATACGGAACAGCCAGTCGGAATACGCATCAAAAAGATCCTTTTTCATCAGGCAGATATTGCCAAAGCAGGCTTTGGTCTCTTTCATTAAAACCTGCTCCGTCAAATCATGGAACTCAGGATACAGTTCATCAATGACCTGCATCGTCGTTTGCAGATCGGATTCGATGTGCTCGCTCCGGTGAAATTCATAAGGCGTCATCACGTTGCCGGGTTCGCCCGGCGGAAAGATCGTCCAGTTTGGCGGCATGATAACATCGTATTGGCGGCAAAGCTCTTCTATCCGGTCTTTCGTCCAGCCGAACTTACGGCAGGTCTCTTCTGAAAAATCAAAGAATTTTTTCGTCCTGCAATTTCGAAACGCAGGAATTCTGCGGTAATGCGCCAGACCGACGTAATCCGCCTTTACATTTTTCCAAATCCAGTACTGAACGGTCAATTCGCAGTAATTCGGGTTCTTGCCGGAAATATGATCGCCGGTATCATCCCCGATCATATCCAGCTTATTTTTAGCGACTGCCCGTCCTCCTTGTATCGGGACAAAAGGATATGTACTCAAAACCGGAGTTGCTTTATGATAAGCCAGAAAAAGTTTTATAGAAAGATCACTGCTCATTACCGTTTCCTTGTGTTTCAGTCTGGAATAATAATTTCCGCTTTATTTTTCGCAACGTGGCAAGCATTCCATGAGAGTGCCAGAAACGAACGGTATTCCGAATCTTCCGCAAAGGATATGTCAAAAAACGTCCTGTACGAAAACTGACGGAACGATAAACTTTCCTCAATTCCGATTCCCGTTCATCAAGCCTCTTTTTCAGGCTGTTGAATTCTTCTTCCAAGGCCTGTTTATCTGCTTCGATCACTTTCAAACGGGCTGTTTCCTCTTCCAAGCCCGTAATTTTATGAAGATAAGATTTGGCAAGCTGTTCATTTCTGCACGCTGCATTTTTCTGCTCCGCAAGCCATGTCCGGTAATCCGACAGCTGCAATAATAAAGAGCCGATGCAGTTATGTCCTTTCTGTATGCGCAGATACCGTTCGTAAAAATAATGGTTTTCGTTAAAATATTCCGGCGAATAACTGCCAAGAGCAAAACTATCACACATTTCTTTCAAATGATCATAAATCACCATGTAGGATTCTTCTCCGATTGTATCAAGGTGCCAAAACATAAACCGGAGAACATAGTTATAAAAATGCCTCTGCAGCTGCGGCGCTCTTTCAAAAATATGATGAGACTCCATAAGCGCATGATACTGACGCAATGCCGAAATAAAACACAGCGGAGATTTATTCCGGGAACTTTCTATGGACGCGGAATGCCGGCGATGATGGATAAATACACACGGAGTCTCCACAATTTCTGCCGCCAGCGACAAGGCGGAGTATACAAAGAAAAGATCATTCGTCGAGCGCTGTTCCTGAAAATATAACTGATAACGTTCGATGAAACTGCGACGGATCATTTTATCCCAGGCCCACCCGACATAACGATTGAATATATTCACCGTTTCCGCCGGAGCTTCAATTTTTTCCCATTGCAATTCTTCACGGACGAAATCGGGAAATACAAGCTCATGCTCATTCCAGAAATTCACGGAATGGCAAACAGCCAGATCAGCATGTGTGCTTTCCATTTTCTCCAAAAGAGCCTGAAACATCTGCGGAGCAAATATATCATCACTGTCAAGAAACAGAATAAACTCTCCGGAAGATTCTCTGAATCCTCTGTTCCGTGCCGTACCGGCATCGCTGTGCTCCTGCAGCAGCACTCTGATGCGCGAATCTCTCTGCGCATACTGTTCCAGGATCATTCTTGACGAATCTTCGGAGCCATCATCGACACAAATCAATTCGTAATCTTCAAAACTCTGCCCCAAAACAGAATCCAGACACTGTGCTAAATAATTTTCTACATTATATACAGGAATTATGATAGAAAGTTTTGGCATGCACTTCTTCTCCTCAACCCAAAAAACGTTTTTTCAAAGCAAGCACTTTCTGAATCACCCTGGAAAAGGTCTTCCGAATGCCGAGATCCCGTAAAGACACCGTAAAATTCCGAATCATGCGCGGACACCATGTAACTGCACGCCCGCAGTGAAAACTGAAAGAATTCAACAGCTCTTTCTGCCGCTGATTTTCTGCAACGGCAAGATCCAACTTCCGGCTCAAAGTCCTGCACTCAGAAAGCAGGTGCTCTGCTGAACATCTTTGCTGCACCTGTTTCGCAAAAAGCGGGAGCAGCAGGTTCTCTGCCAGAAATAAATTCTCCGGTTGGAGCTGGACCTGCTCCGGAACAGAAAGCTTCTCCCTGTCCATTACTGCACTGGCCAGATAAAACGCCTGAAGACAATGCTGCAGCAGATTGTCAAACAATAAAGCGATCCCCTCTTTTTCGTCCGCATTCTGTTTTTTTTGAGACAAATCCTGAAGCAGCAGCAACATTGTCCCCAAATACCCCTCAAAATGTCTTTGTTCCTGATTACTTGCCGTCATTATGGAACAGGGACGAACTCTCCGGATATAGAATTTCCGGTTTACCGCACAGGCACGGGATGCGGCAAGCAACGCCTTCGCCGAAAAATAATTGTCTTCATGAATCAGCCCGACCGGAAATCTGCATGCGTTCTCCTTCAAAGGCTCCAACCTCAAAAAACGTAACGGAGGACTCACAAAATAATTATTATTCAACAGCAACGTTGTCAACAACTCCATTCCGGACATAATCTGTCCACAATAATGATCTGCCAGAGAATAGTAAATCCTCATATTCTCAGTCTGGTTCTGAAAGCAGCGGTCTTCATTTTCCAGTAAAAGACCGGTTGTAAAAACGATATGGTCAAGCCGGTCTTTTTCTGCCATAGAGTATAACTCTTCCAAGGCATTTCCGACAATCATATCATCGCTGTCAAGGCAATAAACATATTTGCCTTTGGCGAGATCAAGTCCTTTATTTCTTGAAGCAGAAGGTCCCGCATTCGGCTGAGAAAACACTTGAAAGCGCGAATCTTTTTTTTGATAATCCAGTAAAATATCAAGCGAACCGTCTGTTGAACCATCATTAATACAGATGATCTCAATATCCCGAAACGTCTGATTCCGCACGGAATCCAGACATTCCCGCAAATATTGCGCGACATTATATACCGGAATAATAACAGAAATTGCAGGCATCGGCTTTTCTCCTTAAACGACTTACGGCTTTACCGCAACCGGGTTCTGATTTTTCGCGGCAGCCATGTAACCAAACGCCCCAGACGGTACGAAAAAGAGCGATATACCGATTCCAATTCTTTCCGCAATTTCAGATTTTCTTCTTCATAGGGAGCGGTAAGCCTCTTAGAGCTCCAGAATTCTTTAAAATACAGAAACTCCGGAGCTTGCAAAATAATAAGCAGTTTATCCCACTCTCCCGGCAGAAAAAGATCTTTATTCAAAGTTCCGTTTTCATAATGCGGCAGAAATTCTCTGTATATCGTATAGAGCAACAGTAATTTATAAGCCTGATCCACTCTTCTGCAACTGAAAAGCAAACCGGAAAATTTTCTGGCAAGAACATGAGGGAAAAAAACGCTCTGAACCGTCTCATATCCCGACAGTTTTTTCTCGGCAAAAACATATTCTTCCGAAAAAGCAAATATTTTCTTCCTGTCAGCAATGGAGGAATTCGGATTGTCGACCCGGTAACAGTAAAAACAGCCTTTCAGGAAAAAGCAGCTGCGCGCCAACGCCATTGTCTGAATGAAAAAACCGACATCCTGAAAGGAAGCACCGGGGCTTTCATGGTACTGGATCTGAAACTCCTGCAAAAAACTTCTGCGGTAAATTCCGGTCCAGGTGGCCAATGTTGCAGAATTCATGACTTTCGGTTCTGCAATCGGAGAAATAACCCGGCCGTAAAATCCGGAGTCAGAAGGATACAAGGCAACTTCTTCAAATTTATAGTTACCCTCCGGAGCCGTCGACACCCGGTAAAAATCACTCTTCACACAATCGACATCATGAGTCCCGGCAACACGATAAAGTTCTTCATACATGTTCGGTGGAATAAAATCATCCGGCTCGACTATTCCGATATACTCTCCGGTGGCATGCTGCAGCCCATAATTCATGGAATGCCCGTAACCGGTATTCGTTTTATGCAATACACGGACGCGGGAATCTTTTTTTGCATACTCGTCCAAAACAGCCCCGGAAGAATCCCGGGAACCGTCGTCGATGCAAATGATCTCAATATCCTCCAGGGTCTGTTTCAAAACAGAATCCAGACATTCCCGAAGATATTTTTCCACATTATAAACAGGAATAAGGATGGAAATCTTAGGCATTATTCCCTCTTCTCCGATTAATTTTTATTTTCTGAAACGACTCCGGAAATTTCATTCAAAATCCCCTATCCAAAATATTTTTTAAAAAAGCAAAATCCTCAGAGACCAGAAATCCCTGCTCTTTGACTCCGTTTATGGAAAAACTCCGATACAGAATCTGTTTGTCCTCAAAACACTTTCCCGCCAATGAAAAAGTATTTCTTACAAACGGATGCTGCAGATCATCAACCATGATTACAAAAGAATCGCTGACAGCGTCAGGCAGTAAACTCAAGACATCAATTCTCCGGTATTTCGTCTCAACCTGATCCGGAGATTGGGAGGGCGCATCAACGATTATCAAATCAAATTTCCGTCCGGCTAATTTATCTTTCAAATTCTTGAAAACAGGAACTTTCGTTCCCATAAAATCAATAATTTCCTGCTCACAGACAAGGATTTGAGTGTTCGGAGCAGGAGCATGACCGGCAGTAAATTTCTCAACCCAAAATGCATCATCCTCAACCGCGATATGTTCCACAGAGCGGTCCGCGTCCGCATACTGCGTCAGCAATTTTGTAGATTCCCCGATTCCCAACTCCAAAATATGCCGCGGCTTGACAATCTCAAGAATCCGGTAGAGGGAATATAAAAAAAGATACGTCGCAGCCCAGCCGGAGGGGGAAAAGCTCTGCCTCCGCAGCCATGGAGAGTCTTTGATCGAATCATGAAAACAATGAATGGAAGTAAACTCAAATGCATACTGCTTCATCAGAGTCAGCAATTTACTGTGTTTCGCATGCAAATCTCCCAGACTTTTTCCGATGTCTCCATTCTTCCAAACGAGCTCGGCGTTCTTCTCGCAAATCAAGGCATGCTGGTTAGCCATTTTCCCATGTAAATCGCCTAAACTTTTCCCGATATCACCGGCCTTCCAAACGAGTTCAGCGTTCTTCTCGCAAATCAATGAGCGCTGCTTGGCCATTTTCCCATGCAAATCACCCAAGCTCTTTCCAATATCACCGGCCTTCCAAACAAGCTGTGTCTGCATTTCCCTGATCGCCCCAAGCGTCTCACTCAAATCAGAAACGGCTTTGGTTACGGAAGCAAGCTCCTCCGTCAAGGTCTCAAGCGTAGAAGCGATTTCTTTCTGCCGAAGATAAGATCCCGGCAAAATACGCATCGCCAAATTTTTCATTTTTTTCAATAAATACATCAGTTCACCTTCTGGGGAAAAATTGCAACGTCTTCCGGATGAGTAATTCCCCAACAACCGGAATCTCTCAAAGATGGAGGAAGAATCACCTGCAAAACAGCCGCATTAAAGATATGATCATAGTAGAAATCCCGTGTCTGATCAGGCTTTAAGGAAAAGGAAAGGAAATAATCCCCCTTATACAAGGGTAATTGAAAACAGGTTCTGACAATATACCGGTCCCCGGCCTTCATTTCCGGCAGATAAACGTCATAGGCGCTTGAGGCAATCAAAAATATCGCCGGCACTGTTTTCGACTGGCAGCTGAATGCAAAAACGGTTCCGGCTGGAACATCTTGATTTGCCTGGACCGAAACACAAACCTCCACCTTGTCACGATATTGAAAACAGGAGGTCTCTTTACCGGACTGGTCGTAAGTTTTCACAGCAACGATTTCCAATGCAAGCGTGCCTGTCCGGGAAGATATTTTCTTTGCAAGAGAAGAATCCGTCGCAAACGTCTTCTTCCCGGAAGCGGCAGGAGCGACGGCTCCACCGGCTTTCTTTTTCCCTTCCACTGAATTATTCCAATACGAGTCACAGACTGTTTCAGAATCCCCGAACATTACCATTTTTCCCTGTTGCAGAAAAACCGCTTTCTGGCAGAGACTTCTTACCGTGGTCAAACTATGGGAAACAAACAACAGAGTTGTTCCGCGTTCTCTCAGCTTCTTCAGATAATGATAACACTTCTGCTGAAAGAACATATCTCCGACAGCCAGAGCTTCATCAATGATCAACAAATCCGGTTCAATCATTATCTGCACAGAAAAAGCAAGGCGGACCATCATGCCGCTGGAATAAGTCTTTACCGGCTGATCAATAAATTCGCCAATATCTGCAAAATCGACGATCGCCTGATATTTCGCCTTTATCTCCTCCTGTGACAATCCCAGAATCGCCGCGTTCATATAAACATTTTCACGGCCGGTAAATTCAGGGTTGAAACCGCTTCCCAACTCCAGCAGGGCTGCAATACGCCCTTTCGTCCACACTTTCCCGCCAGTGGCCTGCAATGTCCCGGTAATGATCTGCAGCAGAGTACTCTTTCCCGCACCGTTACGGCCGACAATGCCAACACATTCTCCCCGTTTTACATTGAAACTGACATCTTTCAGAGCCCAGAATTCCTTATAAAAACGCTTCTTTCCCGCACATAGTGTCTGGAAAAGACGATGAATCGGCTTTTCATACATCTCAAAACATTTTGAGATATTATTAACGCTCAAAACAACATCATCACAAGACATCAGCGAACCCCCTCTTGGTTTTATAAAACCACACGAAGCCCAAGTGAAGCACCACGACTCCAATCAGGAAAGCAATCCCCAGAAACGTCCAATTCGGCAACTTTCCAAACAGAAAAATCCGGCGGGCCTCCTCAATAAGAATCGTAAGCGGATTCATTTGCAACGGCCAACGGTATCTTGCAGGAACACTGTTGATCGAATAAAAAATCGGAGTCATGAAAAACAGAATCTGCAAAATCACTCCGACTATATATTGCGTATCCCGCAAATAAACCCCCAGAGAAGCGACAAAAAAACAAATCCCGCAAGTAAACAGAAACAACGGAATCAAAATCAACGGCAGCAACAGCATGGTCCAGTTCAAGGAACCATAAACAAAGACCGTGCCAAAAAAGAGAAGAACAAGCCATGCAAAACCAAGAATAAAGGTTGACAGGCACTGCGCAAGCGGAAGAATTTCCAAAGGGAAAATCACTTTTTTTACATAATTTTGATTTCCCAGGATAATCCGGCAGGAAGAAGAAACGCTCTCGGAAAAAACAGAAAACAATGCCATTCCGCAAAACATAATAATCGCAAACGCACCCCGCCCGCTTTCCGTTCCGCCCCAGCGGGCTTTGAACACCACGCTGAAAACAAAAGTGTAAACACACAACATCAGCAGCGGCTGAACAAAACTCCACAATAGTCCGAGAAACGCCCCTCTATAGCGAATGCTGATATTCCGCAACACTAACTGCCATAAAAGAAAACGGTTTTCTTTTATAATTCTGAAAAAGAGAACCGGATTGAACAATATTTGAAGTTTACACAAGACTCCCGTCAAACCCATAAATTCCTCTGTTTCCCATCCGTTGTTCTTTTATATAATATCGAATAGTAATATAGCCTGATAAGACCTACATTTCAAGCAGCGATTTGAAAGAATGAAATCCGGGAGCCGATAAGGAAATATTCTATAAAAAACGCTGTAATTTGAATAAACCCGTTATATATGATTTTTATAAATATTGTCTATCAGCCTATTGTCTTTTTTAAAATATATGCTATAATATATAGACGCGATGTATTTTAAACAAAACTAAAATAGGCTTTGCAACAGTAATGCAATCTCAAGAGTCCTCCATCTGGCTCGCCATCCCGGTCCTGGATCCTGACACAAATCTGTTGAAACTTTTGAAAAACATCAGAAAACTTTCCAATATTCCTGTTATCCTGGTAAATGACGGCTCTTCAAATCCTTCTTCTCTGCAAATCCTTGAAGAAGCAAAAAATATTCCAAATATCCATTATCTTCAACACGCGGTTAATCAGGGAAAAGGAAGAGCGTTAAAAACAGCATTTAATTATTATCTGAATCAGAATCCGCAAGGAGTCGGCGTGGTCACTGCAGACGGAGACGGCCAGCATTCCCCTAAAGATATTTTGACGTGTGCAGAGTTACTGCAGAAATTTCCCCGGGATCTGGTACTCGGCTGCCGCGATTTCTCAAAAGAACTGGTCCCCTGGAAGAGCAAATTAGGCAATCAGTTGACAAAAGGCATTTTTTTCCTGGCAACGCGGATTCGTTTTTCTGATACACAAACAGGGTTGCGGGGAATTCCTGCTTATTACCAGAAAGCTCTGCTCACCACTTACGGGGAACGCTTTGAATTTGAAACCCTGATGCTCTTGCGCTGCTCCGAATTTAGTGTCCATCTCAAGGAAACAGCAATAGAAACGATCTATCTGAACTCCAATAAAGCAACTCACTTCCGCCCGTTTCATGACTCACTCGCAATCTATAAGCTGATCTTTGCATATATCTATAAACAGCTTTTGAAATTTACCGTTTCGAGTCTTTTGTCTGCCGCACTGGATCTGTTCCTTTTCTGGCTGTTTTTCAGATATATCTTCAGCAATAAACCGGGAAGCCTGGTTGCCTCTGTCTGTTTGGCAAGAAGCTGTTCCCTGATATTTAATTATATCCTGAATAAATCGCTTGTTTTTCAGTATCAGCACGAAAAAACATGTCTGGCAATATTCTCAAAATCATTCAATCTCTACTTCCTGTTATGTATTTTTATCATGTTATGCTCTTATCTGCTGACGAAAGGCGGCAATCTGTTGTTTCCTGATGTCAATCTGGTTGTTTTAAAAGCCCTTGTTGACCTGTTTCTGTTTTTTACAAGCTATTTTATTCAAAAACAGTTTATCTTCTTCAAAAAGGGTTGAAAAATGTCCGTTCTTCTATTTATTCTTTTATTGCTGGGCGGACCATTCTTCTGTGCATCCTGGCTGAAAAAAACGTTTGAACAATCAATCGCATTGACATGTTTCTCCGCGATCATATTCCTTTATTTTGCCGGTCTTGTCAATCAACTGATAACCGGGATGTTTCTGTTATTCGGAATTTTAATCCTTCTGTGGGGGCTCTGTTTCTGGAAAATCGTCACTCTGAAAACCAAAAAAGAGTTTTGCCGGAAAATATTCACCCCCGGTTTAGGGTTTTATCTGGTTTCCATTGTCTTCGCCTACTTCATTATGAGAAATAAAGTCTTTTGGCACTACGATGACTTTTCCCATTGGGGACTTATCACAAAAGAGATATGGAACTGTAAAAGCCTTTGTTTCTTTTTCCCCCCGGAAATTCAGGCGAAATTCACTCATATCGACTATCCGCCTGCAACGGCAATATGGACATTTCCTTTTCTCTGGTTTGCCGGGAATTTCAATGAGGGAATCTGTCTGTTTGCCTTGTTTGCCCTGGATCTGGCCCTCTTTACAGGAATTTTTGCTTTTTGGCGCTGGCGCAACCTGCCCTCCGCGGTTATCTGGGGTATTGCCATCATGCTGTTGCCTCACTATTATCTTCACTCCGCCTATGGGACTCTCATGGTAGACCCGGTTCTAGGGTTGTTGTTCGGCTATGCAATGGCATGGCCGTTCATGTGCGACAGACAGAAGAGTCCTTTTTATTACTGCTTTGCTCTTTCGATATTCACAGCGTCTCTTTTTTTAATCAAACAGAGCGGATTTATTTTTGCTCTTTTTATTATTATCGGGAACTGGATCACTGTCATAAAAAATGCAATGGATAACAGGAAACTATGCTCTTTACTGAAAAGTTACACCACTTACATTTATTTATTCGTTCCGCTTCTGTTTCTAATTTCCATTCGCGGTCTGTGGCAGTACAAAGTTGCCGCCCATCATTTAACGGGAAAATTTTCCAATCTGTCCAAAATATCTTTTCATTCCATAAAAGAATTATTATGCGATAATGAACCAGGTTATGCGCAGGCTGTTCTGAATAAGTACATCAACGCGTTTTACTGTGCGGATCAAGTCACTCATATTTCGCCGGTTTTCCGTTTTGTCAATATTCCTTTAATCGTGCTTTTCTTCTGTCTGGGAGTCTTATTCTTCTTATTCAATCATTTTCAATCTTCCGATAAACTGTTCCGGCGGGAACGCCGGACTCTTTACTATTACCTCTATATATGCCTTCCCGTTTTCTGTATCCTTCTGTATTTCAACTATATTTTCATGTTTCCGCCCTATGAAGCCAGTTATTTAGCCGGATTAGGACGATATATCGCAGCCCCTTTCCTCGGTCTATGCTTTTGCCTGAGCATCGCCGCATGCATTGGTGCCTCGCAAAACTCATTCAAAAAAAACAGCAATGTATTGAAATACATTCTGCTGCTGTTTCTTATTCTTCTGCTGCCCAGAGTTCTGCAGCAGAAAGATCCTGAACAAACGATCAGAACCAACATTGAAATTGAAAAAGAGATCGTAAACAATACCCTCAAAGATCAACCTGTACATAACCTTTGTTACCATACAAACGGAATTGATTATTTCATCAAAAAATATTCGGTCCGTATGCCAAAGGTGGATTACTATATCACGGATAAAACTTTGGCCAAACGGCTTAAACATCTGCCGAAAGGGGAATATCTCTATATTGCAGACTTTCCGCCAAACCTGCAGCAGACTCTTGGTCCCTTATTTGCCAAAAAGCAGCTTCTGCCGCACAGGCTGTATCAAAAAAACGACTCTGATCTCTTTCAGCCGCTTCCTTTAACATGGATCAACTGCAACTTCGAAATCGTTAATATGCTGGCTGTCAAAGATTCATGGAGAGGAAAAGTCGCCATCGTACCCTACGCTCCGGCAGCATGGAACAATGCACTGCAGATAACTCTGAAAAAAAGAGGCTACTGCTATCTTGCGCTTATTCCCGAACTGAAAATGATTACATCGCCCATCCGTAAAGTTTCTTTTTCAGTCTATACAGCGCAAAAAGGCATTCAACTGTCCCTGATGAATGGAAACCGTATTATTACAACATTAAATTGTGACTGGACCGGAACAAAAACAATCGAAATTCCAACCGATGACCTGTTGCCGAACAATTTCATTTTAAAAGTACAAAAAGAGAACACAAAGGGAACCGTCTATTTATATTTAGACGATTTGAAGTTAGCCTTTTGATCCTCCTGTTCAGGTCAGCAGGAATTCGAGGTCTTCCAGAGAAATCGAACGGAGAGCTTCTGTCGGAGATTCCACAAGATTCTCAAAAAGATCCGCTTTGATTTTCTGAAGCTCAAGAACTTTCTCTTCGACCGAATTTTCCACGATCAATTTGATACAAGTCACGGCTCGCGTCTGTCCAATCCGGTGAGAACGATCCTCGGCTTGCGCTTCCGCAGCAGGATTCCACCACGGATCATAGATGATCACCGTATCGGCAGATGTCAGATTCAAACCCACTCCGCCGGCCTTCAGACTGAGAAGAAAAACCGGAATATCCGGAGAATTGTTGAAGTTGTCCACATGCGCCATACGGTCGGTCGTGGAACCATCCAGATACTCGTATTTCATCGACTGACTGTCCATCCAGTCCCGGATCCGGTGAAGGAGCGCAGTAAACTGACTGAACAGAAGAACCTTGTGACCGCTGTCCACCGATTCCAGCAAAAGCTCTTTCAGCAGTTCCATCTTGGCGGACTCCGTCACATCCGGGTTCAGATCGGCAGGAAGAAGCGCCGGATCACAGCAGATCTGCCGCAGACGGAGCAGCGCACTGAGCATCTCAAAACGGGAATCCTTTCCATCGGAGTTGCGGAGTCGTTCCATCAACTCACGTCCCTGCAGACGGAATTTCTCATAAAACGCACGCTGCGCCGCACCCATTTCACAATACAGGATCTGTTCCTGTTTCGGCGGCAGTTCTCTGCTTACTTCCGCTTTTCTGCGGCGGAGCATGAACGGAGCAATACGGTCCGCAAGCTCTTTCAACACCTCCGGCGACGGATTCACCACATAACGGGAACGGAATGAATTCAATGTTCCAAGCAGGCCGTGATGCAGAAAATCAAAGATCGACCACAAGTCCTCCGGCGAATTCTCCAACGGCGTACCTGTCAGCACCAACCGGTGAATGGATTCCACCATCTTGCAAGTCTGTGCGTTGGCTGTCGCCGGGTTCTTGATGTGCTGTGCCTCATCCAGAATCACATAGCGGAAGCGGAGCCCCTGAAACAGTTCCACGTCACGGCGGATCAGGCTGTAGGACGTAATGCAAATATCGTGCGCCATGGCTTTTTCCCAAAGTCCTTTGCGGTCGTTGCCGGAGATCACAAGCACTTTCAGCTCCGGCGTAAACCGCGCGCTCTCCCGCGCCCAATTTTCGATCAGACTGGTCGGGCAGATGATCAATGCAGGAAGATTTTCCACCACATCCGAGGCAAGAAGCGCGAGAGTCTGAATCGTTTTGCCGAGTCCCATTTCATCGGCAAGCACAAGGTTGCACCCCTGCTTTCCCATCGCCGAAAGCCAGCGGACGCCCTGCATCTGATAATTCCGCAGCTCACCGCGGAAGAGTCCGGCAGGAACGACCTGGTCCTGCGCGGAACGTTCTCCCAGCGCAGTATCGAAATCAAGTTTCAAACGCAGAAAACGGGTCGGAACCGCACCGGGAATGCCATCGGCCATCTTCGCCCAGTGGTATGCTGCCGGACGGATCATGCGGAGCACTTCCGCAAGGTCATCCTTGCGCAGTTCCTGTCCGGGAACCGGATGCACCATATCCGCCACGGAGGCGGCAAGACGGCGCAGCTGCGGCGGAATTTTGATCAACAGAGCGGAACCGGAAGAGAGGAACAGTTCATTGCGGACAGACGCTTTCACCAGGTCCCGCCAACGGACCGGCACTCCGGCTCCGGAAAGCGTGACTTTGAGATCGAATCCCTCTCCGCTTTCCGCCACGACCTCCACAGAGATCCGGAGGGAGGAGGCATCGCCGCAGAGCATCGCAAGCGATGAGGACAGCGCAAATTTACGCCGCGCCCCCATCCAGTGCGGAATCAGTTCATTGACGAATGCTCCGATCGCCTCGCGGTCATGGAGCAGAAGACGCGTTTCCGAATCGCCGCTTTCCCCGCCTTTGATCCGTTCAAAACCGAAGTTGATGAGTTCATTGATTACCGCCGCTTCACCATCGGCATCCCGGCGCCAGTAAATGCCGTCTTTCTGTGCAAGCCGCTGCTGATCCCCTTTGCAAAGCTGTCCGCCGTAATCGAACAGGACTTCGATCTCAAGTCCGCCGTCAACCCGCAGGCCGCCATCAAAAAACGGTTTGAATTTGCGCTGGTTGACCTGAACATCACCCGTCTCAATGATCTTGACCGGCAGCCAGTCGGCTCCCGCCAGAACCGCGGCGGACTTGCGGTCGCAGGGCTGAACCGTCGTGCGCAGGAAGTTGCGGATCCAGAGAACATCGGCCTGGGCGCAGATCCACCAGTATTCACCGAGCATCCCGACCCAGCATCCGGCGCGTCCGGCAACCACTTTCACGTCTTTCAACGGCAGCGGAACCCCTTTGACAATGATCGCCGAGCGCAGAATGCATCCGCTTCCGGCGTCTTCGATCAGCAGGGCGGGCTCCGCATGGTCCTTGTGAATCACCACTTTCTCTTTCATGCGGAAAAAACGCTGAAAATCAATCAGACAATGAAAAAACTCCGCGGTCTGTTCCGCATCCAGCGAAAGTTTGGTCCCGTCCTGCTGGGCATTGATCGCAAGATAACGGATCACCTGACGGTCCTGCTGCGGAAATGAATTCAGCTGAAGCGACACCGCCAGATTTTTACCGAAATGAAGCTGGCGCAGATTATTCAAATTTCCCGCATAATCTCGGTTGTTCCAACGGAGAGTGACGGTAAAAAGAGTCCGTTCCCATTTGCTCGGCATGTGCGGAAAATCCGACTCGGCATTGATCGTAACCACCGCTTCGGGCGGAACAAGAACCTGTTTCAGCAATTCGGGCAGACCGGAAAATTTAAGTCCCGCATACTGAGCGGGGTGGTCCGCCTCCTGCCGTTCCTGCGGTTTGATGGTGTATTTCGCATGATGCAGACACGCGGCGACCGCATGACAGCAGAACGCATTCGGGTCAAGTTCACAGGAGCAGACAGCGGAATAGGGACCGTCCGGAAATCCATGCACCTCCACACGGGAAACCATGCCTTTGTGATCCCGGCAGACGGCGCGCAAAACTCCCGGCCGGCTTTCATGGCAGCAGAGCAGTTCCCCGTTTTTCAGGATACTCTTTGCCTTCTTGAAAGCCTCCTTTGAACCTTTTTGAATCAGATTTGCTTCAAAACTCTGCGCCATCTTCTCTTCTCCAGGTAAATTCCATCATACACAACCGGGTAATGTAGCGCAAAAAAAGTGAGAAGTAAATACGGAAAACGAAAAAAAAGCAAGTTTTTTCTCTTTTCCCCTCTTGACTTTCCCGGAAAATATAGTATAATTATTTGCAGAAACGTTTCCGCAAACGATAGTGCGGAAACAACAGAAACCGGAGAAAGTCAAAGATTATGAGAAATACACAAGTGACTCTGAAAGATATTGCGGAAGCGTCCGGCGTGGCGTTGACAACGGTCTCCGCCGCCTTGAACGGAACCGGCAGAGTCAGCGAAACTCTCCGGGAACGGATCGAAAAAATCGCGCACAGAATGAACTATGAACCGAACATTGCGGCAAAACTGCTGAAACAAAAGAAATGCCGTGATATCGGGCTTGTCATCAGCGACGAAAAGGACTCCATCGCCGGTTCCGGTTTCCTCCAGCCGATGCTTGTGAAATTCATCTATCTCTGCGAACAGGAAGGAATCCGCTGTCAAGTGGAATTCTTCAATCCGGCAAAACGTCCGGGGCATCTTCCGGAACTGATGACAAACGGTCTCGCAGGCGGAATCCTTCACTGCGGCTACGTTTCGCCCGCCGTGCAGGAATATATGAAAAAGAATCCTTCCTACCCGTTGGTCGCAATCGAAGAAGAGTGTATCAGCTCCGTCATTTCCAAAACCGCCGACGGGGTTTACAATGCAATACAGCATCTGGCAGCGCTGGGACATGAACGGTTCGCCGCACTTCTGGGACCGCAGGAATTCAATGTACACTCCGCCTCGCTCGAAGGTTTCCGGCGGGCTGTCCGGGATTTCAGTCTTGATTCCGGCGACAATGAAAGTTGGATCACATTCTTTGAACAATACGGAGACTGCGAAGCTTTGGAATACGGAATCGCCTACGGGAAAAACCTGTTCCGGATGGAGCCGCGCCCTTCCGCGCTGATCACAAGCGACGGACGCATTGCCCGCGGCATCATTCATGCGGCATACGAATCCGGCATGCGCATCCCGGACGATTTAAGCATCATGACGATTTTCAGCCCGAAGTCGGAAGCGGAGCAGACCTGGCCGTCGCTCTCCACCGTGTCGCGTAATCTTGACGATACTTTTCTCCATGCGTTCCGCATGCTGCGGGCGCTGATGAACGGCAGGGCTCCGGCGGAGTCAACGGTTTATACCATGCCAACGCTTGAGATACGGAACTCCATCTGCCGATGGGCAGGTGAAAAAAATAAAAACTGAGTTTTAATGAAAGGGAGACGCATGAAAGACAAAAGCAGGCAAGACACAAGGCCGGGAATTTCCGTTCCATCCTTTTTCCGGAAAAGCAGTCCGGAAACAAGAAAAAACACATTCAGTTTAATAGAGCTGTTGATCGTAATATCAATCATTGCGATTCTTGTTGCTCTTCTGCTTCCGGTTCTGCAGAAGGCAAAGGAAAAAGCCGCGGAAACACAGTGCATGGGGAATCTGAAACAAATGGGAATCGCGCATATCGGTTTTGCGGACGACCACGAGGGACAGCTGATTCCCGGAACCTCCTGGCCGGGTCTTTTCGTCTGGCCAAGCCAGATGATCCCGTATCTCTCGCCCGATCCGCGCGGAAAAGTATTTCATTGCCCCTCTTCCACGGAAAATAACACAAAGTCGATGAAAGGTTTTACCTCTTATCAGGGCTTCAAATTCAACGAGCAGTCCCGTCTGAGCTATGTTCAGAATCTCTCTCTGGGACAGAGATCGGGAGGTACCGGACAAATCACTCCGCACCGTTACTGGAAAAATTACAAACGTCCGGAACGGACCGTCGCCAACCTTGACGGTTATCTGCCGAAATGCCCTGCGGAATCCATGGTCGCATACTATACGATCATTCAGGCGCCTTACTACGGCCTTGTCTACGGACACGACGGCGGGTTCAATATGCTGTTGCTGGACGGGCATGTCGTCCGGATTTCAAGAGCGACGCTCCAGCGCGGAAGCCTTCTGATCAACGACCGGACCAATAAACTCAATTATTACTGGTCCGTCAGCGATAAATTCTAAACGGTCTCACACACACATCAGGGAGAAACACAAGATGAAACACCGCTATTGGGCAGGAGGACTGCTCGCCGCCTTAATGGTTCCGCTTACCGCGGCGGAAGTCTGGCAGGAGGCAGAAAATTACGAAAAATCCAACTGGACAACCAAACAGGTATTCTGCCGTCCCGACGGACGCGGAGCCTCAAACAATGTTCTGTTGAAACTTTACAGCGGTAAAGAGCCGGAAAAGGGTGGATACTTTGCGGAGTACACCGTGCAGATCCCGGAAGACGGAACCTATGAAGTCTGGGCGGCGATCTCGACCGGAACCGCGAAATGGGCATCTCCGTTTGTCATTGAATTCGACGGCAAAAAAACGCTTGACGGTTCCCGCGCCCGGTGGCTCTCTCCCGCGTTCGGCGGACCGCCTCCGAACACAGTCCTCGGATGGGTCAATCCGGGCTCTGTGGAGCTGAAAAAAGGAAAACAGAAAATCACGTTCCGGGTCACGCAGAAACGTCCCGCAGGCAACAGCTACATCAGCTTTTTCGACGGATTTTATCTGACCACGCGCAAAGGAATCCGCCCTCCGGGACACTACCGGATCTCCCGCCTTCAACCCGTATGGGGCGAGCAGCTGCGGAAAGCCGGAGGATATCAGAATCTGGCTTTTGAAGCGGAACGCTCTCTTCTTCTGGAAAATATTGACACCGTTGCCCCGCAGGAACAGATCAACGACGCCAATGCGGAAATGGCGCTGAAAAAACTGATGGCGCGTCCGCTGCCGAAAACACGGGGAAACAGCGGAATTCACCGGTTCGGCATCCACGGCATGGAAAAACCGTTTGTTCTTGCCGGACTCAAAAAGAAAGAAACGGAACGGGCATTCGAACTGCTCGCACGGGCGGGTGCAGATACTCTCCGGACCGCGGAACTCTGCTGGCACCGGCTCGGAACAAAAGGTCCGGATCAGTTCAATTACCGGGAAATCGACTATCAGATCCGTCTGGCGGAAAAATACGGCATGAACTTCATGTTCACCATCGGCTATCCGCCGGGCGGCTACAACAAGGGGGGACATCATCTTTCGACCTTCCGCCCGCAGCACGAAGCGGTTTTCCGGGACTATCTGCGCACGATCCTGCCGAAATATGACAAATACGCCCAGTATTGGGAATACTGCAACGAAGTGGATGCGCCGCAGGTCTGGTGGCGCGGTGCGACTCCGGAAGAATACGTCCGGGATTGCCGGATCCTGCGGGAGGAACTGGACCGTCTGGGCATCAAAACGCCGGTAATGGGAATTTCCGCAACCTATTCCCGTTCTCCCATGCACGACCGCAAAGGCGAAGGGCAGGCATGGACACGCCGGGCAGTCGCCGCCGGAATTGACCGTTATGTTGACGGCTACACTCTCCATTACACATGGTCGCTCAAACAGAAAGGATTTCCGGAATTCTTCCGGGGACTCTCTCCGGACGGGGCAAGCCGCCGTCTTTCCAACAGCGAAGAATCCGCCTATACTCATCCGAGCGACGTGATCAAGCTGTTTGCACGCGATCTCTATCTCTACGGTTTTGAAAGCGTCTATTATTTCATTGCCCGCGACTGGATCGAAGCCGGAAACATTCTCCATTCCGGATTGTTCGATATTGACTGGCGCCCGAAACTGCGTCTGCTGAGTTATGCGGCGAGCGCCGATGCAATGAAAACCCGTCAGCTTGCAGGCATGGCGGAACCCCAGAAAGATGTGGAAGCCTATCTGCTCACGGATCCGGTGGATCCGGAATCCTGTGCAGTCGTTCTCTGGAAAAACGGCGGACAGGAAGAGCATGGAAGCCGCTTCAAAAAACTGCCCGTCACCGTGGATCCCGTCAAAGTCCGCTTCCCCGCCGGCAGCGTAGTTTCCACCGTCGACTGGAAACTGGACGCGATCCCGTTTCAGGCGGATGCCCCGGAATTTGAAATCGGCAGCATTCCCGTCATCATCTACTGCCGGAGACTGCCGGACTGGAAACGCCTCACTCCCGCGGAATGGCTCAAAGCGCATAAAGCCGCCGCGATCAGCAATTCCAGAGCCAATCTTCCCGGACAATACTGAGGGCGGAAATCAGTCCGGCGGACAATCCTTTTTCCGGTTGCATTTCCCGAAAAAACTGCTATATTTCTCCTTTCATTCAGGAGATACGAAGCGTGACACAGACGGAAACAATCAGCCGGAAAAAGGCTGTCTGGACTCTGTTTTTTGAGTTTTTCAAAATCGCAACTTTTGTGGTCGGCGGCGGATTTGCAATTCTGGTCGTTGCGGAAGACGTGTTCGCAAGACGGCACAAATGGCTCCGGGAAGGCGAACTTTCCGACATGCTTGCGATCATTCAGACCGTACCGGGACTCACCGCCGGAAATATTGCGATCTATGCGGGCTACCGCGTCGCCGGGGTCCGGGGAGCCCTCGCCGCATTGGCCGGCGTTGCACTGCCGTCCTTTCTCGTCATCACCGTCATTGCCATGGGATTCGGCATGATTCCCATGGAAAACAAACTCATTCAGGGAGCATTCCTCGGAGTCCGGACCGCAATGACCGGGCTTACGCTCGTTGCCCTTCTGCGCATTTGGAACGGATCCGTGAGAGACAAAGTGCAGATGCTTCTGTTTCTCGCAGGAGTGTTCGCAATCATCGCATTTCACCTGAATCCGGGATGGCTGATCGGCGGCTCCCTGCTGTTCGGGATCATCTACTGCATGTTTATCTGTGACAGACTTCCGGCGGCGGCAGAATCCGGGGAGACGGAATAATGCATTACTTCTGGATGTTCCTGACGTTTGTTTATTTCGGTTTTCTGTGTCTGAGCGGAGGCGGCAGTTTGATCCAGTTTTATATCGACGAACTGGTCAATGCGCGTCACTGGATGACTTTGGAGGAACTGGGAAACTTTCTTGCGATCTCGCAGGTGACGCCGGGACCGATCGGCGTCAATCTGGCAACATTCATCGGCTATCAGCAGGGCGGCATTATCGGCGGGCTGCTCTGCACTGTGGGTCTGCTCCTGCCTTCGTTTTTCCTGATGTCGCTTGCCGTGAAATCCTATGACAAATGGCAGAACAGCCGCCTTGTAAAAAGTCTGATGTACGGAGTCAAACCGATCACGGCGTCGCTGATCGTAACCGCTCTGTTCGCATGTCTGGGCATGTCGATTTTCACCACGGAAATTCCGTTCGACCGACTGTTCCGCTTTTTCACGGAAAAGCCCGGAAACGGAACGGCGGAAACGTTCGCTCTACGGCCGGAAATGCTTCCGATCCTTGCATTCGCCATCTGGGCTCTCTACAAACAGAAACTGAGCATCATGGCGGTGATCTTTCTTTCCGCCGGAGCCGGGACCGGGCTTTACTGGCTGTTCGGAGCGTGACCGGGGGAACCGAAACGGTTTTCCGTATCGGCGAACCGGGCAGGATCCCGCCGGTAGACGCCCGGCGGAACATGGTGAAACGCGGAAAAACAACGGGTAAAATAATAAACGTCGCTGAATCCGCACTGCCGGGCTACCTCGGCAATCGTGCAGTAGGGGTCCAGAAGCAGACGGCGTGCAAGTTTCATTCTCAGTACCGTTAAATAACGCAAGGGGGAAATTCCCAGTCTGCTGCGGAAAAGAAGATTCAGATGGCTTTGGCTGACAGCGGCTTTCCGTGCCACATCCCGCATCTGAATCGGCTGATCCAGAGACGCTTCCATATAATCGCAGGCGGTTTTGATCGAAGGATGCACATCCCCGTTTTCCCGCTGGACGGATTCAATCCGGTCGAGACGCAGAAGAATGGTCCGGATCAGCGATGCCGCCTGAAGTGGTTCATAAACCCGGTTCAATTCCGGAAGATCTTCAAACCACCGCCGGATCAGACGGTCCCCGCCGGAACGGATCCTGCAAAGGTTCCGCGGCTGTTCCGTCTCCAGTTCAAACACGGCATAAACGGTCCGGCAGCATTCCAGATTGCTCCTTTCGTGCTCCTGATGCGGAGGGATCAGAAAGACATCTCCGGCGGAACCATCGAAATCCTTATCCGGGAAAAACCGGATCCGGCAGCTCCCCGAAACGATATAAAGCAGTTCCCATCCCCGATGGGAATGAGACGCCGTTCTGCGTACCTGACGATCGCTTCCTGCATAAGAAAATACAAGGTTTTCCATAAAAAACAGACTCCTGAGCTATAAAATAATCATTTTGTACAAATATAATATTGAAATATACAAATGTCAAGGGGTTGTTTTTTTCCGGAAATATAGTATAATGTAAATAAGACGGAAAAAACGGAAAAACAAAACAGGAGAAAAAACGATGGATCTGAAAGCAGAAAAACAGGATGACGTTGAAAAGTCACTGAAACGTAATGGACTTTCTTGCTCTATATTACAGTTTTAAGCATTTCTAATATAGAACAAGTCCCGATTTTAACCATCAAGTTCGGAAACTTTTACCGGACAGTAGTGAAAAGGAATAACAATGAAACATCTACAGACCAAATACAATTTTTCTCTGATTGAACTTCTTGTAACAATCTCTGTAATCGCAATCCTTGCAGGATTACTTCTTCCGGCTCTGAACAGTGCACGGGCGAAAGCCCAAGCCATAAACTGTGTCAGTAATCTAAAGCAAATTTCCACTGGTGTACTGATGTATTTTAATGATTATGATTATCAACTGGCTGTACAGGATGACGGAGGCAGTTACTGGAGCAGAAACAGTGTCTATTTCCGGATTTCTGAATACATTGGCGGTTCGAAGCATGAAACATTAAATAAATTGGACAATCTTGGACGGGATAAATTAACTCCCAAGGTTTTGATTTGTCCTTCTATTACTGCTAATACCATCCCAGCTTCACTCAGCGGTCAGACAAAATCCGCAGGACCATACAAAAGCGATGCCGCTTATGGATTTATTTATCCGTACCCTTCCAACAAAGGAATGTCATTTAAAACTCTAAAGTGGTCAACACAGGATAGCAAAGAATCATTTTCTCCAGATAAAGTTCTGATCTGTGGCGACAATGCTTGGTATGCAGAAAACCGGAGAGGTGCGATTCAATTGACCTCCGGTTGGAACGGCGTTATATGGTCTCTGCCTTATATGCGTCACAGCAAGAGAGGTAATTTTATTGGCTTGGATGGCGGGGTAAGAACTCTAAGCAGCAGTGAAATGATCAAATCCTATAGTTTGGCAGGGCGTTACTCTGATGGGAACCATTATGCAATAAAAATCGCTCTCTGCGTAAAATGATCCATAAAAAACAACGACTTGACAACCGAAAATAACAGAAAGGTTATAATAATGTTCCAGAAATCTCTTGCAATCGGTTTGGGCGCAGTTCTAATGGTTTCAGCTTTTGCCGGTGAGTATGCCGAAATCAAAGCAAAACTTGCCAAAGAACCAGCAATTACCAGCCGCGTCGTATTCAATAACAATATCCCGGCATTTCAGATTAACGGTAAAAATCATGACAGACTGCTGCAATATACATGTGATTATCCGTGGAAATATGATAATCCGGTATTTGTGAGACAAATCAAACGCTTCAAAGATACGGGTATACATCTATATACCGTTGGCTTTACTACTTGCGAAAGGACTACCGGGAAAAATGTAGCCAAGGAAGATCAGACTGCGTTCAAGGTTGATAACCTGAAAACTCCAGACAATCGCAATATTGTCCGTGAATTATGGAACGGAGAATATCTGGCACTGGATATAATCGAAAACCGAATTTATCGTTCGCTCCAGCTTGATCCCGATGCCTATTTCATGGTATATATCACGATTTCCTATCCCAACGGCTGGTGGATGAATAAATATCCAGATGAACTGGTGAGTTATGCTAATGCACCTGTTGATAAAAACGCAAAACTTGGTGACTATGCTTTTCGCGCACCCAGCTTTGCATCCCTGATTTTTCGTCAGCAGATTTGTGAAATGTTGGGTAAACTGGTTACCTATCTGGAATCAACTCCTGCCGCAAAAAGAGTATTTGCCTATCGCATTGATCACGGTTGTTTTCGCGAATGGTTCCAATATGGTTTTACTGACGACCTGCTCCCTGATGTCAGTCAGCCGATGTTGAGAGCATTCAGGAAGTATTTACGTAAACATTACTCGAACGATATCAATGCTCTCCGCAAAGCTTGGAATGATCCTAATGTCCTTTTTGACACTGCCCAGTTTCCCACGCCAGAAGAACGTATGCGCCTTGGTAAAGACTTTTTGCGCGATCCTGTTTCGGCAGCGCCAGTGTTGGATTATCTGCGAGCATTGCATGGGGAAATTCTGAAAACCAACCTTGCATTTAACCGTACAGTCAAAGAAGCCTCCAATAACAGGGTTCCGGTCGGCAATTACGGTGGCTACTTTTTTGGTATGCACTTCGGACCGGAACACCGTCATTTTCACAATGCCGAATTGTTGCGTTCCAAACTGGTAGATTTTCAGATATCGCCTTTTATGTACACCAAATTCCGTAAAATGGGGGAATCCGGATTGGCTGAAAATATGTTTGAGTCCGTGGCGATGCATGGTGTTATGGGAATTCTTGAAGCTGATACCTCGACTCATTTGGATACAGATAAAACACGCAAGATTTCCCACCTCATTCCGGACAACAGCCGTGATGCCTCCATGCTGCTGGCTCGTGACTTTGGTCAGATACTGGCTCGTAAAGCCGGTATTCACTGGAAAGACTTCAATAAACAGTTTTATGACGATGATGATATCCAGAAAACTTTTGCTGTTTTTTCAAAAATTAATAAATTACCAAGCACAACAAACCAACTGAAAAGCTCTGTTGCTGTAGTTGGGGACTTTGAGAGCCTGATCTATATGTGCGCCCGCCGTTGGGATAAACTTTATCCACAGGTCGTCAGTGATTTACAGGTAGAGTTGACCCATTCCGGTGCAACTTTCGAAACAATCGCTTTTACCGATTTGGACAAGTCGGAAGCAAATCGTTTTCAAATCTATATCTTCCCTAATCTTTTTTATGTCACTCCAGAAAAACTTGCCATGGTGGAAAAATTGAAATCACAAGGCAAAACTTTATTCTTCAGTTATGCACCTGGCTATCTTACGCCGTCTGGCCGTTCTCTGGAGTCGATGAACAAACTCTTAGGCTGTAACTTCAAGAGTTTTCCTGGTGTCTTTACAAAAGGGAATATCGTTAAAACAGCACCGAATATCTATTATTCCACTGATGGGCGTTGGCCGCGAAAACAGGTGCAGGAACTGTTTCGTAAAAATGGTGTAAACATCTATAATACAAACACCGAACCGGTAATTTTTGCCGGTGGCAATTTCCTGACAGTCCACACAGCTAAAGGAGGAAAACAGGTAATCAAACTGCCAAGGAGAATGAAAATCAGTCGTTGTTTCCCCGAATCTGCTGAAATTGGAAATATTGCGGAATTCGAGTTTATTGCACCTGAAAAATCTACAACTATTTTTTATGTGCGTTAATAATTTGAATCAAATCAAGCATTCTTGCCTCGGTGTCAACGTAGAAAAGGGGAAGGCTTAAAGTATTATGGCTGATACAGCAAAAACACTTTATCATTGCGGAACATTAACATATACCAAGTTCGGCTTGCTTAATCTTGCCATTTGGTTGCTTTGGGGAGATTTCAGTTTTATTTTGCTCTCCAATGTTTTTCCAGCGCTGACACCGTTGCAACTAAATCTGCATAATGCCAGCAATGCAACAATCGGTCTTCTAATGGGTAGTATTCCTGCGGTGATCACTTTTATCTTGAACCCGGTCATCAGTACATGCAGCGATCGTACACGAAGCCGTTGGGGAAGGCGAATTCCTTATTTGCTTTTTACAGCTCCTTTTCTAGCGCTGTTCATGATTCTCCTCGGCTGGAGTGATCAGATAGGATATTTTATGATAGACCTTGTTTCATACAAGGGGGATCCATCATTATTTATTATCTGCCTGATTGCCGCATTTGTAATTGGATTCCAAGTTTTCAATATGTTTACGGATTCTGTTTTCTGGTATATCTTTGCTGATGTGGTTCCGGAACAATTCATGGGAAGATTCATGGCTTCGTTCAGGGTAATCGGAGCACTGGGTGGAATGGTTTTCAACTATTTTGTCATGCCCTACGCGAAAACACATACTGCAATTATTTTTACAGTTTTTGCGCTAATTTACTGGATAAGTTTTACTGCAATGTGCATCAAAGTCAAGGAAGGAAAATATCCGCCTCCGGAAAAATATTCGCCGGGATTTTTCTCTGTTTTCAAAGTTTTTTTCACGGATTGTTTCAGCACCTCTTTTTATATCGTGCTTTTTGTCGGTCTAGCAATGAATTATGTTTCAACAGTCTGCCGTAACAATTTCAATCTGCTTTTTGCATTGCACGAATTGCATCTTAGTCCTGCTGAATATGGAGAAACAATAGCTGTGGGACTGGCTGTTGCGGCTGTATTCTTTATCCCAATGGGAATTTTAGTGGACAAAATTCATCCGATCAGAGTTTATTTACTGGGAGCTCTCCTTGTGATTTTCGTAAATCCTTTTGGATTTTTCTGGGTAAATGATTATAAGAGCTTCATGATTATGAATATCATGTTGCAGACAGTCTATGCAGTACAGTATGCTTCTATGAATCCATTAAATGTCAAGCTTTTTCCCCGAGCGAAATATGGACAGTTCTGTTCTGCCTCAGCAATGATTAAAGCCGTTCTGTTGGCTGTTGCAAGCTGGCTCGGTGGATATTTTATAGACATGTTAGGATACCGTTATCTGTATGTTTGGGATTTTGTTTTTACAATAGTATGCTTTGCCCTGCTTTGGATTACTTATATTCGCTGGAAAAAAATGGGCGGGGATAAAGAGTTTGTTCCGCCAGTTCAATAGAAAGAGTTGGTATGCAACGTTTGATTTCAAACATAAAAAAGCTCAAATTGTGAGTTACGATACGACAAAAGAAAAATTTATCGAAGGGATCAGGAGATGGTAAAAATTTCCATTAAAAACACCAAAAGACATAAAATTTCGCCTTATCTTTTCATGCAGTTTGCAGAACCGTTGGGATGCGCTGACAGTTCAATCGATGCTGCTTGGGACTGGCTGAATGAACGCTGGCAGCCGGGAGCTGTGGATATGATAAAACAACTGGCACCGCCGATGATCCGGTGGGGTGGTTGCTTTTCCAGTTATTATCATTGGTATGAAGCGATTGGTCCACAGTCTGAAAGAGTTCCAATGTTGAATTTATGTTGGGATGGCTTTTACAGAAACATGGTCGGCACCTGTGAACTGGCAGAACTGGCAAAAGAGGTGAAATCAGAACTTCTTTTCTGTGTGAATTTTGAATCTGACGGCAGAAAACGCTGGGCGGAACCGAAACCGGGAATGAACCGTTCGGGGGATGCCTCTGAAGCGGCAGACTGGGTACGGTATTGCAATGATCCGGATCATCCTTTACGGAAAAAACACGGTTATCAAAAACCATTTAATATCAAATATTGGCAGATTGGCAATGAAACCAGTTATGATCCAACAGGATTTTCCGCTGATGAAAATGCCTCCCTTGCACCTCATTTTATTAAAAAGATGCGGGAAGCAGACCCCTCTCTGAAATTTATCGTTTGGGGAGATGGCTTGAATGCCGCCTGGAGAGAACGTTACAGCCGTGGAGATACATGCGAATGGACTGAAAAGGTTTGTGAGAGCGTGGCTGACAGCTCTTGTATGGTTGCTTTTCATAATCACTTTGGTGACACCGCGGATTATCAGATACTTGAAGGAATGAATTACCGGCAGGATGCCGATCTTACATGGGAAAAAACTCTGCAGGCGTCGGTTGATTTTGAGCAGCGTATCAAGTATATGCGTAATTCTGTTAAACCATATGGAAACAAATTGGCTATAACCGAAGCTCATTTCAACATCAAGGGCCGTCACCGTGGAGATTATCTTTCTTCCTGGTATGCCGGAGTGGCTTATGCCCGTTGCGTTAATGTGCTTCAGCGGCATGCCGATCTAGTTGAAATTGCAACACTGGCAGATTTTGTAGGAACCCGGTGGCAGAACAATGCCATTATGCTTCCATCTCCATGGGATAATGGAGGTGCGCCATATTTCCTGCCTGCCGGTACAATTATGAAGCTGATGAGTCAGCATATCGGAGAGTTTACCATTGATTTAGATGTGGATGCCGACTCGGAAATTGACGCCCAGGCAAGCTGTTCAGGAAACAAATATTATCTTCATCTGATTAATCTCAATCGTTCCAAAACTCAGAAAATTGATTTACAGATGGGAACAGAATCAATTATTCCGACAAAAATTTTGGAAATTTCTGCTGACCCGGCAGAGGAAATCTGCTGTATTTCTCCGAATTTATTTCAACCGAAAATGATTTTGGCCAAAGCGGCTGAATATGCACTTCCCCCAGCAGCTGTAGCTGTGCTGGAATTTGAAATTTAAAACAGAAAACGTCTAAATACACAGACCGGAAATCCTTTCAGAGTTCCCGGATCATACCGGGAACTCCATCGCCACAACTCCGTATTGCATTATTCTTATTCAGAAATAATTTTTTGTTTATGCATTATCATGCAAGTATAAAACATAGGAATATAATTTTTAATTTTGCATTTTTATTAATTATTTTTGCTTTTTTTTAATTTTATCTGTTGCTTTTTTTATGCACTTGTGTTATAATTAAAAGCAGAAAGAAAGGATTTCATCGGATGAGAATAAGAAGAAATACAGGTTCCGTGAATATGACGGATGTGGCACACAGGGCGGGGGTTTCTCAGTCGACTGTCTCGCGGGTTCTCAGCCGCCATCCGGCGATCAGCGATTCCACCCGGGAGTTGGTGCAGAACGCTCTGCGGGAACTGGGATACAAATCGGAATCCGAAAAAACAGGTACGGGAGGTTCGCAGAAAAAAGTGGTCCTGGATCTTGTCATGTGCCCTTTGCCGGAACAGACGGAACCTTTTGCGCTTGATTACTTCAGTATGATCCTGCAGGGCGCCAGAGACGGTGCAGCAGGAACCGGCTGCCGGATTCAGACGATCTCGTTACCCGCCGATGCAGAGGAAATTACGGATGATTTTTCCGGCGATGGAGTCATCCTCCTCGGTTATCCGGCGGAGGGGCTGCGGCGGAATCTGAAAAAAGCGGGAATCCCTTATATTGTCGTTTCGGGAGATGTTTATGCAAGGCGGGACGAGGATCTGGTTTCGCCGGATAATTTTGAGTGCGGCGTCGAAGGGGGAAAGTATCTGATTTCACGCGGGTACCGCCGGATTGGATTTATCCTGTCGCGCCACAATTTGAACCGTTATGCGGGATTCGAGTATGCCCTGCGCATGGAAGGATTGGAGGTCAGGCGTTCGGATCTCCGCCTTGTCAGAAACACCGATATCAGTTCCTTTATTGAGATCATCCATCATTGGATCAGGGAAAAGGATCTGCCGGAAGCGATTGTCGTCGGTTTCAACGATTCCGCGAACGCCATTGAAACGATCCTGAAACTGAATGAGATCAGGGTGCCGGAAGATGTGCTCCTGATGAGTTTCGAACATAATCCGGCAAGAGCCAACCGTCCCTGTCTCTGCTCCAAGCCGCACGAAATGGGACACATCGCCGTAGCGCGGCTGATGGAAAAAATTCAAAAAACGGACAGTCCGGTCTGCTGGTCGATCATTCCCATGACGCTGGAAGGCTTGACTGATATGTGAACTGTAAAAAAGGAGAATGCAATGGAAAATCGAAAAAAAACGATGGAAGGGCTTTTGTTAAAAACAATGACAGGAGGGAAACAGAGCATGGCGGAACGCGAGGGAGATATTAAAATGAAACGGTTATCCCGAACCCAGGAAACAGCAGCTTCATCTTATGTATCCGTCGGGAAAAACAGCTTCACCATTATAGAACTCCTTGTGGTAATTGCGATCATCGCTATCCTGGCGGCGGTCCTTCTTCCCGCTCTGAATAAGGCTAAAACGAAGGCGCAGGTTATTTCCTGTGCGTCCGCTCATAAACAGATGGCATACGGTCTGCTCATGTATGCGGGGGATTTCAATGACCGGCTTGTGACCCACATGGGAAACGACATAGCATCCGGCGGCGTCAGCTGGAGTTCGACGTACTGGATGCGTCAGTTGACCGGGAATTATAAGGTCGCCAAAAAAATGTTCGTCTGCCCGGGGGCAAAATTCAAACCCGGAACGGGAACGGATTACGATCCCGCAATCGGGAAAGCGAACTCCAACACCACTGACGGGGCGACCATATACGCAATGAACGCTCAACTCCTGAAAAGCGCTTACTGGGGCAGAAGCGGAGGAATGGCAGGAGTCGTCTCCCGGTGCGACACTCCCTCGAAAACCGTCCTGACGACCAACTACTGCTTTCCCATGATGAATGATGACGGTGTCAAGTACATCACGGAACGCAACATCACCGGCATGGCACAGGCAACGGAATACAGGGTTCGGGACCACGGCGGCGCAGGCGCTAATTTCTCCATGATTGACGGTCATGTGGAAACGCTGCGTTTTCCCAGTAATCCGAATAAACTCCGATTCATCGGAAGGAACGCCTGGTACAGCCGGACAAGTACGGATAGCGCGTTCGGCCATCTCTGGTACAAATATTGAGATATTTACAGCTACTGCATACGAACGGAAAAGGTTTTATGAAAACATACGCACTCTCTCTTTCTGCATTTTTTATGGCAGCCGTTTTATCCGCGGCGGACGCCGTGGAGGTATCGAACGGAAACAATACGCTGAAATTTGACCGGGACGGGGTCATGATTCTGGACGCGCAAAGAAAACCGATGTTGAAATTCCAGCGTATCCGCTTTGTCTGGTCTCCGCCGGAAGCGGTGCCCGTCAGCGCGGAAAAGACGGGACCGGAAACCCTGAAAGTCAATTACAGGATCGTAAAGGACCATGACGGAAAAATAAAGGTTTCCTCCCTCTTTTCTCTGACAGATGGCGGCATTCGGATCAAATATAAAGTGTCTGCCCCGAAGGAGGTGCGGACTGGCGGAGTCATGCAGATCATGGTTCCTCAAAAGGGGATCGCCAAAGGTGCGGTTTACAAATCCGGTATCTGGACGCGGGCGAAAAACGGCGGAGTACCCTATGAAGAGAAAGACCGGTATCTGAAACCGTTCAGAGGACCGGAACAGACTTTATGGCTTGAAATCCCCGGAAATCACACATGGTGTACGGGAACCACAGAGCACCTGCCGCTGAAAAAAGAAAAAGAGGGAGAGTGGGAGTCGGAATATGTTTTCCGTTCCGTGCCGTCGTCTTTGAACGCCTGCGAATCCGCCGCCGTATTCGGCGGGCGTCCGCTTGCGCTGCAGATCACGTCCGACAGAGTCTTCCATATATGGGAGAGCGGAACTCCCGAACTGAAACTTGAGGTGACGAACACGTCCGGCAAAGTTCTGAAAGCGGTCCCGCTGACCGTCTTTGCATTCGATTACGACGGGAAAAAAGTGCTGGATCTGAAAGACCGGCTTGATCTGGCTCCGGGAGAGCGCAGAAGTACGGTTTTGAAACTGCCGGGAGAAAAACGTAATCTCTACTTTCTGGAGGCATCCGTTTCAGTCGGCGGCAGAGAGTTTTTCACCAGAACCAACGCGGCGCTTCTTCCGCCGCATGAATACCGGCATCCGGAAAAGAGCAATATCGGGATCGCCGCTTTTTTCGATCAGCCGGACCGCACGTCCGTCCTGAAGCTGATGAAACGGATCGGCGTTCACTATTACCGTCAGGGAGACAACCGGGAAACTGCGAAGTATGGAATTGTTTCGTTTGCGCACAACAATGTCAGCGCGACGGTTCCTTTCCGTCCGGAAAAAGACGGGAAGCGCGTGGAAAAAATGGTGGCGGATTTTCAGAAGCGCCGGAACCCGGTATGGGAGTTCGGAAACGAATGGAACTTCAACAAGCCGATGAAGGAAAAACAACGCCGTGCCGCTGTTTATGTCACCTGGGCGAAAGCGCTGAAAGAGGAAATCGCGAAACGCGGTTATGAGGTCCGGCTGGTTTCCGTCGGGCTTGCCGGAGGAGACATCGGATTTGTCCGTGCGCTTCAGGAAGCCGGGGCGTGGCCGCTGATCGACGGGGTTGCCCTGCACCCCGGACGGGGCAACAGCACCCCGGATGCCGTCGGAAACGGCTGGTTTTACCGCGGAGCCATTCAGCGCGTGAAAAAACAGATCGCAGAGTTCGGAGAGAAACCTCTGCATCTGACCGAGGTCTACGCCTGCACGCAGCCGAACAACTGGTGGGTGGATTCCTACCGGCAGGGAGCGGAAAACGTACTCCTGACGTTTGCTCTCGGAGTGGCGGAAAAGGCCGCCAGCGTGCTGTTCTATCAGATGCACAATGGAGTCTGGGCCGACGTGAACGGAATCAATCCGAAAGACCGTGAATATGATTACGGTCTGCTGATGCGCGACAACTCCCCGAAACCCTCGCTGATGGGATTCGCCGCCGCGGCGGAACATCTCGACGGTGCGGAATTCATAAGGAATATTGAGATTCCGGGAACGAAAATCCGCGGAATGGAGTATTCGACGCCGCGCGGGAAAATGGCGATCGTCTACGACCGGACCGATGGAACCCAGCAGTCGAAAAACACGAAGGACTTTGTGCATCGGGAAGCGTGGGTGGACCACTGGAAAACCCACAGGGCGCATGACTTCAAAAGCAATCTGAAAGAAGTCCGCACGGTGGATGCCATTGGAAGGGAAACGAAAATACCGGTCAGGGAAGGAATCGTCTCTTTGACTTTGAGCGGAGCTCCGTTGATCGTTTACGGGCTTGAGCTTGACTGATCCATACAATCAAATTCAGAAAGGAATAGTATTCATGAATAAAAAACTGTTTGCGGCTGCCGCTCTGTTTTCCGCCGTGATCTGGGGCGCGGAGGCAAAGGAAACGGAACCTTTGCAGCGGGCGGACGCCTATACGCTTGAGATGGATTCCGAACTCAAGGCGTCCCCTTGCTTTTTCCCGATCGGCGTTCTCGGCGACCGGAAATTTGAAATTCTGCCGTTCATGGGGCTGAATCTGTGCGAGGGCATCCATACCTGCTATGAATATCCCGCCGGAAAACCCTGCAATTACAAAGCGTCGGGAAACGACCGCGGAACTTATTTCTTCTGCATCTGGGCAGCCCATACCCTGTACCACTCCCGGAATACGAAGACTCACGGGCCTTTGAAAAACCTTGTCGGAGACGACGGGCGCACAGCCCGGAACCACAGGTTGAGTTACACGGACCCTAAAACGAAGCAATACGTTATGGACGCCGCAGCGGCGTCGGTGAAAAGCGTGGTCGCGAAGGACAGCCGGAACATTCTGCTATGGGGAATTGACAACGAATGGGAAATGACTCCGGATTACTCTCCGGAATCGGTTGCCCTGTTCCGGAAATGGCTCGAAAAAAGTTATGAAGGCAATCTGGAAATGCTGAACAGGGCGTGGAAAAGCGAATACCGGAGTTTTGACGAAGCGGTTCCGCCGAAAGTTGCCGAATACAGCAAAAATCCGGGCGGCTGGCTGGATTGGCGGCGGTTCTCCGAAGAAAATTTTGCAGAGTTCCTGAAAGATTATTTTTCCGCAATTCAAAATGCCGATCCCCTGAAACGGCCGGTAATCGCCAAAAACACCCAATGTTCGCTGGAGATGCAGGCGGTCGCAAAGAACCGCGTGGTCAATCACGAACTGATTGCGGAGCTGACCCGGGAAATCAGCCGGGGCTGGTACGGCATCGACCAGTACGGGCACGGAGACCGCAGCGCTTATGAAATCAATTATTTCTACAACTGCATTCGCCCGCTGAATCCGGAACCGGGCAGACGGTACGGCGTTTTCTCCGCGGAAAACAACAATCACGCAGGGCCGGGCTGGCAGTTCGCACAATATGCGTGGCGTCTTGCCGCGAACGGGCTCCGGGGAATCGACTTCTTCGTGATGGGAAATTTCGGCGCGCGCAACGATTACGCTACATTCAGCTTCACCGATCCGGACGGCATCCGCCGCGACCGATTTTATTATCTTTCCCGGTTCGCTTCCATGATTCACCGGACTGAAAAATTCTGGGCACGGTCGGCTCCGGCGGAAAAGGCTCCCCGTCTTGCCATGCTTCTGCCCCAGCGGGATGTCATGCTGTCGGGACCGACAGGTGTCAGCTGGTGGGATTATTCCACGAACAACCGGCTCAGCGTTTATTCCCGTCTGCGCGATGCGGGATATTGGGTCGATGTCATCCCTTACGGCAAACTCGTGCCGGAGCATCTGAAAAAATATCAGGGACTCGTGCTTGTCAACGCGGAACATTTGAGCGCGAAGGAAACAGGGGCAATCGCCGCGTATGTCCGGGAGGGCGGAATTCTGTTCGCCGACATGCGCTCCGGCAATTTCAACGAACATCATCTTGAAACCGGAGGACTCGCAGAGGTGCTCGGAGTGAAATTCAAGGGCGTTTATACCGGAATCGAAGTTTCGCCCGACGACCTCTGGTACAATACCCGGTACGGCAACGTGATCCGCGGCGACGGCAAAATTCTTGCGGAACTCACCACGGCGGAACTTGTCAACGGCGAAGACGTCTTCCGGAATGCAAAAGGCGCCTGGATCACCCGTAACGCGTATGGGAAAGGGAAAGCGTTCTGGTTCAACACCCGCCTGGGGGCACTGCGTCCGGAGTCGGTCGGGATGAAAGTCGTTTCCGACTGGTTCGGCGACCGCATGAAAGACGCCGGGCTTGCTCCCGCATACCGCTCCCCGCTCGGAAATACGGATAAAATGCGCGTGGAGACTCCGCTTGAAGACCCCGACGGAAACCGGTTGATCGTAATCGCCGGCACCACAAACGAGGCGCTTCCTCCCGCGGAACTTCAGATCGGACTTCCCGCGAATGGAAAATACGAAAGCGCTTTCTGGGCACCTGCGGAATCGGCGTGGTTCGAGAAGGTCAGTTTCAGAACCGGAAAAAACGGCTGTACCGTTTTTGAAATGCCGGAAATCAAGACCGCCGGAGTGCTCTGCCTGTTCCGCGATTATGCGCCGCTGCTCGGAATCAAAATCGAAGGAGTGAAGAACGCGGTCGGAAACGATCCGTACACGGCGGAAGTTGCCCCCGGCGAGTCATTCCGGGTAAAAGTCCGCCTGGCGAATCCGTCCGGAAGCAGACTGTCCGGGGGAACTCTGCGGCTGCGCGCACTCGGAGACTGGAACGTTTCATCCTCCAGAGAGATCCGGAACATTTCCGCAGGCGGCGTTGAGGATTACTCGTTCCGCGTCACCGTTCCGGAGAAGAGCAGGTTTTTCAAGCCGAATTTCGTTTATCCGCTCGTTGCCGAGTTCATTCAGGACGGAAAACGGATCGCGGTCGGAAACGCGGTCATTTCCGTGCGGCTGGATCCCCGCAATTATGAATATCTGCTGACCGATAATCCGACCAGGGAGCACAATGCCCGCCATTTTGTCATGCGGACCGGAGCGGATTACTCCTATCCGGGCATGACAAAGGAGGACAAACGCTTTCGTGACCCGTCCGGAGCGAAGAAAAACGGACAGCATGGAACGGCGCTGACGGACGGTTTGAACGGCAGGAAACACGCCGCTTACAATATGCGGAGTGTCGATGTACTGTTCGACTTGAAAAAGGACTTCCGCATCGTTCGCTTGGCTGTCAAACGGGTCAATCCGAATACATCGCCCTGCGCATTGGAGATTTCCGTCGGCAGGGACGGAAAGAAATTCGGCACTCCGGTCGCTGTTTCCAAATTGGAATGGAATAATGAAAAGTACGCTTCCGTAAATTTGAAACCGGAGGACGGACGTTATGTCAAGGTCCGTTTCCTTTTCCCGACGGAAAAGGGCGGGCGTGTGGATGAAGTGGAGATTTTCGGCCGGGCTCTGTAACCGCCGCTGCTCCGGGGAACCGGTAAAAAGCGCCTTTTCTGCGGAGTCTGCGGAAACGGAAGGTCAATCCGTAATCCGATCCTCTTCCCGCCGCCGGAATCGCGGCGGCCGAACGGAGCGGAAACTGTAAAATGAAAAGCCCCGGACTCTTGCGGAGTACGGGGCTGCAATCGCGGAAGCCGGATCAGAGAGAACGCTGAACACCGACCACGATGCCGCGGAGCGGAAATTCCTTCAGAGAACATTCCCGGATCATACCGGAAGCGCCGTCGGAGAAAGAAAGCCTGCCGTTGGCATAGCCGTGACAATGTTTCAAAGCGGATTCGCCGTTTTCCAAAGCAACGATGATGTCGCCTTTTTTGAGTTCGTCGGGATGACGTTTGACAATGGCAATGTCTCCGTCAAGGATCCCGCGCTGCGCCATGTTCGTTCCGTGAACACGGAGCGCATAAAGAGTTCTGCAATCCGAATGGAGCGTCTTCTCGAATAACGAGGAGTCGCAGTAGAGAGCTTTGTGCGTTCCGTTGTACATGGAACGGTCGTTTCCGAGATCATCGAATACCGGAATTGCGCGGAGTCCGCTCGGATGTCTTGGCTTTTTTCTCGGCTTCAGCAGCGCGATACTCCTTGCCTTGGAACTTCTGCTCAGGAAGTTTTTCTTCTGCAATGCGCGGAGATGCGCAAACACAGTCGACGTTTTGATTTTGAAATGGTCTGCAATCTCATAGACGGTCGGAGCCATGCCGACAGAGTTCATGAAATCTTCGATGTAGTTCAGGATGTGACGTTGTTTGTCCGTGAGTCCCTTCATAAGTATTCCCCCTTTGATATACTTATTTTTTCCCCCCTTGATACAGCCCCCTGCTGTATGAAGGACCTTTACGGTTTCTAAAGACTTACATTATCCGCATTTTTTCAGAATACAAGCGGATTTTTTTATTTTTTTCATATTTTTTTAAATTAAGCGTAATTTTCCCCTATCTTGAAAAATTTTTTTCTTTTTTTACCCGTCTCTCTTGATATAATCAGAAACATGTCGTATAATGACAGCAGAAACACGGGGAAGAGATGAAAGATAAAATATCACAGGTATGCGATTATATTCTCGACCGGCTGGAATCCGGAGAATACCGTTCAGGTGAAACGATTCCGTCCGCACGGAAGATCGAAAAAACGGTGGACGCCTCGTTCGCCATGATTCAGCACGCAGTCACCACGCTTGCCCAGGCGGGGATTCTCCATTGCGTCAACCGTCAGGGAAGCATCGTGCGGGAAAACTGGCGCGACGGTTTGCTGCCGGGAAATCTGGTTCTCTTCGATCCCTGCCGTCCATGGGTTTCCGGATTCCGGGAACTCCTTCAGAAAAGACTTCCGGATCTCCGGCTCAGCACCGGATTTTCACGCGGAATGTTTGAATTGCGAACCACCCTGCACGTTCAGCAGTACCGGGATGAATACCTGGATCTTGCACCGTTTTTCCACTCGATTTTCGGGGAGGGAGAAGAATTTTTCAGTGCGCCGTTCCGGGGATTCCGGGAATCCGGCGGATCCATTCGCGGGATCCCGTTTATCTTCTCGCCGCGCGTGATGTTCTGCAATCCCGCTTATCTGCGGAAAGCCGGACTCAAAATGCCGGGCGCCGACTGGACATTTGACGAGTTTCTTTCCATTTTGAAACAGCTGAAAGAAGTCTTTCCACCGGAAAATCTGCTGAATTACTCCCAACTCCCGTTTTTCTGGATGAATTTTGTCTTCCGCAGCGGCGGAGCACTGGTCGAACCCAACGCGGAAAATCCGGTTCGGATCGATTCTCCGGAAACAATTCGGGGCATTGAAGCGGTCCGCGCACTGCGGCGGCTGCTTCCGGGATACACTTCCCGGCAATGGGGAAACGGTTTCTGCAACGGAAAACTTGCTTTCATGCTCGGCGACCGCGAATTGCTGAATCTGATTCACCATACCGGAATGGAGGAATGGCAGGTTCTTCCCCTCCCGCATATCCCCGGCGGAGCGAACCGCATGGCGCAATCCACCGATCTGCTTTGCATACGCAAAGAATGCGTCGACCGCGAACTTGCCATGAAGTTTCTGCGCTTCATGCTCTCCGAAGAAGTGCAGGATTACATCGCAGCGGAAAAATACGGTATCCCGATCCGCAAAAGCTCCGCGCAGAAATCCATCGACATCTCCGATCCGCGCGACATACTGTTTCTCACGGAAATGGAATCCATGTCAGCGGAATACAATCTGGACTCTCCCGAACTGACAAGGCTGATCCAGGGCGGCATCCGCCGGATCATCAACAACGGGGAACTCCCGTTGAAACAATCGCTGGAGGAACTGGCACAGGCGGTTCGCGTATTCCTGATCGTCAAAAAAGAAGAACTCTCAGAGACATAAGAAAACCGTCTTACCCCTGCAGAATTGTTGACAGCTGTTTCCGTCATTACCGTGCTCCTTTCAACCGGCACCGATCCGGAAAACCATCATTCCGGATACGGCATTCACGAAACCGGAAAAGACTGATTATATCAACTGTTTTTCTCTTTCCTTCTTCAATATCCGATAAAAAAATAATAGAATTTGAACTGATTTATCCGATTCCCCTCTATTTTGCCCGGAAACAGTGCAAAAACTGAAAAAATTCCGTTTTTTTCAAAAAAGACCTCTTGATATAATCAGCGTCTTGTGCTATAATTAAAATAGAGCAGGAGGATATTGATGAAGGATAAAGTATCACAAGTATGCGATTATCTCCTCGACCGTATTGAGTCGGGGGAATTTTCGGCTGGCGAGCCGATTCCCTCCGCGCGTAAAATCGGCAAAGAGGTAAACGCGTCATTCGCCATGATCCTCCAGGCTGTCAACGCGCTTTCCGGCGCGGGAATCCTTCATTGCGTCAACCGTCAGGGAAGCATGGTACAGCCGGATTGGGACAAACGACTCATGCCGAACCATTTTGTCCTGTTCAATCCAAGACTCCCATGGATACCGGGGTTCCGGAAACTGGTGGAGGAAAAATTACCGGAAATGCGTCTTTGCTCCCGGTTCCGATACGGAATGTTCGAAGTCAGAACCACGCTTCCGCTCCAGCAGGACCGGGACGAATATCTGGACCTCGCTCCGTATTTTGACGAGCTTTTCCCGGACCGCTCGCTCTTTTTTGAAGCGCCGTTCCGCAGTTTCCGCAACAGCGACGGTTCCATTCACGGCATCCCGTTCATCTTCTCGCCGCGCGTGATGTTCTGCAATCCCCGTCTTCTGGAGTCGGCAGGAGTGGAAATGCCCTCCCCGGACTGGACGTTTGACGATTTCCTGAATCTTCTCTCCCGGCTGAAAACACATTTCCCGGCTGAAAATCTGCTGAATTATTCCCAGCATCCGTTTTTCTGGATGAATTTTGTCTTCCGCAGCAACGGAGCGCTGATCGACCCGAACGCGGAAAGCCCGGTACGGATCGACTCGCCCGAAACTATACGCGGAATCGAACTCCTCCGCTCCATGCACAAACACCTGAAAGAAGTGGAAGATCCGTCCTGGCTGGTCCGCTTCTGCAATGGCCGCATGCCGTTTGTCGTAGCGGAACGGGAACTGCTCTGTCACCTCAAGCACAGCGGTATGACGGACTGGCGGGTTCTTCCGCTCCCGCATATTCCCGGAGGAGCCGACCGTATGGCTCAGGCAACCGACCTGCTTTGCGTGCGCAAGGAGTGCGTCAACCGGGAACTGATCCTTGATTTCCTGCGCTTCATGCTTTCCGAAGAGGTGCAGGATTATATCGCAGCGGAAAAATACGGTATCCCGATCCGCAAAAGTTCCGCGCAGAAATCCATCGACATTTCCGATCCGCGCGATGTGCTGTTCCTTACGGAAATGAACGCAATGTCCGGCGAATACAATCTGGATTCCCCGGAGCTGACGACACTGATTCAGGAGGGAGTCATCCGCATCATCAACGACACCTCCCTGCCGCTGAAAGAATCGCTGGAAGATCTGGCACACGCCGTGCGGGTCTTTCTTGACATAAAAAACACCGTAATACGAACGGCATAGAAGTGGAAAAATGAACAGGAAAACAGATCTTGATTTCACCTCTGTGGAATTGTTCGTTACATATCCGGCAGACCGCCGCCGGAACCGGATCAGACAAAAACGATAACGTGTTATCATAAATCATTATCAGAAAGAAAGGAAACGGGGATTATGCGTAAAATCAGTCTGGAATGCCCAACCGCGGATCTGAGGGAATACCGGAAACTCGCGGAGCTCGCGAAAGAGCTCGGAGCGACTCATCTTTCCGCCAGCCAGATCGAACCAAGCATGTGGCAGTGGAACGTAAACCGGTATGATCCTTATCCGAACTGGAGCCTGCACCGTCCGACGGTCTTCAAATATATTGTGCCGGAAGCCCTGAAACCTTATCTGCCGGCGGACTATGCAAAGCGGAATCTGGACACTCTTGCGGAGCGGGTCGCCATCCTGAAAGAATTCGGACTCAAAGCCACTTTTGCGGGAATGGAACCGGCATATCTGCCGGAAGCGGTCTACCGCGATCATCCGTCGTGGCGCGGACCGCGCTGCGATCAGGCGCGACGCGCAAGAACCGAGTATTATGCGCCATGCATCGACAATCCCGAAGTCCGGGAAATGTATGTCAACGCGGTAGCCGAACTCTGCAAAGTCGCGCCGTTTGAACACTTTCAGCTCCTGACCAACGATTCCGGCGGCGGACTCTGCTGGAACGACCGTCTCTATCCGGGCAAGAACGGACCGCTCGCCTGCAAGCATATCCCCATCGGAGAACGGGTCGTCAACTTTCTTTCGATCTTTCAGGAAGGCGCACGGATCGCCGGATACGAAGCGGAAGTCAATGTACGGAACATCCTTGACCACGACGCTCCGGCGGTGCTCCCGCTGCTGAAACCGGGACAATCCATCAACAACCGGACTCTGGAACACGAGACGTTTACGGAAGAAGTCGGATTCCGGAACTGTTACGTGGAATTCACCACACCCGTGGCGCGACTCTCCCGGATGGGACATATCGCCGAACAGCTTCAGAAAGTTCAGGCGGCACAGGATCATAATCTCCTGATCGCACTGCGTGATCCGGACGAAACCGATACGATCGCGTTCGTCAGAAAATATCTCGGCAGAATGCCGGAAGGGATCGTCGGACGCTATACCGCGTTGACCGATATGGCGGCGGATTTCGTCGGAACGGAACTTGCGGATAAACTCGCCCGCGTCTGGGATCTGATCGAAAAAGTCACTGCACGGTTCGATCACTTAAACAGCGGCGGTCATATTTTCACTCTCGGAACCATCCATCAGCGCTGGCTGGTCCGTCCGTTCGTTGCATTTCCGGGTGAACTCAAGCCGGAGGAAAAGAACTACTACCGCGAGTTCCTGTTCCAGGCACAGAGCGAGGAAGATGCGGACAATATGCTCGACTTGCAGGCGCACCGCTGGATCGGCGGATATTCGGGACAGGTTCAGCTGGAAAAAAGCATCAATGCCGCAATGCCGCAGCTGAACCGGGCGATCACACTTATGCAGGAACTTGCGGAAACAGCCGGAAACGCACAGGATTACCTGAAGAGTCAGCTGCTGAAACTCAAACTCTACCGCTGTATCATCCGCAATGCAAACAATGTCTGCAAATTCCAGACCATCCTCGACCGGACCGATTACAGCGAAGAACCGAAAGACACAACACCGGATATCTGGGAACAGGGCGACATCCGTTATTTCAAAGTCAACGAGATCATGCGGGAGGAGATCGACAACACGCTGGAGATCATCTCGCTCCTTGAACAGGCGGAAACCCCGATCCTGCAAACGGCTCCCTCTGTCGAACTGGAAACCGTCATGACCTACGCGCCCAACGTGGTAGAAAATCTGAAAAAGAAAATCACGATCATGGAAAATCACCGCCGCGATTTCACCCGGCTTTACAAAAGTTACAACCGATAACCGGAAACCGCAACCCAAAGGAAACAACTATGCAGAGACATGCTCACTTTTCCCTGATCGAGCTCCTCATAACGATCGCCGTGATCGCGATCCTTGCGGGGCTGCTTCTGCCCGCCTTGAACAGCGCACGGGCAAAAGCGCATGCCATCACCTGCGCAAACAATCTGAAGCAGCTCGGTCTTGCCCAGATCAATTACGCCACAGATTCCGAAGATTACTACGTCCCCCAGCATACAGAAAATAATGTTTACTGGTGGGAAACACTCGTACGGCAAAGATATATCCCGCCGGTCAAAGGTTATAACGCAACTTATGAAGGAGGTTCAAGCCAGCAGCTGCGATTTCCGATCCCACCTCTGACCTGTCCGGCGGAACTGCATTCTCCCACAACATGGGGTAATGACACTATAGAGAGGATGAAAGTGACAGATTACGGCATGGCGTATTTTCTGGACCATGAACTCCGTTTAAGGGAAAATGATCCTCGTGATCTTTTTGGCAAGCTGACTGATTTCAAGCATTCTTCAAAAGTTTATCTCGCCGGGGACCGCTACTGGTACAAATCAAGAAGCATTTCTCCGTATAACAGAGATGCAGCCGTCAGAAACGGTATGATGCGCCACAGTGAAGGAATGAACATGCTGTTTATCGACGGGCATGTCAACCGGGTCGCAAAAAACCATTTTCCGGATCAGGTCATTTTTGAAAACGCATGGCAATGGCTGCAATGGGGCAAAAAAGACCAGAGCCCCAACTGGAGTGCAACCAAATGGCTGAACTGATTGTCCTACTACAACAAAATAAGGAAACTTCTATGAAGCATACCAAACACTGTTTTTCCCTGATCGAACTCCTTGT